>Ga0302326_10021096_pt1 | contig 13376 bp, 10 predicted proteins | sample Palsa_T0_3_FD_202264 | JGI IMG/M metagenome (GOLD analysis project Ga0302326, IMG submission 202264) | Peat permafrost microbial communities from Stordalen Mire near Abisko, Sweden - Palsa_T0_3 | ecosystem: Environmental > Terrestrial > Soil > Palsa > Peat permafrost | place: Sweden: Abisko... | reverse complement strand
CCATGGGATCAGCAACCGCAATGACGGGCGAACCCGGCAGATTCGCTCCCCAGATTGCGGGGTCTACGTCCGAATAGAAGAACATGAGGTGGGAAGGCCAGTGTGGTGCGCTGTCGCCGCCGTATCCCTGCTTCGACATCATGTAGCACATCGCCCCGGATTCCATCGGCGGCAGCTCTTTCTTGGCGATGGCGGCGGCGATGGCCTCGTTAACCTGAGCTAGCGTGCGTCCCGGCAAAGCCAGCTCGGTGATCTTGGTGATGCGCAGAAGGAAGGAACGCGCGGCTGCCGCATTCACACACATGGGGACGCGCACCTTCGGATTCCAAAACTCAGAATCGGGCGCGGAAGTCCAGCCCCGTCCTACGATACACACGAAACCGTTCTTGCCTTTCACCGCCGTCTCGAAACCATGACGCGCAAGAACCTGTACCTCTGCATCGCGTGCAATGGACTCCGGCGCCGCACTGCGCGCCAGGGCTATCTCCGCATCCCGATCCGCCATGAGGTATTGCTCGATCGGGGCCATGTTCGGATAAGGTGTCGTGGCATCCTGTGCCATCGCCTGGTACGCGGTACCGAACACGACAAGCAGTGCGAAGCTTTTGATTGCAATTGCGCCAATCTTCTTTTTCCGCATCGTTTTCCTCCTGGAGTGGGCCAAGTCGGCCCATTGGATCGCTTCTTGTTTGGATTTCACCTCAATGATGCAATAACCACCCACCACCTTCTTGCCTCAGAAAATGGTTCATCCGCGACCACCGGCTTACTGCGGGAGAACGCGCAGTCTCGGAGCCCGGGTCGAGGCCGTCATTCAGCGAACCCCGCGGCGGACGGGACACGAAAACCCGGCACCAGCGCGCTGCGTCCATACCGCTCACTTGCTTCCCTCGGGTTTCAAAAAGATCGGGCGCACCTCGACCGGCGCCCGACAGGCGACGACAGCCTTGCGGCCCCACGCCAGCGCCTCGTCCAGATCCGCGGCTTCCAGCACCCAAAAACCGCCTATGTGCTCCTTGGTCTCCAGGTACGGCCCGTCGGTGACGAGCACCTTACCATCGGGCTGCGCCCGCAGTGACCTCGCGTTGCTTGCCGAGGAGAGCCCGGCGACAAACTTCCTGGCACCGGCAGCAATCATCTCGCGGTTGAGCGCGTGGATCTCGCCGATCATCGCTTCGGTTTCGACCGACGGGTCGTAGTTGTCGGGATGGTAGATAGCAACCAAATACTGTGTCATGATTTCTCCATTCTCCTGTAACGGTCTTCGGTGAGGGTCTTGGGGCGGGCCGGTTGCCCGGCCTTCACGATATAGTCGAACGGCCGGACCGGAATTCGACAAATCGTCCAAGAAATTTTGCTTCTTCCGCGCTTTAAAACCTTAAAACTAGCTTTGCGCCTCTCTCGTTAAGCCGGACAACAAAATGACGCTTAATGGACAGTGTGGTGACAATTCCTCGTTTCGCATCACCTACGCTCGACTCATCTCGACTCGGTCGAGCAAATAAAGCCCCTGCGAACTGAATCAGAAAATGGGCCGCTCTTTTCTGCGGCCTGGCCCAGACGCTGCTGTCCAGGCGTTGGCCGGTTGCTGCAAACAAAAACGAGGAGAAAAACATGACGAGATTCTTGAACTACACGGCGATTGTCATCTGCCTGGGAGCGACTGCGACGCTTGCTGTCAGTCCGCGCACCGCGAAGCCAAGCACAACCGCGGAGGTGCTCTTTGCAAACGACGGCGCGTTCCGCGACGGACTGTACTTGGGCAAGCTCGCAGCCAAAGAGGGCGAGCCACTGCGTCCCGCCATCGGGCGGTGGTCTACGAACCAGGACCGCGCCATGTTCACGGCGGGATACCGCCGCGGATACAACGAATCTCTCGCCAGCACGCGGGTGAGCTCCGGACGCGCTCAGCCGGCGGATTAAGAGCACCGCCGCCGGCGAGCACTAAGGGTTGCAAAACGAAAATTCTGAATTGAGGTGAAGTTGTCATGCAAGCGAAAAAATTAGTCTCCCTATTTGCCATTACTCTGGCGATTTGTATCTCCAGCCCTTACGCCGTGAAGGCCGGCAGCCCTTCCCCAACTACTAGCACCACCGGCGCGGCTAGCGTAAAGGGCGTAGTAAGGTTCGAAGGCACCCCACCGAAGTCCAAGCTGATCAGCATGTCTGCCGATCCGAGCTGCGCCAAGCAGCATCCCTCCCCCGTGTTTGCTGAAGAAGTCATGACCGATTCGAAAGGGGATCTGCAGAATGTGATCGTTTTCGTGTCCGAGGGTCTGGGCGATCGCACATTTGATGCTCCCACCGAGCCGGTGGTCGTCGAGCAGAAAGGCTGCATGTACATGCCGCATGTGCTGGCGGTGCGGGCGAATCAGACATTGCACCTGGTGAACGACGACTCCACGTCGCACAATATACATCCCACGCCCGCGAACAATCGGGAATGGAACAAGGCGGAGCTTCCCGGCTCCACGATGGATGAGACGTTTTCGCGCCCCGAGATTGCAATCCCGGTAAAGTGCAACATCCATCCCTGGATGCGAGGCTACATCGCGGTGTTCAAGCATCCCTACTTCGCCGTGACTGGCAAGAACGGGAGCTTCGACCTTAGCAACCTGCCCCCGGGAACCTACATGATCGAAGCCTGGCACGAAAAACTGGGCACAGCGACCCAGAAGATCACAATCGGCGCCAGCGAAACCAAGAACTTGGACTTCGTCTTCAAATCGAAGCCGGGAGTTTAGCAGTTAGCACAAGGATGGACTGCATCATCCCCGAGGGTGCTGATCGGATTATTGCTCCAAACTCCAGAAGAACTGGCGAACGAGTTTGAAAGGAGCTCTTTAGCGCTGCCGATCCCCCTTTTTCCATCCTCTCTCATCCTGAGCAAAGCTCTGCTTTATAATAAGAGATTCGGCAGCGCGCTCTGAGGCCCCTGAGAGCACTCCAGAGGTGATGGAGTTGCCGACGGCTTACGTTTCCCGATGTCTGACTCAATCTCTTATTCGACACCCCGCTCGACGATCACGGAAAGCATTGTTGTTCGCGGGGCTCGCGTTCATAACCTCAAGAACATCGATTTTGAAGTTCCGCACAACACTCTAACGGTAGTGACCGGGGTCTCGGGTTCGGGCAAGTCTTCGCTTGCCTTCGACACGATCTATGCGGAGGGTCAGCGGCGGTATGTGGAATCGCTCTCGGCTTATGCCCGACAATTTTTGGAGCGCATTGAAAAACCTGATGTGGATTCTATCGATGGCATCGCTCCCGCGGTGGCGATCCGGCAGAAGAATACGACGCGCAATCCGAGGTCGACCGTAGCGACGGCGACCGAAATTTATGACTACCTGCGGCTGTTGTTTGCCCGCGTCGGCCGCACTTATTGCGTGAACTGCGGCCGCGAAGTGAAGAAAGACACAGTGGACGAAATTGCGGACGCGGTGTTGGCGCTGGATCCGGAGACACGCGTGCAAATTGTTTTTCCTTTGCAGCCGGCCGTTGCCGCACTGCGGGAGACGGAGAAGAAGGCTGCGCGCGCGCGCAAATCCAGCAAGAAAACTCCTGCGCTGGACTCGGGATTAACCGACCAGCTCAAGGCTCGCCTTTTCGACCTGCGCAAGGCTGGGTTCAATCGGCTGTATCAAGCGGGCCAGGTCTTTGAATTTTCCACGCCGGAATCGCTCCTGGATATTCGCTTCGACCAGCCGGTGTATATGCTGGTGGACCGCCTTACGGTTTCCGCGGAGTCGCGCACGCGCATCGTGGATGCGGTGGAGACGGCATATCGGGAATCCGGCGAAGTCATTTTCGACCTGCCGCCGCACAATAATCAGCCGGCTAGGATCTTGCGTTTTGCCGAGCGTTTCGAGTGCAAGAACTGCAATCTGCGTTATGAAGAGCCGGAGCCGCGCTTGTTCTCTTTCAATAATCCTTATGGGGCATGTGCGCGGTGCCAGGGATTTGGCAACACGATTGACTTCGACCTCGAGCGCGTCATTCCGGACCCCATGAAATCTCTGGGTGAAGGCGCCATTGATCCGTGGAACAAGCCCAAATACCGGCCAGTGTTCACGGACATGAAACGCTTCGCCAGGCTGGCTGACATTCCGCTTGACGTAGCTTGGGCGGAACTTGACGCTGCGCAACAGGAACTCATTCTGGATGGGGATGGAAAATTCCTGGGAGTGCGCGGATTCTTCCAGTATCTCGAGCGAAAGAAGTATAAGCTGCACATCCGCGTGTTTTTGAGCCGCTATCGTGGATATTCGACTTGTCCCGAGTGCCGGGGGACCCGCCTGCGCCTGGAAGCCCGTCAAGTGAAGATCGAGGGGAAAAATATCTGCGAAGTCTGCGCCATGACTGTGGAGGACGCGGCTAAATTTTTCGCCAGCGTGCAGTTGAGCCCGGAGGAAGCCGACATTGCGGACCGGTTGCTTCAGGAAATCCGCGAGCGGTTGCGGTTTCTCAATGACGTGGGCCTGGAGTATCTGACACTTGACCGGCTGTCGTCCACGCTTTCGGGAGGCGAAGCGCAGCGTATTCAACTCGCTACTTCGCTGGGGTCGCGGCTGGTGGGCACACTCTACGTGCTGGACGAGCCCTCGATCGGACTGCACAGCCGCGACACGCATCGGTTAATCAAGATCCTGCATGATCTGCGCGATTTGGGGAACACGATCCTGGTGGTGGAGCACGATCCCGATATTATGCGTACGGCGGACCGGATTCTTGACCTCGGGCCTGGGGCGGGAGAAAACGGCGGCAAGCTGGTGGCGGCGGGAACCTACGAAGAGATTCTGCGAAATCCTGCCTCTCTCACGGGCCGATATCTTGCCGAGGATCTGCGGATTCAAATACCGGTGGCGCGGCGCCAGCCGGGAGTGCAGCAGATCAGGATCAAGGACGTGCGGGCCAACAATCTCAAAGGCATCGACATTTGCATTCCCTTGCGTATGTTGGTCGCAATCACGGGAGTTTCGGGCTCAGGTAAATCTACGTTGTTGCATCAGGTCCTTTATCAAGCGCTGGGAGAAGCCAAGAAACAGCAAAGCCTAGGCCCGGCGCGGGGCGCGGCTACTTGGGAGAGCCTGGAGGGCGACCAGTTCATTGATGAAGTTGTGCTGGTCGATCAATCTCCCATCGGGCGGACGCCGCGGTCGAATCCGGTGACCTACATCAAGGCGTTTGACGCCATCCGTGATCTTTTTGCCGGCCTGCCTGAGGCCAAGAAGCGCGGCTTCACTTCGGGGCACTTTTCTTTCAACATTCCGGGAGGGCGGTGCGAGACTTGCCAGGGCGATGGCACCGTCACGGTGGAGATGCAGTTCCTTGCGGACGTTGAACTGATCTGCGAAGAGTGCAAAGGGACACGTTATAAGGCGCAGGTGCTCGAGGTTCGCTACCGCGGCAAGAATATTCATGAAGTGTTGAACCTCACGGTGAAAGAGGCGCTCAGGTTTTTTGCCGAGGTTCCCAAGATCACCGAAAAGGTGCGCGTGCTGGAGGAGGTTGGGCTGGGATATCTGCGCCTGGGGCAATCGGCGACAACTTTGTCCGGAGGAGAAGCGCAACGCATGAAGCTGGCAGCGCATTTGCAGCCCGCGGCTCGTGAGATTGGACGGTCGAGCGCGGCGCAGCCGGATGAAAGCCGCCGCCGGCGGCATAGGCTCTATATTTTTGACGAGCCGACGACTGGACTGCATTTCGACGATGTCAGCAAACTATTAGCCGCCTTCCGCCGTCTTATAGATGCGGGGGGCTCCATCCTGGTGATCGAACACAATTTGGAAGTCATCAAGACCGCCGACTGGGTGATCGACCTGGGGCCGGAAGGTGGAGCGCGTGGCGGCAGAATCGTGGGAGTGGGTCCACCGGAGGCGATCGCCCGGGTCCCCGGCTCTTACACGGGCCAGTATCTGGCCCGCCTGCTGAATGGCAACGGCACGGGAAATGCAAACGGAGCATTGCGTTCCGATGGGAGCAAGTAAACTTCTCGCTGGTGTAATGCTGGCTCTGGCAATGGGCTTGGGCTCAATCGCGCAGGATGCCAGCCCGACTTCGGCACAATCCGCCGAACAGTCGTCGGAGCAAACGTCGCCCCAGGCCGGGCAGCCGGCCGAGAAGGAAGCGTCATCCAAGCAGTCTGTCTCAGGAAAAAACGAATCCAGCTCTCGCCGGTCAGTGCACCACATCAAAGTTCCGGACGACGATTCTCCAGCCCAACCAGCTGAACTTACGACGGCGGAAGCGGCGATTGAGACAAAGAACTACTCTGCCGCAGAGTCGCTACTACGCAGGTTTGTTGAGCACGATCCCGCGAGCTATGTGGCCTGGTTCGATCTGGGTTTCGTCGAAAATGCGGTGGGTAAGGTGGACGATTCGATTGCGGCCTATCGCAAGTCAGTTGCCGCAAAGCCCGATGTTTTCGAATCAAACCTGAATCTGGGACTGCAACTGGCCCAGACCGGCCAGCCCGATGCGGCAGAGTATCTGCGAGCTGCGACACATCTGACGCCCACCAGTCACGCTGCCGAGGGTGAGTATCGGGCCTGGCTGTCACTGGGTGAGACGATTGAAAAGTCGAAGCCGGAAGAAGCCCTTGCCGCTTACGAGCACGCGGCGACTCTGCAACCAAAACAGGCCGAGCCACATCTTTCGGCCGGCCAACTCTTCGAACGGGAAAATAAATTCGCCGACGCCGAGCAGGAATACAAGCAAGCGCAGGCGATCGATTCGCGGTCGACCGACGCGGTCATCGGACTGGCCAATCTCTACCTGCGCGGCCGCCGTTTTCCCGAGGCGGAAGATTCTCTGCGGAAGTTGCTTGCGGTGCAGGCGGAATCTGCGCCGGTTCACATTCAGTTGGGGCGAGTGCTCGCCGCCGAAGGCAAGACTGACGCCGCTATAGCCGAACTGCAGACGGGGATCAAACTTTCTCCGGGTGACGATGCCGCGCAGCGCGATCTCGCCGACCTGTATACCACCGCCGGCAAAAATGACTTGGCGGAGGCCGCCTACCGTGGGTTGCTGGTGGCTCACCCCAACGAGGCCGAACTTCATCGCCTGCTTGGCAAAGCTCTGCTGCTGCAGAAAAAACCTACGGAGGCCCAACAAGAATTCATCAGTGCGGTGACCATCAAACCCGGCCTTGGCGAAGCATACGGCGACCTGGCATTCGCCGCAGGCGAGAACAAGCAATACCCGCTCGTGATTCGTGCGCTGGATGCCCGAGCCAAACTGCTGCCGGAAATTCCCATTACATATTTTATGCGGGCCTCGGCTTACGACCACCTGCGCGATTTCAAGCAAGCCGCTGCCAACTATCACCTCTTCCTCAACACAGCCAGTGGGAAGTATCCTGATCAGGAGTGGCAGGCGAAACATCGGCTTATTGCGATCGAGCCGAAGAAATAGCCGCGATGGAACACGATGACGTTCGTGATGAAACACTTACGATTCTGGCGGATTGCGGCGTTAGGCCTGGTGTTATCCATGCTGGCCGTCCCTTTGTCCTTAATGGGCAGTGAGCAACCTACGATCGAAGAACTGAAAGCACGAGTCGCCAATGCCAGCATCGCCGACCGTCCTGGCTTGTGCGTTCACATCTCCGAACTGCAAACGGATGCCGCTGACAGGCTCTACGTTGCCGGCGACAGCGAGAGAGCGCAGGCCGCTCTGGCCGACGTGGTCGCATTTTCTGAGTCGGCCCGCGACTATTCCATCCAATCGCACAAGCACGAGAAACAAACCGAGATCGCGATCCGTAAGATGGCTCACAAGCTGGCCGACATAAAGCACACGGTCTCACATGATGACCAAGCCCAGGTGCAGAATACGATTGACCGCTTGCAGCGTATTCGCGACGATCTGCTGGCGGCCATGTTTCCGAAAGGCGTTAAGAAATGACTACTCCCTGGTTTCGAGCATGCATTTGTCTCGGCCCCCTACTGCTGATAGGCGTGGCAGCCTCGGCCCAGCGTCACCGGGAACCCTTCACGCAGCCGGAGATCGATCAGATCCGCGACGCCAGTTGGGAACCCCAGGCGCGTCTCTCTCTTTATGTAAACTTTGCCCGGGCGCGTCTGGTTGCGCTCGAACAGATGCGCAGCGATCCCAAAGTCAAAGACCGGCCGCAACAAACCCATGACAAGCTGGATTACTTCCTGCTGATCTATGACGAAATGAACGACAACATCGATACTTACGTCGATCGCAAAGACGATATTCGCAAACCGCTAAAGCTGATCATCGGCGCCGATACGGAATTCCAGGCCAAGTTGCGCGCTTTGAAGGACGCAGCCGACGTGTCGAGCGATGAAGCGAGGCAATACGAATTCATTCTGAGCAGCGCTCTCGACACGTTGGATACTTCGGGGGAAGACCACCGCAAACTCCTGGCTGAGCAGGAGGAGGCCGCCAAACACAGGAAGAAGTCCGACGCGAAGCCATACGGCAGGTCCGAGTAAAGGGTTCGTGAGGATCCCTTTCCCTAATCCAATTTGTTAATCCGTCCGTGCTAATCTAGGCTCACTGTGCGTGCGGGACTCCTCGAACTTTTCCACGATGAACACCGGCGATTGCATCCCGGTGCTGTGCCGCCTGAGCTGAAGATCGAGTTTTTTGCCTTCGCGAACGTCAACAACACTATTCGCATGCGCGAGGGGAGGCTTCTGGTACGGCTTTCCGATCTGCTCGAAGGCGCGCCGGAGGCCGTGGTACGCGCCATCGCCCACATCCTGCTGGCCAAGATGTACCGTAAGCCCATCGATCGTGGTCACAGGGCGCGTTACCGAAAATATGTGGCCAGCCATGAAGTGGTGAGCAAAGCACACCTGGTGCGGCAGATCCGAGGCCGCAAGCGCCTGCGTTCGCCGCAAGGCCGCATCTACAACCTCGAAGCTGTTTTCGAGGATCTGAACCGTCGCTTCTTTCATGGACTACTGGGCCGGCCGCGCATGAGTTGGAGCCCGACCAAGACTAGGCGCATCCTCGGCCACTATGATCCGGCACATAATGCGATTGTCATCAGCCGCATCTTTGATCAGTTCTTGGTTCCGCGCTACGCCGTGGAATACATCGTTTACCACGAGATGCTGCACCTCAAGCATCCGGTCAGGCTGCGCGGCAGCCGCCGGTGCGTGCACTCGGCGGAGTTCCAGGCCGAGGAGAAGCTGTTCCCGCAGCTAGAGCAGGCGAACGCATTTCTGAAGCAGTTGTGAGCGGAATGGCCTGCCATCTTCAGTTAGGCAAGGCTATGCGCCCCGCTCCGGACCTAAGTACAGCAAATCCGTTGCCGCCCGCTTCTTTCAGTGCATGCTGCCTGCCTCGAGCTCTTTCAAGCGCGCACGTGCATGCTGGTTCTGATCGCTCAGCGACAGCGACTTGTGATAGTTGACGATTGCCGCTTGCTTGTCCCCGACAGCCTCCTGCGCCTCAGCCAAGCTGTCGTAGCTGTTCGAACTTTCGGGATACATGGCCGCATTAAGCTCGAAGATGGCGACGGCTTTGGTCACCTTGCCCGACGCCAGGAGCTCGTAGCCCCAGTGGTTCACTTCGCCTTCCGGGAGCTTGAAGCCTGGATCGTTCTTCCTCGCCCTCTGGTAGATCTCTGTCGCCTTGTCAAAGCCCTCAATTGCCAGGTCGCGTGCGAAGTCGGGGATGTTGGCGGCTGGATGCAACGCCTCCCTGACATCCATCTTGAACAGGTGGGGCGGAACCGAATTCTTGCTGGGCTCATTGTGCAGGAACTGGCGGGCGGCTGCATCGTTGTTCAGGTACGCCTCGAGGAATTGGAGCACATACCGGGCCACCCAACTGTAATTCTCGCTGAACTCCGCTGGAGAATAGTCGGTAAAGTACTGGTCCTCGCGAAAGCGGATGAAGAGTGAGGAAAAGCCAGGGTGGATCATCTCCGAGGTCTCGACCAGGTACGTATCGTTGTATTTCAACTCATTGAGAAAGTTGTAGGCGTTGTCGATCTTCAGCTGATTGTTCAGCTGGTTCAGCTCTTCCAGGGTGTAGGCCTGGGAGGAGATATAGAGCAGGGGGACGGTAAGCTTGTTGGCATCGATCAGGCCGACGGTTTCGCCTTCCTTTATCCGGGCCGGCTGATAACGAAAGCCCCCATCCAGGCTCACCAGGGCCTGGATGCGCGAGTCCTCGAAGGCAGCGAAGATATTGGTCATACCACCCCAGCTCCAGCCCGCGACCGCGATGCGCGTCGGGTCGGCCTGCGGGATGGTCCGCAGGTAGCCAATCAGAAACTCGATGTCGCCTACCTGAGCCTCGATACCCTCCAGATCCCAGGTCATGTCGCGCGAATGCTTGCCGAGGCTGGGGCTGGAGAGCACGATGAAGCCGTAGCTGGCCAAGTATTCGCAGAGGTCCGAGTTCTCGAAGGCCGAGGCGCTCAGGCTGGGCGCATAAATGACCACAGGAAAAGGCCCGGGCTCGGGGCCCGCATCTTCGAGGGCTTTGGTCACCTGAACGCGCTCGCGTTCGTAGTTCTTGCTAATGTTGCTGGCCTGAAGCAGGGCCTTCAGCTTGACGGCGCGCTGTTGTGCGCTCAGGGGCGCGAAGTTGTCCTCGGTCGCCATGAGGTCGAGATAGCGGCCGACGAGCATCGGCTTGGCACCGGGGACCGCTTGCGCGGGATACCAGATCAACGTCTGGATGGGGCGGGCTCGCTCTCCTGTGATCAGATTGCCTTCTGCGTCGACGCGCCGGTAGGAGCGTGTGTAGTCGTACGGCTGCACCACCCGAAAGCCCACAGGATGCGACCCATAGGCCACGGAGAATGTGAAGTTCGACTTCTCAATCGCGGGGGCCGACGAGGCGCACAGCAGCACCATAGCCAAGATCTTGGTCCTCGTCATCTGTTCCATCCTGCCGATCGAAGTGGGACCATCCTGGTTCGAGATTGCCTCGCGAGATTGTCTCATACCGTTTGGTTCCTGGGCGACGAACGGAACAGGCTGCAGCCATTGCGTAACTGTCGACCAACCGCTACTGTGCCAGCGGACCGCACCACAAACCCCGTTTAATCCCAGATTTCCCCGTGTGATGCCGATCACGCGCGTTTGTGACTCAGCGGATTGACGCCCCCGGCGCTCCCGGCATATCCTTGAAGTTGAAATTGAAATTCATTTTCAAGATTGTTTTCAGGAACCCAGGTCACTCATAAATGCTTCAGGCATTCATCATTACGCTCCGCGAGGGAGTCGAGGCCGCTCTGATTGTCGGGATCACGCTGGCCTATCTGGCCAAGATTGGCCGGAATGATCTGCGCAAAGCCGTCTACGCCGCGCTGGGTGCCGCCTTCCTCGGCAGCATCGGGATCGCGGTGGTGATTTCGCGGCTGAACTGGAACGAAGACGCGTTCGAAGGCTGGATCATGCTGGTGGCCGCCTTCTTCGTCATCACCATGGTTGTTTTCATGATGAAGACGGGGCGCAGGCTGAAGGGCCAGATTGAGGGCAAGGTTGGGCTGCTGGCGGGCAACGACGCGTGGATCGGTCTGTTCTTCTTTGTGTTTCTGATGGTGCTGCGCGAAGGCGCGGAGACCGTGCTGATCCTGTCTGCCGTCTCTTTGAACTCCACGGAACTGATGAGCTTTCTGGGTACGCTGTTGGGGGTGGTTGCAGCCATTGCCTTTGGCGTGATGTTCGTCAAGGGCAGCGTGCGGATTAATCTGCAGAAATTCTTCCGGGTTACGACCGCGATCCTGTTTCTGGTGGCGTTGCAGTTGGTGGTCTCCGGCCTGCACGAGCTGTCGGAGAGCGGCGTGATTGCTTCCTCCAAGCGCGAAATGTCCATCATCGGGCCGATCGTGCGCAATGATCTTTTCTTCTTCGTCACGATTTTCGCTCTGGCCGCGCTGATGGTGCTGTTCGATGCCAAACGACGCGAGCCTGTGCCTGAGTCCGCATCCGCGGCCGCTCGCCGCAAGGCGGCCTGGACCGCTCGCAAGGAACGCTTGTGGATGGCTTCGGTCTACGGCTTCTCCTTCGTCTTCATCGCTCTGGTCACGGCTGAGCTTATCTACACCAAGAGCGTGAGCGCGCTGTCGCCAGCCACCGAAGTTAGTTTCACGAGCGGCGAGGTGAGGATCCCGTTGGCCCAGGTTTCCGATGGGGACTTGCATCGCTTTCAGGCGCAGGAGAACGGCACATCGGTTCGCTTCTGGCTCTATCAAAAGCCGGACGGCAAGATCGCGACCGTTTTGGATGCCTGCGAAATCTGCGGCGCGGTTGGCTTTTACAAGTCAGCGAGCGGAGTCGTTTGCAAGAACTGTGCCGCTCCGATCAATCCTCAGTCAGTGGGCGCGAAGGGTGGCTGCAACCCAATTCCTCTCAAGGCCACGCAGACCGCCGACTCCGTGATTATTCAGGAGGCGGACCTTGCGGCCGGTAGCCGCATGTTCGAGAAGCAGTAGAGCATGTTCGCTCGGCTCGTCTACGAATCCTTCCGCCGCCAGAAGCGGCGTAAATTGCTGGCCGGCGCGGCCATCACCTTGGGCGTCACTGTGGCCACCGCGATGATTGCGGTCGCTACCGACATTGGCGACAAGATCAATCGCGAGCTGCGCACCATCGGCGCGAACCTGCTCGTGACTCCGCAGGAAGACAGGTTGGACGTGGAAATTGGAGGCGTCAACTTGAAGCCGCCGAGCGACGGCGCTTTTCTGGACGAAGCGGACCTGCCCAAGATCAAGGGGACTTTCTGGCACAACAACATTACAGGCTTCGCGCCCATGTTGCCGGTGAATGTCACGCTCCAGCGCGACGGTAAGACGGAAAACCTCACCTTGCTCGGCACTTACTTCGCCAAGCAGGTTTCCTTGGGCAAGGAAGAGTTCACGACCGGCGTGCGCTCTACCCACCCCTGGTGGAAGGTTTCGGGAGCTTGGCCTGACGATAGTTCCCGAAACGTTCTGTTTGGAGAGCGGCTGGCAACCCGGCTCTCGGCCAAACCCGGTGATGAGGTTACGCTCTCTGGCCGCCCATTGCATGTTAGCGGCGTGCTCTCAACCGGCGGCGGCGAAGACGATCAGATCGTAGCCCCGCTTGCCCTGGCCCAGGAGATTCTCGGCAAACCAGGCGCGGTTCGCCGCGTCTACGTCAGCGCCCTCACCAAGCCCGAAGATGCCCTCGCGCGCCGCGACCCCAAGAGCATGTCTGGATCCGTCTATGACCGCTGGTATTGTTCGCCGTACCCTCAGTCGATTGCTTTTCAGTTGCAGGAGGCGATTCCCCACTCCCACGCGGAGCAGATTCGTCAGGTCGCGCAGAACGAAGGCGCTGTGCTTACGCGCATCGAGGGCCTGATCTTCCTGGTAACGTTGGCGGCGCTATTCGCCTCGGCACTGGCTGTCTCGG
>Ga0302326_10021095_pt1 | contig 13376 bp, 7 predicted proteins | sample Palsa_T0_3_FD_202264 | JGI IMG/M metagenome (GOLD analysis project Ga0302326, IMG submission 202264) | Peat permafrost microbial communities from Stordalen Mire near Abisko, Sweden - Palsa_T0_3 | ecosystem: Environmental > Terrestrial > Soil > Palsa > Peat permafrost | place: Sweden: Abisko... | reverse complement strand
GACCAGCCGGGCAAGCCGCAGGTGGCCATCCTTAGTTACGGACTCTGGAAAAGACTGTTCAACTCCGATGCGAAGATCGTGGGACGCAGTATCACGCTCAATGGCAAACCATTCACCGTCGCCGGAGCGCTGCGGCCCGAGTTCCGGCTCAACTCGGAAGTGATGCCGGCGGAGGGGCCCTTGGACAAAGTGGATATCTTCCTGCCGCTTCCGTTGGGCGCCGACGCCGTGCAGCGGCGAGGCGATGAGAACTACAACCTGATCGTGAAGCTGAAGCCTGGCGTAACCGTGCAACAAGCGCAAGCCGACATCGATATCATCGCCACCCGCATCCGGCAAAAGGACAAGCGCGACCGTACCTTCGGCATGACTGTAATCGGCCTGCTTGACCAGGTCGTGGGCGACGTGCGGCGCGCCATGCTGGTGTTGCTGGGATCGGTGGTTCTGGTGCTGCTGAGCGCTTGCGCGAATGTCGCCAATCTACTGTTGACGCGCGCGGCGGGCCGCGAAAAGGAGGTGGCCATTCGCACAGCTTTGGGCGCCGGATGGCAGCGCCTCGTGCGCCAGTTAATGACCGAAAGCATCCTGCTGGCGGTGCTGGGCGGCGCGGCCGGTCTGGCCATCGCCCAAGCTAGCCTGTACCTGATGCGCGCCATCAATCCGGGTAATATTCCGCGGCTGGAGGAGATCTCCATTAACGGCCCCGTGCTGCTGTTCACCTTCGGGATCGCGACCGTCGCCGGGCTCTTGTTCGGCCTCGCGCCGGCCTGGCGCGCGATCAAGCTGGACTTGAACACGTCCCTGAAATCTGGCGGACGCAGCGGCCAGACCGATGGCGGTCTGTTGGTGTCACGGCATCGGCTGCGCGGCCTGCTGGTGGTTTCCGAGTTGACATTTTCGCTGATGCTGTTGATCGGTGCGGGATTGCTGATCCGCAGCTTTGTGCTGCTCCAGAATGTATCGCCCGGGTTCGCCGCCGATCATGTGCTTTCGATGCACCTGGCGGCTGGCGGCCCAAGGTATCCCGATCGCAAAGCAGTCCTGCAATTCTACCGGGAGATCGGCGACCGGATAAGCCGCCTGCCGGGTGTGACTGCCGAAGGCCAGATTGAGGTGCTTCCTCTCACCGGCGCGATAGCTTGGGGAGGTATCAACGCGGAGGGCTACACCCCACAGCCAGGCCAGGAACTGCAAGTGGATCAGCGGGCGGCCAGCACGGATTACTTTCGCGCCATGAAAATTCCTCTGCTGAAGGGCCGCTATTTCGACGACCACGATACCAGTGACGGCCAGCCGGTGGCCATCATCGACGAGCAGTTCGCGCAGCGCTTCTGGCCGCGGGACAATCCCATCGGCAAGCACGTCTGGTTCGACCCCAAGAAGCCTATTACCATCGCCGGCGTGGTCGGCATGGTGAAGCAGTACGGCCTCGACAGTGGAAGCAAAATGGTGGCCTATTTTCCGCACCAGCAGGCGCCGGACGGCTGGATGTATCTGGTGGCGCGCACCTCCGCAAATCCGGCGGAACTGGCAAATGCGATCGTGCGCGAGATCCACGCCGTGGATGCGGGCGTGCCGGTCTACGACATCCGCACCATGCAGGACCGGCTATACGATTCGTTGGCCCGGCAGCGCTTCGCCACCACCATGCTGGGTGCTTTCGCGGCTTTTGCCCTGCTGCTTGCGGCTGTGGGAGTCTATGGCGTGATCTCTTACCTGGTCACGCAAAGCACCCACGATATCGGCGTACGCGTGGCCTTGGGGGCGCAGTCCGGGCAGATTCTCGGCCTGGTCCTGCGGCAGGGCATGGTGCTCGCCGTGGTGGGCATCGGAGCGGGCTTAATCGGTTCGGCCGTGCTGACGCGCGTGATGGCCGGCCTGTTATTCGGGGTTAGCGCCACTGACGCCCTCACCTTCGGTTCGGTCGCCGCGATCCTGGGGGTGGTGGCCTTTGCCGCCAGCATGATTCCGGCGCGCCGCGCTACGGGAGTAGATCCGATGACCGCCCTGCGAGAGGAATAGCGGCATGCCCCGATACGCGGCTATCGATATCGGCAGCAACTCCATTCGCATGGAAGCGGCGGAGTTGGCGCCGGGATCGGAGATGCGCGTACTGGCCTCCGAGCGCGTGGTCACGCGGCTTGGCGAGAGCGTGTTCCAAATCGGTGTCATCGCGCCGGAAGCCATGGAGCTGACCTGCACGGTGCTGGCGCGTATGGCGCAGCAATATCAAAAACTGGACGTAGTGGGGGTGCGCGCGGTGGCCACCAGCGCCGTGCGCGACTCGCGCAATCAGGTTGAGTTCGTCGAGCGCGCCTCGCTGGCCATCGGCGCTCCGGTCGAGATCATTTCCGGGCGCGAGGAAGCGCGCCTCATTCATCTGGGCGTACAAGCGCGCTGGCCGCATCCGAACCGCCGACTGCTGATCGTCGATATCGGCGGTGGCAGCGCGGAGCTTATCTCCAGCGAGAACGGCCGCATGCGCGATTCGTTTTCGAAGCCCCTGGGCGCCGTGCGGTTGCGCGAGATCTTTCTGCGGAACGATCCGCCCTTACCCACCGAGCTGCACCAGATGCACGAATATATCGAGGAAAAGCTGGCGGGAGTCGGCCGGCGTTTCGGCACGGCGCATTGGGATCGGGTAGCCGGCACGTCGGCGACCGCCTCGGCATTAGTCTGCGCTGTCAACCGCATTCCACGCACCAAGCGGGACCAGGCCGACCGTATGCGCGCCTCCGCTCGCGAGGTGCGCCGCCTGTATAAGAAGCTATGTACGCTCGATCTGGCGGGGCGGCGCAAGATTACCGGTATCGGACCGAAGCGCGCTGAAATCATCGTGCCCGGCATCGCCGTGGTGCTGCGGGTGCTTGAAGATCTCCAACTGCCCTGCCTGTACTATTCGTCTGCCGGCGTGCGCGACGGCATCATTGCGGACCTCCATGCCCGCGGTGTGGGTCGCGAGTTGGCCCAGCTCAGCCTCGATCAGCGCAAAGAAGTGGAACAGACCAGCCGGCGCTATGGCGTGGCCCTGCCGCACGCTCGCAAAGTGGCCGGTCTGGCGCATGTCCTGTTCACGGACCTGCAGCCGCTGCACCAGTTGCCGCCGCATTTTGGCAAGCTGCTCGAAGCCGCCGCCTACTTGCACGACGCCGGCCACTATGTCGCCGACGCCAATCATCACAAGCATTCTTATTATCTGGTGAGCAACTCCGACATGCCCGGCTTCACCAATCGCGAGCGCGAGCTGATCGCCAACCTGTGCCGCTATCATCGCAAGAGCATGCCGGGGCCGACGCACGCCAACTGGCAGTCCCTGAACGCGGAGGATAAGCGCGTGGTGTTGCTCCTGATTCCGCTGCTGCGGCTGGCGGATAATCTGGATGTGAGCCACGAGGCGCGCATTCAATCGCTGAGCTGCCGCATACGCGACGCCCAGGTGGTGCTGCAAGTGGGTTCTTCGGCGGACATCAGCCTGGAGCAATGGGCGGCGGAACGCGCCGGCGAGGTATTCCGGCAGGTCTACAATCGGACCATCGCTACTCAAAAGGTGCAGGCGGATGCCGTCGGTTCGTAACCCCGCGCCTTCGATGCGGGCGTTCGCCTTGCAGCAAACGCGCACGCTGCTGCGGCGGCTGGCGTATCAGGTGAGCCGCGCCTCGCGGCCTGGCGATCCACGGATGGTCGACGACTTGCGAGCGGCGGTCGGGCGCTTAAACCGGTGTCTGCGCGTGTTCGGCCAGTTCCTGCCGGCCGGCAAAAGCAAGAAGGTGCACCACGAGCTCCAAGAGGTTATGGACCTGGCCGATGCGCTGCGCGATTGGGATATGGCGCTGGAGTTGCTGCGTGAGGCGCGCATACCAGCCGGCTCGAACGGCTCAAAATTGACCGTAACGCTGTCGCGGGAACGCAAAGAAGCCGAGACCAGGCTGCGCGCCGGAGCGCGCCGGTTGGTCCGGCGGAGCTTCTCGCAAAAGTGGCGCGCCGGGCTGAGGCTTTGACCGTGGCGAAGAGGATCAAATGGGACGAGGCGGCTACGGCGGCGCAGAATGCTCGGCGCAAGCTGCCGGCGCTGGTGAAAGAGTACTTCGCGCAAGGCCGTGCGATGGTGCGCGGGAAGCCGTCGCCGGCTGCCATCCACCGTTTCATGCTGCGGACCGGCCGGCTCGCTTATAGCCTGGAGCTGTTCCAATCCTGCTATGGGCCGGGGCTTGCGCACCGGCTGGACGCGCTGCGGCGGGTCGGGCAGTTTTTGCAGGATCTCGACGATTGCGCGGCGGCACGTCGCATCTATGGCGGCATCTTTGGCAGAATGTCGGGCGTACGTCTGCGGCGTTTCTTGGACGACCGCGCGCACCGCAAGGTGGCCGAGTTCCGGGCGTGCTGGACCGGGGAAGTGGACGCGAAGGGACAGGAACGGGCCTGGCGCGACTATCTCGCCCGGGCGCGGCAGGCGCGCTAGGTAAACCCCGGCTGTCTCGACCGAGCCGCGAGCGTAAGCGACCGGTCGCATTCCCGAGAGCGACTTCGAAGCCGTCCGCGAAACACACTTTGTTTGCGGGTTCCGGCCAGCCGCCGCCCAATTATTTGAGGCTTGCATAATATAATTCAGTAACAGCCGGGCCCGCGGTTGTGGCGCACGCTTCAGCGTGCCGCCGTGGGCTTCAGCCTACGGCTAGACGGCGACCTGAAGTTCGCCGAAGCCCGCTCAAGCGTGCGCCACCCGATTGCCGGATCTGTCACCAAATTAGACGAAACTCAATCGTGTTCCTTCCAACTGCGTTAGACTGTCCCGCATTACTGGAGCCCCCCGGAACGTGCTACAAAATTGGCGCATGGACACCGAAAAACCCGTGCAGCCCGACGTTGAAGCTCTGGAAATATACCAGCGCCACGCCGGTGCAATGGGCGCCTGTTACGAATTGGGGCGTAGAATTGCGCGATCGGCTCACAATTGGCACGATCGAGGTTGATCCGCCCGAACACCATGAGATCTGTCGTCAGCACAAGATTGTAAACATCCCGTTTCTGGCGATTTATCGCGACGGTTCTTTGGTTGGGACCGTGACCGGGCTGCACAAGCAGAAAATCTTGGAGCGTCTGGCTGAACTCGTTGCCGTCTATTCATGAAGTCGCCCGGTTCGATAACAGCACGGAAACGCGCCAGCCTTGCAATCGTGATCCGGTTCATAACGGCTTTTGCCGGCTTGGGCATGCGTACCACTTCCCGCCGTGTTGTGTAACCACTCTCGGCAAGGGCACCGTTCAGCGGTGGCGCGAGCGCTCTCTCTCCTCCTGCTCACCGTTCAAATCGCAGACAAGCTCTTCCCAGATAAATCTCATCTCCCGGGCGCAGCCGCTCGCCGCGCCGGTTGCCTGCCGGAATCTCGATGGATTTTCCGTCGCGAAACACCCGCGTGCCGTATTCGCTTTCGTCGTCGCAGATGCGGTACTCGCCGGAGGCACGCTCGAATTTTATGTGCGCGTGAGCCCTGGATACAGTGGCGTTAGCCTCCTCGCCGCCCTCTGCAAACACCACGTCGTTGCGCCGGACCACGCGCTGCTGGCTGTCGGTAAGCTCGTGCATGCGCCCGATATTGATGCGCGGCTTCTCCATCGTGCAGCTCTCCGGGTCAGCTTTGCCGCGCACCACCACCAGCCGGCCGGGCGTGAAGGCGGGCTTCGTTTCCGGCACAACCGCGGGCAGTTCCACCGGCGGCGTCTCGCGAATCGCATATTCGATCTCGAAGACCTTGGCGCCTTCCTCGAGCGTCTCCACGTCAACCGTAAAAGCGCCCGGAACCTCGCAGCGGGCCCCTTTCAGTGCGTCGCGTATATCATTTTCCAGGCGCCGGTCCTGTCCAAACGCCGTCTGAAACAGCGCGCGCCTCCCTGCGTCGGGCGAAGCCAGCCGTACCCGAAGGTAGTTGTACGGAAGCACGTGCCTGCCTCGCTGCACCGTCTGAATCCTGCCTTCAATCTCTTCCAAAATGGCGCGATGCACCAGTAATAGCTCGTCGGATTCCGCTGGTCCGAAGGCCCGCTCGGTCCATTTGCGGAAAGTACGCTCGATGGTCTTTTCCACTTCCGAGAAGAAGCTCATGGCTGGTTCCCCGCCCCAATCAGGCCCAGGCTGCGCGCCGCCGCCACCACCGCCGCGCCCGCCGGAGCTGCGTAAGTGCCGCCATACTGGCCGTTCTCGATCAACACCGCGAACGCGATTTGTTTCGCGGTCGAAGCATGCCCCTGCCCCGCCGGCGCGAAGCCGATAAACCAGGCGTGTGAAGGCGCATCCGCCAGCTCCGCCGTGCCGGTCTTGCCCGCGATCGGGATGGCCGCATCGGCCGCGCGCCGCCCGGTGCCCTGGGTCACCACTTCGCGCATGAAGCGGCCCACGGTGGCGGCCACATCCGGACCGATCACCGCTTGCGGCGCTTGCGTGCGGTCGTTGCTTACGTCCGTGATCCAGCGTCCCGCGGGCATCATCCCGCCGTTTGCGACCGTGGCCGCCACGCGCGCCATCTGGAACGGCGAAGCCACCACCTGCCCTTGCCCATACGAACTTTGCGGCAGCGTCTTGCGGAGTTGTTGCGGCGTGTTCGGAGCGGCCATCGAAATCCCCAGCAAGCTCCCGGTGTCGAACAGCGGCTTGGCCCCCACGTTGTAAAGACCCAACTGCGCGAAATACGCATTGCAGGAAACGATCACGGCGCGTTCCATGTCGATGGTTCCGTGCGGCGTCTTGTCCTCTACGTCGTCGCGTATGGGCCGGCTCGAGCCGCGCAAGTAGTTGCCCACGCGGCCGTCCGGGAGGCGTATGCAGGAGTAAGTCTGTTTGGCCAGCTCTGCATTAGCGCGCAGCGCCGCCATAGCAGTCACCACTTTGAAAGTAGAGCCGGGAGGATAGAGGCCGTACCGCGCGCGATCCAGATATGGATTAGCCGTATCCTCGGCGGCGTCATTGGCAGGCCCGGCCGGTGCGGCGTCCTCACCCGGTCCGATGGGCGGCAGCGGATAACTCACCAGAGCCAGCAGGTCCCCGTTGGCCGGATCCAGCACCACCATGGCGCCCTTATCCTGACCGGCTTGCTGTAAAGCCTTTTTCAGAATCTCGCCCGCGCGCACCTGCAGGCGCGCATCGATCGACATATGCACGTCGCGCGCCCGATCGAGCACCCGGCGCACCGCCGGATCGTTCGGCTCGTAGCGATGCCGCAGCAATGGCACCAGCTCGCGCAGGTCGTAGCGCACGATGCGCTCCGTCTTGCCCGTCTTCGGATTCTGCACGTCCACCAGCGTGGGCCGGTCGTCGTAACCGCGCAGCCGCGTGGCCGAATCGCGCTCCACGAACGAAGTGTTGCTGGCGCCCCAGCGTATGCGCGTGCGCAGATCGCCCAGCAAGCCGAAGGTCAGGCCCTCGAACGGATAATGCCGGCTCTCGGTGCGCGAGCAGACCTGGTCTATATTGATGCCCAGCTGCCGGTATTGCGCCCGATGCTTCTCCAGATCGTCCCAACTGCTGGTGGCCAGCGGAATCCCGTTGCGGTCGTAGATTCCCCCTTTCGGAATCTCGGCCATCACTTCCTGGAAACGTGGGTTGTATTGATAGCGGCGGGCGCCGTCCGCCTGCACCACCAGGGTACCTTCGCCTACGATCGGACCGCTGCGCAGCGCCTGCACGTAAGCTGCTTTAGCCAAGACAATCGCGGCCAGCGCGCCCAGCACCAGGCCGGCCGCCTCAAGCGGCGCGCGAAACGGCGCATTGCGTTGGGTATCTCCGCCACGGCTAGAGATTGACAGCAGTGCCGCCATCACCAGGAAATTCGCCAGCATCGAAGTGCGGCCATAACTCAGGAACGGTGTCACCACGCCGGAAAGCGGCAGCACTCCCAACGATCCTCCGGCGATCAGCAGGATCTGCAAGCCCATGGCTACCGCCAGACCCGTCGCCAGAAAGAATTCGTAGTCGCTGCGCGCGCGCAAGGCAATTCGCGACGCGCGATACAGCAGAAATCCGTACAGCGCGAACACCGCCAGCAGGCCCACAAATCCCCATTCTTCGCCCAGCGCTGAAAGAATCAGGTCGGTGTGCGCCGCCGGCACCAGTTGCGGATCGCCCAGGCCCAGGCCGGTTCCGAACAGTCCGCCGGTCGCGTACGCCCACAGCGATTGCGCCAGCTGATCGCCGCCATGTATGAGGTTGCTCCAAGGCGATGCCCACATCGAAACGCGCTCGTAAACGGTGTGCGGAAATCTCAGGAAATAGCCGCCCATGAAACCGGCGAACAGGAACAACAACCCCGCCACCGCGATCAACGCCCCCCGGCGCGCGATCGAGTACAGCGCCAGGAACAGGCAAGTGAATATCATGGCCGGCCCCATGTCTTTCTGCAGGAAGAAAAACAACAGGGAAAGCCCGCCGCATGCGAAAACCGGAATGGTGTATTCGAGCGGCGGAATACCGCCAAAGCGATCGAAGCGCGTGAGCGCCGGACGGTGCTCACGGGCGTGCCGCAGAATGTCCCAGCGCTGCGCGAAGTAGCCCGCCAAAAATAAAATCAGCAGGAGACGGATCAGCTCGACCGGTTGAAAACCGAACAGGTTGACCTTCGCATCGCTCGTGCCCGGACCATACCCGAACACAATCAATAGCACTGAAAGGACGAAGCTCGCGATCAGCGGCACATAGCTCAGTTTGCCGAACAGGCGCTCGTAATCGAGGGCGCTGGCGGCCGCCAGCAGGACCGCCCCCGCGGCTACGCCTTGGGCAAAATCCACGAACAGCAGGTTATCGCGCACCGGATCGCGCAGGCTGACCATGAGTATCAGGCCGATGCCGGTGAGCAATAGAATACCAGGCAGCAGCGCGGTATCGCCCTGAAACGCGCGCGCGTTCCACCACAGGTGTACCGCCCAGAATGCCGCAAAAAATAGGGCCACCCAGGTGAAAAACGCGCGCCGGAACTGCGCCGGCCGCCGCGTCACGAACAACGGCTTCAATTGCCGGAATTGTTCACCGGTCAGCAGCGTAAGACCGCGCTGGCCGCCTCGCCCGGCAAGCGCCTTCAAACCGCGCGTCCCCCGGATCTCCGCTTCGGTCACCCGCAGCCTGGCCAGCGCGCCTACGTTCGGCAGGGCGCCGGATGCATCGTAGATCCGCCGCGCCACGAATTGCCGCTCGGCGGGCTCCGCAATTATCCCCAGAAACGGCAGCAGCTCCTCGCGCGTGCCCAGGTCGTTGAGGTTCAATAGTTGCTTGCCTGGCAGGCCGCTCTCGATCCGGGCGAAGTTGCGCGACTTCGCCTGATAAACCAGCACGAATCCGAAAAGCAGAACCAACGAGCCTGCCAGCAGCCACAACGCTTCACCGCGCCGCCAGGCTATCGCGCGCCGCGGCTGCACCCTCGCAGAGGCTGTGCTGCGCGTCACAGCCATTAGCGTGCTGCTCCCGCTCCTAATTCCACCAGCCGGAATTGCACGCTCTCCAGGCTGCCCTGGACCCGCACGATGTTAGCGCTGGCATTGCTGTAGGGCACGATGCTCTGGTACAGATCGAGCGCCCGCCGGTAATCTGCCGCGGCCTTCTGGATCTGGTCCTTCTCCTGCGGCAATCCGCGAACGTTGCGCGAGTCCCACCACAGCCGGTCGCCGCGATCGCGATATCCGTCCCCCAGCAGGGCCTTTTCACGGTTGCCCAGCTTATAGCCCAGCCGCTCGGCTTCCTGCAGCGCGGCGTAAGCCTTGTCGATGTCCTTCAAGCCGTAAACGTAAACCCGCGCGAGCCCCAGCTCCGGGTCGGGCGAATGTGGCAACAGTCGCTGCGACTCGTCGAACTTCTGCACGGCTTCGTTCAGCAGCGAGGCATTGTGGCGGCCGCTTCCATCGATACGGTCGATGTGGCCTTCGCACAGCCGCACCTTGCCGCGCACGGATTCGTCGCCCGCATCCAGCTCCAGCGCCCTTGCCAGGTACCCCCGGGCGCGCTTCCAGTCATTCTCGTAAACCGGCTGCGTCTCACTGTTGCGGTAAGTCTCGATCACCCTGTCCGCCGCGGCCTCCAGCCGTCTCTTCACCGAATGACGCGGACCGTACAAGGCCAGCGATCGCCCATTATCCTTGGCTATGTCCGCCCAACGGTGCCACACCGCATCGGGGTCCGTAAGCACCTCGGAGTTGATATCGCGGTCCAATTGCTGTCCGTGGTTCCAGAGGACCAGGTCCGCCGCCGCCGCATAAATGGCGTAAACGATCGCCAGTACGGCGATAACGGCGATTACCCGCTTGGCTTGGCGCATCAAAGGCGTCTCTGGCTTCGCCGCGCCCGCGCCCCGGGCGGCCACGCCAAACTTGACCGGCCTGGCCGTGCGGCGCGTGCCATCGTCCTCGTCCGCCCCCCGATGGTACGTGCGCCGCGTCACATCCGCGTCTTCCTCCCGCTCCGCGCCTACTTCCCCACCCGCGCGGAACGCCGCCAAGTCGCCGGCCAGCTCGGTGGCCGACTGGTAGCGCCGGTCCGGATCCGGCTGCATGGATTTCATCAGGACGCGGCGCAGCGACTCCGGGCAAGGGTCCGGCGCGGGCGGCGCGGGAATACGCGACCGTATCATGCGCTCTAACCGCTCCGTGCTCTCCGCCCGATAAGGCTGCGACGCGGTCACCATTTCGTACAGCAGCACGCCCAGCGACCAGAGGTCCGACATGAAATTCACATCGCCGGAATCCAGCCGCTCGGGCGATGCATACGGTACGCTGCCAAATTCGTTGCGCGTCAGCTTACGCGAGAGCGACAGCGCCTTAGCAATGCCGAAATCCAGCACCCGCACACAATTGCGCGTGTCGATGCGGATGTTTTTAGGCTTGATGTCGCCGTGTACGATGCGCAGCGTATGCGCATGCTGCAAGGTTTCGCAAATGGCCAGCGCGATATCCACGGCCTCGTCCGTGGGCACCGGCCCGTCACGCATCAGGTCGGAAAGGTCCCGCCCTTCGACGTATTCCATGGCCACCCCGAAGTAGCCGTCCGTGTCGCACGCTTCGAAAATCTTCACCACGCGCGGGTCGATCGCCGCCAGCTTCCTCTGCAGCTCCGATCCGCGGCGCTCGGCTTCGATGGTTTCGCGCGAATCGGCATCCGCTCCCAGCTCGATCACTTTCAGCGCCACCGTGCGGTCCTGCTCGGTATCGTGCGCCAGGTACACATCCGCCATGCCGCCGCGTCCCAGCTTGCTGAGGATCTCGTACTTGCCGATCTTCCGCTTTTCCGGAATCACCATCAGCGCGCTGCTCCTCGCGGCGTTCGCGCCGGCGGCTTGGCGGCCAGGAAAAAGTTGAACTTCATAGCCGACACGCGATCCGGCCCGGCCGGCATGCCGATCGGATCGCCACCATTGTCGCCGCCATTGTACCCAAAGACATTCCCGTTCAGCACCGGCCGCGCCGGTTCCTCTATCAGCACGCCCTGCCCCGTTTCGTGCGGCCGCCGCCCATTATGCAGGATCGCATTATACAAAAGCCACGGCGCGGCGTTACCGGAAATATGAACGCCTCTGTCGCGGCAGTCTTGAATGGAATTGGCACGCAGCACCGGCTTGGAATTGCCGCGAATCTCTATGCCCGTGTAAGCGCCCACGATTTCGCTGTCCTGCAGTTCCAGGTCGGAATCCGCGATCGCCACTCCGGTAGCCAGCGGCGCTTTTTCGTCCGCCAGGATGCGGAATCCGGAAACGCGCGCGCCCTTGACGCCCTCCGCGACGATCGCTATGCCGGCGACGCCGGCCGTGCCGTTCTCATCCGGAGCGGCCCGCAGAATCGCCACGTCCGGCCTGCGGCTTCTCACCGTAACACCGCTCTTGAGGCGGAGCTGTTCTGCGTATTCTCCGATAGAGACTTCCACGGTATCGCCCGGCCGGGCATTCTCGAGCGCCTCGTGAATGCTGGTGAAACCACCTGGGCCGACATTGAGCGTCCGGGCCGGTGGTGGCGGCGGCGTGCGCCGGGCATCCAGCAGGCCAAAATAGAGCACCCCCGCACAGATAAAGGCGGCGCACACAAAGCCATATACAAATAGCGCCAGCTTGCCGGCAAAAAGATTCCGGGCCGGCGGTGCCACGGTTTCCGGCACGTGGCGCGCCGCCGCGAACTGATCGCCTTCCACGATCAGCACCGTGACGTTGTCCTTGCCGCCCTCGCGGTTGGCCGCATCGATCAGCTCATGGACCGCGTCATCCGGATGTCCCGCGTTACCCACTACCGTGCGCAGAATTTCCCCCGAGGTCACCTGGTCGCTCAGGCCGTCGCTGCATAGCAGCAGCGCGCTATCCGGCTCGAACGCGATGCGCAGCACTTCGATGAAATCCGCGTCGTCCGGCGCGTGCTCCTCGGAGCCCACATCACGGTAGACTTCATTGCGCCGCGGATGCCGCATGGCTTCCGCTTCCGAGATCTCGCCGCGGTCCTCGCGCTCGCCTACCGGCGAATGATCGTGCGTGCACTTGCGTATCTCTCCCTGCCGAATCTTGTAGAGCCGTGAATCGCCCACGTGCCCGATGGTGGCGGTCCCGTTGTCCACCACCGCCACCGTCAGCACGCAAGCCATTCCCTGCCATTCGGGATTCGCGCCGGCCTCCCGCAGTATCTCGTTATTCGCCACGGTGATCGCTTCGCGTATGCGCTCTTCGGTCGAGCCGGTCTGGCGCTCCAGCCGCGCCCGTACGCGCCCCATGGCGATATCCGCCGCCTTCTCGCCCGCGGCGTGCCCGCCGATTCCGTCGATCACCAGAAAAATGCCGCGGTCGGGGTCTAAGTGCAGCCGGTCTTCATTGTTCGTACGGACCATGCCGGGATGGCTGTCGCCCGCGCAGCGTAATTTGGTCCTGGCCACCATCGACTCGTGCACTACTTATGCGCGGAAAAATCCAGGAACACCACTTCCGCCAGACCGATGCGCGCCTTCTCCGGCAGATTCACTTCCACGTTCTTATCGCGCTTCTCGCCATCCACGAATTCCACGCTCGTGGGAATCTTCTCGCCGTTGACCGTGGTTCCCAGCCGGCTCAGGTCCTTGATGAAGAACTGCCCGCTCTCGGCGTCTCTGCGCAGCCTTACGTGCTCCCGCGAAACATCCGGCAGGGTGGTCAGTTTCAAGTCGGTCCAATAGTCCCGGCCGCCGCGCCCGATCACGATCTGGTTCTTGGTCATGCGGTAGGTCTGCCGCCCCGCCTTATCTTCATACTCGATGGCCGCGTATGCTTCCATCTCCTCGGTGGCCGGCAGTTGCTCTTCATACTTCTGGGAAACGGTGGTCTCGCCGCCCAGCCGGCGCGTCGCGATGCGCTTGGTCATGCTGCCGGCGCCGTATTCCGGCTTGGCCGGCAGCGCCA
>Ga0302326_10021094_pt1 | contig 13377 bp, 14 predicted proteins | sample Palsa_T0_3_FD_202264 | JGI IMG/M metagenome (GOLD analysis project Ga0302326, IMG submission 202264) | Peat permafrost microbial communities from Stordalen Mire near Abisko, Sweden - Palsa_T0_3 | ecosystem: Environmental > Terrestrial > Soil > Palsa > Peat permafrost | place: Sweden: Abisko... | reverse complement strand
ATTCGGTCGAGCAACGCATTGCCGCCGCCGATTTCCCCGAATGATCCAAGCGCGATGTGACGCACTCGTGACGCATGCGTGACGCACTCGGGCGGGATGCAGAGAAGTCGTTCTGCTGCTTCTGTCGCCTGGGGCGTTTCATGGCCGCTGAAAATAGCGCCGGCGCAGCCAGTGGTCCACGGAGAAGCTCCCGCCGCCACGGCACAGCAATACCAGCAGCATCGCCGCCCACTGGATGTGGGTAGGCCAGGCCTGCGGGTAGACGAACACCTCGATGACGGTGGTCATGCCGAGCAGCACCAGCGCCGCGGGACGCGTCAGAAAACCCACCACCAGCAGCACCGGGGTGCTCAGCTCGATCGCGGCGCCCACATGCGCCGCAATATCCGGCGGCAGCAGCGGCACCTTGTACTCGTCCTCGAACAACTGCAGCGTCGCATCCCAGTTCGCAAGCTTGGTGGTTCCGGAATCCCAGAATACGGTGGCCACGGCGAGGCGCAGCGGCAGCGCCAGTACGGCGTACGGTACGGCGTCGAGCCAGCCGATGACGCGCTCGATCGCGCCGATGACGCCCGTGTGGCCGCCGGCGGCCGTCGAAGCCGAGGGTTTCATAAGCGAGTTTCTCCGCAAGGTGGCGCGGGCGCGTGAAACTACACCAATCGTCCCGCAGACAGATGTTCGGCGAGCCAGGCGTCGGCATTGTCATGCGGCCCGTCGGCGAGCACCGCATATAAAGGTGTGCCGGTGCACAGCCGCGCCGTGAAGTCCCAGGCCGCAGCGCCCAGGCGCCGCACCTGCACACCCGCGGCGTCACGCTCGATCAGCAGATGCACCGGACCGCCGGCCGGATCGATCGCGGCCATCGCGACATCGTTCTGATCCAGCACCGCGCGCCAGATCGCATCCGCTGGAGATTCAAGCCGCAGCAGGTTCAACGCCGGGTGCGCGGTGAAACTCACGCGGGACAGGGCCGGCTCATCCAGGCTCGCCAGCCGCGTCAGATCGAGGCGCTGCGCATCGGCGGCGTGCAGCGCGCGGTTCACCGCCCACTCGAGCTGCGCGACGTCGCCGAGATAGGCCAGTCCGGCCGCGGGCGGAAACTGGCTCAGAAACCCCGGAAAGGCGGCGCCGTAGTCGTTCAGATAGGCGCTCGCGGGCGGACTGCTGCGAACAAACTCGCGCGCGGCCGCCTCGAAGAAATCCGCGCCTACCAGCCGCTGCACCGCCGGGAACGACAGCCGCAGCGCGTTGACGAGTGCGCTCAGGCAGGTGTTGCGATAGATGGCCAGGCGCAGCGCGCTGTCCTCGCCCGCCAGCAGCGCATCACCGAGCGACGGCGCATCGCCAGACTGTGGGGCATCGGCGTGCCGTGGGGCATCGCCCGGCGACGATGCGTCGCCCAAGAGCTGCCGGCGCAGGGCCTGCTGCAATTCAAGCAGCGCAGGCATGGCCTTCTGCCGCGACCGCGCGCATCAGCGTCGCCGCCTGCGCCGCCTCATCGAGCAGCACCTCGAACGCCGGAATATCGGTGTCCCATTCGATCAGCGTGGGCTTGGACCCGAAGCGGCGCAGCGCCTGCACGTACAGCGCCCAGACCTCGGCGGCGACGCACCCGCCGTGATTATCGATACGTACCGTGCTGCCGTTATCCAGCACCCGCAGCGCGTGACCGGCCAGATGAATTTCCTCGACCGCCGCCGCCGGCAGCGCCTGCAGATAGCGTTGCGCATCCCAGCCGTGGTTGCTGGCGCTGACGAAGATGTTGTTGACGTCGCACAGGACGCCGCAGCCGGTGCGCTGCGCGACCGCCGCCAGGAATTCCCATTCGGGAATGGTCGAATGCCGGAACTGCAGGTAGGTCGATGGGTTCTCGATCAGAATGCGTCGCTGCAGCGCCGCCTGCGTCTGCTCGACATGGCGGCAGACCACATCGAGCGCCTCCTCGGTCATCGGCAGCGGCAGCAGATCCGCCAGATACTCCCCGCCGACCACGCTCCAGGACAGGTGCTCGGACACCAGGCCCGGTTCCATGCCGCGTACCAGTCCGGCGAGCCGGCGCAGATGCTCTCCATCGAGCCCCTCGGCGCTGCCCAGCGACAAACCCACCCCGTGCAGCGACAACGGATAGTCGCGGCGCACGCGCTCGAGTACCTGGCGCGCGGCGCCGCCGCCGAAATAGTTCTCGGCGTGCACTTCGAACCAGGCCACATCGGGGCGCGCCTGCACCACGAACTCATGGTGCGCGAAGCGCAGCCCGATTCCCGCCGCCGCGGGAATCAGGCCGTGTTCGCTCAGCTGGTGGACAGTGCCCGACACGTGGCCGTGTTACATCGGCTTGGTGGTGCCGCCGGCGATCTTGGCGCAGTCGCCGGCCGGAATGAGCACGAAGGATTTCGGATCACGGGCGCTGGTCGCCTGCCCGGCGCAGGAATGGCTGCCGGCCGCGCAGTCGTTCTTGGCGGCTGCGTTGATGCCGTAGCACTTTTCCAGTTTGTCCTTCGTCGCCTTGTCGGTGCTCGCGGGTGCGGACATGTCGGCGGCGCGAACCGGCGCCTGCAGCACCAGGGCGAGTCCCACCGCGGCGGACAGGGTCGAAGCGGCCAATAGGTATCGATTCATCATGATCCCCTCCATTGCTGCGGCCCCGGGATTGGGACCACGTGGGTAAGTTCGGTATCGCAGGCAAAAGGTTACACTGGTTAGCGTGCTTACCGCCCCGACCGCACAGGAACGAGACCACGCCTGGTCGCAGCTCATGCGCGCGGCGCAGTCGGGCGATGGCGCGGCTTATGAACGGCTGCTGCGCGAAATCTCGCCGCTGATCCGTGCGCTGGTGCGCCGCCATTGCAGCAACCGGGCCGACATCGAGGAGATGGTCCAGGACACGCTGCTCACGGTGCATCGGGTACGCCACACCTACGATCCGAGCCGGCCGTTCTGCCCGTGGCTGGCGGCGATCGCCTGGCGTCGCAGTATCGATGCGCTGCGCCGTCGCATGCGGATTGCCAGATATGAGACACCCGAACAGGGCGTTTATGAAACCTTTTCGGAAGCTACAGCGAATAGCGATCTAGAGGCCGTACGTTCGGCCGAGGAGCTTGGCGACTTATTGCAACTGCTGCCCGCGCGCCAGCGCCAGGCGCTCGAGTCGCTGAAGCTCAAGGAGATGAGCCTCGCCGAGGCTTCGGCGGCCTCAGGGCAGTCGGTGGCCGCTCTCAAGGTCAACACGCACCGGGCGCTCAAGGCATTGCGGGCGCTGATGCAGGGACGCGAGCGGTAGCGGCGGCACGGGCGGCGGGAGTATGGAATTTGGCGGCGATGCGGACCGATAGGCTGATCGAATCACTGGCGGCGCGGCTGCAGCCGGTGCGCCGGTTGCGTTCCCCGCTGCTGCGTGCGCTGCTGTGGCTGGCGGTGGTCGGCGCCGCAAGCCTCGTGCTGATCATGCGTGAAGCCCATCTCACCATATTCATGCAGCGCATGGCGACACCGCGCGTGGCGGTGGAATGCGTTGCCACCGCCCTCACCGCGATCACCGCGGTCGTCGCCGCCTTCGAAACCTCGGTGCCCGGGCACTCGCCCTGGTGGGCCGTGCTGCCGCTGCCGCCCTTGTTGTTATGGCTGGCGGCCAGTGGGCTGGGCTGCCTTGCGAACGGCCTAGGGGTCTACGGCGCGCACGGGTCCGCGGGCGAGAGCTACAGCTGCTTTGCGTTCATTGCGGGTGCGAGCCTGCCGCTGGCGGTGGGGCTGTTCTGGATGTTGCGCCGGGCGCGGCCGATCGCCCCGCTGCCGGTGGCCGCCCTCGGTACGCTGGGCGTGGCGGCGACCGCCGCCTTCATCCTGCAGTTCTTCCATCCGTTCGACGTCACCGTGATCGATCTGGCGCTGCACCTGGCCGCCATCGCGCTGGTGGTGCTGATCGGCACCGCGTGGCGACGGCGGTTGCTGGCGGCAGCCTAGAACGCGAACCGGCGCTTGCGGAAAGCAGCTGCCGGTCAGAAGTGCAGGCTGAGCGTATCGAAGACCGTAAAGCGCGGGCCGTACGCGGACTGGAATATGCCGATGCCTTCCGCCGGCCGGATCAGATTGACGCGATCGAACAGGTTGAGCAGCGCGATGCGGTTGGTCAGCACGCCCAGTCCGGCGATACGAAATGTGCGCTCGGCGCTCAGGTTCACCTGCAGCACCTCCGGCAGCCGTTCAAGATCGGCAAACCCCGCGCGCAGGCCGGTGCTGTAGGTGACGTCGGTGCTGACGCCATAGGCCCCCAGATGGTAGGTGGCGCCGGCGGCAGCGCCGTAGAGGGGCTGGTGATCCAGCGTGATCGCATGGCTGTCGATGTAGGCGAGCTCGTCCGGGTCGAAGTTGAACTGGCCGGTCACGACGCCCCGCTGCATGTTTCTGCCGATCGTCAGATTGGCATAGGCCGAGAAGGCATCGCTCCTGTACTTGGCCGCAATCTCGGTGCCCCAGATATAACCCCAGTTGTAATTGAACGGCGCAAAGATCGGCACCACCCCGAATTGTCCGGTGTCCAGATAGCGATGGGTGCGTTCGTAGAATGTGTCCGCCGAGAGCGCGAATTTCGCCGTCACCTGACGGGCGACGCCGGCGTCCCACTCGAAATCATCCTCGGGCATCGGGGTCGAGATACCGGGCGGCCCGGCTGCCGAGGTGCCCGCGAACGCCGATTGCGCCGTGGGCGAGATGCCCTGAAACGAGGGCACCTGGAAATAGCGGGCGAAACCGGCATGCAGCGTGGTGTCGGGGTCCGCCATGTAGACGAAATTCAAAGTCGGATCGAGCTGCTGGCCGCTGGTGAAGCCGTCGAGATGGTCCCAGCGCAGGCCAATATTGGCGCGCAGCCTTGGGGTGATCTGCCATAGATCATCGACATACACGCCGAGCACCACGTTGCTGGCCTGGGTGTTGTTGATGACGTGCACCGGCACGTCGCTGCTCTGCACGCAGTCGCCGCTCTGTGCGCAGGCAGCGTCGAGCGGAAACACCAGAGACGAATCGTTGACACTGACGCGGTAGTCGCCGGCGTAAAAGCCGGTACTGGCCGTGTGCGCACCCATGGCGTAGGTCAGATCCGCCTGCAGCGTGTGATCGTGATCGACGTGGCTGGCCGTGGAGGCCACGCCCTGATAGATCAGCTCGCCCACTGGATCCGGATGGAACTGCTGTGAGATGCCATGCTCGGAGTACGCCACCTGATAGCTCAGGTTACTGCTCGGTGCGCCGCTCAACGACAGCACCGCCAGATAGTCACTGAAATTGAGCTCGGAATTGATGGCCGCCGACGGCGGTGGATTGTCCACGCCCGCCAAGGTGAATTCCGGCGCCAGGCCCGGGACGTTGGGCAGCTGATTGTTGCTGCTGGCGCCCGAGATCAGAAGGTTCAGCTTGCTGCTGGAATTGACCGGATAGGAGAAGAAGCCGAAGGCCTGGCCCTGCTGGGTGCGGTCGTGGATGGCATTCGGCCCGGGCGTGGCGGAACTGAAAGCCGTATTGGATTGATCGTAGAGCAGGCTGACGTAGGAACTGAGCTCCCCGTCGCATCCGGCGTACTGCACACTGGGCTGCAGCGTGTCTCTTTGCCCCGCGAGCACACTCAGATCGCCGCCGGGGTGCTGGCAGCCATCCTTGGTCCTGATGTCCACGACGCCCCCGGTGGCGTAGCTGTAGCGCGCCGGCAGGATGCCATCCAGCAGATCGAGTTGCTGGACGAACATGGGATTGATCATCGACAGGAACGGCGGATTGGTGTTGATATCGAACGGAATCAGCACGCCGTTGACTTGATATTGAAACTGCGGCCCTTCGGTATTGCGGATGTGGATCTGCTGGTTCTGGTCGATGGCGACCCCCGGCATCTGCGCCAGCACGTCAGTGATCGGCGAAACATCGCCCGCCGGCATGCTGTTGATGTCCTGGGACGTGACCGCGTAGTCATTGGCCCCGGTCGGGGAGACTTCCGGTCCTCCCAGGCGCGTCGCTTCGATGACGATGGTTTCGAGTTTGTCCGCGCTCGGTGTCACCGGCACCGCATCAACGCCGCTCACCAGCGCGATCTGCAGCGCGTCGCCCGCGCGGACAGCGAGGTCCGCGAGGCTGTCAGTCGAACCTGTGGTGGGGGTTTGCGCTTGCAGTCGGGCGGCGCAGATCGGGAACAGCAGCAGCAACAGGGCCGATCGGGTCCGAAGCTTGAGCACGTGACTGCGAGCCTTTCATGAATACGAACTGCAATACGAATGAGAATAATTCGTATTGGTAATAAGCACAAGGGTGGCCTGCGGATGGGCGCCCAGATGCCAGTTGCGGCAGTATGGGGCGATATTCGCCGATAATGGCCAGACTTTGGCCGAACTTAGGCCGATCTGCGGCGACCCAGGCGATAAATTCAGACCGCCTCGATCGCGATCGCGGTGGCCTCCCCGCCCCCGATGCACAGCGAGGCGACACCGCGTTTGAGACCCTTCGACTTAAGCGCGTGCACCAGTGTGGTCATGATCCTGGCGCCGCTGGCGCCGATCGGATGACCCAGCGCGCAGGCACCGCCATGGACGTTGACCCGCGCATGGTCGAGCCCGACGTCGCGCATCGCCGCCATCGTCACGACCGCAAAGGCTTCGTTGATCTCATACAGATCGACCGTCGCGGCGCCCCAACCCGCTTTTTCCAGCGCTCTTTTGATGGCACCGGCCGGTGCGGTCGTGAACCATTCGGGCGCATGGGCAAAACTGGCGTATGCCACCACCCGCGCCAGCGGCGTGGCGCCGGCCGCGCGCGCGGCCGTTGCATTCATCAGCACCAGGGCCGCCGCGCCATCGGCGATCGACGAGGAGCTTGCCGCCGTCACCGTCCCGTCCTTGGCAAATGCCGGCTTGAGATTCGGAATCTTGCTGATATCGCAGTTGAACGGCGGCTCGTCGCGTTCCACCACTTGATCGCCCTTGCGCCCCTTGACGGTGACCGGCGCGATCTCGGGGCCGAAGGCGCCATCACTGCAGGCCGCCTGCGCGCGCCGCACCGATTCGGCGGCAAACGCATCCTGGTCGGCGCGCGTGAACCGGTACTTCTTCGCGGTGGCATCCGCGAAGTGACCCATCATCTGGCCGTCATAGGGATTTTGCAGACCGTCGTAGAACATGTGGTCGAGGATCTCGCCATGACCCATGCGATAGCCCTGGCGCGCCTTGGGCAGCAGGTAGGGTGCATTGGTCATCGACTCGAAGCCGCCCGCGACCACGATGCGCGCGGAACCCGCGCGGATCGAATCGCAGCCCAGCATGGCGCTGCGCATGCCTGAGCCGCAGACCTTGTTGATGGTGGTGGCGGGCACGCTTTGCGGCAGGCCGGCGCCGATGGAGGCCTGGCGCGCCGGGGCTTGTCCGAGTCCGGCCGGCAGCACGCAGCCGAGGATGATCTCATCGATCTGCTCGCCGCTCACGCGACTGTCGGCCACGGCGGCACGCACGGCGGCGGCTCCGAGCTGCGTGGCCGTAGCGCCGCTCAACGCGCCCTGAAAAGCACCGATCGGCGTGCGTCGGGCCGCGACGATGAAAATGTCCTCAGCCATGATGATGATACCCCCGAGATGGATTTAGAAAGTGCGCCCTCGGCGCTGCGGTTTCAAGGTGGGGCGCGCAGCGCCGCCCGAAACCGTGCCGTGGTCTTGGCCTTAAGGTCGGCCTCGGTCACCCCCGGGGCGAGCTCGAGCAGATCGAACTGCGCGTGGCGGTCAGGCCGGCTGAACACGGCGAGGTCGGTGATCAGCATGTCCACGACCCCGGCACCGGTGAGGGGCAGCTCGCACTGCGGCTTGAACTTGGGCGAGCCGTCGCGGGCAACGTGCTCCATCAGCACGATCACGCGCCGCACGCCTGCGACCAGGTCCATGGCGCCGCCCATGCCCTTGACCACCTTGCCGGGTACCATCCAATTGGCAAGGTCGCCGCGTTCGGACACTTCCATCCCGCCGAGCACCGAGAGATTGATGTGTCCGCCGCGGATCATCCCAAAGCTGTCGGAGGAGGAGAAATATGAGGAGATCGGCAGCTCGGTGATGGTCTGTTTGCCGGCATTGATCAGGTCCGGGTCTTCGTCGCCTTCGTACGGGAACGGCCCCATGCCGAGCATGCCGTTCTCCGACTGCAGCACCACTTTCATGCCCGCGGGAATGTAGTTGGCCACCAGCGTCGGGATGCCGATGCCGAGGTTGACGTAGAAGCCGTCGCGCAACTCGCGCGCCGCGCGTTCCGCCAGTTGTTCACGCGACCACGGCATGGCTGCTCCGCTTGCGCACGGTGCGCTGCTCGATCGGTTTGCGGTAGTTCAGGCCGTGCACGATGCGCTGCACGAAGATACCCGGGGTGTGGATGTGATCCGGATCGAGTGCGCCGACCTCCACCAGCTGCTCGACTTCCGCCACGGTGCAGCGCGCCGCGGTGGCCATCACCGGATTGAAATTGCGCGCCGTCTTGCGATACACCAGATTGCCCTCACGGTCGCCCTTCCAGGCCTTGACGATCGCAAGATCCGCCGTCAAGCCGGTCTCGAGCACGTAGCTCTCGCCCTCCACCACACGCGTCTCCTTGCCCTGCGCCACCTGCGTGCCGGCGCCGGTGCGGGTATAGAACCCGTAGATGCCCGCGCCCCCGGCGCGGATGCGTTCGGCGAGCGTGCCCTGCGGATTGAATTCGATCTCGAGCTCGCCGTTCAGATACTGGCGCTCGAACTCCTTGTTTTCCCCGACGTAGGAGGAAATCATCTTGCGGATCTGCCGGCTCTTGAGCAGCAGCCCCAGGCCGAGCTCATCGATGCCGGCGTTGTTCGAGATCACGGTCATGTCCTTCACACCCAGGTCGCGCAGGGCGGCGATCAGATGCTCCGGGATGCCGCACAGCCCGAAGCCGCCCGACATGACCGTCATGCCGTCGCGCGCTATATCGGCCAGAGCCGCCGCCGCACTCGGAAACACTTTGCCGCCGCCGGCCGCCGACGCCGTAGCCATGGTAACCCCCTGCCTGAATACCGCGATTCTGGACTAAAAATAATACTCGATCAGGCGTTGGCACTAGAAGCCGGCCGGCCCCTGCACCGCCAGCGATCCGCTGCGTCCCGGCACTGAGCCCGACTGCACTCGCCCGGCCGGCAGGCTCGCCAAGTCCAGGCCCGCAAACAGCGTTCGCATGGATACCAGCTGGTACCCCTGGCCATGCCAGCCGTGTATCAGCCGCCGGAAAACCGGCAACAGTTTCATGCCTTCCAGCTCGGCGTGCAACGTGAACACGTGGCCGGAACGCGGTGCGCGCGTGCGCTCGAGCAGCACCTGGTGCGCAGTGTCCGCGGTAATGCCGCCCACCCCGATCAACTCATCGAGCGTGGGCAATGTCGTGGGCAGCTGCGGGCAGGCGCTGCGACGCTGCGGCAGCGGCGACGGCGGAGACAGCAGCGGCACGAACGGCGCCTCCCCGCGCGTGTCGGAGGCATAGAGAAACCCCATTTCCTCTTCCAGCTCGAGCGCGGCTTCGTTCATCTGCCAGCCGGCGGCGCCATGCACCTGCGGCTTGACGCCGAATACCTCGCGAAACCGGTGCACCGCGCGCAGCATCTGATCGCGCGTCCAGGCCTCGCCGCGCCGGCTCACGAAGTCCTGCCAGGTGGTGTGGTCGAAGCAGTGCACGCCGACCTCGTAGCCCTGGTCGCGCACCTGACGCATGAAATCCCCGGCGCGGCGTCCGATATCCGGGCCCGGCAGCAACGTGCCGTAGAGCAGCGTACGCAGCCCGTAGTGCTCCAGCACCGAAGTGCGCGCGACCTTGTGCGCCAGGTCGAAGAATCCGCGCCGGAAAACGCGGCGCAGCGCGCGACCGGTGTGATCGGGCCCCAGGCTGAAGAGAAAGGTGGCGTCCGCCTGCGCGCGTTTGAGCGCAGCGACCAGCGCCGGCACCCCCTCGCGCGTACCGCGCAGCGTATCGACATCGATCTTGAGCGCAAGCTGCAAGACGCTTACCTCGAGGAGCTGCGATGGCTACTCAAGCAGCCTTCCAGCGTGCGCGATCTGGCCGCGATACGCATCGAAGATCTGTCGCAGCGCCTGCTGCATGCTCACCTGCGGGCTCCAGTCCAGATCGGCGCGGGTGTTGTCGATCTTCGGTACCCGATTCTCCACATCCTGGTAGCCCTGGCCGTAGTACTCGGCCGCGGTGGTATCCACCAGCCGCACCTTGGCGGCATTGGCGCGGTATTCGGCGTAGGTAGCCGCGACGCGCAGCATCTCCTGGGCCAGCTCGCGCACCGAGAGGCTGTTGACGGGATTGCCGACGTTGAAGATCTTGCGACTGGCGCGCCCGTCGGTGTTCTCGATCATCTTCATCAGCGCATCGATGCCGTCGCTGATGCCGGTGAAGCAACGCCGCTGCCTGCCGCCATCCACCAGACGCACGTCCTCGCCGCGCATGATATGGCCCAGAAATTGCGTGATGACGCGCGAGCTGCCCTCCTTGGCCGCATGCATGTTGTCCAGGCCCGGACCGATCCAGTTGAAGGGCCGGAACAGCGTGTAGTCGAGCTCATCGCGCATGCCGTAGGCGTGGATCACGCGATCCAGCAGCTGCTTGGAGCAGGCGTAGATCCAGCGCGGCTTGTCGATCGGGCCGTAGATGAGTTCCGAGGCATACGGGTCGAACTCGCTGTCGTGACACATGCCGTAGACCTCGGAAGTCGAGGGGAACAGCACGCGCTTACCGTGCTTCACGCACAGCCGCACGACCCAGAGATTGGCCTCGAAGTCGAGCTCGAACACCCGCAGCGGCTCGCGCACGTAGATCGCCGGGGTCGCGATCGCGACCAGCGGCAGCACCACGTCGCATTTCTTGACGTGGTATTCGATCCATTCGCGGTTGATGGTGATGTCGCCCTCGAAGAAATGCAGGCGCGGATTCTCCAGCAGCGGCGCGATGCGCTCGCTGTACATGTCCATGCCGTACACGCGCCAGTCGGTGGTGTCGAGGATGCGTGTCGACAGGTGATGGCCAATGAAGCCGTTGACGCCAAGTATCAGGACGTTCTTCATCCGCCTCACTCCATGACCGGCTTGAGCGCCAGCGAACGGTCGCCAAAGCGGCGATGGAAAACCGCGGCGCTGCCGATATCGCCATCGAGCTCGAATTCCAGCAGCTTCAATGCGCCGTCGTGGCACAGCGCATAGACATCGCCGTCGCGCCAGCGCAGCACCGGCGGCTCGGCCCGCATCTCGGAGGGCGAGGCCGGCAGCGAGTGCAGAATGCGCAGCGCCATGCCCTGAGCCTCGCTGTAGGCCGCCGGGTAAGGCGGCGCGACGGCACGGATCAGGTTATGCACCGCGAGCGCGCCGCGACGCCAGTCGATGGCGCCGTCGCGCGCGGTGCGGCGGCCGAAATAACTGCCGGCCGCAAGGTCCTGCGGCGTGTGGCGCGCGGTGCCGGCGATCAATGCCGGCAGACAGCGATGCAGCGCCACTTCCGCGGCCACTGTGACCTTGCGGAACACCTCCACCGCGGTGTCGTCCGGCAGGATCGGGACCGCCTCGCTGTCCACGATATCCCCGGCGTCGGGCTTGGCGACCATCGCATGCAGGGTGGCGCCGGTCTCGTGCTCGCCATGCAGCACCGCCCAGTTCACCGGCACCCGGCCGCGATACTTGGGCAGCAGCGAGCCGTGCATGTTGTAGGCCCCACGAGCCGGCAGCGCCAGCAGCTCGCTGCCGAGCATCGAACGGTAGTAGAACGAGAACAGGAATTCGGGCCGCAGCGCGCGCAGCAGTTGGGTGAATTGCGGGACGTTGGGGTCCTCCGGCATGAGCACCTCGATGCCGTGCCAGCGCGCGTGGCGCGCGACGCTGTCGAACCAGATGTTCTCGCCGGGCGCGTCGCGGTGCGTGAACACCAGCGGCACCTCGACGCCGTGTGCGAGCAGCGTGCGCAGGCAGCGCACGCCGACGTCGTGATAGGCGAACACCACCGCCCGCGGTGGGCTCATTGCCGATCCTCGCGCCTCTGGTCCTCGCGCCTCTGATCCTCGCGCCGCTCCAGCACGGTGCCGACGATATAGCGCGGCCGATGCCGCACCTCGTCGTAGATGCGACCGACGTATTCGCCGAGCAGACCGACACCGAACAGGGCGACGCCGAGCAGAAAGAATGCGATCGCGAACAGCGTGAATACACCTTCGGCCTCGGGACCCACCATGTAGCGACGCACCAGCAGGTACAGCACGAACAGCACCGACAGCAGCGCGATCGCGATGCCGATGCCTGAAAACAGCCGCATCGGCGCGGTCGAAAAGCCGGTCATCAGGTCGAAGTTCAGCCGCATCAGGCTGAACAGCGAGTACTTCGATTTGCCGGCGCCACGCTCCTCGTGCGCCACACGGATCTCGACCGGGCTCATCGAGAAGGTGTAGGCCAGCGCCGGCACGAAGGTGTTGTACTCGGTGCATTGATTGACCGCATCGACGATGGCGCGGGCGTAACCACGGAACATGCTGCCCTGGTCGGTGATCTTGACCTGCGTGGTGCGCTCGCGGATCTCATTCACCAGGCGCGAGGCGTAGCGGCGCCAGGCCACATCCTGGCGTTCGATGCGAATGGTACCGACATAGTCATGACCGGCGTCGAGCTCGGCGAGGAGGCGCCCGATCTCCTCCGGCGGATTCTGCAGATCGGCGTCGAGCGTGACGACGTAGCGGCCGCGACTGTGGGCGAAGCCGGCGAGGATGGCGCGGTGCTGGCCGAAATTGCTCGAGAACAGCACCACTCGCGTCACGTCCGGACGCTGCTCGAACTGGGTCCGGAGCAACGCGGCGGAACGGTCGCGGCTGCCGTCGTTGACGAACACGATCTCGTAGCCGCGGCCGAGCGCATCGAGGGCCGGGTAGAGGCGCGCAAACAGCGCCGGCAGCACTTCCTCCTCGTTATAGACGGGAATGACGACGGTCAGATCGACTGCGGCGTGGCCCATGATGTGCGCCGCTAGCGGCCGGACACGATCGCAGCGCCCGCCGCGCCGGGCGTGCCCGCGGCGTGCCCCCGCCCCGACAGCGCCTGCACCGTGTGTGCCGTCTGCTCGCATACGCGCTCGACATCCTGATCGCGCATGGCCGGAAACAGCGGCAGTGTGGCGATGCCGCGGCCGATGTGCTCGGCCACGGGGAAATCCCCGGGCCTGAAGCCCATCTGCCGATACAGCGTCAGCAGGTGGATCGCCGGATAATGCACGCCGACGCCGATGCCGGCGGCGTGCATGTGCTCGATGAACGCCCCGCGCTCGATCTGCCGGGGCAGCACGATCTGAAACATGTGCCAGTTGCTGTTGGTGAAATCCTCGAGCG
>Ga0302326_10021093_pt1 | contig 13377 bp, 4 predicted proteins | sample Palsa_T0_3_FD_202264 | JGI IMG/M metagenome (GOLD analysis project Ga0302326, IMG submission 202264) | Peat permafrost microbial communities from Stordalen Mire near Abisko, Sweden - Palsa_T0_3 | ecosystem: Environmental > Terrestrial > Soil > Palsa > Peat permafrost | place: Sweden: Abisko... | reverse complement strand
CTGCTTCGTTACCACGAGCATCTTTATTACGTTCTCGACGCGCCGGTTGCGACTGATGCGCAATACGACCAGTGGATGAACCAGCTGCGCGCTCTCGAAGGTGCGCACCCCGAGTTGATGATGCCGGATTCGCCGACGCAGCGAGTGGGCGGCAAGCCGGCTGCGGGATTCACCAAGGTGGCGCACTCACGTCCCATGCTGTCGCTCGACAATGCGTACAACGAGGAGGAGTTGCGGGACTGGGGCACGCGGGTCCGGACGACGCTCGGCGAATCCGCGAAAATTGAATACGTTTGCGAGTACAAATTGGACGGGCTTTCGCTGGCGCTGCATTATCAGCACGCGCGTCTGGCGCGCGGCGTCACTCGCGGGGACGGCGCGGTCGGTGAAGACGTGACAGGCAACGTCCGCACCATTCGCTCCGTCCCGCTTTCACTGCATAAGGACAAGCTTGCCGGCTCCCATCTCCCCGCGGACTTTGAAGTTCGCGGCGAAGTCGTCATGCCCTTCTCGAGCTTCGTTGCCCTGAATGTGGAGCGCGAAAAAAATGACCAGGCGCCTGCTGCAAACCCTCGCAACGCAGCTGCCGGGACGATCCGCACGCTGGAGCCGAATATCGTCGCGCAACGCCGCCTCGATTTCTACGCCTACTTCCTCTTTAGCGCCGGAGATGCGCAGCCGATCTTTCCGACTCAGTGGGAGTCGCTGGAATCGCTGACCGCGGCTGGCTTTCGCGTCAACCTGCGCCGCGCCCTGGTCTCTTCGCTCGACGAAGTGATCGCATTCATTGCCGAGGCGGAGGCAAATCGTGACAAACTCGGTTACGAAATCGACGGCGTCGTCCTCAAGATCAACTCCATCGCGCAGCAGCAGCGGCTTGGCTTTACTGGACGTGCCCCGCGTTGGGCCATCGCCTACAAATTTGCTGCTCGCGCCGGGGTCACGCAGGTTGAGGACATCCTCATCCAGGTCGGCCGCACCGGCAAGCTCACGCCCGTCGCCATGTTGACGCCGGTTTCGATCGGCGGGACGACTGTGTCTCGCGCCACCCTGCACAATGAGGACGAGATCGCCCGCCTCGGCCTGAAGCTGCGGGACTTCGTCACAGTGCAGCGCGGCGGGGATGTCATCCCCAAGGTCGTTGAAGTGCTGCTCGACCGGCGCCCGAAAGACGCCCGAGACTTCGCCTTCCCGACGCATTGCCCGGAGTGCAATTCTGTTCTGCGGCGCGAAGAGGGAGAAGTGGACTGGCGCTGCGTCAACGCCAACTGCCCGGCAAAATTGCGGGAAGGCCTGCTGCACTTCGCGGCGCGCGGGGTCATGAACATTGAGGGCCTCGGCGAAGCCATCGTCAACCAGCTCCTCGATGCTGATCTAGTCGGCTCGATCGCTGACATCTACTACCTCACCGAGGATCAGCTTCTGTCGCTCGAGCGCGTCGGCCCCAAGTCCGCGCAAAACCTCCTCACTGAAATTGAGCAGTCGAGGAAGCTGCCCATGGATCGCGTCCTCCTCGGCCTCGGCTTACGCTTCGTCGGCGAGCGCACGGCGCAGTTGCTGGCTGACAACTTCGGCTCGCTCGATGCACTCGCCGCCGCATCCTCGGATGACCTGGAACGCGTCAACGAAGTCGGCCCCCGTGTCGCCCACGCTATTCGCGAGTTTTTTACCGAGCCTGCCAATCTCGCGCTCATCGAGCGCCTCCGCGCTGCCGGGCTCAACTTCACCGCAGCCGTCCGCAAAAAATCATCGAAGCTCGAGGGCCTCACCTTCGTCCTCACCGGCACCCTGCCGACGCTGACCCGCGAGGAGGCAGCGGAAAGGATCGAGTCGGCCGGCGGCCGCGTCTCCGGCTCGGTCAGCAAAAAAACCAGCTATGTAGTCGCTGGTGAAGATGCCGGTTCGAAGCTCGACAAGGCGCGCACGCTCGGCGTTCCCGTGCTCGATGAGCCCGCGCTGCTCGCCCTCCTCGCCTGAGGCTTTCGTTTCAGGCTTGAGCGGCCATCTGAACCGCGGCTCATTGTGGCGCAGCCCCTGATTGCTCCGAATCAGTTGCAAATTGCCAGCCCTTGAGACGAAAAGAGACGCAATGAGACGAATTTATTGCCACAGAGATACAGGATGCGTGAGTATCGCAAGCGAATCGAGCGGACATTTCCGCCGGAGTTGTTCATGTCGAAGAAAATCCACCTGGGCGTGCTCGCCCTGCTGTTCACCGCTGGCGTCACCGTTGTTTTCGGCCAGGAAGCTGTCACGTCCACCACGATTGCCGCGCCGGTTCCCCACGTCGTCCGCTACTCCGGCACGGCCGACGTCCCGTCCGGCCACGCCCTCAGCGTCAAGTTCGCGCTTTACGAGAATCAAACCGGCGGCGACGCTCTCTGGTCGGAGTCGCAGCAGGTCACTACTGGGGAATCCGGCAAGTATTCCGTCCTGCTCGGCGCCGCGACCGAAAATGGGCTGCCGCAAACCGTATTTTCTTCCGCGCAGGCCAAGTGGCTGGGCATCACGATTGGCGACGGCCAGGAAGCTGCGCGCACTGTTCTGGTTGCGACGCCGTACTCGCTGAAGGCAAGTGACGCGGAAACTCTCGGCGGCCATCCTGCCTCTGACTTCGCACTCAAGAAGGCGCTGCCCGCGACCGGCACTGACATCACGCAGATTAACGTCGGCAACGGCGTCACCGGCGGCGGCACTGGACCGACGGTAACTCTCGGACTCAGCAGCACCTATCTGGAGACGCTGGGCAACGAGATCTATCCCCAACTCGGCGGCACCAACAAGCTGACCGGCACCAACACCTACACCGCCGGCAAACTTCTGGTCGGGACCTCGCCGGTTTTGAGCGCCTCGAATCTGCTGGCCGCTTCACCGGTCACCGTCACCGCATCCGGCGGCAACGTGACGGTCGGACTCAGCGACTCCGCGTTGCTGACACTCGGCAACGGGGTGTATGCGCAACTGGGCGCGGCGAATACGTTCAGCAAGGCGCAGACCTTCCAGTCTGCGGTCAGCTTCGCGAGCGGACAAACTTTCCCTGGCACAGTGTCGCTGAGCGGCAACAATACCTTTACTGGCTCCGACACTTTTTCGAAGGCCATCACCTTCGCCAGTGGACAAACGTTCCCCGGCACGGGTGCGGGCACCATCACGGGCATCACTACAACTTCACCATTGAGTGGCAGCGGGACTTCCGGCAGCGTCGCCCTCAGCCTGAACACGTCGTCACTGGAGACGACGCTGAATGGCGTCTACCCGCAACTTTCCGGCAGCAATACTTTTTCCGGCGCCAACACTTTTTCGAAAGCCATCAGCTTCGCTTCCGGACAGACCTTCCCCGGCAGCGCAACTTTGAGCGGCAATGACGCATTTACGGGCATGCTCAGCATCACCGGATCGTCCTCATCGGAGCAGTTCGCCGTTACAGATTCCGACGCCTCCGGCAGCGCCGTGGGTGTTTACAGCACCATGTCTGCCGGCGCGGGCTTCGGGGTAGTAGGAGTAGGTTCATACGGCATCTACGGCCAGACCACCGCCGCCTCATCCCTGGTCCTTAACCCGACCGGGATCTACGGGTTCATCGACACCCGCTATACCTACAGCCCCGGCTACACTCCCTTTGCGATCTGGGGTGACAACGAATCCGCCTCGGGCATCGGTGTGTACGGCACCTCGAATGGCGGCGACGCCATCGTCGGCCAGGCCTCGGCGACATACAACGGAGTCGCCGGATACTCCTCCAGCGGCGACGGCGTCTTCGGCAGCTCCGGCGCAGGGGATGGCGTTTACGGTGAGACGGATGCGACCGGCGGCCCGGCAGGTCTCTACGGCAACTCGACCACTACCTCCATCGGGAGCGATAACTTTCCCGGCATCGGCGTCTCTGGCAACGCGAATGGCCCCAGTGCTTATGGTGTTTACGGAAACTCAACCAGCTCCACGGGCTACGGAATTTACGGCGTCGGCAACACCGGCGTTTACGGAAGTTCCTCCACTGGCAACGGCGTCTACGGGAACAGTTCCGCTCAAGGCGAAAGCGGTGTCACCGGACATGCCACCAATGGTAACGGCGTTTACGGCAAGACTTCTTACTCCACCGGCTTCGGCACTTACGGCGGCAACACTTCCACGGACGGGGGAGATGGCGTCCGTGGCATCACCGCGTCCGACGCTGGTTTCGGCGTCCACGCCATCCAGATCGGAGCAAGTAAGCTGGGCGCCGAAATTGTTGGAGCAGGCAGCGGCTTCTGGGCCGACACCAATCAGGGTTCTTCAGAGGCTTCGTATGGCGCCCTGCTCGCGACCGCCGATGGCAACTTCGCCGGTCAATTCGTCAATAGTAGTAACCAAGAGCCGACCATCAGCGCCGTCAACGAGGGTGATGCCGGGACCGGCACAATTGTGCCCGTAATAGCAGCAGCTGGCCGTGGCGGCGCTTGCGGAATCAACAGCAACGGCGACGTCACCTGCTCGGGCCGCATACAAACTGCCGTCCCACTCGCAGATAAATCGCAGGTCGAGGTTTACTCCGTGCAGTCCTCGGAGAACTGGTTTGAGGACTTCGGCTCCGCCAAGCTCTTCAATGGCCACGTTACAGTCGCGATTGATCCGAAGTTTGCGCAGATCGTCAACACCGGCGTGCAGTATCACGTCTTCCTCACGCCCAGCGGAAACTGCAGGGGTCTGTACGTCGCCAGCCGTTCGGCCAGCGGCTTTGAGGTTCGCGAACTGGGTGATGGCGGCTCGACCGTGGAGTTCGATTACCGGATCGTCGCCAAGCGCAACGGACATGAGACTGAGCGGCTGGCCGACGCGACGGCGGAGATGCATTCCTTCACCGCTGGTCGCGAGCAATGGGCTGCAAGAAAGTTGAACCGCCGCGCCGAAGTTGCGCATGCCGAACCGAAGGACATGCCGCCTCCGCCGGTCGTTCCGCCGATGCATCCAGCTCACGCACCGACAGCTGTTCGCAGAGCCGCCCGACCCAATCAACACGCGCCTGCTGCGCGTACAACATCGACTCGTGCATCACTGGAGACTTCGCAAAAGTAGTTTCCTGTCCGGCAATTCCATAGCCTGCGCAGCTCACCCTGCGCAGGCTCTTACCTGAAGTACGGGCCCTGTTGTCACGTTTAACAGGAGCACTTTATGTCATCACCTCTGTATCGCCTTGCCCTTTGCACCTTCGTTGTCAGCGCCATGTTGCTCGCCACTCCAGTAACATCGCCTGCCCAGGATGTCGCGGCCACCTCGTCACCTGTCTCTGTTGTTCCTCACCTGATCAAGTTTTCCTCAAGCTTGCCTGGAGCGCCCGGCAAAGCCGAAACGGTGGAACTAAAATTCGCGCTCTACGGGGCGCAGGCCGGCGGCGACCCGCTGTGGACTGAAACTCAGCAGGTCTCCCTTGACGCAAATGGCAAGTATTCCGTTCTGCTTGGATCCGTCACCGCGCTGCCCGCCAGCGTCTTCGCGCAAGGCCAGGCCCGCTGGATTGGCGTCGCCCTCGGCTCCCAGGAAGAATCCGTGCGCACTATTCTGGCCGCGACGGCATACTCGCTGAAGGCGTCGGACTCAGAAACCCTCGGCGGCCATCCCGCGTCAGACTTCGCGCTGAAGAACGCGCTGCCCTCCAGCGGCGCCGACATCACGCAGATCAACGTCGGCAACGGCGTCACCGGCGGCGGCACCGGCCCAACCGTCACACTTGGACTGAGCAGCAGTTATCTTGAAACACTCGGCAACGAGATTTATCCGCAGCTCGGCGGCACCAACAAGCTGACCGGCACCAACACTTACACGGCCGGAAAGCTTCTCGTCGGGACTTCGCCGGTGCTGAGCGCGTCGAATCTACTCGCTGCTTCGCCGATCACGGTAAGCTCCTCGGGCGGCAACGTCACCGTCGGACTCAGCGACACCGCGCTCGTCACTCTCGGCAACTCGGTCTACGCGCAACTCGGCGCAGCCGATACGTTCACCAAGCCGATGACCTTCGCATCCGGACAGACATTCCCTGGAACAGTTTCACTGAGCGCAAACAATAACTTTTCCGGGTCGAACACATTCTCCAAAGCGATCACTTTCGCCAGCGGACAAACTTTCCCCAGCACCGGCACCATCACGGGCGTCACGGCAGGGACTGGGCTCTCCGGCGGCGGCAGCTCGGGAGCCGTCACTCTCAGCGTCAACGCCGCTGCTCTTGAATCCACGTACAACGGTGTCTATGCAGGCCTCTCCGCCAGCAACACTTTCACCGGAACCAACAACTTCTCCGGTGGCAGTAACTTCCACGGCCTCGTGACCGTCCAAAGTTCCACCACGGGCGCAGCAGTGCTTGCTTCTGGCAACGCCACCAGCGGCATCGGCGTCTCGGGCACCGCCTATGCCGGCCTCGTCGGAACAGGATCCAGCAGCGGTGGCGGTGCACTCTCGACTTCCGGAACAGGCGTGACGGGCATAGGCGCAGTCGGCATGTATGGTTTGAGCACGTTCAACGGATCCGGCCAGTCTGCCGTTGGAGTCTATGGACTGGTGCCGCAAAGCTCCACGGCGGCGAATAGCGCCGGGGTCTGGGGCGAGGCCGACGGCGGCGGTTCTTCAATCGGCGTTTACGGTATAGGAGTGATTGGCCTTGAAGGTAAGGCAAACGCCGCAGGAGCCATTGGGGTCGCTGGCACGGGTCCGATTGGTGTTCAGGGCACGCTGGTCGACGACGGTTATGGCATCAGAGGATCCGCAAATACCCTCAGCTTCGATGGCAGCGCCTTATCGACGGAAACCTCAGCCGGGATCTGGGGCGATTTTGCGGAGGGCTACGGAGCTGGTACCGGCATTCTGGCTACCGCGGATAGTTACCCCGCGCTCACCGCCCTCAATAGCAGCGGCACCCCCACCGTAGAGGTTTACAACTACACCTCCGCCACCCACGATCCGGTGTTCGAAACCTACTCTCCCAACACCTACAGCGGCGCGCGCCACTGCACCATCGACACGTCAGCAAACTTTACCTGTAACGGCGTTCTCACAGGCGTCGTCCATGAGGATGGGGGCGCCGCCAAGGCCGTCTATTCTGTCTCCTCGGCTGACAACTGGATCGAGGATGCGGGCGCTGGCCAGCTTTCCGCCGGGCATGCCAACGTCACGCTCGACCTCGCCTTTGCCGGCACGGTCAACACTGGCGTCGACTACCACGTCTTCCTGACGCCCAAAGGCGAAAGCGAAAATCTGTACGTCGTCAACGAGTCAGCGTCCGGATTCGAAGTTCGCGAAGCTCACGGAGGTAAGTCGAACATCGCCTTCGACTACCGCATCATGGCCAAGCGCAAGGGCTACGAATCCGTGCGGCTCGAAGACCTGACCGCACAGGAAAATGCCGACAAGGAACGCATGGCCGAGAGGGCCGCAACCGCCGCCACGGCGAAGCCGCATGTCATACCAGCGTTCCGCGCGCCCAAGGGTCCGGGTGCGCCGATGGTCGCACCACCAAACCGGATGCCACCCGCTCAGCCAATGCCTGCCGCGCACACAGCTCCCACTCGCGCCAACGTGGAGACGTCGCAGAAACCATAGTGCATTTCCAGCCGCGTGCCTGCGCGAATTTCTCCGCGGGTACGCATTCCATTTCTGCAAGACTCGCACTCGTTCGCCAGCTTGGATCGCGGGAGCCATTCCCCGCCCTGTTTTGCTCCGATTCAGTTGCAAATCGCCGTGAATGAGACGCAATGAGATCGAATGAGACGGATTTGTATCCACGTTTGCGCAGAATGAGCGATGCTCGGGTCGTTCTTGCGCGGACCTTTCCGCCGGAGTTGTGTCATGTCGAATAAAATCCACCTGGGCGTGCTTGCCCTGTTGCTCGCCGCTGGAGTTACCGTCCTGTTCGGGCAGGAAGCTATGCCCACTTCCGCCTCGTCCGTCTCCGTGGTTCCTCACCTGATCAAATATTCCGGCACGCTGCCCGGGGCTCCTGGCGTGGTCGACGTCAAGTTTGCTCTCTACGCGGCGCAGACGGGCGGCGATCCTCTTTGGACTGAAATCCAATCCATCTCGCTCGACACGACGGGCAAATATTCCGTCATCCTCGGCTCGACGACGGCGGTAGGCGTGCCGGCCAGCGTCTTCGCCAACGGCCAGGCGAGATGGATCGGCGTCACTCTCGGCTCCGAACAGGAATCCGCGCGCACTGTTCTCGTCGCGACGCCTTATTCGCTGAAAGCCAGCGACGCGGAAACGCTCGGCGGCCATCCTGCAAGCGACTTCGCCCTGAAGAACGCGCTCCCCGCAACCGGAACCGACATCACGCAGATCAACGTCGGCAACGGCGTCACCGGCGGCGGCACTGGTCCCACCGTTACGCTCGGACTCAGCAGCAGCTATCTCGAGACGCTCGGCAACGAGATCTATCCGCAACTCGGCGGCACGAATAAGCTGACCGGCACCAACACTTACACTGCTGGCAAATTACTGGTCGGGACCGCGCCGGTGCTGAGCGCGTCGAACCTTCTGGCTGCTTCGCCGATCACCGTCAGCTCATCCGGCGGCAATGTCACCGTCGGACTCAGCGACTCTGCGCTCGTCACCCTCGGCAACTCTGTATACGCGCAACTCGGAGCTGCCAACACTTTCTCTGGCAGCCAGAACACCTTCAGCGGTTCCACGTCGGGCACACTGCTTTCCGCGAGCAATGCCGGCACCAACGGGACTGGTGTCACGGCTAGCGGGTATGTCGGCATCCACGGAACAGGATCCAGCACCAGCCCTACCGGAACTGGTATGCAGGGCTCCGGCACGGTTGGCGTCAATGGCACGACCTCGTATTCCGGCGATACCAGCACCGCCGGCGTGGATGCCATGGGAGTCTACGGACTGGCGCCTGCAGCCGCCGCGGGATACAACGCCTTCGGCGTATATGGCGCGTCCGACAGCGATGGAATTGGCGTGTACGGGACAAGCGCCGGCGGCGTAGGCATATACGGCTTCTCTCCCGCTTTCTCGGGTGTGACCGGCCTGGGTCTCCACAGCGGTGTGGTTGGAGAGGCGAACATCGGCGGCGGAAACTATGGTTGGGCCGTCGCCGGCAGCAATAACGGTCAGGGCAGCACGGAAGGCGCTAGTTTTTCTTCCACCAGCTCGGCCGGCGTCTGGGGCGATCTGCCAGATGGCGTCGGGGATGGCTCCGGCATCCTGGCCACCTCCGATGGTGTCACTGCGCTGATTGCGGTCAGCAACGGCACCGCTCCGACGATGAAGGTCTTCAACTACACAACCGATACTGGCAGCACGGTCTTCGAGACATACTCTCCGAATGTCCTCAGCGGTGCGAGTCACTGCACCATCGACGCGTTCGGAGACTTGACCTGCAGTGGCACGGTGAGCGAAGTGGTGCATGAGGACGGCGGCGCTGCCAAGGCCATTTACGGCATCTCCTCTGCAGATAATTGGATTGAAGATGCGGGCACCGGCCAGCTTTCTTCAGGCCACGCCAAAGTCGCCCTCGACACTACCTTCGCCGGCACCGTCAATACCGGGGTCGACTATCACGTTTTTCTTACCCCCAAGGGCGACTGCAACGGACTGTATGTGGCCAACGAAACCTCGGCCGGCTTTGAGGTGCATGAGCTTGGCGGCGGCAAATCCAGCACCGCCTTCGACTACCGCATCATGGCCAAGCGCAAAGGCTACGAATCTGTCCGGCTGCAAGACCTGACCGTGCAGGAGAACGCCAGGATCGCGGAGATGGCCGAGAGAGCCGCTCGCACTGCAGCGGCCAGGCCGAATGTCAGGCCGGCGATCAGGGTGCCAAGACGTCCGGCGGGATCGCCCATGGTCGTGCCGCCGCTTCGCCAGCCCTCCGTTCAACCTGTATCGGCTCCGCACGCGATGACGACTGGCGCTTCTCTCGAGTCCGCGCAAAAGTAGAAACGCCACAATCGCAGGCGCGCTATTTGCAGGGCCGCTGGGGTTGCAGCGGCCCTGATCTTGGCTCCCCCAAAAACTTCGGAGGGCGCCCAGAGGAACATCATTCACCGACGCGGGAAAGTTTCCGTGCCGCCAACAATTTTCGCGCAAACACGCGCCATTTCGCAGCCTTTTCAATTGTCACTGTTTACCAACTTGTATATAGTCACTGCCTAACCGGCAGCCGCCTCGGAGGCGTCCACCGTTGAATGGGATCGAGCGGTGATCCCGGCCTTCCGCTGTAAACCACCACGATTGCCGATATCGACAGGAGCTTCATGCACACGCATATTTGTCGCCTCTCCTTCTACACCCTGGCAGCCACCATGCTGCTGGCGCTGCCCCCAGCATCGCCCGCCCAGGAAGCGGCCCAGCCAACTGTTGCCGCGACCCCTTCCATCGTCCCGCATTTGATCAAATACTCGGGCGCATTGCCCGGCGCTCCGAACACCACCAATACGGTGGACGTTAAATTCGCTCTCTACGCGGCGCAAATCGGCGGCGAAGCGCTCTGGTCCGAGACGCAGCAGGTCTCGCTTGACGCGGCCGGCAAATATTCCGTGCTGCTCGGATCCGTTACCGCGCTGCCCGACGGCGTCTTCGCGCAAGGCCAGGCTCGCTGGATCGGCGTGACTCTCGGCAGCGAGGAAGAGTCCGCGCGCACAATTCTGGTGGCTACGCCTTACTCGCTGAAGGCGTCGGACGCCGAAACTCTCGGCGGCCATCCGGTGAGTGACTTCACGCTGAAGAACGCGCCGCCCGCCAGCGGCACCAACATCACGCAGATCAACGTCAGCAACGGCATCATCGGCGGTGGCACGGGACCCACCGTGTCGCTGTCGCTCAGCAACAGCTTCCTCGAGTCGCTCGGCAATGAGATTTATCCGCAGCTGGGCGGCAACAACATCCTGACCGGAAAGAACACCTTCTCCGCCGGCAAACTTCTGCTTGGCACCTCCCCGGTTCTGAGCGCGGCGAGCGTCACCGGCACTTCACCGGTGACTGCGACCGTTTCCGGCAATGGCGTCAAGATCGGCCTCGATGACACTGCGCTTCTGACACTGGCCAACGGTGTCTATGCGCAACTTAACGCCGCCAACACTTTTTCTACCAATCAGACTGTCCACTCATCCGCGATGCATGGCATCGACTCGGTAGACACCGGCAATGGCAACGCCGCCTTGTATGGGGCAGATGAAACCGGCGACTCCAGCGGCGTCACCGGCGAGGGCGATACCGGTGTGTTCGGCCTGGCTGTGGGCGGCGGCAACTACAACATCGGCGTGTTGGGAACCTATCCGAGCTTTAGCAATGAATTCTCGACACGGTCTGCCGCAATGACACAGAACGGCGTCGGCACCGGAACGTGGGGGGACGGCGGCAACGAGTCGGCGGCGGGAAATGGACTCATTGCCACCAGCGATTCCGGCAATGGCATCGTCGCCTATAACTCCTCGTTTTACGCCACGATTTTCGCCGTAAGTGACTACGCGGGCGACTCGCGCTACGCCACTCTGCTGGACGTAACTTCCAGTGTCACCAACGGATCTTGCGTCATTGACCTCGGCGGCGACATCGACTGTACCGGCAGCTATGCAGTTACAAACTTGACGCCGGACAAGCGCCAGATTGAGACCTATAACGTGCAATCGTCCGAGAACTGGATTGAAGATTTCGGCTCCGGACAATTGGAAAGCGGGCATGCCGTTGTCGCGCTTGATCCCACCTTTGCTAAGATCGCCAACACTGGCGTGAGTTATCACGTCTTCCTGACACCGAAAGGCGAGAGCGAGAATCTGTACATCGCCAACGAATCCGCATCCGGGTTCGAGGTTCGCGAAGCCCATGGCGGCAGCTCCGCGGTTGCGTTTGATTACCGCATCGTTGCCAAGCGTATCGGCAAAGAATCGCAGCGTCTGGTTGACATCACGGACCTACGCAAGAATCACAACCCTTCTTTGCTGGCCGATATGCAGGCCAAACATCACCAGTCCGGAGTCGCGACGAGGCCGCTGCCGGCGGTCATGGGCGGCGTAAGAATGGTGCGCTCCGCCGGCAAACCGATCCAACCCTGATTGCCGCTTACGAAGAGATAAAAACGGCTCGCGCAAGCGGGCCGTTTTTATTTCCACATCGCGACAATCCGCCGCGATTGAATTTGCTCCAATGTTGCGACAAATTACTGACAATCGATAAGAAATGAGACGGAATAAGAGAGATTTGTAGCTCGCTTGTTGCATTTTCGATGAGTATGTCTGGGAACCAAAGCAGACCAATCTGCCGGAGCCAAACATGTCAAACAAAACCACTCTTATTTTTGATTTCAGCATCCTCGGATTTCTAGGAATGCTTATCCTTCTGGTTGCGTCGGCCGGCGCCTTCGCCCTCGGCCAGGAAACGCAGTCGGCCACCAGCAGCTCGCCTGCCTCTGTCGTCCCGCACCTGATCAGATTTTCGGGCACGCTTCCCGGCGCTCCCGGCAAAGCCGAGACGGTCGACGTGAAGTTCGCGCTCTACGCCGCGCAGACCGGCGGCGACGCGCTCTGGTCGGAGACGCAGCAGGTCTCGCTCGACTCGTCGGGGAAATATTCCGTGCTCATCGGCTCTGTCACCGTGTTGCCCGATAGCGTCTTCGCGCAAGGCCAGGCTCGCTGGATTGGCGTCACGCTCGGTGGAGAGCCCGAGTCCGCACGCACTGTCCTGGTCGCCACTCCCTACTCACTGAAGGCGTCGGACGCTGAAACTCTCGGCGGTCATCCGGTCTCTGATTTCGCTCTGAGGAACGCACTGCCCGCGACCGGCACCGATATTACGCAGATCAACGTCGGCAACGGAGTTACTGGCGGCGGCACCGGACCGACGGTCACGCTGGGCTTGAGCAGTACCTATCTTGAGAATCTGGGTAATGAGATTTATCCGCAACTCGGCGGCACCAACACGTTGACTGGCAAGAACACTTACGCCGCCGGCAAATTATTTATCGGATCGTCGCCGGTGTTGAGCGCTGCCAATGTGCTCGCCTCTTCGCCTCTCAGCGTGTCCGCCTCAGGCGATAATGTCACCATCGGCCTGAACGATTCTGCGTTGCTGACGCTCGGCAACTCGGTGTACGCGCAGCTCGGCGCTGCTAACACCTTCACTGCTGGCCAGACTTTCAAGTCGTCGGTCACCTTTGCCTCCGGTCAAACCTTTCCCGGCACCGTCGCGTTGGGCGGGAACAACACCTTTTCCGGGACGAACTCTTTTTCCAAGGCCATCACTTTCGCCAGCGGACAGACCTTCCCCGGAACCGGAGCTGGCACCATCACCGGCATCACCACCAGTTCGCCATTGAGCGGCAGCGGAACGTCGGGCAGCGTCGCGCTCAGCCTGAACACTTCGTCACTTGAATCGACGTTGGATGGCATCTATCCCCAACTTAGC
>Ga0302326_10021092_pt1 | contig 13378 bp, 9 predicted proteins | sample Palsa_T0_3_FD_202264 | JGI IMG/M metagenome (GOLD analysis project Ga0302326, IMG submission 202264) | Peat permafrost microbial communities from Stordalen Mire near Abisko, Sweden - Palsa_T0_3 | ecosystem: Environmental > Terrestrial > Soil > Palsa > Peat permafrost | place: Sweden: Abisko... | reverse complement strand
TGGTTCAATTACGGTAACGTAAATGGCTTCGACTTCTGGAACAACTCAGACGCCATCAAGCCTGCGGACCGCGAAAAAATGGGAACCATTCACCAGCAGAAAATCGTCTCCACCAAAAGCGGGCGAGACAGCGGAGAACTGATCGTCGACTCGATATGGACCACAGGCAAGGGCCAGGACATTCTGCAGCAGAAGACCAGATACATTTTCTCGCGGAAAAAGGATGAGCGAATCATCGACCAGGTAACGACCCTGCACGCCCTCGATCGGGTCGTCTTCAACGATGACAAAGAAGGCTTGCTGGGCATCCGAGTCGCTCGCTGGCTGGAGTCAGCCGATGAAAAAGGTGGCATCTTCACCGACGCAAATGGCCGGCCCACAGAAGTGACGGCCTCCAACGCCCCCGGCGCCACAGGTGTATATCTCACCAGCGAGGGTAAGCAAGGAGATCAGGCATGGGGCACGCGAGGCCGCTGGTGCGCATTAACTGGCAACACCGAAGGCCACACCATCACCATAGCGATCTTTGATCATCCCGGAAACCCCAACTATCCCACATATTGGCATGCGCGCGGCTACGGCCTCTTTGCCGCAAATCCGCTTGGGCAGCACATCTTCGATTCCAAGGCGCCGCCACTGAACTATACCGTCGAGAAGAATCAAAACGTAACCTTCACCTATCGCATTCTGCTCTTGCCGCGCGCGCCTCTACCAGGGGAGATGAACCAAGACGCGGACGCATTCGCATCGGACTACCGCTAACGCGAGGTCCGGTTGAGAAAGTCAGCACCAGAACCAAAGGTAGAGGGACTGGACGGGTGCTCCACGTTCGCCCCGGCGTACTCCGGATTTCCTGTCGAGCTTGCTGGCGTTGGCGAACTTCATGCGGCTTTCCTTAATGAAAGCCGCACACGCGGGTGTTGGTGGTGACCCGTGCAGGAAATCCGGATACGTGGGCCGAAAAAGATGGCGGCGAAGCCCCCACCATCGCTCTTAGTTAAACTTCAGCCCCGGCGCCGAATTAACAAATACACCGGAAGTCCAGCGATCACCAGCACCAGCCCAGGCCAGGTCGTTGCTGGGCGATCAATAAAAAGGCAGAGCACAACCGTGCTCGCCCCAAGAACATAAATCGCCGGCACCACCGGATACCCCGGCGTGCGATACAAACGTTCCACATCCGGCCGCTTATACCGCAGCACCACCACCGCCGCAATCGTAAGAATGTAAAACAGCAGCGCTGCCGAAATTATGTAGTCAAGCAAATCGCTGTAGAGGTTGCCATAGCCCTTAGCCGGCGAGTACGTCGTGAGCAGCACCAGAAGACCGGCCCATATCCCCTGAAACAAGAGAGACCATCCGGGTACGCGAGCCCCATTCAACCGCCCCGCAGCGGGGAAGAACAGCTTGTCCCGAGCCATCGCGTAATAGGCGCGTGGACCAGCCAGCACCAGGCTATTGATGCAACCAAACGTCGACACCATAATGACGGCGGCCAACGCCTGACCTCCCCATGAGGGGAAAATTGCCTGCAGCATAGCAGTCGCTACGCGATCATGGGGCGCATGTTGAATGGAGGGGAAGTCCAGCACCGCCAAATAAGCGAGGTTCGCAGCCAGGTACAACAGCATCACGATCACGGTGCCGATGGCCAGGGAACGGGGAAGCGTCGTCTTTGGATCCTTGACTTCCTCGGAAGCAAACGTGATATCGTGCCACGAATCCGCGGCGAACAGCGACCCCGACTGAGAAACACAAAACACCATCACCAGGCTCAGGATGGCGACGAGAGAACTGCCTGGATGCAACGTAGGCGGGCGCTGCCAAAAGGTGGCCAGGTTGGCATGCACCGATGATGCACGCCAACCCACGGTTAGACCAAGCGCAATCAGTGCTCCAAGAGCGCCGAGTTTGGCTACCGTAAACGAATTCTGGATGATCTTTCCATACTCGATGCCCAGGGCATTGGTCGCGGTCAGCAGAGCGATTACCAGCAGGCCAACCAATTGGGCAGTGGATAGGGTAAGCGCGTAATGCGCGGAGAGATGTATAGGCGGAATCAAGTAACGCGATTCGGAAATCGATGGCGCCAGAACTCCCAGAAACCGGGCAAACGCAACCGCAACTGCGGCAATCGTCCCAGTCTGGATCACAGTAAAAAGCGTCCATCCGTAGAGGAAGCCCCAAAGGGGTGAGTACGCCTCGCGCAGGTAGAGATACATGCCGCCCCCGCCAGGCATCATCGAGGCCAACTCGCCAAAGGAAAACGCAGCCGCAATGGTGAGCACCGCGGCAAAGACCCAGGCAGCCAGAAACCATCCCGGACCACCCAGGATGCGCGCCATATCGGCCGGGACGATAAAAATCCCAGACCCGATCATGACGCCGATCACGATCATGGTGGAGTCAAAGAGCCCCAGCGCCCGTTTGGGCCTGCGTTTCTCTTGGATCTCTTCTCGTTCTTCGCGAGTAGGTTTGGAGACAGGATTCACTGCCAAGATGCTATAACGTTCCCCAATTTAGGAGAAAACAAACCGCACCTGAGCAAGGACCAAGTTCGCTGCACCGGCAATAATTGAAGGGTGCCCCAGCCTGCCCCGGCGTGCGGTGGGAGCGAAGCGTCGGGATCTGCAGTTCTACTTCCGAGACCGCCGAATCTCTTCGGTAAGAATAATCGCCTCAGCGATCTCGCGGATCGCCTTCCGCTTCTGGCGGCTCTGCTTTTGCAACGCCAGATACGCACCCTCTTCATCGAGGTGCAATTCCCTCTGCAGAATCCCCTTGGCACGATCCATCAGCTTTCTCACCTCAAGCCGATCGGCGAGCAGCACGCGTTCGCTTTCGAGGCGCGCCATCTCCAGTTCCGCGCCGACCAGAAAGCCAATCATGGAGATAAGCCGCACCTGGCGTGGGCTGTGGTGGTGTGGCTTGCGATGCTGCACATTGATGACCCCCACGAGTTTGCCCCGGCAAAGAATAGGCACGGAAAGAAACGCTTCGAAATGATCCTCAGGCAAATCGTTGAACATCTTGAAACGGGGATCGCTCCATGCCTGGGATCCAATAGCCACAGGCCTTTGATGCATAGCCACCCAGCCGGTAATGCCCTGGCCCAACTGCAAGTCAAGTTCGTCCACCAGGTCGGCGTGGGGATTCTTGGAAGCGCGCAACACCAGCTTCTCTCCTTCGAGAACGTAAACGAAGCAGGAATCGCACATCACCACCGTGGAGACAAAATCAACTACCCGTTCGAGCACAGCATGAAACGGATCCGCGGCTGCCATGCGGCTGCCAATCTCATGCAGGAACTCGATATCCCTTACTTCTTCGGCCCTGGGGCCTTCTTCGGTCATTACCACATCCCATGTCTGGTTCGGCGACGAAAAATATGCGCCATTTTACTGTTGCTTTCGTGCGCCGGTACCGTTTACCCTAAGCTCGTTTCCGTCCTCGTGCAGCTTCCCTGCCAGGTTACGGGTGGTGAACGTTCTCCCTGTCGAAACGTAACCCTTCACCACGTCTGCCTCGTTGTATTCTCTGTGGCTCCATCTTCCAAGTTGAAGACTGATCGTTCTCCATTTCTCCACCCTGGTTTCCAGGGGCTGGTTTCGTGCGTCGAGGTAAGGAAGTGCAGATGCAAGCTGTTTCCTCATAAGCGCAGCGCGCAAGGCGCCCGGCGCTGCCATGACGGAGCTTGGTTCCACATCGACAGCAATCCGGAAAATTCCAATTCTACCATCCAACTTCGCCGGTCATGGCCATTTGGAAAGATGTAAGGTGGTTCAAAATGAGTCTAAGCAGGCGTGATTTTCTGATGAGGGTAGGCCGGGCCGGCGGGTACAGCGCCGCCTTCACTATGATGCAGTCCCTGGGGCTGTTGCCCGTCATGGCTTCGGCGGCAGCCACCGTCGAGCACCCGGCAGGCTCCGGCAAAGGGACCAGTGTGGTCATCCTGGGCGGGGGCATCGCCGGCCTGGTATCCGCGTATGAGTTGGGCAAACTGGGCTACACCTGCACCCTGCTCGAGGCCCGGGAGCGCGCCGGCGGCAGAAACTGGACCGTTCGCAACGGCACCAAAGTCGAGTTCACCAATGGCTTCACCCAGAACTGCGTGTTTGGCGAAGGTCTCTACCAGAATGTAGGCCCCGCCCGGCTGCCGTCGGTGCACCGGACCATGCTCGGTTATTGTCGCGAGCTTCAGGTCCCGCTGGAAGTCGAAGTGAACGCTTCGCGCAGCGCCTACTTGCAGGCGAGCACGCTCGATGGCGGCAAAACCGTGCAAAACCGGCAGGTGGAATACGATACCCGCGGCCACGTCTCCGAGCTCTTGGCCAAGTGCATCCAGCGCGGCGCCCTTGATCAGGAACTGAGCCACGACGACAAAGAGCGGATGGTTGAATTCCTGAAGCAATACGGGGATCTCTCTCCCGATCTGTTCTACAAAGGATCATCGCGTGCCGGATGGAAGATCAGCCCCGGAGCGGCCGATACGGTGGGTGTTCCCCACGACCCCCTGGACATGCGCGCCCTTTTGTCGGCTCATCTCTGGCGCGAGTTGATGGAAGAGGACGAGATCGACTGGCAGGCAACCATGTTTCAGCCAGTGGGCGGGATGGACCAGATTCCCATGGCTTTCAAGAAGAAGCTGGGCAGTGTGGTCCGCCAGCGCGCGGAAGTGGTCAAGATCCGCCAGAACGAATCGGGCGTAAAGGTTGTTTACCGTGACGGGGCCACCGGCAAGAACGAAACCGTGAGTGCGGACTACTGCGTTTGCGCCTTGCCCCTGACCATCCTCAAAACCATGGATACGGATTTTTCTCCGGAGTTGAAGGCGGCGATCGATGGCTGTTCCTATGACTCCGCCTACAAAATCGCCTGGGAGTCGCGCCGTTTCTGGGAGCAGGAGAGCAACATCTACGGCGGCCTTTCGTTTCTACGACAGCCTGTTGACACGATCTGGTATCCGAGCGCCAGGATGTTCTCCGAAACCGGCATCATCCTGGGTGGCTATGGAATTGAAAATGGCTCAGAATTTGGCAGTTTGCCCAGTCAGGAAGCCAAGCTGGCTGCCTCCCGCAACTCAATTGAGCTCCTGCATCCCGGTCGCTCGCAAGAGCTGAAGAACCCCATCTACGTCAGCTGGGGACACATTCCGCACAACCTCGGTTCCTGGGTCAGCGGCGCCGACGCCGGCGCGCCCCCGGGTTATGAGGTATGGACCAAGCCCCAGGGTCGGATCTACCTGGCCGGCGATCATACCAGCCACATCGTCGGTTGGCAGGAAGGTGCGGCCCTTTCCGCGCACCGCGCGCTCGACCTGATCGCGGCCCGCGTGGCAAAGACTTAGGAAGCTGATCTCCCGGAAGTTGAATGGATACTGAGGCGCGAGAATCAAATCTGAGGAACGCGCGAGCTTTTCCCAAGTCACGGCTCTCATGCTTTGTATCAGGGCACGACTTCAGTCGGGCCGTAAAGGCCCAACAAGAATCCGGGCTTTAGCCCCTGGGATTTTGACAGAATTCTCCCGGACACAGTATTTCGGGCAAGATACGCCCCCCCGAGCAGGGGCTGAAGCCCAATCTCTTTGCATCCTTTACGGCCCGACTAAAGTCGTGCCCTGATACAAAACCAAAACGCAGCCTCCAAGACACTTTTGCAGACCGGGCACGGTTTCCCTGCTGTCCCTACCGTCCGAATCTGCTTACGAAACCACTTAACGCCGCCTTTTTGCTGTCGCTTACCGGCCCCGAAGTGCGCCACAGAACATGCCCTGTTTTATCGGTCAGCAGCAGCACCACCTCCTGTTCGGAGGAGAGCTGCAGAGCACGGAGGAAATGCGCCTTGTCCACGTACAAGGGGACGGTATAGCGCCGCGGCTGGGACGGCGGCAAACTGGTGCGCAAGGACGCGTTCAACCACCACCGGTACAGGCCGTTTGCGCGTGGCGAGATAGGCAACAACCAGGTCTGCACCGAAGGGCTCCCGGGAGTCAGCACAGGCAGCCAGCCATCAACCTCAGACTGCTGATCCCGCTGAAAGGAAAGGATCAGCAGATTCAGCGGCGCGGTAAAATCCGCCGGCAGCGTGACTTTCGCCCGATCGAGCGCATACGCCGTAACTGGCGGTAAAATTGCCGCCGGGGGAGACTGATTTTGCGGAGCTGCTAGCGCGCAGGGTAACGCGAAGAGGGTAAAGGCCAGGGTCCGAAGCAGTCGCATTCTGTCTAACAAATCTTAACCCAGGATTTCAGACAACCCGGCTTTGATGTGGCGGGATGAAACACCAAAGCCACTAGGCTGGTCGAGTATCATAAAGAAGTGAGCAGCCCCATTACTTTTGCGCCTGAGCGCCACAGCTTTCAAACCGACGACGCCCGCCTGCGGCCGATCGCGGAAAAGGTGTTGGCAAACCAGCGTCTCGATTTCAACGATGGCGTGGCGCTCTACCGGTCGGGCGATATTCTGGCCGTAGGCTGGTTGGCAAACTTCGTGCGCGAACGCCTGCACGGCAACGTTGCTTATTTCAACGTCAACCGCCACATCAACCCTACCAACGTTTGTGTGGCCGCCTGCAGGCTGTGCGCCTTTGGCCGAAGAAAAGATGGCCCAGGGGCTTACACCATGGCCCTGGAAGAAGCGTGGCAGACTGCTGCCTCGGGATACAGCGAGGCCGTGACCGAGTTCCACATCGTCGGTGGCTTGCATCCCGATCTTCCGTTCCAGTATTTCCTCGACCTGGTGGCTGGCCTTAAGGAGCGCTTTCCCCAGGTACACATCAAAGCTTTCACCATGGTCGAAGTGGCTTACCTGGCGAAACGCGCCAAGCTGACCATCGCCGAGACCTTGACCAAAATGAAGGAGTCCGGCGTAGATTCCATGCCGGGTGGCGGCGCGGAGATTTTCTCCGATCGCGTAAGGCACATCATTTGCGATCACAAAATCGACGGCGACGAGTGGCTGGAGACAGCGCGCACGGCGCACCAGCTAGGGCTACGTTCCAACGCAACCATGCTCTATGGGCACGTCGAGAACGATGAGGATCGCGTCGACCACATGCTGCGCCTGCGTGCCGTGCAGGATGATACCGGGGGGTTCCAAACCTTCATTCCGCTCGCCTTCCATCCTGCCCACACGGCCCTCGATCATCTGCCCACGACCACCGGCCTCACTGATATTCGCCAGATCGCAGTGAGCCGTTTATTGCTGGATAACTTTTCCCACATCAAGGCCTACTGGCAGATGATGACGGCCAAGATCGCGCAGATTTCCCTGCGTTTCGGCGCCGACGATATCGATGGCACAGTGGTCGAAGAAAAGATCTACCATGATGCGGGAGCGACCACGCCGCAAGGGATGCGGCGCGCTGATCTTATTCGATTGATAAGGGAGGCTGGCCGCGAGCCGGTGGAGCGTGACACGCTCTATCGCAGCGTCGTTCGCCACGAAGATACGTTCACGGTTGCGGTTTAAACTTCCGCCCGGCTCTCTGCGGGCGGAGGATTCAAACCCGGTACCGGCCGAAATGGTTTCGCCGTGCCCGCCGGCGGAGAGAGGCGAGCCTTCTGCTTGCGCCGTACTTCCCGGATAGCTATCAGGATCAGCGCGCTAAACGTGATAATTAAGAGGACGAATGCGTAACGGCCGTGCAGTTCCGTCACTTCCCCGTACAGCAGCGCCAGACCTACAAAAACAAAAAACACATGGGCACAGAAGACTTCGAGAGAAGCTTTGCCCAGGGTTAGAAACGGTTCGACCAGGACCAGCTTGGTCAAGTATTTCCGTGACCAGTAGATCATGCATGAGAAAGCGAAAAGGTTCAGCATGCGCAGCGGACCGATCTGCCATTTGTCCAACGACAAGCCCAGAACTTCCTGCGTGAGATGAGGCCCGAGCCAGTCGTGGCGCACGCCTAGAAAGAAGAGGCAAATGGCCCCGCTCAGCGGAAACACATAACCGGGCAGCCGGCTTAAAGGGTTCTGATGCTGTGCCGACTTGGCCCCCAGCCACAAAGCCAGCACCCAGATGGCCTGCCAGGCAAAAAGGTTAAAGGCTCCTGTCTCCTGCAGGGGTATATGTAAGCCCGTGGCATGCACCACCAGGTCATGCATCCAGCTGCGCAAGCCGAACTGGGCCAAAACCCAGATGATGCCACTCACCACAAGAATGCTGTTCCAACCCTTGCGTACCGCCACCCCGAGGACGTACGGCGTGAGTAGTAGAAAGGTCACATACATGGGAAGTATGTCGAGCAGCGGCGGGCAGTAGATCAGCAGCAATGATCCGATGATCGCCGTTGCTGGATGAGCAAGATAAAAATTGAGCAGGTTGTAGATGGCCGCGCGATGCGTATGTACGGCGAACGCCGCCACCACGGTGAACACCATGGCCAACATAATGAGGTGGTAGCCATAGATTCTGAGTGCACGCTTCCACAGTTTGCTGCGCACGTCGTCGCTGTCTTCCTCCGCCCGGTGGATGTACAGGGTCGCCACCAGCATGCCGGACAAAAACACAAATCCTTCGGCCGATGAAACGAAACCAAAGGGTTGATTCACCAGCTCACTGAGACGTGTAGGCAAGTGGGTCAGCGTCATCCAAACCAGAAAAAGTCCGCGCAGGGCGTCCAGCTCCGGACGGCGCTGTATCTTGCCCAGCTGCAATACCCTTCGCGAAGCGGACTTCACATCCATGTGCAACACACCTGTCGGGCCGATTTATCCGCTCTCTATTAGAGACGCAGTTTCCAGCCAGAGGTTGCGAGATAGGGGAGGGAAATGGCTGCACTGGCCTGCACCCCTCGAATGTGATTTTACAGAATGAACCGTTGCGTAAACAGCGGCAATGATCGATGACCCTAGTACGCGGGAATACCAGTAATGCTCTGTCCGATAATGAGTGCATGGATGTCGTGCGTGCCCTCGTAGGTTTTGACTGATTCGAGGTTCATCATGTGCCGCATGACCGGGTAGTCGTCGGTGATGCCGTTGCCGCCCAGAATGTCGCGTGCCATTCGCGCGCACTCCAGCGCCATCCAGACGTTGTTCCGCTTGGCCATGGAGATGTGTTCGAAGCTCACTTTGCCCGCGTCTTTGAGCCGCCCCACTTGGAGCGCGAGCAGCTGGCCTTTGGTGATCTCCGAGATCATCCAGGTCAATTTTTCCTGCACCAATTGGTGGCTGGCTATGGGTTCCTCGCGAAACTGCTTTCGCACCAGTGCGTACTGAAGTGCGGTGTCGTAGCAGGACATTGCCGCGCCCAGTCCACCCCAGCTGATGCCATATCGGGCCTGGTTGAGGCACATGAGGGGCGACTTGAGTCCACCCGAGCCGGGTAGCAGATTGCATGCCGGGATGCGCACATCCTGCAGAGAAAGGCCGGACGTCACCGAGGCACGCAGCGACCACTTGCCGTGGACGTCATAGGCCGAAAAGCCGGGTCGATTGGTCTCCACCAGAAACCCTCTGACCTTGCCATCCTCGTCGTCCACCTTTGCCCAGATCACGGCTACGTCGGCAATGGAGCCCGACGTGATCCACATTTTTTCCCCGTTGAGAACGTATTCGTCGCCTTCTTTGCGGGCGCGGGTCCGCATCCCCCCGGGGTTAGAGCCGTAGTCGGGCTCGGTAAGCCCGAAGCAGCCTAGCTTCTCGCCCGTCGCCAGCAGCGGTAGCCAGGCATTCTTCTGCGCGTCGCTGCCGAACGTGTAGATGGGATACATGACCAGGGCCGACTGCACGCTGACAAAGCTGCGCAGGCCCGAGTCGCCGCGCTCCAGCTCTTGCATCACCAAGCCGTACTCCACATTGGACATGCCGGCACATCCATAGCCCTCGAGGCTGGCGCCAAAGAAGCCAAGCTGTCCCATCGGCTGGATCAATTCTCGAGGAAACCGCCCGTCGCGATTGCACTGCTCGATGATGGGGATCACATTGTCTTCCACGAACTGACGCGTGGTATCCCGCGAAAGCAGCTCATCGCCGGAGAGCAGCCCATCAAACTGTATAAAATCAACACCTTTAAATTTGAACGCCATGCCGGTAGGCACCTCAGAAAGCTGGTAGCAAACCTTTAAGACTAGCAGAGATCGTGCACCCCGTCAGCGGGGCCCAAAGACTCAACCCAACCGAGAAATAAGAGGAGCGGGACGGCTGCCCCATGTTCGCACCAGCGCACACCCGGATTTCCTGTCAAGTTTCCTGGCGTTGACGAACTGCATGCGGCTTTCCTTCGCCTCAAGCTTAGGTGGGCGAGAAACCGAGACAGTTACATTTTGGTGGAGTTGTCAGTGATTCAGCAAAAGCGTTCGTGGGGCTGCGCCCATCTTTTTCGGCCCACGTACGCTTGGGCGAACGTGGGCACCCGTCCGATTCCCTCCGACTTTTGTTATGACCCAGACTACGCCGGCACGGACCCACCCGTCCCATTCCCTCTGAACTTGATATGGGCACAGACTCTGCCGCCCCGCTTACGACAGATATTCCTTGAGGAACGGATCGTCACTATGTACCAGATCATGCGTAGAGCCATCGAAAACCAAGTGCCCGTCATGCAGGACGAGAAAATTTGTCTTCGAATCCAGTCCCTCATTAGGAATGGGAACCATATGGTTCTGTTCGCGGTCGAAGGTGTGCGTGGCCAGCATGAAGGCATCCTGCAAACGATGCGTCACCAGCAGTGAGCTGGTGCGATAAACGTCGCGTTGTTTCATGACCAGCTCAACAATCGTAGTTGAAGTAATCGGATCCAACCCCCCGGTTGGGGAGTCGTAGAGGATCAAGTCTGGCCGATTCACAATCGCCCGGGCAATCGCCACCCGGCGGCGCATGCCGCCGGACAGCTGGGATGGAAACTTCTCCAGCGTCTGCTCCAGTTCCACGAAGCGAAGCGCTTCGGTCACCCGTTGCGTCACTTCCGCCTCGGGAATTTTCTGCTCCATCAAGCGGTAGGCCACATTGTCCCGCACCGTGAGCGAATCAAACAGGGCTCCCTCTTGAAACACCATGCCAATGCGTCCCCGCAACTGGAAGAGCTGCTCTTCCGGCATGTTGTCGATTCGTTCGCCGAAAACCGTAATGGTCCCGGAGTCAGGTTTTATCAATCCATTTGCGAGCTTGAGCAGCACACTTTTGCCGCTGCCTGCCGGTCCTAGCAGAATTCTGGTTTCCCCCGGAGATACAGTCAGCGAGATATTCTCGAGCACCGGCTTGCCTTCAAAGCCGATCGAGACGTCATCGAAGACCACGACCGGTTGCGAAGGATCGTCCTGCGTTGCCGGGGGTGCGGTCTGGGGCGCGGTCACCATATGTTCAGAAGCCGAAGACGTTGATCATGAACTGGCTGATCAAAAAGTCGACGAAGATGATGAGCACGGAAGAGACAACCACCGCTTGGGTGGTGGAGCGGCCAACGCCCTGCGTCCCGCCGCGTGTTGTCATGCCATAGAAGCATCCGATGGTGGCAATGATGAAGCCAAACACGACCGGCTTTACCAGGCCCTGAAGGATATCGGGAAAACGCAACGTCTGGTAAGCCGTATGGAAATACTGAGACCCGTTCTGTCCCAGCATGACCACGGATACGAACGCCCCACCCAACGTGCCCACGGTGTCAGAGATGATGGTGAGAAAAAAGAGCATGAAAACCGTGGCGTACACGCGTGGCGTCACCAGTTTCTTCAGCGGATCGGTGCCCAGCGCACGCATGGCATCAATCTGTTCGGTCACCATCATGGAGCCCAGCTCGCTGGCCATTCCAGAGGCATTCCGCCCGGACACCATGAGGCTGGTGAGAACCGGGCCGAGTTCCTTGATCATCGAAAGACTAACCAGCTCCCCGGTTATGGCGGTGGCGCCAAACTGAGCCAGCGAGGATGCGGATTGCAGGGCCAGTACGCCGCCGGTAAAGAAGCCGGTGAGGATGACGATGGGGAGTGACCCTATCCCGATAGAGTCAGCCTGGGTGATCAGGTCGCCAAAGTAGTGCGGACGCTGAACAATGTTGGCGAGAGCCCGGCCCGCGAGTATGGCATAGTCCTGTACTGCGACCACGGCCTTCTTGGCCACGCTTTCAATCGGTTCGAATGGCATACCCAAGCCGAGGGTACCACACGCCCCGCTCTAGTCTTTCATCCGCTTCTTGATCTCGATGGAGAGCCGCTTGATCTTCTGGTTCAACGTGGAAAGTGGAATGCGGAACTGCTCCGCCGCGTCCGTCTGGTTCCACTTGCAGCGCTCCAGTTTGTCGATGATGATGCGCCGCTCTATATCTTCCAGAATGTCGAATAATGAGGCGTCCGGATTATGCTCCAGCAGGCTGGAGGAGTAGCTGCGGCCAGTGAGGTGGCCGGGAAGAAGGTCGAATCCAATGCTGGGTGTTGAGGAGAGCACCACGCCCCGCTCAATGACGTTTTCCAACTCGCGCACATTGCCCGGCCAGTCGTAATCCATCAGCACCCGCATCGCTTCCGGCGCCAGCGTGCGTGGCGGCAAATCGTTCTCCTCCGCATAGCGCTTGAGAAAGCTCGCGGCCAGCAGAGGGATATCTTCCCGCCGGGTACGGAGTGGCGGCAAATCAATGGTGATCACATTCAGCCGGTAGAATAAATCTTCACGAAACTTGCCTTCACGCACCGCCTGCCGCAGATCCACGTTGGTGGCAGCCAGTATGCGCACGTCCACCTGGATCTCGTGCACTCCACCCAGGTGCATAAAGCGGCGATCCTGCAGTACCCGCAGCACCTTGGCTTGCGTATCCATCCCCATGGTGCCGATTTCATCCAGGAAGAGGGTGCCAAAGTTAGCCATCTCAAAGAGTCCCTTTTTGGCCGAAACAGCGGACGTGAACGCCCCCTTGACGTGACCAAAAAGTGTGGACTCGAGCAGATCGGTAGACATGGCCCCGGTATTCACAGGTACAAAGGGCTTGTCCCGGCGGGGAGAGTTAGCGTGGATCGCCTTGGCGATGAGCTCCTTGCCGGTTCCGCTCTCGCCTTGAATCAGAATAGTGGAGCGGGTGGGAGCGACCTGTGCCACCAGGTCGAAGATGCGCAGCATGGGCTCGCTCTTGCCCACGATGTTTTCGAAGTTGTAGCGCTGCTTCAGCGCTCGCTTGAGCTGGACATTCTCTTCTTCCGCGCGTTGCCGGGCGGTGGCGGCACGGATATCGGCCAGAAGCTTTTCGTTGTCCCAGGGCTTTTGAACAAAATTCTGCGCCCCGCCATTCATGGCGTCGACTACGTTGCCGACCGTTCCATAGGCGGTGATCATGATCACCGGCAGGTTTGGCTGACGCTCCCGGATCCGCGCCAAAACCTCCAGGCCGTTGAGCCCCGGCAGTGCCAGGTCCAGCAGAACCAGGTCATAGTTTTGGGTATCGATAGC
>Ga0302326_10021088_pt1 | contig 13379 bp, 13 predicted proteins | sample Palsa_T0_3_FD_202264 | JGI IMG/M metagenome (GOLD analysis project Ga0302326, IMG submission 202264) | Peat permafrost microbial communities from Stordalen Mire near Abisko, Sweden - Palsa_T0_3 | ecosystem: Environmental > Terrestrial > Soil > Palsa > Peat permafrost | place: Sweden: Abisko... | reverse complement strand
GGATCGATGATGGATTCGTGTATCTGTTGCGGGACCCCTCTCGGGAGTAACCGCGCCAAAGAGCATGTGATTCCCGCGTGGCTGCAAAAAGCACTGGATGAGCGCAAAGAGGATCTTACGCGCTGCATTTCAGAAAACGCGAGTGAAGAAGTCGTTGAGCGCAGGCAGCATGTTTTTGACCGATTTCAGCAAGGCAATGTATGCGAGAAGTGCAACAGCGGGTGGATGGCGGAACTGGAGGGCCAGACGGCGCCGGTCCTCGAACCGCTCATGAATGGAGAGCGAAGTCCCTTCAACTTAACCGGGGATGAGTCGTTCCAAGCCGTCACTTCTTCCAACATAACCGCACGAAACGCGGGAAAACGGGACCGTAGCGGCGAGCGCCAGCCAGGTTCCTTTTCGTTGAGCGAGCAGGACCGTCCGGCCCGCTACTCGCGCCACATACCCGCTGTTGCCCCAGCCGGCGACTTCGATATGAGGTGCGCACAAGGCGTAGAGTTTCAGCTTGGAGAGGAACGATTCGTCGCCGGTCAGCGTGGTGTGTTGGAGGACGCACGCCAGGTGCGGGTCGGTGATGATCTCTTTGACAATGGCGTAATTTCCGGACGGATCCGAATTCGTGCAGCGGTAGCCCAAGCCGTGGTCCGACAACTGTTCCAGTTTGGACTTGAGATGACGCTTCTCATCATGGAAAAAGCTGCTGCCGTCGGTGATGAGATATTGAAGATCCCGAATCTGTGGCCGGTCCACCGTGGGATAGTAGACTTCGGTGACGATACCGTCCCAAAAGGTAAACCAGACACGGCTGGAAGCTGCATAGGCAGTGCCCACGCCATCTTTTGATCCGTGCGTCCATCTGGGCTCGATGCCCGGCCATCCAAAAGCCACAGTCTGGTTGGGTTGGTTAGTGAGTTTCATTTGCTGATTCGACGAATGGAAGCCCGTAGTTCGGCTGCCAGAGGTTGCGAAGATGGCGCATGTCCCCGCGTGCCGTCACGTTGTGTCCCGCCCTCTGTCGCGACAGCGGCGGTTCATCTAGACGGTAATGACGAGCCAGGAGCCAGCGCAGATCTGCTTGTCACGGCGCATTGGCGAAAGTCGCGTCGGCTCGGAGCACCGACGCGATTCACGCCGAGTAGTTCACCTTTCGCTTTCAGTGCCATTCCTCCGTCCTCCGAAAACAGGATTAATAGCCGGCAAACTCTTCCGCGCGAATGTCGCCATCGTCGACTCCCGCCTCACTGATCATCGTCTTGAGACCCTCCACCATCTCCGGTGGCCCAGCCACATAATAGACCGGGGAGACGGCGTCTTTCAGATGCCTGGCGAGCATTTCCTTATCAATCAGTCCAACCTCACCTTGCCAGGGCCGCTGCGATTTCGACATTTCAGTCATGCTGGCGATCAGCTTGTAGTTCGGATTCTCTCGTTCCAGAGCCTGGAGCTCATCGAGAAAGGGAGCATCCTCTGGACGGCGGTTCGAGTAGAAAAGAAAGATGCGGTGAGGCAGGTTCTCCTTCGCTGCACGGAGCACAATGCTTCGGAAGGGCGTGATTCCGATACCGCCCGCTAGAAACACCGCCGTTCGCTTCACATTGTTGTGGAGAATCAGGCTGCCGGACGGTCCTTCGATCTTAACTGCGGAGTTTAGCGGCATGGTGTTCAACACTCGCTTGAATGCCGTATCGCGCATGCGGGTGGCCACCATCAGGGTCTCTTCGTGAGGAGCGCTCGCAATGGAAAATGATCGCACATTTCCTTCAGCATCCATCTCTGAAGGATCAAGCAGAGTCAGGTCGAGGTACTGGCCCGACTTGAAGCTCCAGTTCGATGCCTTTTCAAAACGGAACGCGGTCGTGCCTTCCGCGACTTCATTCCTGCTTAAGAGTTTGGCCATAGTGACCGGCGAAGCTGTGGTAGTCGACATTAGTTCTCCTTCACCCAGATTTAACCCGCGTGACTAGCGACGTGTTTCCCCTGAACCTGGAAGTGATCCAGCTACAAGCTTTCTGGTTCGCGAAGCTGCTGTAACGGATGCCCCGGCTTGGCCCGCTTTTTGACGTGCACTCTCAGCCAGCGCGGCTGATTTGTCCTTCAGTAGATTCAGATCTTCTTCGCTCAGCTCTTCGAGATTTAAGAATGTGTTTTGGGCGCCTCGAACAGCCCGAAGCAATTCATCGACCTTGAGTTGGAGGGCGGAACTCTCCCGGTTTTGAGCGTTCTGAATGACGAACACCATCAGCATGCTAACGATATTCGTGACCGTATTGATCGCCAACTGCCAAGTGTCCCTCCAGTGAAAAATCGGTCCGGTCACAAGCCAAGCAAAGTTATCAAGCAGATGGCGACAAATGCGGAACTTGAGCCGGCCAGCCTCGCAGTATTCTGCGCCATGCTGGCAAACCCGTGCTTTTTGGTCACAGTCACCACCCAGTCGAAGCCGATTCTCACGACGTTGTGGCGGTTCCTCATAGAAGGAATAACCAGCACCGCGCGAAAATCCGGCGTTTACTTCTCTAACACTTTTTCAAACTGGCCGACTTTCTTTTGGACTTTGCCTGCCAGCTTTTCACTCTGACCTTTCGTCTCCATGTCTGGATTGTTGATTACACGGCCGACCTTCTCTTTTACATTTCCTTTGGCCTCATGAAGCTTGCCTTCCAACTCGTCCTTCGTACTCGGTTTCATTTTTGTTCTCCTTATCTAGATATTGATTGTCTGTCCTGCGGCAATCGTGCCCGGGCCCCGACAGCCGGCCCCGACACAGTTCTACCGGTGCTACGCTACCTTGCTGGTCGCGGAATAGTCCGCGCTGGCTTCACCAGATGACGAAATATCCTGGGCGCCCGTCTGCTTCAGCAAATCCTTGGCCCGCGTTATCTGGTCTGACGTGTCGCAATGCACCGAAAGCAAAACGCCGCCCGCTTTGATGTGTCCTTCATAGCGCTTGGCTTCGTACTCGGGGATACCCATCCCGACGAGTGCGCCAATCAAGCCACCGACAGTGCCGCCGACTCCAAGGCCGGCAAGCGCGCCCATGATCGGGCCGGCCGCTATAAACGGACCGACTCCGGGAATCGCAAGAGCGCCGATCCCGGCCAGCAAGCCCAGGGTCCCGCCGATCACTCCACCGGCCGCAACTCCGGTGGTGGTACCCTCCGGCGCCTTTGTGTTCTTCTCGTGGGCAAAGTCTTTTGTTCCCTGGCTGTCCTGGAGCAAAACCGAGATGTCGTCATTGGAGAAGCCTTCCTCCCGGAGCCGCTCAACGACCCGTTCCGCCTGATTTGCGTTGTGGTAAATACCGAACACTGCTGTCTTTTTGCTTGCCATAATTGATCTCCTTTTGAACAAACGTGGTACTTCGGGTGAGGCCTTACGGCTTCACTGACATTTGGTTAACTACCTTGTCCGGGCTGCCAGCCACTTCGCTAGCCTTTGCCATGATCGACGTCACCTCGTCGTCAGAATGCACCGGGCCCTTTAAGGTCACGGTCCCGTTTTGACTGATGATTTTGACGTTATGGGCGTAGGTGGAGAGACTCTTGTCAGCCACCACGGACTTGCGGATCTTTGCAGTCAAAGCGCGATCGGTGGCGTTCATCTTTTGTTGGTCCGCGGTTGCTTCGCCGGGATTCCGGTCGCGCTTGTTCACCGAGGTGTTGTCAGGTTTCGTCGTGTCGTCTGTCGATTGGGCATAGACGGGACCTATCCAAAATGACAGCAACAGACCCGACGCGAGTATCCCAGTTTTCGTAATCTGTAAGAGTTGCATACGCCTACTCCAAGCATGTGGATGCCCAATCTGCGACCGGAAAGGATGGGTTTGCCGAGTTCGAATCAAGAAGCTCGGAATCGGTCGGAAACAAGAAACCAGGGTCGATTCTGCTAACACTGCAAGATCCGGGTGCGGGTCCCCGATCTTCAGCTTCAATTCTTGTCGACCTTCCTTCGCTGCCGTTGTGACCATACCCGGTCACTTGACCCTATATAGTCAACGCTGGAGAGCTCTCCCAGAGCTAAGCTGCATGCCCAGCGGGCGCTTGGCTTGTCACTGACGCATAGCAACTCGTTCGCCTGTCACAGCTGCTGCATAGAACTTCCGGGAGTCTCCAGCATCTCCTGCGCGCGCACACATTCAGCCTGGCCCCCAATCTGCACTCCCCCTAACGGAAAAGAGGTAAAAAATGTCAACCATATTGATTGTTCTTCTAGTGTTGTTTTTACTCGGTGGCGGCGGGTGGGGATATTCTCGCTGGCGCGGGTAGTACCTGACCATTTGGCGTGTTCCGCGAGGTGGAACCGAGCCATTAATATTGGATGACGTCACGCAGAGCTCGGGCGCCTTCGCAAGACCATCCACGCCCGTTTATTCCGAAGCTCTTGGACATTGAGATCCGCAAGGCTGGAAGGCAGATGCGTATGATCCGGAAAAAGTGCCTCTTTCGGGGTAGGCCCTCGCTATTTTACTTGCGCCATTGCGAGAACGCGCCCTCACGCCACCGGCGGATTCGAGCAACGTAGCGTCCTCAATGAACGTCACGGTTGCGGCGGTCTGCTGGCTTTGGTAATCGACAGATCGGGCAGCGACGCCTGCCACGGTTCGTCGCTTTCCGTTCCTCCCTCCGAATCGGGGATCTTCAATTCGGATGAGCCGCTAGACCCAAACGGGCTGGCGGAGGTCAGCCGCCCGCTTTTCCTTTTTACAGCACTCGCAACAGCTACCGTCGTCGGGATTGGTTTCTATCACGTCTATCTTGATCGGACCAACCTGCCTTATCTTGGAGCCGTTCGTTCGCTTCGACTTCCCCCACGATCGGCCACGTCTACGACATCAATGGCCAGCCGCCGGTGGTTTCCGGCGCCATCCTCGCTGCCGAAGACAAGAACTTCTTCTCGCATAACGGGAATACAGTGTATTTCGAGGCGAGAACGTTTAAGGGCTATTTTGGCTACACCTGAAGGCAAACGCACCTGATTCCGTAGCTGAGCCGCCACTTCCGCAACAAGGTGCGCTCGCTGCCTCGGTGGACGTCAGAAAACCGGCCATAGATGGACACTTCAAAACCGGCCAAAGGAATCTGCGGCACGGGAACATGATGACGCACATGTTGCGCGGCACCTCCAGCGGCAGTAGTGGTGGCAGAACCGGAACAAGAGTAATGGGATCCTGAAATTTGGAATCAGACGTGCCCGTGAGCTTCGGAAGGAGCACTACGATGGCAAAACTTACAACAGCAAAGAAGAAGGCCGAACCAAAAACGGAGTTTGGACTTCCGGAGCAACGCAAGTACCCGATGCCCGATGCCAGTCATGCGCGAAACGCAAAGGCTCGCGCCTCTGAAATGGAGCACCAAGGCAAGCTGAGCGCAGCTGACAAGAAGAAAATCGACGCCAAGGCAGATCGCATCCTGAAGAAGTAGCTCTCCCCAATCCCGCAGGCATCATCGCATGGCCTCATCTACAGCCCGAGCCTGCGGGGACAGTGTAAGTCATGTGGCGTTCCGGAAATGCGCTTTTGCAACTTTTTCTCTCTGTTCACGAGGATTGCCCTACAGTCCGGACAGAGTGCGTTTAGGAAGTTTTTGCCGCCTTCGTCCCGTTCTGGGCCAGCTGTCGGAAATTCAAATGAGTTCGGGTTGCTCTTTGGTTCCAAAAATGCACGGTGTTGAGACTTGAAACCCACTAAGACCAAACGCACGAAACCTACCCGAGAGCCGAAGAACCCCTCCATGGGGGGTGAAACACATCAGGTTACGTCAGGCAACAGTGTCCTTACTACAAATCAAGGCTTGAAGATCGCTGATAATCAAAACTCCCTGAAGTCCGGCGGCAGAGGGCCGACGCTTCTAGAAGACTTTATTCTTCGGGAAAAGATCACGCACTTCGATCATGAAAGGATTCCTGAGCGGATCGTCCATGCCAGGGGTTCGGGAGCCCACGGATATTTCCAGCCCTACAAGTCCATGAAGCGCGTCACGAGTGCGGCTTTCCTGTCCGACCCCAAGGTGAAAACTCCAGTCTTCGCTCGATTTTCGACCGTTGCAGGAGGGGCTGGCTCAGTTGACTTACCGCGTGATATCCGCGGTTTCGCCGTCAAATTCTACACCCAGGAGGGCAACTTCGATCTGGTCGGAAACAATATCCCGGTGTTCTTCATTCAGGACGCCATTAAGTTTCCCGACTTGGTTCACGCGGTGAAAATGGAAGCCGACCGAGGCTACCCCCAAGCGGCTACAGCTCATGACACGTTTTGGGACTTTATCTCGCTGATGCCGGAGTCCCTGCACATGATTATGTGGGCCATGTCCGACCGCACCATCCCACGTTCTCTGCGCATGATGGAGGGATTTGGTGTAAACACATTTCGGTTAGTTAATCAGGCGGGAGAGACGAACTTCGTCAAATTTCACTGGAGACCGGTGCTCGGAACCGCCGCGGTGCTGTGGGATGAAGCAGTGAAAATTTGTGGCGCTGACCCTGACTTCCATCGCCGTGACCTCTTCGAGGCCATTAAGAGCGGAAGCTTCCCAGAGTGGCAGTTAGGATTCCAGATCATCGATCAGAAGACCGCAGACCGACTTCCTTTTGATATTCTCGATGCCACGAAACTCGTCCCCGAGGAGACCGTGCCGATCGAAATGGTGGGCAAGATGGTTCTGGATAGGAATCCTGATAACTTTTTCGCCGAGACGGAGCAGGTCGCCTTCTGTCCCAGCCACATTGTCCCTGGTATTGATTTCAGTGAAGACCCTTTGCTCCAGGGCCGGCTCTTTTCGTATCTGGATACCCAACTCAGCCGCCTCGGCTCGCCGAATTTTCATCAACTGCCGATCAACCGCCCGAAATGTCCCTTTGCGAATCTCCAGCGTGACGGTCACATTCAGATGATGGTACCCAAAGGGCGCGCGAACTACGAACCGAACTCGATCGATCCGAACGGACCACGCGAATCGCCGTCTTTGGGATTGAGGACCGCCCCCACAGCAACTGATGGCGTCAAGGTCCGGCTGCGGTCCGAATCCTTTAGCGATCACTACTCGCAGGCACGGTTGTTTTATCGCTCCGTGACACCGCAGGAGCAGCAGCACATGGGTGAAGCGCTCGCTTTCGAACTTAGCAAAGTAGAAATACCCGACATTCGGCGAAAAATCCTGGGCCATCTCAATCTCATTGATCGAGACTTGAGCAGCACGGTGGCGGAACGACTTGGTATGACCGGCGAAGCCGCTGCCATCAAGCCGTCCGTCATGCCGATCGAACTTAACCCGAGTCCCGCACTCCGTCTTTATGGCAAGTACGAACCAACCTTGAAGGGCCGGAAGGTGGGCGTGCTTCTCGCGCCGGGATTCAATCTGAAGCTCAAGAACGCTCTGCTTGCGGCAATCAAGAAGGAAGGCGCCACGCCGGCCGTCATTGCGCCCAAAGTGGGTGGCGTCGAAGATTCTAGCGGTACCAAGCACGCGGCCGAGATGGCTCTCAGTGGGTCGCCGTCGGTACTCTTCGATGCTGTCGCCGTTCTGGCGGGCGAGGCTGGAGACAAGTCCCTAAGCGCAGATCCAAACGCCGTAAGTTTTCTTACGGATGCTTGTCGACATCTGAAGGCGATTGGCCTTTCGGGCGTGCCCGGTTTATCAGCAAAGGCAACGGTTGTGGGTCAACTCGGCGTTACGGAACTCGGTGCTACGAAAGAAATTGCCGCCTTCATCGAATTTGCGCGCTCCGGCAAGGTTTGGGAGCGTGACTCGTCCCGGTCTAACAATGAAGTGGGTATATCCAAATAGCAATGGCAAAAACTGCAATCCTTCCAGGGCGAACTGAGCCACAAAAGCCTGATCCGAGAACGTCCAGCTTCGGCACGTCGCGGCATGCCCATCCCACGTCCATGTTGAAGGGCGTATGCCACCGTTGAGCGCGTTTAACTCTCTATAAATTGCGCACTTGTGTGAGAGACTTCGCGAAACTAACTTGCTAACAAGTCAGAAGTCTTCAGTTAACCGCGAGCACCGCAACCGCGAGAGCCAACGCGACGATGAGAATTCGCACCTTCATCTGATTCAGGGCCCTCCTTGGCCGGCGTGAGTTTCGCGGCACGAGCTTTGCCTCCTGTCTTACCGCCATTACTACCATGCTCTCGCCCGCTCTTCTGGTGTCTTTAGGGCGCGACTCTCCATGTGATATTCCCGCTTTTCGGTGGTAGAGCGGCGCAAATCCGCGCGGTTCCGGCTGAACTCGCCGGTACCTATGTCAGCTGAGGTATGGCACGCGTCTTCATTTTAGGCGCGGGAGCTTCGTGTTTTGCGCGATACCCGCTTGTCTTCAGCTGTGGCCCTTTATTCGAGACTCAGCTCCCGGCGACGTGACTTCTAGGGAGAGAGCCAACGCCGTAACAGAAGATATTGAACCCGTCCTTCGGGTGGTGCCACCACATTGCCTGACAGACCCCACCTTGAGCAACTCTTCACACTCTGGATCTGGCCGAAGCAGGCACGGAGTCCCTCGAACTCGGGAAGTTGGATTGGCGCAACTTGCGACCCAAACTGATGGGCATGATTGCCAACGCATTTCAATGGCAACCATGGCGATCTGACGCACCAATCCCTACGGCGCTCGCTTTTTCTGGCCTGCCTTCAAATAGAACGAGCGCCGCTTGATCTCCTTGATAATGTCCTCTTGCAGGACTTTTCGCTTAAAGCGCTTGAGAGCGCTCTCCAGGCTCTCGCCATCGTGAAGTCGAACCTCTGCCAACGGAAATCACCTCACTTCGCCAGTCGCGGTCACGTCTTCAGCGTAAAAGCTTCCCGTACGGAGACCCCCGCAGCTCACGGCTAACGTCATGGCGATCTCCTTCTGCTACGATCAGCCGTGGCCCTTCTGAAAATAGATGAATTCTGGCGCGCCGGTGCTGGACTTATGACAGCCAATCCGACCCAAGACGGGCTACAGGTCGATGAGATGTGGGCGTTCATCGCGGCCAAGCAACGAAACGTTACCTCCGCAAATGCGGGCGAAGAATCCCGATGCCGGTGATGTCTGGTTGTGGGTCGCAATCGACGCCGATACCAAGCTTGTTCCGTCTTGGATGCTCGGCAAACGTGACTGGGCCACGGCCCAAGCGTTTGCAGTGGACATCCATGATCGCGTGGCAGATCGCATCCAGCTAACCAGCGACGGCCTGAAGTGGTACTTTCACGCTGTCAGCTTCGCATTTGGGTACGACATCGATTATGGAGTGCTCAGAAAACTCTACGGCAGTCAGCCTGGAGAGATCCGCTATTCGCCTGCCGAGGTTATCGGCTGCAAACGCGAGAAGCGCATCGGCAATCCAGATTCAAACCACATCAGCACGAGCTTTGTAGGGCGGCAAAACCTGAGCGTGCGTATGGGCCTCCGGCGCTACACGCGCCTGACGAATGCCTTCAGCCGCAAGATGGAGAATCACGCCGCCGCTGTCGCCCTGTATTACTTCTCCTACAACTTCGTTAAGATCCACGGTACGTTGCGGACTACGCCAGCGATGGCGGCTGGCGTCACGAATCGACCGTGGGAAGTGTCTGACCTGGTTGCCATGCTTGAAGCTGAGGAAAGACCTCAGATCGCAGCCTAGTATTCAAGCGGCGAGGCGACGCTGGAATACCAGCCATTTTGATGGTACCGTTGAATCGCACCGATTCCTAGGGCCGTCGCACGCAAACGCAAGGCTCCTCTTTCAACCGGGCGTGAAAGAGGGAACAACTTGTTTTGCAAAGAGCGCGAGCGGCTACTCGACATGCATAATGCCGTTCTTGACAAAAATGCCAAGGACGCCCCCGCCATAGCCAAACTCAAAGGCGAAGGTTGGAGCAAAGCATGGTGGGAAGCCGTTCTGCAAGCCCGCGAAATAAGACACCGGACATTAGCCGATCTCAATCGGCATCAAGCCGAGCACGGCTGCTAGCACGAAAATTCAAACTGACCCACTACCGCATTCCGTCGGTCGTCTTCACGATTCCCCCGCTGTCTGCTGTCGGTCTCAGTGAACGCGGGGCACGTGAGCAAGGCCTTAAGTTCAGGGTCAAGAAGGAAATGACCTCGACCTGGCATTCGTCCCGGCGGGTTGCGGAAGCGTATTCCGGCTACAAAGTGCTCGTGGAAGAAGACACGGAGCGCATTCTGGGCGCATTCTAGGCAGCGACGCCGGTGAAGTCATCAATCTCTTCGCGATTGCCATCCGTTCCGGGATGCGTGCCACCGATTTACAGCACATGCTGTTTGCGTATCCGACGAGTGGCTCAAATCTGACGCGCATGCTTTAGAAGGGTTTTGTGCAAGATTTTCATGCGGTGCACGCTTAGAGCGCCAGCGCGGTTTCGCGAAGCGTCTTACTGGGAACGGTACCTGTATTGGCGCCAGCCCCTCCCAGTTCCTGCTGACTATCGACCACCGCCGCAGTCTTCCCCCTGCCGGCCCCGTTCTAAAATGAGGTGCCGAGGTCTGAAAACCCAAAAGACTTTGATCTAATCGTCATCGGCGGTGGCCCCGTCGGAATGGTCGACGCCACCGCTGTGGCCGCATTCGCCGATGATTTGCCGCCGCCGGTGGGCGACACACTTTGCAGGCGCTATGCTCGCTCGCCTTCGCGTCCTTCAAGCTATCTTGCTGCCGGCACGATATGCCCCTTCGTCGGGCGGAACCGCCGCTTCGGCTGCTTCGGCATCACTCCATAAGTTCCAGGATGCGGTCTGCAAAATGTTCCAACTCGTTGTCGCAGTCTATGGCTATATGATGGCCCCCGGAATCAACTGTTTTATCCTTCTCCGTGTCGTGCTCCTTAAGAGCCTGGTGAACAGCGAGAACAAACCTCTGCCGGTCAAATAACATTGTGTCTCCTCTTCTTCCCTACATTCGGTGCCCGGGTCTAATAGAAGGCACTTCGGGCATCGGCAAAGGTAAAATTTTGTCGATGGTCGGTCGGAGATAGCCGCTGTCGACGAGCCCTACGACAATGATGACGGGAAGCTCGAAGGCACTTTATTCACTGGCCATGGGAGCACTCGGACCCGTCACTTTTTGATGCCGTTGTCCGCTTGGCGGGCTTTCCTTTGTACTCTTCCAACTTTATTTTCATCCTTGCCTTCCAAGGTGGGATCATTCATTAATTTTCCCAACTCTTCCTTGGTCTTGCCCCTCACTTCGTGAAGCTTACCCTTGACTGCAACTTCGGCGCTTGATTTCATGCTCTTCTCCTCTGTGAAAATTGCGCTGAAACGAACGTATCAGGCCAGCATCGGCGACGTCTGTTCAAGAACGCTCACCAGGAGTACAGACACCAGAGGCTTCATCGTGCCTCCGCTTTACGAGATTCGGGACTTGATCACCTTCCTGAAAACCTTGACCGAGAACAGCTAAAGCTGCATAACGCGCTGCTTCTCGAATTACCCAGGTCATGTCAATGCCTTCGTTCAGAGCACGATCGAGTACGGGCCGGCATGAGCCGACATACATTAAAAAAGCAGGGATCACGCCGCCCGAGGGCACCGAGCGCATTCGATTTTGAAAACGTGCTGGAATTTGAAAAGGAAGTTGAGGCGCTTGCCAGGCGATCGGGTGTATACTCGGGGCACCGGCAAAGCAGAAATGGGAATTTTGGCTTAAGTCTGGCTAGGCTCCTATGAAAATAAACACAAAACCGCTTTTCGATCCAAAGCTCTTTCTGGCGAAGATCGGCAATGGACGGTCGCTTGCCGACTACCAGAAAAACCAGAATGTTTTCTCGCAAGGCGACGTCGCCGATGCCGTTTTCTATATCCAGAAGGGCCGAGTTAAGCTCAGCGTCGTCTCCCCTCAAGGCAAAGAAGCGGTGATTGCCATTTTGGGAGTCGACAACCCTTTTTTTGGCGAAGCATGCTTGGCGGCCCAGTCAATTCGCATGGCGACCGCCACCGCTATTTCCGAGTGCTCGATCATGCGGATAAAGAAAGCGCCAATGATCCGGGTGCTCCACGATGAGCCGGCCTTCTCCGAGTTATTCCTGCACCATTTGCTCTTTCGAAACATTCGCATTGAAGAAGATTTAGTGGACCAGCTTTTTAACTCCAGCGAGAAGCGACTGGCACGGGTACTGCTCCTGCTGGCCAACGTTGGCAAGGAGGGCACGCCCGAGCTGGTGATTCCGCGGATGAGCCAGGAGACACTGGCTGAAATTATAGGTACCACGCGCTCGAGGGTCAGCTTTTTCATGAACAGGTTCCGCAAACTGGGTTTCATTCACTACAACAACGGTGAGCTTCAGGTTCATCGCTCGCTGCTCAACGTTGTGCTGCACGACTAAAAGGGGATTCCTCAATGGTTGCGGCGCAGGTACGGGCGAGTAAGTGATTCTTCAAGTGGGCAACGGCTAAGTTGCCTGGTCAAGTCCCGAGTCGGCAGGGGTTTGCTAACGGCGAACGGTCGCCGCACCTCATCACTTGGCTGTAGGCGGCGAAGTGGAAACTAAGAGCTCATTGCCGATCGGTCTCGCTGCCCAGCAGATGGGTCGGCAAGTATCTAGGATTGTGGATGGCACCGCCGGACGATACGCATGAGTCCCTCCACCGTTGCCCTCGGCCAGTGGCGATTCTTGGGATTGAGAGGAAGACGCTCAGGGGAGGCTCGCTGTTCTGAGTCTTGGTCCCGAATTGCTTCTAGGCCTTGTTCTTGGATTTCTGCTTCCGTGAAGGCTCCTCTTCTCGACCGGGCCGGTTCAAATGCTGAGGGATCCCCGTGATAAGGGCTTGATAATCCGTGAGGCGGTCACCGATGATGACTACACCCTCGGAGGTGATTTCATATTCGCGGATATCCTTGCTGTGGTTGCCTCCGCGCATCTTGATAACCACCATGATCTTGCGAAGCTGGCCGTCGATGGATACGTAGCGAAGCCGGACAATGTCATCGGTGAGAAAGGAAATCGAGTACGTACTGAATGGGAATTCTACGAAAGACTCGTTCACCTCCACCGTGCTTAGAATCGTCACCCCGACTCCGGTCAAAGCGGTTATCATCCGGTAGAGCGATTCGCGAAAGTCCGCGCGGAAGCCGGGTGCTAGCGCCATCTCAAACCCCGCCAGCGAATCAATCACAAGGCGCTTGGCGCCGATCTTCTGGACCGCCTCGAGAATCTCGTGCATGGTTTCATCCACCGAGAGGTCCAGGGGACGGAGGTAGAGGATTTCGAGTTTCCCGTCTTGTTGCGGAGTTTTCAAATCCAGACCAAAACTGCTGGCCCGCTCCGCATACTCTTGCGGCCGTTCTTCAAAGACCACCACAATTCCTGGATCCCCCCGGCGTACGCCCTCGGCAATGAATTGGGTTGCCAAGACCGATTTTCCCGTACCGGAAGCGCCTGCCACCAGGACACTATC
>Ga0302326_10021086_pt1 | contig 13379 bp, 14 predicted proteins | sample Palsa_T0_3_FD_202264 | JGI IMG/M metagenome (GOLD analysis project Ga0302326, IMG submission 202264) | Peat permafrost microbial communities from Stordalen Mire near Abisko, Sweden - Palsa_T0_3 | ecosystem: Environmental > Terrestrial > Soil > Palsa > Peat permafrost | place: Sweden: Abisko... | reverse complement strand
ACGGCGAAGACGATGATCGTCAGGCCGACGTAGAGGAGATCCGACATCACAGCTCCTGGAGAAGGAATGTGTTACGGATCAATCAAAACCCAGGTCAGCGGCCTTACTTCCAGTCCTGACGGCAGCTATGCGGCAGAACGGTCGTTCCTAACAGACCCCATGCGAGGGGTGTTAGCGGTCGATCCCGCGGTCGATTCCCTGCTCGATCTCGCGGTCGATCTCGTGCAGCAGCACCCGCCGGCCGCGCAGCGACCAGGACCGCCTCATCCGGCCGTCCCCCAGCTCCGCCATCAGCGCCGAGGGCGGCACCGCGAGCACCGGGCAGGCGGCGTGCGCGAGGCAGTACCGGCCGATCGACCGGTGCAGCGCGCGGCTGATCGGCGAGCGCCGCCCGGTCCCGATCACCAGCAGGTCGTCGGCCGAGCCGGCCACGTCGACCAGCACCGGGCCCGGGTCGCCGCGCTCGATCCGCGCCAGCACGGTCACATCGTCGGGCAGCCCGCCCAGGCCCGCGTCGAACGCGTCCGCCAGCCGCTGCTTGGCCGCATCACGCCAGATCTGGCGGAGATGGGGCGACGGATGGGAGCGCTCGGCGAAGTCGCCGCCGGGCGGGACCCAGGCGATCACCGCCACCAGGGTGGCGTTTCTGGCCCGCGCCTCGTCGGCCGCCAGGCGCAGCGCCTGCAGGCTCCCGAGCGATCCGGACACTCCGACCACGACCCGACGCACCGCGGCCACGATGGCTCGCCTCCCGAATTAGCGGTAAACCCCTTCGTCCATCAAACAGCGCCAGGTCGGCCGACCGTCCCGTCCTTGCGAGACTCTAACGAGACATAATCGAAACGTTACGTTTGATTAGCTTTTGGACACTTTCCGTCACTTAAATCAAAATCGTCATCTCGAACGGTCCCTGGACTCCGCCGATCCCGCCCGTGTTCTCAGGCACCGTTGACGGCGGTGACGCCAGTCAGCGTGCCGACGTAGGCGGTGCCCCCCGCCAGCGAGAGGGACGAGAAATGCGGCAGGCCCGCGCCGATCTCGATCTGGCTCCTGATCGCGCCGGTGGCCGAGCTCAGCTCGTACAGCGTGCCGCTGGTGCCGCCGTCCGAGTCGTAGGCGGTGACCCAGGCGGCGCCGCCGCCGAGGACCGGCGACCCGTTGCCGTCGGCCGGCCCGCGCCAGCGAATGTCGATCTTCTTCTCGGCCGCGCTGACGTAGACGGCGGCCATGCCGCCGCTCGAGCAGGGCTCGTAGACCATGGACCCGCTGGTCGCAGTGCCGCCGAAGGCCCGGCAGATGTCAAGCGATGCCAGTTCGTGCCCGATCCCGCCCAGCTGCGGGGTGGACAGCAGGTAGCCCACGCCGCGCTTGCCGACGATGAGCATGGTGCCCGGGTCCCCCGCCGCGATGACCGGTTCGGTGGAGCCCAGGTCGAGGTCGCTGGCGTTGTCGGCCGCCCAGGTGGCGGGGGCGAAGTAGCCGTTGCGGTGCAAGACCGGGCTGAGGGCGGTCACCGAGTCGCTCCCGTCGTAGGGGTCTCCGGGTCCGGCGGCGCCGTTCCCGTTGGAGACCCACAGGCCGCCGTTGGGCTCGACGACCGGGCCGCCGGTGCCCCAGACGGCGCCCTCCCGGCTGGTCGGGGTGTGCCAGCTCACCAGCGGGCCCCGGCCGTCGAGGGCGACCCCGACGACGCCGCCGATATAGGGACCGCAGTCGCCCGCCAGCCCGCCGAACGCGGCGTAGACCCGCCCGTCGTCGATCGCGAGGGCCGGTCGCTGCTGGTTCCAGGCGGGCTGGTTCGCCGTGGTCGGCTGGTCGAGGTCGCGTCTGACCTCGACTTTGCCGTCGGCCGCGGAGAGCCCGAATAGCACGTGCTGATATCCGGTCGTCTCCGCCACCGCGTAGACGAGTCCGTCGCCCTGGTCGTAGACGGGCGTGCCGGTGATGCCGAGCGGGAAGATGTCGCCGCACCCGTGCAGGGCCGACCGCGGCACCGGGGTGCCGACGTGGGCGCGCCAGACCGTCTTGCCGGTCGCCCTGGAGAGGGCGTAGACGCTGTCGTTCTCCGTCGCGGCGATCACGTCGCCGCCGACCACCAGCGGCTGGCCGTAGACGGCCCCGTCCAGGGGAGCGGTCCAGGAGGGGGTGAGCCTCCCGGCGGCCGGCAGGCGGGGGGCGATGCCGGTCCGCTGCGCGTTCTGGTCGAACTCCGGCCAGGCCGCTGCGGGGTGCCCCGTCGCCGAGCCGACGGGCGTCGATGCGCGCCCCGGCGCCCCGGCGGGGTGGCTCGTCGCCGAGCCGACCGGCGTCGATGCGCGGGCCGGCGCCTCGGCTGTGGCCAGTGCCTTGGCTGTCGGCGCGGCGCTGGCGGGCGCGCCGCCGGCCAGCGCACCGCCCCCGGTGCAGGCCGCGACCACGCACGCCACCGCCGCCAGTGAAGTCCCCCGCATGATTGCTTCCCAACGCTGGCGGACCCCGGCCGCCGCCGGTGTCGGCCCCGGTGATCCGTGCTGCTGCAACCCGTGACCCTACCAAATAATTACTGTCCGCATTTGATATGTGCCGCAGCGTGTCCTGGCATGATGGGTGAACTATGGACGACAACCTATTTTCGCAACCCCCGGGGGAAGCGTCCTTTGTGGCGATCGGCGACAGCTTCACCGAAGGCCTCAACGACGCGGCGCCCGGCGGCGGGTACCGCGGCTGGGCCGACCGGCTGGCCGGCCTGATCGCGGTCGAGCACCCGGGACTCCAGTACGCCAACCTCGCGGTCCGGGGCAAGCTGATCCGGCAGATCGTGGCCGAGCAGGTGCCGGCCGCCATCGCCATGTCGCCCGACCTGGTCTCGCTCACGGCCGGCGGCAACGACATCATCCGCCCGGGCGGCGACCCGGACACGCTGGCCGAGATCTTCGACGGCGCGGTGGCGAGGCTCCGCGCCTCGGGCTGCCGGGTGCTCATGTTCACCGGGGCCGACCTGGTCGGCTTCCCGGTGATGCGGCTGCTGCGGGGCCGGATCGCGGCCTACAACATGCACCTGCGCTCGATCGCCGACGCCCGCGGCTGCGACCTGGTCGACCTGTGGTCGATGCGGTTCCTGCGCGACCTGAGCGCCTGGTCGCCGGACCGGCTGCACCTGACCTCGCAGTCGCACCAGCGGCTGGCGCTGCGCGCCTGCGAGGTGCTCGGCGTCCCGGTCAGCGAGGACTGGCGGGTTTCCCCGGCCGATGATGACTTCCGCCCGCTGGCCGCCGCCGCGACCGCGCGCGGACCCTGGCTGGCGGCCCGGCGCGAGGACGCCCGGTGGGCGCGGGAGTACCTGGCCCCGTGGGTGAACCGCCGGCTGCACGGCACCTCTTCGGGCGACGGCGTGACCGCTAAGCGCCCCGCGCTGACCCCGGTCTCGCCGCCGATCCTCATGTGACCCGGGCGGCGGGCAGTTCGGCCGCCTTGACGCTGCGGCGGGGAATCAGGGCGGCCGTGCTCGGCCAGGAGACGACCAGCAGCACGACCAGCCCGGCCACGATCGGCGCCCACCAGATCCAGTAGTCGTGCGACGGGCCCTGGGCGGCGCCGGTCAGCAGGCCGGCCAGCAGCCCGGCCGCCAGCAGGCGTCGCCAGCCGAGCGTCGCGGCCGGGATGAGCGCGACCGCCATCGGCGGCCACGGGTAGTAGGACACCATCACCGGCTCGAAGAACGACCGCAGCGCCAGCGTGAACGCGACCCACCAGAGCGCGGTCGCGAGCAGGTCGGCCGGCCACCGGCCGTCGTCCGCCCGGCCCAGGCGCTCCGCCCAGCGGCGGCGGATAGCGACCGCGCACAGGCAGGCGAGCACGATCGTGGCCAGCCGGAAGGGCCCCGCCGCGACGTTGTGGTTGGCGATCTGCGGGGCCAGCGAGGTCCAGATCGTCGGGTGGTTGATGACCGGGGAGTCCGGCTGGCTGGTCACCGACTGGTAGGTGTCGTGCCAGTTGGCGAGCGCGGCCGCCGCCACCAGCACAACCGACGGCAGGGCGGCGCGGACCAGGAAGGCCGGCATCCGCCGCCACGGCAGCAGGGCGAGCATGACCGGCAGCGCCAGCAGCACCAGCGGCTGGACGCAGACCGCCGCCCCGGCCAGCCAGCCTGCCCGCGCGGTTCGCCCGTTGCCCTGCGCCAGCACCGCGTAGAGCAGCAGCCCGACCGCGACCGCGTCCTCGGGGTGCCCCCAGCGGGCGCAGACCGACCACAGGACGCCGGCCCCGGCCAGCGCCAGCAGCCCGCGCGTCCAGCGCGGCACCTCGAGCCGCTCGGCCAGCGCGTCGGCCGCGAACAGCGGCAGGCAGCCGATCGCGATCTGATAGGGCCCGGCCAGCAGCCAGACCGCCGGGTGGAGGTTGCCCGAGCCGGGAATCGCCAGCGACAGGTGGAGCGCCGTGATCAGGGCCGCGCACGGCAGCAGGATGACCGCCGCCCCCGGCAGCGAGATCAGGCCGGTGGGCGGCGCGTACAGGCCGCCGACGTTCCCGTGCGCGAGCCGGGTGGTCGCGATCAGCGTGCCCCACAGGTCGTACGGCAGCGCCCACTCCGACCGCCCGAGCAGGGTGGAGCCCCAGGTAGAGGTGAACATGCCCACCAGCACGAGGCCGGCCGAGGCGATCAGCGGGAACATCCGGCGCCCGATCCGCTCCCGCATCCCGTCCCCTCAGTGTCGTCCCCGCTCGAGGGGAACGTGCCCCCGTTCCGTCGCTGGTGAACTGCGTTGCGGAACGCGTGTTAGATTACAGGCGTCAGCCGGGGCGGTCATCCGCCTGCAGGCTGATGGCGTGCCAGGGAGCGAAGCCGGTGAAGCCCGAGTTGGCCATTCCAGCGCTGTCCCGCAACTGTGATGATCTCGCCCCGGGCGGGGTCTAAGCCAGGTCGACTCAGGCTGCGCCGGACGACATCGACCCTCGTGGGAAGGGCGCCCGTCCCGTCCGCCGAAATCCTCCGCTCCCGGCCGGACGGCGGTCTCGCCTTCCTCCCCGCTTACACCGGAGGAAGTAGCACACGATGAGAACCCCCCAGCGGCTCTCGGCCGCCGTCCTGGTGGCCGTCGCCGCGGCCGCCGCCCTGGCCGGCTGCTCGTCGGCCGGCAGCGCGGCCGCCGGCCAGGCGCCGGCCCCGGCCACCCCGAAGTCAATCCTGGTGCCGGTCTTCCCGACCACCGTGGCCGCCCCCAACGGCAGCGTCACGATCAAGCGCGAGCCGAACCGGATCGTCTCGCTCGACCCGACCGCGACCGAGGACCTTTACGCCATGGGCGCCGGGACTCAGGTCGTCGCCGTCGACCAGGACTCCGACTACCCGCCCGGGGTGCCGGTGACCAGCCTGTCCGGCCTCACCCCGAACCTCGAGGCGATCGCCAAGTACAGCCCCTCCCTCGTCATCGCCTCGCAGAACTCGGGCGGCCTGGTGACCGGGCTCGGCAAGCTCGGCGTCCCGGTGCTGATCGAGCCGGCCGTCGCCACCCTGAGCGACGCCTACCTGCAGATCGAGCAGATCGGCCAGGCGACCGGCCACTACAACCAGGCGACCGAGGTCGTGCGGAACATGCAGGAGGAGATCAACGACACCGTGCGGCAGGCCGGCACCAAGTACCGGGGCGAGACCTACTACTGGGAGCTGAGCAACGACCCGTACTACTCCGTCACCTCGGCCACGTTCATCGGGCACATCCTGGACCTGTTCGGGCTGAAGAACATCGCCGACGCGGCCGACAAGCCCGCTGACGGCGGCTACCCGGAGCTGTCGGAGGAGTACATCGTCACCGCCAAGCCGCAGCTCATCTTCCTGGCCGACAACCAGGCGGCCGACGGCGGCCAGACCCCGGCGATCGTCGCCAAGCGGCCCGGCTGGGCCGACATGCCGGCCGTGCAGGACGGCAACATCTTCGGCCTCAACGACGACATCGCCTCGCGCTGGGGGCCGCGGCTGCCCTCGCTGGTCAATGAGATCGAGAACGCGCTCGCGGGCGCCAAGTCGTGAGCGGGCGGCGCTGAGATACCCCCGGTCCGTGCGCAGGCTCGGGGCGTTCGGCCTCGCGGCGGCCTTCCTGGCCGCCGCGACGCTGGTCGCGGCGTTCGTGGGCGCGGCCGACCTGAACCCGCTGGCCACCGCGGCCGCCCTGCTCGACAAGGTCCCGTTCGTCGCCCTCCCGTCGAGCATGTCGCCGCTCGACCGCGCGGTCCTGTTCCAGATCCGGCTGCCGCGGGTGGTGCTGGGCGCCCTCGTCGGCGGGCTGCTGGCCCTGGCCGGGGCCGGCTACCAGGGCGTCTTCCGCAACCCGCTGGTCGACTCGGGGCTGCTGGGCGCGTCGGCCGGGGCCGGCCTCGGGGCGACGCTGGCGATCGTCGACCTCGGCCGGGCCGGGCCGGGCGTCGTCCCGGTGGCCGCGTTCGTGGGGTCGCTGGCCGGGGTCGCCGCCGCCTACCTGACCGGCGCGGTCGCCAGCCGGACGATGCTGGGGGACGGCGTCGCGACCTTGCTGCTGGCCGGGATCGCGGTCGGCAGCTTCCTGACCGCCGTGCAGACGCTTCTGCTGCAGCGCTCGGCCCAGGACATCCAGGCCGTCTACAGCTGGCTGCTGGGCTCGCTGTCGGCCGCGAGCTGGCAGCAGGTGACCGAGATCCTGCCCTACGCCGCGGTCAGCTCGGTCGTCATCCTGCTGCACGGCCGGCACCTGGACGTGCTCGCGGTCGGCGACGAGGAGGCCCGCGCGCTCGGCCTGCGGCCGGGCCTGGTGCGCCTGATCGTCATCGCCGCCTGCGCCCTCGCGGCCGCCAGCGCGGTCGCGGTCAGCGGCCTGATCGGCTTCGTCGGCATCGTCGTGCCGCACGTCGCCCGCCGCCTGGCGGGCCCGTCCTACCCCAGCGTGCTCCCGTTGTCGCTGCTGATCGGGGCCGGCTTCCTGGTACTGGCGGACACCCTCGCGCGCACCGTGCTGTCGCCCGCCGAGCTGCCGATCGGCGTGGTCACCGCGCTCATCGGCGCCCCCGCGTTCGTCTGGGTGCTGCGCGGCACCCGGTCGGCGAGCACCTGACGTGACCTCGATCGCCGTCGCCGACCTGGCCGTGACGCTGGACCGCAACCCGGTGCTGCGCGGGGTCAGCTGCGAGGCCGCCTCCGGCCGCTGGCTGGCCTTGATCGGGCCGAACGGCGCGGGCAAGTCGACCCTGATCAGGGCCGCCGCCGGGCTGCTGCCCTACCAGGGGACGGTGCTGATCGGCGGGGCCGACGCGGCCGCCCTGAGCGCGCGCGACCGGGCCCGGACGGTCGCCTACGTCCCCCAGGAGCCGGTGCTGCCGCCGGACATGACCGTCGCCCAGTACGTGCTCCTCGGGCGGACCCCCTACGTCGGCTACCTGGGCGCGCCGGGCCGACGGGACCGGGCCCGGGCCGACGCCGCCCTCGAGCGGCTCGACGTCGCCCGGTTCGCGCAGCGCAGGCTAGCCCGGATGTCCGGCGGCGAGCGGCAGCGGGTGGTGCTGGCCCGGGCGCTGGCCAGCGAGCCGACCGTGCTGCTGCTCGACGAGCCGACGTCGATGCTGGACGTCGGCCACCAGCAGCAGGTGCTCGAGCTGGTCGACGAGCTGCGCCGGGACGGGGGCCTGACCGTGCTGTCGACGCTGCACGACCTCACCGCGGCCGGCCAGTACGCCGACGCGCTGGTGCTGCTGCACGAGGGCCGGGTGGTGGCGGCCGGGCCGCCGTCGGCGGTGCTGACGGCGGGCCTGATCGAATCCGTCTACGCGGCCAGCGTCGCCGTCAGCGTCGGGGAGGACGGCCGCCCCACGGTCGCCCCGGTCCGGCGCGGGCCCGCTGACGGGGCCACCCAGCCGGCCGGGTAAGACCAGGGACCGTTCGGTAAAGGGACTTTCTTTCCTTTTCCCCGCTCGCCCGCCACCGCTAAGATCCCCGTTGCCCGGGCGCGCAGAGAGCCGGCCCGGGTCGGAGTACTGCCTAAATAAGTGTCCGCTGCCATCGGCATACCAGGGGCCGCCATGTATCAGCCTCATCCGGGCGGCGGCCAGCCGCTTCAGCAGTCAGGGCAGCTCGGCCCGCCGGCCGCGCCGGTTCCGCCGCCCATCCCGCCGGCCGGTTCTACGGGCCCGTCGTCTGGGTCATCGGCCTGGCCGCGATCGTCCTGCTCTGGCGGCGCTCGTCGTCCGAGTACTTCAAGGGCGCGCCGCGCCGCTGACAGGCGCCGGTAGGGATTTTCTTTGCTTTTCCCGACGCCGGCAAGATCGCCGTTGCCCGTGCAGATATCTGGTCCGGGTCGGAGTACTGTCTGCATTAATTGTCCGATGCCATCGGCTTATTTAGGGGCCGCCATGTATCAGCCTTATCCGGGCGGCGACCAGCCGCCTCAGCAGTCAGGGCAGTTCGCGGCGCCGACGGCGCCGGTTCGGCCGCCCATCCCGCAGTCGGTGACCCGCGCGGTGCAGCTGATGTACGTCGGCGCGGTGGCGAGCCTGATCGGCATCGTCATCGAGCTGCTCGGGCGGCACTCGCTGCGGACCTATATCGCCGACCACGCCACCAGGAACGGCAAGCGGCTGACGGCCGCGCAGGTGGCGGACACCTACCACGCGGAACTGGTGGTGCTCGTCGTCATCGGGCTGGTCGGCATCGGCCTGTGGATCTGGATGGCGCAGATGAATAAGCGCGGCCGGAACTGGGCTCGGATCACCTCGACGGTGTTCTTCGCCCTTGACTCGCTCGGGGTGATCGGGGGCCTGGCCGGAGGCACGTTCTCCGGCGGCAGCGTGAACCGGTTCTATGCGCTCGTGGTCTGGATCATCGGCCTGGCCGCGATCGTCCTGCTCTGGCGGCGCTCGTCGTCCGAGTACTTCAAGGCCGTCCCGCGGTAAGGAATTTTCCGCTCTTTTCCGTCCTAACATCGACCGTCAGGATTCCGCCGCCCGAGCTGAATGCACGCTGGGGCGGCGGGTAGCCGCTGAAATCCACGTCGGATTCCTCGGGTGTTAGGGACGGTCATGTATCAGCCTTATCCGGGCGACCAGTCGCCCCAGCAGTACGGTCAGTCCGGGCGGCTCGCACCGGCCGCGCCGCCGTCGCCGGTCGCGCGCGCGGTCCAGCTGATGTACGCCGGCGCGGCCGCGACCCTGATCGGCATCGTCATCAGCCTGACGACGGAGAGCTCGGTGACGAGTCGGCTGAAAACCCAGCTGCTCAAGCGCAGCCCGAATCTGACCCCGTCCCAGCTCAGTACGTTCGAGCACGCCGAGATCGTCCTGTCGATCGTGTCCGGGCTGATCGGGGTCGGGCTCTGGATCTGGATGGCGCAGATGAACAAGCGCGGCCGGAACTGGGCGCGGATCACCTCGACGGTGTTCTTCGGGATCGAGACGCTCGGCGTGCTGGTGTCCGCGTCCGGCGTCGGCGCGCTGGGCGACGCCGGCCCGATCCGTTTCTACAACATCCTCGTCGTGCTCATCGGCCTGGCCGCGCTCATCCTGCTCTGGCGGCGCCAGTCGTCGGACTACTTCAACGCCAGCGACGCGCAGCGCTACTAACCGCCGGTCAGCGTCCTGTCTGTTTCCCGCCAGCACCGGCTCCGGCCGCCCGGCAGGCTGGGGACATGCACAGAAACGTCGATCTGAAAGTCCTGTACTTCGGTACCCCCGTGGTGCTGATCAGCACGCGCAACCCCGACGGCACCGCGAACCTCGCGCCGATGTCGTCGGCGTGGTGGCTGGGGGATCAGTGCATGCTCGGCATGAACACCGGCTCGCAAACCACGATCAACCTGCTGCGAGAGCGCGAGTGCGTGCTCAACCTGCCGTCACCGGAACTGGCGGGCGCGGTTGACCGGCTGGCCCTGCTGACCGGGGCCTCGACGATGTCACCGCACAAGGTCGAGAAGGGATATCGCTACGAGCCGGACAAGTTCGGGGCCGCGGGCCTGACCCCGTCGGCGGCCGATGTGGTCGCCGCACCGCTGGTCGCCGAGTGCCCGATCCAACTCGAATGCGAGCAGGTGTCAGCCGCGCCGTTCAACCACGGCAGCAGTACCGCGCACACCGTCCGGGTGGTTCGCTCCCACGCCGACGAGCAGCTCATCGTCCCCGGTACCAGCCACATCGACCCGCGCCGATGGGATCCGCTGATCATGAAGTTCTGCGAGTTCTTCGGCGGCGGCTCCCAAGTGCGCCCGTCCCGGCTGGCCGAGGCCTGGCAGATACCCCCGATGGCGCACACCGGCTAGGTCCGCTGACGGCCGGCATTATTCATCTTTTCACCGGAAGCCTGTGGTACGACGGGGCCGCGCATTGGTCTAACCGGTTGAGAGTGACAACCGGATCGGACGGAGACCGGCCTTGAGCAACGGAAAACACGCGTGAGACGCGGCGCGGCGCCCGTCGTCGCCTCGCAGGCGGCACCGGAAAGCAGCGCGGAATTCGAGGCCTTCGTGCGGGACGTCGAGCCGCGGCTGCGCCGCGCGCTGGTGGCGGCCTACGGCTTCGAGGACGGGCGGGACGCAACCGCCGAGGCGCTCGCCTACGCCTGGGAGCACTGGGGACGCGTCCGGGACATGCCGAACGCGGCCGGGTACCTGTTCCGCGTCGCGCAGAGCGGTCGCAGGCGCCGGCGGGTTCCGGTGCTCTACGACGTCTCGGGCTGGCCGGAGCATCTGTTCGAGCCCGGCTTGCCCGGCGCGCTGGCCGCGTTGTCACGGCGTCAGCGCGTCGTCGTCGTCCTGGTGCACGGATTCGGCTACACGCTGCACGAAGTGGCCGAGCTGACCGGTCTGCGCCGCACCACTGTGCAGAACCACAGCGACCGGGGGCTGGCCCAGCTACGCAAGCGACTAGGAGTGACCGATGCAATCTGACCTGACCAGGCAGATCGGCGAGCTGGTGGAGCGAGGGGCCGAGCCCGTGTCGTTCGCGGAGGTCAGCGAGCGGTCGGCCGCGGCCGATGCGGCCGCCCGGCCGAGAACGGGGCGGCGCCGCGCGGCCATCGGGGGCGTCACGGCGGCCATCGCCGCGGCCGGCTGCGCCGCCGCCCTGCTGATCGCGACGGCGAATCCGGGCGCGCCGGCGCGGCCCGGCGCGGTCGTGCATCCAGGCGCGGCCGTGCATTCGGGCGGGTCCTCGTCCGCGGGGCCGGCCATCCTCACCGCGGCGATGGTGCAGCGGGTGGCGGCCGCGTCGCAGTCCGCCCTGGCGTCCTCGGGCCGGGAGCAGATCACCTACCAGAACCGGAAGAACGGGACCGTCGACGGCCACGGGGACGACGTCATCACGTTCTCGGGCAGCAATTACAACTGGGCCATGGACGACCTGGTGCCGCCGTCGGCGGCGGCGCACCTGCCGGCCATGGAAGTCGCGGGCATCACCCGGTTCGTGAACGGCATGGCCTACCTCCAGCCCGACGCGACCGACCCGAAGTCGCCGTGGCTCCGTGCGACCAAGTGGCGCGGCCCCGGGTACTTCCCGATACCGCGGACGGCGCTGCAACTGCTGTCGCCGCGCGCGAAATTCCAGGACCTCGGGTGGCAGGTGATCGGCGGCGTGCGGCTCGAGCACCTGCGGGCGACCGAGCTGAGCGGACTGCCGGGCAGCCTGACCTTCGCCGGCTACCAGCAGCCGGGCGAGGCGCTATCCGCGCTCGACCTCTGGGTCGACGCGAGCGGCGTGCTGCACCAGATGCAGTTGGTGCTGAAGAGCAGCGACAGCGAGACGACGATGACGGTGACGTTCAGCGAGTTCGGGCAGCCGCAGACGATCACCGCCCCGGCGCACTGGATTCAATCCGGCGTCTAGCACCGCGCAGGAGCGCTGGGTGGCCGGCCCGTGAGTAAGCGGGCCGGCCACCGTTGACTTTCTGGCCCGTGTGGGTCCAGGGCCCGGCCGTTAGGCGGCCGCGCCGCCCCAGACGACAACCCGGGTGGGGGCGATGGTGACGACCAGCCGCTGGTCGCCGGGGCCGTCATGCTCGCTCAGGTCCGCGCCGCCGTACTTGGCGCCCACCTTCTTGGCGAACTCGTAATCGGGGTCGGCCTCGATCTGCGCGTCGCCGCGCAGCTCGACGTACCGGTACGGGTTGGCCGGGTCGATGATGAGCAGGCTGGCGGCCGGGTTCGCCTGCAGGTTCTTCACCTTCTGGCGGGAGGTGTTGAGCGACAGCTTGACCGTGTCGCCCTCGGCCAAGAACCAGATGGCAGAAAGCTGCGGCCGCCCGCTCGCCCCGATGGTGCCGAGCACGGCCACCTGCGCGTCGAGCAGATCGCGGTGCGTGTCAGGAATCGATGTCATGACATGAACTCTACGACGTCGCCTCCGGCATCCTCAGTCCGAACCGCCTTTACAGATGGGAGTGAGTTGGTTACGGAATGATGGCATAATTCCCATATGGGCGCCGGCGACAGCCTCGAAACGGATACGCGCGTTGTTGATGCTCCCGACGTGCCTCGTGAGACTCCCGAGCCCGAAAAGGCGGAGGAGTCGCCGCGAGGCGAAGTGCTTGACGACCCGGACAAGCGGCGCGAGGCTTCCGCCGAGGCTAGGCAGCGAGCCGACGGTCACTGGAAATCGGATCGATTCGAGGTGAATCGCGAAGAGCTTGGCCGATTCGACCTCAAGCGGGCGGGGCTTCCGGATATGAGCATCGAATCTGCGGCCAAATACATTGATGAGAATCGTGCCTCGCGCCCGTGGCTCGCCATGACCGATCGCGCCTGTCCGGAAGCGCGGCGGATCATCGCGGCGATGGATCTGGCCGGCGTCCACCCCCACATCCGCCACGAAGGCTGGGTGACAGAAGAAGCGAACAGAAGGCGCGTTACCCACCGAGAAGATCCCGCGCAGCTTGACCCCGAGAAGCAGGCGCTGAGCGTTGACGGTCTCCGGCCGAACGACAAACGACATCGGTGCGCAGACATCGCCACACGGATCACCGATCCGGATGCCTTCGCTACCGCATTTACCCGTGGTGCCGAGCATTCTGAGGTGCGGAAAGCACTGGACATGGCATTCAAGCCGAACGACAAGCCTGCCATAGTGGAGATACCGATCGCAGACCTGCTGGGGCCGGATGGCCACATTCACTGCACCGGATGGCGGCTGAAGCCAGTCGACGGGAGCATCACAACCGCGTACGAGAATCGCAACACCTGGGTCGTTGACAGACTGGAGGGACGCAAGCCGGACCCCTCTGAACCAGAAGCGCTGCCGGTACAGACCTTCGAAGGTGGTGTATTCACTTTCATCTTTGTAGGCAATGAGACCGAAAGGCGCTATGAGATCATGACGATGTGTCCCGATCCACCTGAGGATCAACGGAGAGAATCCTGATGTCACCGCTTTACTGGGAGCGTCATCCGGACGGCCCG
>Ga0302326_10021085_pt1 | contig 13379 bp, 12 predicted proteins | sample Palsa_T0_3_FD_202264 | JGI IMG/M metagenome (GOLD analysis project Ga0302326, IMG submission 202264) | Peat permafrost microbial communities from Stordalen Mire near Abisko, Sweden - Palsa_T0_3 | ecosystem: Environmental > Terrestrial > Soil > Palsa > Peat permafrost | place: Sweden: Abisko... | reverse complement strand
CTCGCCGAGCCCGATCCTCGCCTCCAGCCAGGCTTCCAGGCTGGCGGCGCGCAGTTCCTCGAGACGTACGGCCACAGGCGTCGCCCACGCCGCGCCGCCGGCGTCAGCCAAGGCCGGTCCGCGCCATAGGCTCAGCGCCCGGTCGAGACACTCGGCGGCGCGCCGGATCTCGGCCTCCCTCAGCGCGGTCCGCCCCGCCACCGCCTCTTCCTCGAAGAGGCAAATGTCCAGATCCTCGGGGGCAACGGTGATGATATACGCGCCATTGTCGAAGGCCAACTGGTCGTCCCCGAGCGCTCGGCGGAGGAGCGATACGTGGCTCTTGAGGGTCGTGGCCGCGCTGCGAGGGGGGCGTCCTTCCCAGAGGTCCTCCCTGAGGACGTCGACCGGGACCGGCTGGTTGGCCGACATGAGGAGACGGGTCAACAGCCGTCTGCGTAACACGCCCGGCAGAGGAACGGCCCCGGTCTCCCCAATGACGACCGTTGGTCCCAGCAACCCGAAGGCAAGCCGCCCCATTTGCTCCTCCGTAGCCGATGGTAGCAAGGGCCGGTAGGCCGTGACAACGAACCGGACGAGACAGGACGAGGGCCCCGGAGTAACCGGGGCCCTCGAACCGTGTCTTCGATTTCGGCATCGACTGCCTCGCCGAGTTGTGCCGCGTTCGTCTGTCAGCAGGCTTGATGGTTGGTCCAAACGGAATAATCGGGGATGCCGAGGGAGGGGTTGGCGTCGCCGAACTGTCCGTTGGCTCCGAACGCAGGATTGATCTCGAATTCCACGTTCGCCAGCAGGTTGCCGCCGTCTTTGACCGTGCCTTTGTAGGTCGCGGCGTTCATCCATCCTCTGGCGGGCACCGCGTCGTTGCCGGCGGCATCCTGACCCGGGATGCCCTGAGTGATCAGCGTCAACGCCCCGGAGTAGATCGTCTCGACCTTGGAGCCGTCCGGAGGCACGTTCTTAAGGGTGGCCGTGCCGGTGAGGACCCCGCGGCCGGTCGCCAAGTCGACGGTCCATGTCACCTTGGGGACAGTGAAGGTCCCAGTCAGGTTGTAGTTGGTGGAGACGGGTGGTGTATTGGTCTCGGTGCCCTTCCATCCGAACGTCCAAGTCTCGTAGGGTGCGTTTACTCCACCAGCGTTGAAGCCCGGGCACTGAATGGCCGTGACCTTGGTCGCCGCGACCTGAATGGTGGCGTTTGCCTTGTCGATCTCGGGCCCCGTGACGGCCGAAGCCAATGCGACACTTCCGACCCAAATCAGCGATCCGAGCGATAGTGCGACGATGAGACGCTTCATTTGTTGCTCCTCTTCTCTCTTGGTGTGAGGCCCTGACCGGGAGGCCATCGGCCTGCACACACCATGGAGGAGAGGGGTTGAACGATCGTCGAGTGGCGGTTGAACGCGCCAGGCGGTCCGGGGTTCGAGTCGGGGTTCGAGTCTGCAGTCAGAGCTGCTGGAAGGCGCCGGAGAGTTGCTCCGGATGCCTCGCCGGGTCGGGCTTGTCGGACAAGCCTCCTTCCGGGTTCGGTTCGTGCTCGGTCACGGTCGGCAGCTCGATATGCACCAAGGTCCCGCCGCCTGGAGGCGACGTGACGGTCACTGTGCCACCGTGGCCCGCCACGACCCGCTGGACGATGGCGAGCCCCAGCCCGGACCCGGGCAGGGACCGTGCGGCTTCGGCTCGGTAGAAGCGCTCGAACACATGCGGCAAGTCGTCGGGGGCGATGCCAGGGCCTTGGTCGAGCACGTCGAGGGTCCAAATGTCGCCACGTTGGAGTTGGATCCGGACCGTGCCGCCCGGAGGGCTCCACTTGGCGGCGTTGTCGAGGACGTTGAGCACCGCCCGTTCGAGCAGGGCCGGTTGGGCCCGCACGGAGCCAGGGGTGAGCCGGACGTCGAAGGTCACTGCCGGAGCGCGGCGCCGGGCCCGCTCCACAGCGTGTTCGACGATCGGGTCGAGACGGACCTCGATGGGCTCGGCCTGCCCTTCGTCCTCCCGGGCGAGCTCGACCACATCTCCGACGAGGGTCGTCATCTCCTCCAGCTGGGCGTGCACATCGGCCAGTAGCTCGGCTCGGTCCGGATCCGGTAGATCCTTGATGCGCAGGAGCACCTCGATGTTGGTGCGGAGGCTCGTCAGGGGGGTGCGCAGCTCGTGGCCGGCGTCAGAGATGAGCTGGGCCTGCTGCTGGCGCGACGCCGCCAGAGCCCGCAGCATGGCATTAAAGGATCGGGCCAATCGGGCCAGCTCGTCGTCCCCCTGCTCGTCGATGGTGGCGTCCAGGTCCTGGGTAGCGGCGACGTGCTCAGCTGCGGCCGTGAGCCGCTCGACCGGGCGGATGGTGGCCCGTCCCACCAGGTAGCCCAACCCGACCGCGATGCCAATCCCGGCCAGGGTGGTGATCCACAGGATGAGGCGCAGATCCCCGAGGGTGCGGTCGATGTCCGTTATCGGTTGGGCGATCTGGATGGCAGCGGGCGTGTCGGCGTTAGTCCCCGCAACCTGGACCGTCGCCGCGACGGTGAACACGCGGTAACTCTGACCTTCGTAGCTGACCGTGTGGAAGTACGAGCCGCCGCTCGCTCCCACCAGGGCCTCATCGCCTGCGGTCACCGGGAGGTTCGGCGAGCCCGGATCCACGCTGCTATATGGGACGACGCCGTTCTGTTCGACGAGTTGGAGCACGCTGTCGTTGTAGCGATGGAGGAACGCTTCGATCGCGTGTAGCTGAAAGACCTCGGCGCCGCCCCCGGCTCCTTGTGGCGACAGCTCGGCAGCCGCCTCGTTCTGCAACGACGAGTCCACCTGGCTGTACAGCTGGTGGTGGACCGCGAGGTACGACGCCAGGGCAGCCAGCGCCACCGCCACGCCCACTGCCGCGGCCACCAGCGCCCCGAGCCGGGCCCGGAAGCTCCTCCGGCGCAGCCAGGTCGTCACCGCCCTTAGTCCTCGGCGGGCTGGCGCAGCACGTAGCCCACGCCCCGGACGGTGTGGATCAATCGGGGCTCACCGCCGGCTTCGGTCTTGCGGCGCAGGTAGCCGATGTACACCTCGAGCGAGTTTGAGTTGGCGCCGAAATCGTATCCCCACACCCGATCGAAGATCAGCTCGCGCGGGAGCACCTGGCGGGCGTTGCGCAGGAGCAGCTCCAGCAGCAGAAACTCGGTGCGCGTCAGCTCCATGGAGCGGCCGCCACGCCGCACTTCCCGGGTTCCCGGGTCAAGTGACAGGTCAGCGAAGCGCAGTACCTCGTCCTCGCCCGCCGGGGCACTGCGCCGGAGCAGGGCCCGGATGCGGGCCAGCAGCTCCTCGAGGGCGAACGGTTTGACGAGATAGTCGTCGGCTCCGGCATCGAGGCCGGCGACCCGGTCGTTGACCGCAGCGCGGGCCGTAACCATCAGCACCGGGGTGTGGTCGCCGGCGTTTCGCAGCCGCCGGCACACTTCGAGACCGTCCATCTTGGGCATGGCGACGTCCAACACGATGGCGTCGGCCGGGCGCTCGGCGTGGGCTCCCAGGGCCGTGGGGCCGTCGCCGGCGCTCTCGGTTTGGTAGCCCTCGAACCGCAGGGCCCGATCTAGCGCCTGGCGCACCGCAGGTTCGTCGTCAACTACCAGCACTCGCATCCCTTCTAGTGTGGCGGAACCAGATGAGAATGGGCTGAATAGGCGAAGGCGGATTGTCCGCGACTCGCTCCAGTAGTCTGCGGAGACCATGTCGCGAGTGTTGATCGAGCGCCGGCTGATGGATGTCGCCCAGCGGTTGCGGCGCGCCCGCGAGGAGCTGGCTGTGATCGAAGACCAGCTGGCGGTGCTCTCGGACGCGGCCGATGAGGCTCGGATCCGTTCCCTGGTATCCGAGACGTCGCTCGCCCACCGCGAGTACACCGAAGCCCAGCGCCACGTCGACGCCATGGGGCGCAGCCGCCAGATGGTCTCCGCCGACGTGATGGAGTTGCAAGCGACCCAGGACGAACTGCTGGACCGCCTGATCAGCAGCGACGGCTCCAAGTCGTGATCGGCCCAGGTCGGATGGGCGCGTGGGCGCTTACCGGGGTGCAGCAGCTCGGACGCCAGCAACTCGGACAATGGTCGTTGATCCACAAGGAGCGAGGCCCGTGGCAGTACGAGTCGTGATCGCGGAGGACGAGGCGATCGTCCGGCTGGATCTCAAAGAGATCATGGAAGAAGAGGGTTACGAGGTAGTCGGCGAGACCGGCCGCGGTGACGAGGCGGTCGAGCTGGTGCGAGCCCATTTACCCGATCTCGCCATTCTGGACATCAAGATGCCCGGCACGGATGGATTGACCGCGGCCCGGGAGATCAACGCCGATCGGCTCTGTGCCGTGCTGATCCTTACCGCCTTCAGCCAGCGGGACCTGATCGAGCAGGCCCGCAACGCCGGCGCGCTGGCTTATCTCGTCAAGCCCTTCCAGAAGAGCGAACTGCTGCCCGCCATCGAGATGGCGATCGGACGTTTCGCCGAGATGAAGGCGCTGGATGACCAGGTCAAGACGCTCGAGGAGAGCCTCGAGGTCCGCAAGGCGATCGACCGGGCCAAGGGGATCCTGATGGACGAGTTGGGCTGGAAGGAAAATGCCTCTTTTACCTGGATCCGCAGCCATGCCATGCACGAACGGATGACCATGCTGGACATCGCCAACCAGATCATCGCCGGGACTCTGCGACCGGACCCAGCCGACAGCTGAAGTTGCAGTTGGGAGGAGATGGAGGGGCGTAACCGCGGTGGCTAGCGGCGCCGGCGGGGGTCGAGGAGGGGCCAAGCCGGGTCGGGCGCGTCCTCGCGGGGACACCGGCGCCACGCCACCCCCGAGAGGGCTTCGAGCACGATCCGGTTGGCCAGAAAGGCGGTCACCTCGGCAGTGTCGTACGGCGGCGAGACCTCGACCACGTCCACGCCGGCCAGGGATACTTCCATGGCGATTCGCCGTACCGCGTCGAGCAACTGGCGGGCGCTGAGCCCGCCCGGCTCCGGCGTGCCGGTGCCCGGTGCCGCCCCTGGGTCCACCACGTCCACGTCGACGGACAGGAATACGCCGTCGCAATCGGTCGTAGCAATCTCCATGGCCTCGGTGAGGCAGGCGTCGAGGCCCCGGGCGACCACCTCGGTCATCTCGAAGCTCCGCATCCCTTGTTCGGCCATCCACGCCAGCGTCGGCGGGTCCGGCCAGTAGCCGCGCAGGCCTACCTGCAGGAACCGGTCGCCGCGCGCCGCCCCCGATTCGATCAGGCGCCGCATCGGAGTGCCGTGCCCGATCAACGACCCGAACTGGGTGTTCCCCGTATCGGCGTGCGCATCAAAGTGGATCACCGACACCCGCCCCCAGCCCACGTGGCGGGCCACCCCGGTGATGTCGGGCCAGGCGATGGTGTGGTCGCCGCCGAGGACCACAGGCAACGCTCCCGTCGCCGCCACCTGCTGGACGGCCGCTTCGAGGCGGGTCATGGAGGCCTCGATCTCCCCGGCGGGCATCTCGACGTCGCCGGCGTCGACGACACCCAGTTCGACCAGCGGGTCGACGCCGAGGGCCAGGTGCGGCCGGCTCCCGTCGTGGGGCAGGTAGTCGGTCAGCCGGATGGCCTGCGGGCCGAAGCGGGCCCCCGGTCGGTGCGACGTCCCGCCGTCGTAGGGGGCGCCGATGATCACCGCGCCCGCGTGGGCGTACGAAGCCGGGTCGGACAGGTCCGCGGCCGGAACCCCGAGGAAGGTGGCGTCGGGTCCATACATGTTGCCGAGGCGGGCCATGGGCCGGAACTGGGCGCCGACGCGCCTACGCGGCGGTCACGAACAGTTGCTGGGCCAGCGCCGGCCCCAGGGCGATGGTGCGGGCCCCGAGGTCCAGGATGAGCGTCCCGTCCGGCGCTCGTGACGCTACGGTCGCCTCGGTGCCGGGTATGAACCCGTGCGCCGAAAGGTACGAAAGGGAGTCCAGGTCGATCTCTACCTGTTCGGTGACCCGCTGCAGCCGCACGTGGTCACCTCGGTGACTTTCGGAGAGGGCGGTGGTGGCCGGCTCGGCGCCCCCCGAACCCGGGATGGGGTTGCCGTGCGGGCAGGTCGTCGGATGGCCGAGGACCTCGACCAGGCGGGCCTCCACCTCGTCAGAGATGACGTGCTCCCATCGGCCGGCCTCGAGGTGAGCTTTCTCCCAAGGCAGGCCGATGATGTCGGTCAGCAACCGCTCCGCCAGGCGATGTTTGCGCACCACGCTCTCGGCGACCGCCCGGCCCCGAACGGTCAGCAGCAACGACCGGCCCCGCACCTCTACGTACCCCTCGTCCCGCAGTCGCTTGATCATCTCCGACACGGCCGGGGCGGAGTGATCGAGACGTTCAGCCAGGCGGGCCTGGATGACCACGATGCCCTCTTCGCCAAGCTCGTGAATCGCTTCGAGGTACTCCTCCAGCGGTGGGTGAAACCCCTCGGGCATGCCCGACAGCCTACCGCCGGGCGACGTCACACCCCGGATCTAGGCTCGGTCCTGATGCCTCGTCTCATGCTGATCGACGGCAACTCGCTCCTCTATCGGGCGTTCTTTGCCCTGCCCACGGATCTGGCCACTGCGTCCGGGCAGGTGACCAACGCGGTGTACGGGTTTATGTCGATGCTGATCTACCTGATCCGAGACCAGCACCCGGACCAGTTGGTGGTCAGCTTCGACCGGCCCGAGCCCACCTTCCGCCACCAGATGATCCCCGGTTACAAGGCTGGACGGGCCGAGACGCCAGACATCCTGCGCCAGCAGATGGGCCTGGCCCGTCAGCTCGTCGAGACCCTGCACATCCCGCTGATCGACGCTCCGGGCTTCGAGGCTGATGACGTGCTGGCCACCCTGGCCACCCGGGCTGCGGCCCGAGGGGACGACGTGTTCATCGTCACGGGCGATCGCGACACCTACCAACTCGTCGAGGACCCCCACATCCGGGTGATCTACAACAAGCGGGGCGTCACCGACTACGCCAACTACGACGAGGCGGGCATCGAGGCCCGCGCCGGAGTCACGCCCGCCCGGTACCCCCAGTACGCGGCGCTGCGGGGTGACCCCTCCGACAACCTGCCAGGTGTCCCCGGGGTGGGGGAGAAGACGGCAGCCAAGCTGATCAACACCTACGGCGATATCGACGGGATCTACGCCCACCTGGACGAGCTGTCGCCGAAGCTGCGCCAGAGCCTGGCCGACTCCGAGGCCCAGGTCCGCGCCAACGCCACGGCCACGGTGCTGGTGCGTGACGTGGACGTCGATTTCGACGCCGGCGAGGCCGCCATCGGGGGGTGGGATACCGAGGAGCTGCGGCGGTTGTTCGACTTCCTGGAGTTCTCCCGGGCCATGTGGGACCGATTTCTAGAGGCCACCGGCCAAGGAGAAATGGGGAGCCCCGAGGAGACTCCCGCCGGCGATGCCCTGGAGGTCATTGTGGAGGAGCTGGCGGATCCCGCCGCGGCGGTCCGGCGCAGCACCGACTGGCAGACCGGTGCCGTTCCTCTGGCCGTGGCCGGGGCGTGGGAGGGTCGGGAAGGGCGTTCGCCTTTACGGGGGCTGGCATTCGCTCCGCTGCCCGCGGCGACGGACGGCCCGGTCGAGGTGGTGTGGTGGTCCGAGTCGTTGCTCGAAGACGCCGCTGTGCGAGCCTCGTTGGGGGATTTGCTCGGCGACGACGGGGTCGACGTGTCCGCCCACGACGCCAAAGCCCTGATGCGGGGCTTGGCGGTGATGGGCGTGGTCTTTTCCCGGCTCCAGCTCGATACCACCATCGCCGCCTACCTGGTTGACCCCGCGGGTGACCAGTACCTGCTGGAGGATCTGGCCCTGCGCTACGCCCGGATCGAGTTGCGGGCCCCCGACGCCCCGCCGCCCGGGCAACTGGATTTGTCTGGCGCCGGCGCCGATCCCGCCGGCGACGCCTCCCGCCGGGCGGCCGCTGTGGCCCGGCTGGTCGAACCGCTGAGCGCCGCCCTGGGCGCCAGGGGCATGTCGAAGCTGTACGACGAGGTCGAGCGGCCCCTGGTGCGGGTGCTGGGCCGGATGGAGGATGCCGGGGTTCGGGTCGACGTCGAGCGGCTGCGCGGGCTGGCGAGCGAGCTGGCGTCCGAGGCCCACCGGCTGGAGCAGGAGATCCAGGACCTGGCTGGAATCCAGTTCGTGGTCAACTCGACCCCCCAGTTGCGCGAGGTCCTCTTCGACAAGCTGGGCTTGGCGCCGCAGAAGAAGACCAAGACCGGTTACTCGACCGACGCTCAGACGCTCGAGAAGCTGCGTGGGGAGCATCCGATCATCGAGGCCCTGCTCCGCTACCGGGAGGTGGAGAAGCTGCGGTCAACCTACGGGGAGTCGTTGCTGGCCGAGGTGGCGCCCGACGGGCGGATCCACGCCACCTTCAACCAGACGGTTGCCCGCACCGGCCGGCTCAGCTCGGATCAGCCGAACTTGCACAACATCCCGGTCCGCAGCGAAGAGGGCCGGCGGTTCCGGTCGTGCTTCCTGCCGGCTGAGGGATGTCGCTTCCTGGTGGCTGACTACAACCAGATCGAGCTGCGAGTCATCGCCCATCTCGCCGAGGACCCGGGGCTGGTCGAAGCGTTCCGCACCGGGACGGACATCCACAACGTCACGGCGTCGCGCATCTACGGCGTGGCTCCCGAGGACGTCACTCTCGCCATGCGCTCCAAGGCCAAGATGGTGTCGTACGGGCTGGCGTATGGCATGGAGTCCTACGGGCTCGCCCAGCGTCTGGCGATCCCGGTCGACGAGGCGGCGGCCATCCTCAAGGCGTATTTCGAGGGATTCCCCAACGTCCGGGCCTACATGGACCGGGTGGTCGCCGAGGCCCGGGACCGGGGTTTTACCGAGACCCTGTTCGGGCGGCGCCGGCTGATCCCCGAGTTGCAGTCGGGCCGCTACCAGATCCGGGCCGCCGGCGAGCGTCAGGCCATGAACGCCGGCATCCAGGGGCTGGCTGCCGATATCTTCAAGGTGGCCTTGGTCCGGCTGGAGGCCCGGTTGGCGCCGGCGAGCCCGGCCGGCTCGGGAGGCCACCAGCAGAGCCCGGCCGGCTCGGGAGGCCACCAGCAGAGCCCGGCCGGCTCGGGAGGCCACCAGCAGAGCCCGGCCGGCTCGGGAGGCCACCAGCAGAGCCTGACCAGCCGCTTGGTCCTGCAGGTGCACGACGAGGTGATCCTGGAGGTGCCACCCGAGGAAGAGGACGCGGCTGCCGCGGCGGTGGCCGACGCCATGATGGGCGCGGCCGAGCTGCGTGTCCCGCTCACCATCAACCTGTCATGGGGCGAGACCTGGGCCGACGCCAAGGGGTAGCCTCGGCCGGCGTGAAGCTCCCCACCGTCAGCGATCTCATCCACTTCGGTAGCGAGCAAGTCGAGGCGCTGGCGACCCTGCCCGACACCATCGTTCAGCTCAACCGCACCTTGACCAGTTTCGCTCAGACGGTGGCCCGTCTCGACAAGCTCGTGCGCCGCCTCGATCGGTTGACGGAGCCCCTCGAGGCGCCTTTGGCCGCCTTGACCCCCCGGCTCGAGGCCCTGGTGCCCCTGCTCGACCACGACCTCATCAGCTCGCTCCCGGGGGTCATGGAGGCGGTGCAGCGCAACGCCATCCCGGCCCTCGAGGCGATGGCCCAGACGCAGGCGCAGGTGGCGGCGATCGCGTCGTCGGTCGACCGGCTCATGACCGTCATGGACGACGGGTTCGCTCGCCTGCAGGACCTGCCTGGGGCGGCGTTGGTGAGCCGTTTGCGGGGAAGCAGTTCAGGCGCCAAGGGTGCAGGGGCCGGCGGCGCCAGCGCGGGAGGGGCAACCGGGGCCGGCGGGGCGGGCGGGGCGGGAGGCGCCGGCGGCGCAACCGGGGCCGGCGGGGCGGGCGCACCGACCGCGACTGGCAGGGCGGGCGGCGCCGGCGGGCTAAGCGGCGCCGGCGGGGCATCAGCTACACCCGGAGCGGGAGCCGGGTCGCCCGCCGGGTCGCCTGCCGCGTCGCCGAGACCCGCTCGGCGGTCGAGGTCCGACTCGGAGGAAACGCGCTCCTGGCGGGGTTGACTACATCCGGGACCACATGCGCCCGGTCGTCGCCAGTCCGAGGCCATTCTCGTAGGGCTTGGTGATTCTCGTAGTCAACGGGCGCTCGGAATATGCACGATCTGACTACGAGAATCACGAGTTACTACGAGAACGCCACGCGCCACACTGCCGAGGTGAGCGGCTCGGCCCTTGCCCGCCCCGAGAAAAACGATTATTCTCAACGACAGTGCAAGCCACCACCGTCCCGGCGGAGCGTCCGGACACAGCCGCGAGGTCCGAGGGGCCTGACGAGATCGGCGAGGCCCTGCTCGACGCCGCGGCCACCGTCTTCGCCCGACAGGGGTTCGATGGCACCCGTATCGGGGACATTGTCCGCCAGGCGGGATTGTCGACCGGTGCGGCCTACGGGCGCTTCCCGTCCCGGGAGGCGTTGCTCCGCCAGGCCGTGATCACCCGATCCGTCCCTCACGTCGAGGCCCCGCTGTCGGCGCCGGGAAGGGTCGGCGACCTGGTCGCCCGCAGCGCCGCGCACATCGAGGCCGAACTGGACGAGACCGACGCCCTGATCCTGGAGGCGTTCGTGGCCGCCCGTCGCCATCCTCCGATCGCCGAGGCCCTGCAGGAGGCCCAGAGTCGGTGGCGAGCCGACGTCGTCGTGCTGGTGGATGCGGCCATCGCGGACGGGAGCCTGCGCGTCGATCTGGATGTCGACGCAGTTCTGTACTTCGTTCGGGTGCTCCGCCTGGGCCGGCTGCTCATGCGGGCATCCGGGCTGCCTGCTCCCGGGCAAGAGGGATGGGAGGCCCTGGTACGCGGGGTCATCGCCAGCCTGGGTGCCGGTGCCGGTGCCGGCGCCGGCGAGCCCGCCGTCGATGCGAGCACTGACATCACGACTACCAGAGGGGAACCATGACCACATCAGAAGCGGATCTCGTGACAACTCACGATCCGGCCGACGACATCCGGGTGGTCCACGACCACGCGGACCGGCTCTTCACCTGGCGCTATGACCGGGAGCGGCCGCAGTTGGTCACGCTGTACAACAAGGCCGCGGCATCGCAGTGGAACAGCGTCACCGATCTGGACTGGGCGACCGACGTGGACCCGGAGCGGGTCATCAAGGACGAGGTACCTGCGCTGCGCCTGACTCGCGTCGCCGCGACCCTGCCCGGTTCACCGATGGCCAACTTCGGTGAGAAGGAGTTCGTGGAGCTGGGTCTGGAGTTGTTCAAGGCCCAGCTCAGCCAGTTTATGCACGGCGAACAGGGGGCGATGATGACAGCCGCCAAGCTCGTCGAGACCGTTCCGTGGATCGACGCCAAGTACTACGCCGCGACGCAAACCATGGACGAGGCTCGCCACACCGAGGTCTTCGCCCGGTACCTGCACGAGAAGGTCGGCGAGCCCTACCCGATGGGGCCTTTCTTACAAGGCCAGATCTTCGGGTTGCTCGAAGACAGTCGCTGGGATATTGCCTACCTGGGCATGCAGATCGTCATCGAGAGCCTGGCGTTGGCTGCCTTCGGGGACCTGTTGCGGCGGACGTCCGAGCCGTTGTTGCGCAAGCTGCTCCGATACATAATGGCTGACGAGGCGCGCCACGTGGCGTTCGGGATCGTCAGCCTCAGCGAGTACTACAAGGGCCTGACGGAGGCCGAGCTCAAGGAGCGTCAGGAGTTCCTGCTCGAGAACACCCTTCGCAACCGTTTGCGGGCGATGACCCCGGAGGTCTGGGAACACATGGGCTTGTCCGTCGACGAGGTCCTTCCCAACCTCCTGGAGGCGGCTGGCCAGATCGGCCACGGCCCCTTCGAGAGCTTCCAGCGGGCCTTCTTCTCCAAGCTGGTGCCGAACGTGCGCAAGCTCGGGCTACTCGAGGCCAACGACGGGTACCTGCGCCAAAAGTGGGGCGAAGCCGGGCTCTTGGAGTTCGAGTTCGCCGAGGATACGGCCAGTGACTTCGAGTCGTATGACGCGGTCGCCGCGGACCGCGCTACTGCTGCCGTAGAAGCCTGAGTCGCGGGTCCGCTGCGGCCGAGCCGCTGATCCGCAAAATCAACGGATCATCGGCTTGCCGCACCGGACCCCCTCCTCTCCACTCCCGCTCGCCGCGGCAGGAAAGAAAATCGGGTTGGCGCCGCGAACGCTTCGCGTCGCGTTCGCCCTTGGCGCCGCGACGAGGACAACCCGCGGCGCGCGGCGCGATCGGGAATAGAGGGGCCGGCCTGGCGGTGGTCCTGATCCCGTTAATAACCGGGATCAGGACCCCGCCATGCTGGCCGCTACGCCGGATCCTCGCGACCTGGTGTTGCGCCCAGGGCCGCCAGTTGCGCGGCCCGGATGTCGCGGGTCTGGCCGAACACCAACAGGAACATCGCCTCGCGCATCAGGCGGGCCGCGTGCGAACCGGACTCCATCCCCCGCCCCCCGCCGGCGGCGACCAGCGCGGCTGCGGCCCGCACCGCCAGCAAGGAGCTCTCGGCTCGGGCCGTCACCACGGTCTCCGGGGTGGCCGCGTCGAGGGCCAGGCGGGCTGCCGCGACCGAGGCATCGAGCCCGGACGGGCCGAGCAGGCGGGCGCACCGGGCGGCTACGCCGAGGGCCAGGTAGCCGTTGAGCTGACGGCCGTGGGCGTCACGGCGTTGCCATTCGGTGAAGGGCTCGACCGCGACCGTGCGCTCCGGCGCTACCGCGTGGCCGGTCCATTGCATGGCCACGGTGGCGGACGCCTGCAGGGCGTCGAGATGCACCGGCTCCACCGTGCAGGTGGGGGCCGCGGCCGCGTCCAGCAACGCCCACACCACGTCCGCGCCGGCCCGGGCCCCGGCCAGGAGCACGTCGATGCGTGACCAACCGGTGACCCACGGGGCGTGCCCGTCGATCACCCAACCGTCGCCGGCAGGACGGGCGACCGCGGCGGGCGGGCCGGGCCGGCGCAGGGCGGCGTAGGCGATACCGGCCCGGACCTGGCCTGCGCCCAACGGCCCCAGCCAACCGTCCCGCATTGCCGGCGCCGCGCCGGCAATGGCGCGCACGACGCTGTGATGCTGGATCCACACGAAGGCTGTGGTGAGGCTGGCGCCTCCCAGGGCTTCGACAACCCGTCCGGCGGTCACCGGATCGGCGTCGAATCCGCCGCTACCGGTTGGAGCGTACAGCCCGTACAGCCCGACCTCCGCCAGGGCGTCGAGGTAGCGCCGGGGCACGACGGCCGAGGCGTCGATCTCGGGGGCGTTGGGAAACAACAGATCCTCAGCGATGTCAGCCGCGACACGCGCCGGGTCCCGGGTTTTGGGCACGCCCTAGTCTGACCCGGGCATGGAGGG
>Ga0302326_10021084_pt1 | contig 13379 bp, 7 predicted proteins | sample Palsa_T0_3_FD_202264 | JGI IMG/M metagenome (GOLD analysis project Ga0302326, IMG submission 202264) | Peat permafrost microbial communities from Stordalen Mire near Abisko, Sweden - Palsa_T0_3 | ecosystem: Environmental > Terrestrial > Soil > Palsa > Peat permafrost | place: Sweden: Abisko... | reverse complement strand
ACCGCCGCGAGAACATCTGGGTCTATGATATCGGCACGAAGCAAAATCGCGAGATCACGCATTTCACCAATTACGACATCGATTTCCCGAGTCTCGCCACGGGTGCACAGGGACACGACGCCATCGTGTTTGCGCAAGGCGGTTCGCTGTGGGTGATCGATCTGCCCAGCGAGGCGATCCATCATGTCGGCGTTGGCGTGCCGGACGACGGCACGCGCACCGGTCCCCGTTATACCGATGCGAGCAAGGCGATCCGCGAACAGGATACGTCGCAGACGGTCGACTACGCGCTGGCGCCCAATGGCAAGCGCGCCGTGTTTTCCGCGCGCGGCGATCTCTTCACCGTTCCGGCCGAGCACGGCGCGACGCGAGACCTGACCGGGACGAGCAATGCCGACGAGGATCATCCCACCTGGTCGCCCGACGGCAAGACCATCGCTTACACGACGGACGTGACCGGCGAGCAGCAGATCGCGATCCGTCCTGCGACAGGCGGTGCCGAGAAAATCCTCACCCATTTCGCGACCGGCTTCTATTACAGCCCCATCTGGTCGCCCGACGGCAAGCGGCTTGCCTTCGCGGATGGCAATCATCGTCTGTGGCTGATCGATGTCGGCAGCGGGAATGCTGTGCAGGTCGCACAGGACACTTACAACGAAATCCACGATCAGGCCTTTTCGCCCGACGGGCGCTGGCTCGCCTACAGCGTCACCGGCGCGAACCAGCAGCGCGGCATCTGGATAGACAATATCGGCAGCGGAAAATCGACGCGCGTGTCGGGTCGGCTCGCCAACGATTATTCGCCCGTGTTCTCGCCCGACGGAAAATATCTCTATTTCGTCTCGACCCGTCACGAAAACCCAACCATGAGCGAAACCGAATTCAACGTCGCAACGCTGGAGATGGACGGCATCTATGTCGCGACCTTGCGCAAGAACGAACCGTCCGCTTTCGCGCCGCGCTCCGACGAAGGCGCGGTCCAACCCGACAAGGACGACAAAGCCAAGCCCTGGAAGCCGGGCGCATCGGCGCCCGTCAATATCGACTTCGACGGGCTCATGTCGCGCGCGGTGCCGGTTCCGGTCCCCGCTGCCGATATTGCCCAGCTCGATGCGCGCGGCGATCTCATCTATTACCTGACCCAGCAACCGCAGATGATCGACGGGCCGTTGCCCGGCGGAAAATCGACGCTCTATGCCTACGATCTCGGCAAGCGCAAGAAAACCGCGATCGTCGAGGACCTGGACGGCTACAATCTTTCGGCCGACGGTTCGGCGCTTTTGTTCAAGAAGACCGATGCGGGGGAGGGCGGCGGATTTTCCATCGTCGACGCGAAGCCGCAGGACGACGACAAGAAGGCCGATCCCAAGGCGCTCGATCTCGATCATATGAAAGCCCGCATCGAGCCCGTCGCCGAATGGGCGGAGATGTTCAACAATGCGTGGCGGCTTGAACGCGACCTGTTCGTCAATCCGAAGATGAACGGCGTGAACTGGCCGGCCGTGCACGACGCCTATGCGAAGCTGCTGCCGCTGGTGGGCTCGCGCCAGGACCTGACCTTCCTGATCGGCGAGATGCAGGGCGAACTCGCCAATTCGCACACCTATGTGGGAGACGGCGACGACGACGATCCGACCGACGCGATGCCCACCGCGATGCTCGGAGTGGACTTCGCGTTGGCGCCCGCATCGGGACGCTATTCATTTGCGCACATCTATCCTGGCGACAACACGCGCGACGCCTATCGCAGCCCGCTGACCGAGCCGGGTGTCGACGTTCACCAGGGCGATTTCCTGCTGGCGGTGAACGGGCATGAGCTCAAGGCGCCCATGGACCCCTACAGCCTGTTCGTGGGCGTCGACGACCAGGCGGTCACCCTGACCGTGTCGAACAACCCCAATGGCGCACGCCGCGACGTGACGGTAAAACCGATCAAGAACGAGTTGTCGGTGCGCGAGCAGGACTGGATCGACTCGAACCGCGCCATCGTCGACAAGCTGTCCGGCAGGCGGATCGGTTATGTCTACATGTCCGACATGGAAGCGCTGGGTATGCAGCAGTTCATCCGCCAGTTCTATCCGCAGATGGACAAGGACGCACTGATCGTCGACGACCGCTATAATGGCGGCGGAAATATCGATCAGATCGTGCTGGAGCGGCTGCGGCGCATTCTCGCGGGTCTCGGGACCAACCGCGAGCAGGCGGCACAATCCATTCCGCAGCAGATCCTGGTCGGGCCGAAAGTGTGCCTGATCAACAATTACTCCGCGTCCGACGGCGACATCTTTCCGTTCTTCTTCAAGAAATACGGCCTGGGTCCGCTGATCGGCACGCGGACCTGGGGCGGCGTGCGCGGCATTCGCGGCGAATGGACGATGCTCGACGGCGGCTACATCACCGTGCCGGAAGACGCGCAATATGGGCTGCAATCGGAATGGGTGATCGAGAACCACGGCGTCGATCCCGATATCGCTGTCGACACCGATCCCGGCCAGTTGCTCGCCGGCCACGACGCGCAGCTGGAAACCGCGGTCAATTACCTGATGCAGAAGCTCAAGACTCAGAAAAGCGGATTGCCGCCCGCACCACAGCCGCTCCCGGCCTATCCGCCGCAAGGCCAGGTTCCCGGACCAAGTTTATAAAGCAATGTTTCGCCTCTCCTTGTTGGGGAGAGGCGAAACAAAGTCATTTTATCTTCACCGCATTGGCCAAAATAATTTGGTCGCCGCTTTGCGACGCCATCGCGGTTGCCGGTCGCGCGGCTTTGAGGAAGACGCCAAAGGGTGGGAACGCGTAGCGGCCTTCGGCGATTTCGAGGCCTGACGGATCACCTGAGAATGTCAGCGTGATCGTTTCATCGCGGCAATCGCGGCTCACGCAACCGATCTCCGTATCGCCGGACCATCCGGCCGGCGTCAGCATGTGCTGGCCGCGGAAGTCCACCGCTTCGAGCTTCGCCGCTTGCGGGATTCGGAGCAGCATCTCGTCCGTGTCGGCCGAGCCTTTGAGGATCAATGTCACGCTGCGGCTTGCGCCGCCCTTCGTGTCGCTCGCAACGCTTGCCGTCGGCAATGGATAGTGCGGACTGCCTGCAGAGACCGTGTAAGCGGTGTGCACGCCCAGACCGGGATGGGCGTCCGTCGTCAGTTTCAATCCGCCGGCCTTGATCAACGATGCGGGAATCGGCTCGGCGCCGAGCCCTTTCCACGACGTGTCCGCGATCCAGCGCGCGTCGCCGCGTTCGTTCTCGAAATAGATGAGATCGATGCGCTGCGGCGATGCCGACTTGTAGGCCGGTTGCAGACCCGCCACGACTGCAAAGCCAAGCGATAGCGCGAACGCTGCCGCGGCGCTCGCGCCCCAGGGCGCGCGCGACATCGGGCGTGCCGAGAGAAGCGGGATCAATGTCAGCACTGCGAACGCCGCCGGAATCGTGAACAGCGGATGAAGCCGCAGCCCCATCAGGGTTTCGCCGCTGGCGACCAGCGCGATCCAGATAACGAGCGCGCCGAGCGCCGAGACGAGCAGAGCGATCTGTCCCCACGTCCCGCTCCATCCGCCGGGCGCGCGCGCCGTTGCAAGCAACAGAACGGCTGCGACGGCGGCAGGAAACACGAAATAGGGGCTCAAGCCGGGCAGCAGCGCGGCGGTGAGGATACCGAAACCTGCGATCCACAGCCAGCCGCTCGCCGCCGCACCGTGCGCGCTTGTCATGCGCGAGACATCGAGCGCAATCGCCCATACGGCAAAGGCCAGCGCGATGCGAAGCGACATCGGATAGGCATAACTCGGATCGGGCGCGCCTGAGATGGCCTGCGCGACGAAGGACACGAGCCACCCGAGCAGCCCGCAGCCGACAAGCAGCGCCAGCGGCATTGCGGCTGCCACCAGCGTCGGCTTCCATCCGGGGGGTTCACCGCGCGAAAGCCACGCCGCGATCGCGAGCATGAGGAACACGACGATCGACAACGGCAGCGCCCAGCTCGCGGGAACGCGCGGCAGGAACTTGCCCAGCACGGTCAGATAGACGTCGTTGCCGCCTTTGAGCGCGGCGTAATCGGTCTGTTCCAGTCCCGTGACCACGCCCAACAGATTGTCGCCGTGCATCTGTAAGGTGGCGCCGCTCAGATTGCGGCGCAGGTCGAAGGGCGAATGGTAATAGCGCACATTGTCCGCGAACGCGAAGTTGAACGACGGGAACCCATCACGGATGAAGAGCGTAAGGTCGGTGTCGTTGGGCAGGAATTTGTAAATCTCGGCATAGAGCGAACTCGTGCCGTAAACGGGCACATGCGCGGCGTAGAGATCGATCAGCCTGCCGTCGCCGGGGCTCGTCTGGAACAGCAGGCTTGGCCCCTTGGTTCCGCGCGCCTCGACGTTCACGACGACGCCGATGCGCGCCTTGAGGCCGGCGTTCTGCAGGAATGCGTTGGCGCCAAGCAACCCTGCTTCTTCGCCATCGGTGACCAGCGCGATGACGGGATGATTGCTCTTCGAGCCGGCAGCCTTCAGCGCGCGCGTGGTTTCGAGGATCGTTGCGACGCCGGATTCGTCATCGGACGCACCGGGGCCTGCCGGAACCGAGTCGTAGTGCGCCATCATCGCGATGGCCTTGCCCTGGCCGGGGATCACTTCAGCGATGATGTCGGTGACAGTCGCGCAGGCGACAAAGCTGAAGCCTCGCCAGGCATTACAGGTAAACGCCTGATAGGTATGCGTTGGTACGCCCATCGCGGCGAATTCCTTGAGGATGCGCCCGCGCACGGCGGCATTCTCGGCGCTTGAAACCGGATGGGGAACTTCCGGACCAAGTACGCGGGCTAAAGTCGCGTCGGCGCGGGCGGATGAGAACGCGGTCGCGGGAGCCGAGCCGTCAACCGTGCGGTGCGGATTGCCGGCATAAACGCTCAGAAACCAGATCCCGACCACAAGCAGCGCCAGAAACCACGCCCGAACAACAGCACCCATCCGGAAATCCCCCCAAACCGGCGGGGATCATAGCAATTATGCAATAGGGAGGAAGGCGGCGAATAAGCCACAATACCGATCCATTGCCCGACCGTTATCCTTGAGATTTTCCGGGGTTTCGGCACTACTGCGACTGCGTGCGAATTGCCGAACGCCGCGCCGGATGCATGTGGCACAAACCAGGCTGGAACGGATGATGGACGCGCGCGTAAAGCTGACCGGCCAAGCGCTGATCGCAAAAAAGCTGGAGGAACGGAAAGCGTCCGTGCAATCGGAACCGGTGGACTTGGCAGCCCTCGCACGCCTGGTTGTCGGAAAAGCGCTCGATCCTGCCGACAGTGGGCCGGCTCTCATCGAATTTTTCAAGCGCGCAGGTTTCAGCCTCCCATTGGCCACTCGGCTCCTGGAGAACGGTGCTCAGGCGTCCTCGTCTCATTCCCTCCGACTCGCCGCCTTACACCTCCATCTCGAAAGAACCGGACTTTGGAACGATGCAACGCGCGCGGCCGTGCTGGATATCGAGAGGCAAATGGCGCGCGCTCTGACGCCGTCCCAATTTCAGAATGACGAAACGGAATTCGCCGTGCCGCTTCGCCTTCGAAAGGGCCGCGACAAAAACGATCAGGCCGCCTCGATCGCCTCGGCGGAAAAGGACATCGCAACGCTGGCACACGTGTTGGGTGTGCCCGATCTTTCCGAAAAGACCGTCCTGGATATCGGATGCGGCGTGAAGTTTACCCAAGCCTTTTACGGGCGCGGAGTGCCTGTCAAACAATATCACGGCGTCGATGTCGACGGCCCGATGATCGATTACCTTGCGTCGAACGTGTTCGACGACAAGTTCAGTTTCAAGCACATCGATGTCTATAACGGCATGTACAACAAGCGTGGCGCGCCGCTTTCGGAGGAGACGGATATCGGGGCGGCGGGAAGGCAATTCGACCTGATATCCCTGTTTTCGGTGTTCACGCACCTTGATCCGAACGACTACAGCGCGATGCTGAAATTGGTGCGCAGATATGTCGCTCCGACGGGAAAGCTGATCTACACGGCGTTCATCGACGAGCATATCCCCGGCAAATTTGAAGACGCTATCGCAGAACACCCGCTTCTGAAGGTCGTCTATAAGAAGGAAGCCGTTCTCGAAATGTTGGCCGCGGCCAAATGGAATCCGATTCGCTTCTTCAAGCACGGTTCTCCGAAGGTCTGGATCGTTTGCGAGCCTTGCCAGGCGGCGGATACAGCGACTATCGGGCAGCCGCTTCGTTGACAACGGCCGAAAGCCCAGCCGCCATGGCATTGACGGCCGCGGCACTCGCGGCGCCGAGACCGTGACGCTGCGCGATCCAGGCGGGATCGTTGTAGCTGAGCCAGACCTTTCCCTCCCCATCCTCCCAGGCAAGTGCCTTGAGCGGCAGATCGATGCCCGCGATTTGATTCTCCTGCATCAGCGGTGTTCCGCCTTTGGCATTTCCGAACAGCACGAGTTGGGTCGGCCGCAGGCTCATGTCGGCAATTGCCGCGCCATCGCCGTGATCGACGACGGCAAAGATCGTCATACCTTTCGAGGTTACGCTGGCGATGAGCCGCGCAACCGTCTGATCCACGGAGAAATTGCTACGAACCGTGACCAAGCCGTTGTCCGCCATCTTACTCTCCATTTGCGTGAAGCTTCACCGCGCCAGTTGAAACTGTTCGAAGCGGTGCAGCGCCTCTTCGATCTGTTTCTTGCGCGACCGTTTCGAATTCTTCTCGATCCAGGTCCATTGTTGCACAAAAAGCTTCTGTTGCGCGCGATCCGTCTTGAGGTCGAGGATAGCAACGATCTTGTCGCCGATCAGGACGGGTAGGGCGAAATAGCCGAACTTCCGCTTCGGTTTCGGCACATAGGCCTCGAAGATGTGATCGTAGTCGAAGAAAAGCTTGAGCCGTTTGCGCTGGATAATAAGCGGATCGAAGGGCGAGAGAATGTGAACGCGCTCTTCGGCCGGCGGCGGGACGGCATCGAGCGTCTCCGGCCGCGCCCAATGCTCGAATTTTCCCATGCCGTCGAATTCCACCGACACCAGCTCGCCGTGCCGCATTCGGGCTTCGATCGCGCGTCGTATGCCCGCTTTGCGCGGCGCGTCGAGGTGGCAGATCGAATCGAGGCTCACCACGCCTTGCGAGCGCAGCGCGCGGTCGAGCAGATGGTTCAACGTTTCCTTCTCAGGCGCGGGTTTGGGCGGCTTGTCCCAACCGAAATGGCGATTCATCAGCTCAAAGGTCTTGAGGATTCCGGTTCGCTGGCTGACCGTCAGCGCGCCGCTGTAAAACGCCGCCCGCAACGCGCGCTCCGACGGTTTGCGGCTCGCCCAGGCGTGATCTTTCTCGACCGGAACATCGTCGTCGATATCGCGTAGTGAAAGCGCGCCCTGCTTCTTGATGCGCATGAGGACCCTGCGCAGGTCCTTTCCGCTTACGGAGGAAAGTCCGGCGTTTACGTGCCGCCGGTGCTCTCTCATTTTGGCGGCGTAGAAGCGCATATCCGTCGTCGGCAGGTAAGCGAGTGCATGAGCGCGATATTCGAACACGGTCTTGTCGACGCTTTGCGCCTGATGGAGATGTTCGCGCCGGTAGTCCGGGATGCGCGTAAAGAGAATGTGATGGTGGCAGCGCTCGATCACGTTGATGGTGTCGATCTGCACATAGCCTAGATGCTCGATAGCGGCCTGCGTCGCCGCCGGCCCGCCGCCGAACGGCGCGTCTTCGTCGAGCCGCTGCGCACGCAGCCAGATGCGGCGAGCCTGGGGTGATGTGAGGGCAACCGGCTTTTGGGCGGCAGAAGGCATGAGCGCAGGACTGCAATGGAATCGGAGGGGCGGAGAACAATGTAATACAGAAATGTGCTCTGACAGCCGGTCATCGAGACTCAGTCCGAAGGACCGGTTCATTTATACCAGGCTCGATGCCGTCAGGATGCGCGTGGACCGGACTTCGTCGAAGAACGGCAGCCCCTTTGTTGTCGATGATACCCTGACCCGCACGCGAAAATAGTGTCGAACGCAAGGACCCGATGTCGCGATACCGGCCGCGAGAGATGGAATTCGCAAACCGGGAGTTGACCGGGGACCTGCCGAGGCCGTTCAAATAGCTCCTGAACATCCAAGGTCCGCGTATCATGCAGCTTCATTTGTCCACCTGGCCCGAAGTCGAGGCCTATCTCGCGAAGTCCCGGGCGATCCTGATCCCCATTGGCTCGACGGAACAGCATGGACCGAACGGGCTCCTGGGCACCGATGCGCTGTGTCCCGAGATCATCGGCAGGCGCGCGGGCGACGAGGCGGGGATTCTGGTGGGGCCCACTTTCAATGTGGGGCAGGCGCAGCATCACATGGCGTTCACGGGCACGATCACCTATCGGCCCTCCACCATGATCGCAGCCATGCTCGATTGGGCCCAGTCGCTCACCCATCATGGGTTCGAGCGCATCTATTGGCTGAACGGCCATGGCGGCAATATCCAGACGATCACCGCGGCGTTCTCCGAAATGTATCACGGCATCACCTTCTCGAAGGATGGCGGTGAAGGCTCGAACCACCAACCGCTGCGCTGCATGCTGCGCAATTGGTGGGAGCTGGCGGGCGTAAATGACATCTGCCGGCAGCTGTTTCCCGTGGGCGAAGGGCATCATGCGACGCCGTCGGAAGTGTCGGTGACGTATTTCGGTTATCCCGAAGCGCAAAAGCGGGTCGAGATGCATCCCAAGATCGCGCCGCTGGGGCCGATCTACGACGCCGTGGATTACCGCCGCCGGTTTCCCGACGGCCGTATCGGCTCCGACCCGAGTCAGGCCAGCGTCGAGGCGGGCGAAAAGATCGTGAGGGCAGCGGTCAAGGCCGTGATCAGCGAGTTTCATCGTTTCGCCGAATCATGAGCTTTCGGATTCGCGCCAAGGCCACTTCGGACGGCGATGAGCTGGCCGCGAAATGGACGGAGCGTTACGGCGCGCCGAACATCGTCTCGCGCGGCCATGAACATCATCCGCTGATGTTGGAGGGTTTCGTCGCCGAGGAAAACGGCCGCATGTCGGGCGCGCTGACGTTTGCGCGGCTCGGCGACGAAATGGAATTTGTCACGCTCGACAGCTTTGCCGAAAACATGGGCATCGGCACGGCGCTTCTTGAGGCAGCGGTGACGCTCGCGCGTGACGAGCATATGCTTCGCTTGCGTTTGGTCACGACCAACGACAACATCCGGGCCTTGCGGTTTTATCAGCGCCGCGGATGGCGGATGGCCGCGCTTCATCTGGACGCAGTCGATGCCGCCCGCAAAATCAAGCCGGAGATTCCGGCGTTGGGCGATCACGACATTGCGATCCATCACGAGATCGAATTCGAGATTACGTTGGCGTAATCGCGGCGCGAAAGGCGGTTCCCGCTCTTTCCAAATACTATCGACGGTGGTATTGCTTAAGTTAAGTGACAGGGGCTAATCGTGTGGCCCTGGCTCCTCTTTCGCCGAGGGCCGGCATCGGGGAATTCGTAGCATCGCAACGTGAAGGCGGTCATTGCAGCCGTAGCGACAGAACCGGGGGGTTCGATATGTCTCAAGCCATTCTCTCCAAGCGTAACCTGCGCTCGATCCTGCTTTTCGGAGCCGCGTCGGTGGCGACAATTGTTGCCGCGTTGCCGGCGTCGGCGCAGCAACCCGGCCAGCCGATCGAAACGGTTGTGGTGACCGGAACGATGTTTCAGCGGCAGAACTACGATACGCCGTCGCCGATACAGGTCATCGGCGCCGCCCAGATACAGCAGAGCGGCATGACCAGCATGGCCGATGTGCTCCAGAATATACCGGACAACAACAGCGGCGCGGTCACCTCAAGTTTCACGGGCGCGCTGGCATTCGGCGCATCGGGCGTTTCGCTGCGTGGATTGTTGGAAGATTCCACGCTCGTGCTGATAGACGGCCATCGAACGTCCGATTATCCCCTTCCCAGCGACGGCGAACGTTCCTTTACCGACTTGAACACCATTCCGCTCGATGCCGTGGAGCAGGTCCAGGTACTGCAGGACGGCGCATCTTCGCTCTACGGCGCCGATGCCATCGGCGGCGTGGTGAATATTATCCTCAAGCACGAATATCAGGGCGTGGAAGGATCGGCCGAATGGGGCACGTCGCAACAGGGCGGCGGCATGATGAATCACGAGACGGCGACGCTGGGCACGGGCGATCTCGCAACCGATCACTACAATTTCTACGTCAATGCCGAATTCGAGCACGACGACGACATCAAGGTCGGCCAGCGCGGCTTCCCGTTCGACACGAACGATCTGTCGTCGATCGGCGGTATGAACAATATCGGCGGCCAACCCCAGCTCGATAACGGTTCGATCTACGGCTCGGTCGCGCCAACTATGGAAATGACCGCCGGAAATATCTTGAGCGGCGGTTCTCCCACCGGACTGTACCAGGTTCTGGCGCCAGGCGGTTGCGGTCCCAAAGGAACGCTCACGACGACGCCCGGTGTCGGGACATATTGCACCCAGAATTTCGAGTTGTACCAGGACGATCAGCCCATGACGACGCGCATGGGCATTTACACGCGAATGACCGTCGACCCCAACGCGCATTCCGAAATATATCTCGACGCCAGCTATTTCCGGTACCAGGATGAATTTACAGGGCTTCCGGTGCCGCCGGGGCCTGCGCAAATTCAGGCAAGCTCTCAGACCAATACGGATTCCATCGTTCTGCCGGCGCGACTCACCGGTCCGGGGGGGCCGGGAACGGGTGCGCTCAATCCCAACGACCCATTTCCGAATGCGCCAGGTTGTATCGAAGCGGTTTCCTGCACCGATGCGCTCGTCAACTATGCGTTCGGCGACATTCCGGCTTTCACGCAGGTTTCCAACAACAATTTCCGGGCGACGCTCGAAGCCAAGGGTGATTTCTGGGGCTGGACCTACGATGGGGCGGTCACCGCCGCGCATTCCTGGGTGCTGCTGAATATTCACGGCGCACTCAATTTCCCGCAACTCGAAGCAGATGTGAACGACGGCGCCTATAATTTCCTCAATCCGTCATCCAATTCCTCAGTCGTTCGCGCTGCGTTGTCGCCAGTCATGAGCAGCAATTCGACAAGCGACAATGACGAGCTCGACCTGCAGGCGAACCACGACCTTTTCAGTCTTCCCGGCGGAGAGGCACAAATCGGAATCGGCGCGCAATACCGCTACGAGGCTTTGAACAGCCCGAGTTTCAACGCGAATGTCGAAGGCCAGGATTACCAAAGCTCGTTTGCGTCAGGCTCGAGGACTATCGCTTCGGTGTTCACCGAAGTGGAGCTGCCGGTCCTGACGACGCTCGAAGCCGACCTGTCGGCCCGGTTCGACCATTATTCGGATTTCGGCAGCACCACGAACCCGAAAGCCGGTTTGAAGTGGACGCCCGTTCCGGAGATTTCGCTCCGCGGCACGGCCTCGAGCGGCTTCAAGGCTCCGGGCTTTGCGGAAAACGGAAGTTCCCAATCCGCAGGTTATGTCAACACCTCGGGCGCAAGCTATTCCTCCGCCTGGGCGGCATCGCACGGCGACGATGCATATGCGGAAAATACTTATTCGCTTGAGGAGATATCGACGTCGTTCTCCGGCATCAAACCGGAAACTTCGCAGAACTATACTGTGGGAACAGTCTTGAAGCCCTTCGACGATCAAAATTTCACGGCTTCGGTGGATTATTACTACATCCAAAAATGGAATACGATTCAGTTCCCAAATACCGCCGGGGCGATCGAACAGTATCTTGCAGGTCAGCCGCTGCCCCCGGGCTATACCGTCATCCCTGATGCGCCGGACCCGGCTTTTCCCACTGCGATTCCCAGACCAGTCGTCGTCGCAGCGCCTTACGCCAACAACGGTACCATTATCACCACCGGCCTCGATGTCTCGATCAGCGCGGCGTTCCAGCTGACTGACGAACTCAACTATTCGACCCAATTCAACGGGACGCATATCTTCGAATATGCATACATCAGTCCGACAGCAGGGAAGCTGGAATACGCCGGAACCGAAAGCCCTTGCGAATACACGTCCTGCGAAGGCACGCCGCAAGACAGGTTTACCTGGTCCAACACATTCGACTTCGAGAAGTGGTCCGGGACGTTGACCTTGATGTACACGGCCGGCGAAAAAAATGTTGAATCGGATTTTGTGGGTCCTGGCGGTACGGTTTATCCGTTTCCCAGTGGCGGGGCGTTCTGGGACGTAAATATTCACGGCTCTTATCAGATCACGGATCAGGTGCAGGTCTTCGGCAACGTCATGAACTTATTCAACACGTCACCGCCCGTTATGCCTGCGCAATATGGCGGCGTGAACTACAACCCGGCGGCATATCAGGCCGGCATCGTCGGACGGTTTTTCCAGATCGGCGTTCATATCAAGACCGACTGAAACCGGGATCGCTGAATCGGAGCGCGGCAGGCCAACCGTCTGCCGCGCTCTATTTTTTGTGAATGCGCTTCGGGCAGGTTGGAAGCCGATCGCGAACGCCCGCGGCGGCTATGGCGCTGCGATCTCAGGCAGCGAAATTGTCGACGGTCCCCGGACGAGCGTCAGTGTGGGATCGCCAGAGGCGGGGACGCGCGCCAGATTGCCATTATCCGAGCCGGCAATGGCGACCCGTATGCGCTCACCTTTTTTGATGCGCGCGGCAATCGGCATGAGCCCGATCTGGATGGCCTCGGCTTTGCCGGGGATCATCGGCGCCGCGTCGGCCGACAGATAACTGTGCAACGGATCGGCGGAGGACGCGACCGAGTTCAGCTTGCGATGCTCCAGCCGCAACTCGCCTTCCGTGAGATACGTGACCTTGCCGCTTGCCGACACGTCTTCGAGATAGACGATCACTTCGCCGTCGGTGGCGCTCGTCGACAGGGTCAGTTTGGCCAGCGGGTCGCCCGCGATCTCCACGTCGTTGAGAACAGGATCGCTCGTATAGGTCAGGAGTTTTTTGTCCTGGGCGGCGCGATCGGGATATGCCGTGCGCGACAGCGCTTCGGGCGAAAGGTGACGTGCCAGCGGCCCACTGCTTGCGCCGAGATCGATTTTGTAGGTGTCCGTGCCGCCGGCTGCGGCTGCAACGAGCGAGTGCTTGTTTCCGAAATGCCAGTCGACAGCGCGCGCGCCGGCAGGCGGCCAGGAATTCGCGGTCTCCCATCCGCCGCCATTGAGCACGAAATAATGCAGCGTCTTACCCACGACAGGCTTGCCGCCGGGTTTCAAATAGCGGTCGAAGAATGCCGCAATCCCAGCCGTTTGCTTTGCGTAACGCGGGTCGGGGTTTGCACCGGCCGGTGCAAAAGGATCTGTGCTCATGAAGCCGCCATGGCTGAGCGCCCCGATCGTCACCTCCTGCGGATTGGAGAA
>Ga0302326_10021082_pt1 | contig 13379 bp, 12 predicted proteins | sample Palsa_T0_3_FD_202264 | JGI IMG/M metagenome (GOLD analysis project Ga0302326, IMG submission 202264) | Peat permafrost microbial communities from Stordalen Mire near Abisko, Sweden - Palsa_T0_3 | ecosystem: Environmental > Terrestrial > Soil > Palsa > Peat permafrost | place: Sweden: Abisko... | reverse complement strand
GCGCCCCACAGTCTACAATAAATCTTTTATGCATCTACAGGAAGTCGTCGAAGCGCAAGGCCACCTGATCGACTCCCACGTGATGGAGAACATCTTCGACAAGGTGGTGGAGCATCACGGCCGCTTCGAGGTGGAAGAGTTTCGCATCGGCCGCACCAACAGCGAGCCATCCTATTTGCGCCTGAAGGTGGAGGCGCCCACCGGCGAGCTGATGGCGCACCTGCTCGAAGATCTGCTGGAACTGGGCTGCTCGGCGGTGGATTCGGGCGACGCCGCCGTGCGCGAGGTCGAGCGCGACTGCTGCGCGCCGGAGGATTTCTACTCCTCCACCAATCACCGCACCTTCGTGCGCGTCAGCCAGCAGTGGATCGAAGTGGAAAACCAGCGCATGGACGCCCTGATCGTGGTCGCGAACGGCCGCGCCTGGTGCCGCCGCCTGCGCGATATCCGGCCGGGCGACCGCGTGGTGGTGGGGATGCGCGGTATCCGCGTAGCGCCCGAGTCGAAGGAGCGCGACCGCCTGGCGTTCGCCTTCATGTCCAACGGCATCTCGTCGGAGCGGCAGGTGGAGACGGCCGTGCGGCAGACCGCGGCCCTGATCGCGCAGACGCTGGAACAGGCGCTGAAAGTGGTCGTGGTGGCGGGTCCGGTGGTGGTCCACACGGGCGGTGTGCATGGCCTGGCGGCGCTGATCCGCGGCGGTTTCGTACACGCGCTGCTCAGCGGCAACGCGCTGGGCGTACACGACGCGGAGGCGGCGCTGTTCGGCACGTCGCTGGGGGTGCGGCTGGCCGATGGACGGCAGGAAGAGCACGGGCATCGCAATCACATGCGCGCCATCAACGCAATCTATCATGCGGGCGGCGTGCGCCAGGCGGTGGAAGCGGGCCGCCTGCCGAGCGGCATCCTTTATGAATGCGTGCGTGCGAACGTGCCTTTCGTGCTGGCCGGCAGCTTGCGCGACGACGGTCCGCTGCCCGATACCATCACCGACATGAACGCCGCGCAAGACGCCTACGCCGAGCATCTGAAGGGCGCCGGACTGGTGTTGTGCCTGGGGTCGATGCTGCATTCCATCGCCACCGGCAACATGCTGCCAAGCTGGGTGAAGATCGTATGCGTGGATATCAACCCGGCGGTGGCCACCAAGGTGAGTGATCGCGGCACCGGGCAGGCCATCGGCGTGGTGGCGGATGTCGGTATGTTCCTGGACTTGCTGGCCAGGTGCGTGGTGCAGGCAGGGGCGCTGCCGGCAGTCGCGACACAATTGTGAAGCCAGCATGAAGCGAGCCTATACCGACGAACAAGCCGCGGCCGGAATCGATGCCGCCCTGCCCGAAATCGAGACCTGGCCCAACCAGTTTCCGGATTACGAGATCGAGATCGCTATCCCGGAGTTCACCTCGGTGTGCCCCAAAACCGGCCTGCCGGATTTTGGCAAACTGACGCTGCGGTACCTGCCCGACAAGAAGTGCCTGGAGCTGAAATCGCTAAAAATGTACCTGTTGGCCTATCGCAATTTGGGTATCTTCTACGAAAACGTAGTGAACCGGTTCCTGCGCGACGTGGTGTCGGCCGCCAAGCCCATGAGCGCCACGGTGACCGGCGAATTCACGCCGCGCGGCGGATTGCATTCCAGGATTACGGCGAGTTGGAGCAAGCCAGGGAGCAAGCCACGTGGACACCGATGAATTGACGGCCATCCTGCAGGAGGTGCGCGACCGCGTGCGCGCCCGCCATCCGGAAGCCCTGACCTACGCGGCGGTGCCCTTGCCCGACCTGATGGGGCTGCTGCACGCGCGGGATGCGGCGGAGGCCAAGGTGGCGGCCATCGGCACGGTGAATCCGCGCGCCGGCGGGCCGCTGAACTGGCTGGCACAACAGGCGAAGAAGGCCATCGCACGCGCGCTCGACTGGCACGTGCGCGAACAGGTGGAGTTCAATCGCAACATGATGGCTTGCGTGGAAGCCACGCTCGAAGCGCTCGAAGAGACCCGCCGCACGCTGTCCGCCATGGATCAGCAGGCGGAGCTTCGCGCGGAGGTCCGGGAGTTGAAAGATATCCGCTCGCACTGGGTGGACTGGCGACAGGAATGGGAACACAAGCTGGTGGTCAACGAAACCAAGCTGCTGCGCGGGCTGGCCGAGCTGAATGCCGCTTTCCAGCATCGCGCCGCGCTGACCGAAAGCTTCTTCCGGGATCAAATCAAGCTGCAGCATTCCGACTTTGAAGCAGCCGTGGAGCGGAGCGGGGTGGATATCCAGAAGCGCTTGTGGGCGGACATGGAGCGTGTCCGGAAAGACTATGATCACCTGATTCATTCCGAACTGCGGCTGATCCGGCAGCGCGCAGCGGCAAGCCCGGCAACCGCCAACGCGCCTGCGGCTGCACCGCCAGCGCAAGCGCCGGCGCCTTTCCCGGCGCAATCCCAATTCGATTATGCCCGCTTCGCAGGGCGCTTCCGCGGCGCGGAAGACTACGTCAGGAAGGGTCAGCAGTTCTACTTGCCATACTTCAGCGGGCGGCAGGAAGTGCTGGACATCGGTTGCGGGCGCGGTGAGTTTCTGGAACTGATGCGCGAGGCCGGCGTCCCGGCGCATGGCATCGACTTGAGCCAGGAATCCGTGGACCTGTGCCAGCAAAAGGGCTTGCAGGCGGAGACTGCCGATTTGTTTGCCTATCTGGCGGATCTGCCGGAAGCGTCGGTGGACGGCATTTTCAGCGCGCAGGTGGTGGAGCATCTACCGCCCGACCGCCTCCCGGACATGATTCGCCTCGCGGCATCGCGCCTGCGGACGGACGGTGTGCTGGCGATCGAAACGCCCAATCCGGAGTGCCTGGCTATTTTCGCCAGTCACTTTTATCTCGACCCGACACACACCCGCCCGGTGCCGCACCCTTTGCTGTCATTCTACATGGAGGAGTTCGGGCTGGGCGGAATCGAGGTGCACAGGCTCTCGCCGGCGATCGAATCCATGCCTGCATTGGCCCGCCTGCCGGAGGAGTTTCGCGAGGCGTTCTTCGGCGGCCTGGATTACGCAATCGTGGGGAGGAAGCTATAACGCAATCCGGCGCGCCGCGCGAAATCGAGATCAAGCTGGCGCTGCCGGACGCTGCTGCCGGACGCCGTCTTCTGCGCGCCGCCGGATTCGGTGTATCCAAACGCCGGGTCTTCGAAGCCAATACGCTGTTCGACACCGCCGGCGGCGGGTTGCGCCGTGCGGAAAGCCTGCTGCGCGTCCGGGAGGCCGGCCGGCTCGGTTTTCTGACTTATAAAGGTCCTTCCGCAGGCGGCAAGTATAAGGACCGCGAAGAGCTGGAAGTCGAGGTGTCCGATCCGCACCGGTTGAGCGAGATGCTGGCGCGCCTGGATTTTGTGGCCAAGTTTCGCTACGAGAAGTATCGCACCGAATACCGCCGGCCGGGCGAAGCCGGATCGGCCATGTTGGACGAAACGCCCATCGGAGTATATCTGGAGCTGGAAGGTGCGCCCGGCTGGATCGACCGCAACGCGCGCCGGTTGGGGTTTGCGGAATCGGATTACAGCACGGCGAGTTACTACGGCCTTTATGCGGATTACTGCCGCCTACATGGGCTGCCGGTCACTCACATGACTTACTAAGCAGCTAGCGCGTTCGCGGTGTAGACGATTTTGTAAGCCATTGCCGGACACGCTGGCGGGCTTCTTCCGCCGAAACGACGTGCCCGTGATCTACGTCCTGAATTCCCCGGTCAATGGCCGCCAATGTCGCTTCGTCCTCTTCTTCGGTCATCGGCTGGGTGACCAAGCCTGAGTTCAGCCATACAACCAATTTACTTCGTCTCCGTGGCTGCGCAAATCCTGTTAGTTAAGTTAGGCACACTGACGAGATCAATAGCAGTACTGACTCTCTAGTGGCCGTCACTCGGCGAACACGAACCGCAACGCCACACCCATCAAAATGACGGTCCCAGCCCCGGCCGACCACAACGCGTAACCGGCGGGCTCCAGCGCGCCTCTAATGTCCGCCCAGTCGACCGCACAGAGTACGATCATGGTAACCACCGCCACCACCAGCGACAGCCATTGCGCGATCGCGATCGGACGTGTAACACGCGCCTGGGCGGCCTGCTTTTCCAACAAGCGTGCCCTCCACCAAATGAGCGCCGGATCCGGCAGCGCGCCCTCGTTTCGGGAAAGCCCCGCCAGCCGGCCCATCCAGACCGCGGCTTCAGGCTCGTTCACAGTTCACCTCGCTAAGACCATTCTGCCTCAGAATGCGCTCCAGATTGCGGCGCGCCCGGAAGAGCAGAACCTTTATGCTCTTTTCGTTCAGCTCCAGCGTGCCGGCGATTTCATCATGCGCGTACCCTTCCACGTACGCCAGCCACAGCAGCGCCCGCTCGCGCGGCTTCAGCTTTTCGAAACAGCGGGTCACATCGCCGGACCCAGCGGCTGGGGGCGCCTCTTCCCGGAACCGGAACGTCAGCGACCACAACCGCTCGCGCCGGCTCTTGCGCCAACGGTCGTAGATCGCCGCAGTGGCCGTCTTGTAGAGATAGGCTTTCATGGCCGCGCGATCGTCCGCCGCCGGCTTGGCGCGCAGGAACCGCAGGTAAGTCTCCTGCAGCAGATCGTCCGCCGCCTCGCCATCTCCCGAGACGCGCCGGATGTAGCCGCGCAATGCCGGGGCCGTTTCGCTATAGAACGCCGCGAACTCATCTTGATCCATCGGCGCGTCACTGTTGGGTGTTGGTGCGTCCGGTCCCCAGCGCTTGCGACAGTCGGTGCGAGACTGCGGCAGAAAGCAGGAAGCCGACGCCCAAGCACAACAGAACGACGCCAATGACCAGCAGCGGGTTATCTCCCGGATAGCGATAGTACCAGTTCAGGAACAAGACGCCCGCCGCCACGATCACCAGTATGATTCCGCGATGCGTCGAGCGCAGAATCCCATTCGACGGCTCTTCCCGGTCGCTCGAGAAACTGTCCACGAACTGCGTGCCGCCTGGCGTTTGCAGAAACTCCACCACCTCGCGCGCTGAACTGAACTTGTCGAGCAGGCGGCCGTGCAGTTCGGCCTGCGCTTTGATCCTCCGCTGCCGTTTGTTCGTATCGGCGACGAGATACATCACCCACCCGATCGTGGCAAATAGAGCCATGAACATCAGCATTACCGCGATATCTTTTCCTTGCACGTGAATCCTCCTCGTCTGCTAAAACGGTGAGGTCTTCTTGCGGTTAACAGGCGGGGCGTATTTAAAATTAAGCGTCACGTTCACAATGTGGGTCTTATCGTCGATCTTGGTCTCGGCGCGGGTCTCGCCGAGGTTGTCGAAGAGCCCCTCCTCGTGTACGTGTTTCAGAAAATAATCGGGATAGTCGGGGTTGTACGGCGTACCCTCCTGGTGCGTCCACATCTTGCGGATAGCCGACTCGCCATTCAGGTCCAACCCTTCGATGCGCAGTTTTCCGAATAGGAACTGCGGGCCTTCCTCAACGTGCATGACCAGGCTGACGGTCTTCTTGGCATCGTCGATCTTGCGCGCGATTTGAACGTCGTTCCGCATGTAGCCTTCGTGCGCCAGCACTTTCCTGATTCGGTCCACGCCCTTGCCGATTTCATCAAAATCCGCCAGATCGCCGGTCTTGAACTTGCCGGTCTTCAGCAATCGCGCCGGCTCGAAATGGGGGGCGCCCTCGATGCGCACGCTGCCCAGATCGTAGGTTCCGCCTTCCTCCAGCGTCACCTTCACGGCGAGCCCTTGCACGTCCTTCGCTTTTTCCACCGTCAACTTTGTAAACGCTACGCGAACGCGGCCGCGTGCATCGTACAGCGGGCGAATACTGGAGTCCAGGCACTGGCGAAAAGCCTCCTCCTTGTATGGCAACCCCACCGCCACCTCGGCTATGGCGTTTTGCAGCGCCGTGGTGGGGATGGCCTGGTTGCCTTCGAAGGCCACCTCAGCCACCGCCGGATCCAAGCGCGCCGGCCGGAACAGGATGACGAACTCTCCGGGTCCCGCGGGTGCCCCCGCCGGTGTGACCTTGGCGATGACCGTGTCCTTGCCGTTATGCGCCGTCACATATTCCTGGACCCACTGCCGGTACCGCTCCAGCACCGGTTTGGTGGCCGCCAGCCGCGGGGCGAACAGCGGATCCTTGCCGCGCAGGTAGTCGGTGATTTCTTTCTCCGTCGCTCCCAAATCGTCAAAGCGGATGGGATAGGCCGGCTGCGCTTCCATCACCTGGAATGATGCCGCGTAACCGTGCTGATCGCCGCCCGGCGCAAACTTGTAGCCCACCGTTTCGAACATGCCGGTTGCCACCAGCCGGTCGTGCGCGGTTTCGAAATCGGACTTGCCGGCAAGTTGCCCCACCTTCAGGCCGGCTACGGCCAGGATCTGGGCCGCCGTATAGTTGCGATTTCCTTCCACATGCAGGCTTTCAATGGGCCACTGGTGCGGCTGGGCCGGCGGCGCGGTCGTCTTTTTGGCGCGGCTGGACTGCGCGAAGGCGGTTGGAATCCCCACCCCCGACCCGCACATCAATAATATGAAAAACCAAATCATTTCTTTATTGTAGGAGCGATGTAGAATGGAAAAAGTGCCCTACGATCTGATCGTTATCGGCAGCGGTCCCGGTGGATATTCGGCCGCCATTCGCGCCGGCCAATACGGCCTCAAGACCGCCCTCATCGAGAAGCAGCCCCGACTAGGTGGGACGTGCCTACTGGTCGGCTGCGTTCCAACAAAGGCCCTGCTGCATACGGCCGATATTTGGGACCACTTCCTGAATCCGGAAGCCGACGGTATTCATTGCCAGAACCCGTCGCTCGATTACCCGAAGGTGATCGACAAGAAGAACCGCATCGTCAACAAGCATTCCAAGGGTGTCGAATTCCTGCTACGCAAGAACAAAGTCGAGTGGATCAAGGGCTATGCCCGGCTGAAGGGCGGGGGGCGCATCGAAGTCGAGACTGTCGAAGGCCCGCAAACGCTGGAGGCGCGCAACATTATCGTCGCTACCGGCTCGGAAGCCCGGATGCTGCCCGGACTGCAGCCCGACGCGGATCTGATCCTGACCAACATCGAGATCCTCAACCTCACGACGGTGCCCAAGTCTCTGGCCATTATCGGCGCGGGCGCGGTGGGCGTGGAGTTCGCCTCTATTTTCAATCGTTTCGGAACGGAGGTGGCAGTCTTCGAAATGCTGCCGCGGATCGTGCCGGTGGAGGATGAGGAGGTATCCAAGGAGTTGGACCGGGCGTTCCGCAAGGCCGGCATCCGGTTGGAAACCGGCGCCAAGGTGGAGAACGTGCGCAAGGGCGGCAAGGGCTGTCAGATGACCGTCACGCTGGCCGGCGGTAAGACGGAAGAGGTCGAGGCGGAGAAACTGCTGGTGGCGGTGGGCCGCAAGCCGAACACCGAGAATATCGGCCTGGAAAACACGCGCGTGGAGCTGGACCGCGGTTTCATCAAGGTGAATCCATACCAGCAAACCGGCGAGCCGGGTGTGTATGCCATCGGCGACGTGGTGGCGGGTATGCCGCAACTGGCACACGTGGCTACCATGGAGGGCATGGTCGCGGTGGCGCACGCCGCGGGCAAGCTGGCCAAGCCCATCAACCGAAACCGCATTCCCGCCTGCACGTACACAGAGCCGGGAATCGGCAGCGTGGGGCTGACGGAGGCGCAGGCCCGCGCGCAAGGCTACCAGGTGAAGATCGGCAGGTTTCCGTTTGCGGGAAATAGCCGCGCCAGCATCCTGGACAGCCACGGCGGATTCATCAAAGTGGTGGCCGACGAGAAGCTCGGCGAAATCCTGGGCGTGCACATCATCGGCCCGGAGGCTTTTGAGCTGATTGCCGAAGCCGTAGCGGCCATGGAATCGGAGGCTACGGTGGAGACCATTATGCACACCATCCATCCGCACCCTACGCTTTCCGAAATGATGGGCGAAGGCTTCAACGCCGTCTACGGTCTGGCCATCAATGCTTAAGTGCGAGGTGCAGGAACCGGGCCGTGTGGAGTACGCCAGCGCTTTCGAATTGCAGCAACAGCTGGTGGCCCGGCGCAAGGCCGGCGCCATCCCCGACCAGTTCATCCTGCTGGAGCACCCGCACACCATTACCCTGGGCCGCAACGGCCACCTGGAAAACCTGCTGGCCGGGCATGACGCGCTGTCGAGCGCCGGCATAGCCTTTCATCCTACAGACCGCGGCGGCGACATCACCTATCACGGGCCGGGACAGATCGTCGGCTATCCCATCCTGGACCTGCGCGAATGGCAGCGCGATGTGGGCGCGTACGTGCGGGCGATCGAGCAGACCATGATCGATACTCTGGCGGATTTCGGCATCCAGGCGGGCCGCATACCGAAATGTACCGGCGTCTGGGTGGGCGGCAGCAAGATCGGCGCGATCGGCGTGCACATCAGCCGATGGGTCACATCGCACGGTTTCGCGCTCAACGTCTCGACCGATCTGCGCTATTTCCAGTACATTGTTCCTTGCGGCATCTCGAAACCGGTGACTTCCATGGCGCAATTGGGATGCGACGCTTCGTGGGCGGCGGTTGCGGAGAGACTGGCCGCGCATTTCGGCCGCGTGTTTGAACGCGAGATGATTCCAGCGGGCGTGCTGGCCTGCTCATAGAGAGGAATGCACATGACGGACGTAGTGATGCCCCAGATGGGCGAGAGCATCGTGGAAGGGACGCTGACCAAGTGGCTGAAGAAGGCCGGTGATCGCGTCGAGCGGGACGAACCGCTCTTTGAGATTTCGACCGACAAGGTGGATACGGAAATTCCATCGCCTGCTGCGGGGACGCTCTCGGAAGTCCTGGTGGAAGAGGGGAAGACTGTCGGCATCGCTACCGTGGTAGCGCGCATCGACGAGTGCGGTGGGGCCGCCCCGGCTGCTGCGCAGCCGGCTGCCGCCCAACCCGCCGTGCAGCCCGTGGGGCAGGACTCCACTCCGGCTGTGGGGCAGGACTCCAGTCCTGCAGCCGACGTCCACGTCGGCCCTCCGCCTCCGGCAGAAGAACCCGCCGTGGCAGCGGAGCCCACCGGTCCGCTCTCCCCGCTGGTGCGCCGCATGGCGCGCGAATACTCCATTGACCTGAACAAAGTGAAGGGGACAGGAGCCGGCGGCCGCATCACGAAGCAGGATCTTGAAGGCCACATCGCCCGCCAGCAGGACGCCCAGCCGGCGCCTGCGCCGCCTCCGGCCTCTGCGCAAGCCGTGGCGCCGCCAGCGGTCCCCGTGCAAGCCGCCACGCCGCCTCCAGTCCAAACGCCGCCGTCAGTCCAAACGCCTCCGCCGGCGCCAGTGCCAGCCGCACCCCCACCTTTGCCCGGCGGACAAGCCAAAACGCGCATCGAGCCGATGAGCACCATGCGCATCCGCATCGCCGAGCACATGCTGGCGAGCCGCCGCACCTCGGCGCACGTCACCACCGTGCATAAGGTCGACATGACCAAAGTGGCCCGCATGCGCGATCGCCACAAGGCCGATTTCCAGTCGAACTACGGCATGTCGCTCACCTACCTGCCGTTCGTGGTGCGCGCCACGGTCGTGGGCCTGCGCACTTATCCGCTGCTGAATGCCTCGCTCGAGGGCAACAACATCATCCACCACAACGAGATCAACATTGGCATTGCAGTGGCGCTGGAAAACGGACTGATCGTACCGGTGGTCCGCCAGGCCGACGAGAAGAACGTGCTGGGCCTGCAGCGCTCCATCGTGGATTTGGCTACGCGCGCGCGGTCCCGGCAGCTCAAGCCCGAGGAAGTGCAGGGCGGGACTTTCTCGATCACCAATTTCGGCGGCTTTGGTAGCGTGATCGCGACCCCCATTATCAACCAGCCGCAGGTGGCCATCCTGGGGGTGGGCGCGGTGGAGAAGACGCCGGTGGTGATCGACGACGCCATCGCGATTCGTTCGGTGATGTACCTGTCGCTGAGCTTCGATCACCGGCTGATAGACGGCGCGCTGGCGGACCAGTTTACGGCGAAGGTCAAGCAGGCGCTGGAGGGCTGGTCGGAAGAGGTGCTGTAACTCGGCGCGCGTGCCGATGCTGCCGTGTCCAAAAATCGGTCTGGTCAGCCTTCATCGCGAAGTACAGTCATGGGATCCACGCGGGTCGCCCGGCTCGCGGGAATCCAGGCAGCCAGTAAGCCGACCAGAGTCATCAGGATGCAGCCAACGGCGAACGCTACCGGATCAAGCGCCGACACCTGGAACAAGAGACTCTTCAGGACCCTGGTCAGCGCAAAGGCTCCGGCCAGTCCGCCCGCAAGCCCCATGATGAGCATCGCGAAGGCGCTGCGGAAAATGTGCGACAGCACGTCGCCCGAGCGCGCGCCCAACGCCATGCGGATGCCAATCTCGCGGCGCTGCTCGGTCACCGCATGCGCGAGAACGCCGTAAAGCCCGAGCGCGGCCAGCAGAACGGCTACCCCGGCGAAGGCTCCCACCACCCACGTGGGCTGCCTCGCCCAGAGTATGCTCCGCTCCTTCACTTGCTCCATCGTCAGCACGTCCCCGAGGGGCAGGGTGGAATCGACCTGCCCTACCGCCTCCCGAATTGCGGGCATCGCGGTCTCCGGCCCGCTGCTTGTGCGTACTACCAGTTTGATATCCTGCCGCGGGGCCTGTGCCAAAGGTACACAGGCTACCAACTCGGGCGGCGCGTTCAATCCGGCGGTACGCTCACTCCGGATCACTCCCACGATCTGCAGTTTCACCAAAGACTCCGGGATCGGGCCGTAGCCCGGCACCCAGATGCCAACGGTTCGCCCAATCGGGTTCCCAATTCCAAATGTTTTCGAGAATTGACGGGCCAACTCCTGACTGATAACCACAACCGGCGGAGCGCCCGCGCGATCCCGATTTTCAATTCCGCGCCCGGCCTCTATTGGAATCTGCAGCGCGCCGAAATACCAGGGATCGACAAGCTTCAGACGAACGAGGAGATTTTCCCTCATTCCGGGTAGGACCATACCTTCACCCCATTGCACACCTTGCAGGGGCAAGCCCTGCGAGACGGAAGCCTGCTCGACTCCGGGCACGGCCTGGAGCCGTTGAACTACGCTTTCATAAAATCTGGCGGCGCTGTCCGGGGACGGGTATGCCGCCGATGGTAGGTCGACCGACATGGTCATTACGTGGTCGATCCGTACGCCGGCATCGACTTGCCGAAGTTTCGCGAGGCTCTTGAACAGCAGCGCAGCGCCGCAGATCAGCACTACGGAAGCTGCAACTTCACCAATGACGATCGTCCGGCGCACCGCCGCGCTCGACCCCGACGATCCACGGGCCGCCTGATTCAATGCGCTGGACAGCTTGCCGAAGGACGTCCGCAGGGAAGGAAGCAGGCCCGCGAGTATCAAGGCGGCCATCACGGCCGCCGCAGCGAAGCCCAGGACGCGCAGGTCCATGCTGAGATCGGCTGTAAATGGCAGCGACGCCGCCACCAGCGGGGCCGCGACATGCAGCAGTATTGCGCCCAAGGCCGCACCCGCGGTGCCTCCAAGAAGGCACAAGACCAGGCTCTCGGTGACCAACTGCCCGATCAAACGGCCGCGACTGGCTCCCAGCGCGGCTCTGAGCGCCATCTCCTTCCGCCGGTTTGCGCCTTTCGCCAGCGCCAGGTTCGCCACGTTCGCGCAGGCGATGAGCAACACCATCACGACCGCGCCAAACGCCAGGTAGATCGAGCGCCGCAGGGTATCCCCAACCAGGATCTGCGCGAACGGATCCACCGTGAAGCCCCAGTCCTTCAAAAGAATAACGCCATCGAGACTGGCTCTCAACACGGTCATCTTGGCGCGCGCTTGCTCGAGGCTCACGCCGGCGCGCAGACGCCCAACGGGTGTCAGCCAATGCTGGCCGCGATTCATTTGATCCGGCGCGAAGATCAGCGGCTTCCAGAACACCGCCTCGTCGCGGTCGAAACTGCCCGCGGGTAGAACCCCGACGATCCTGTGCGGTTCGCCGTCGAGCACCAGATCGCGATTCAGAACGCGGGGATCGCCCGCGAATTGCGTTCGCCAGAACGCGTGGCTCAGCACCACTACCGGCGGCGCTCCCGGCTGATCTTCCCCACGCGCGAAGGTCCGCCCGATTTGCGGCTTCACGCCGAACACCTGAAAATAGTCGGCCGACACCAGCTTGCCCGAAACTCGCTCCGGATCGCCGCTGGTCGCCACCGCGGCCCTGGTGGAATTCTCGACCGACAACGCCTCGAAGATATCGCGCTGGCGCTTCCAATCCAGAAAGGTAAGTGTGGTGGTGCCGTTGCGCAGCCCCGGAGGCGTTTCCCACACCCTTACCATGCGCTCCGGCTCGGGGAAAGGAAGCGGCTTCAACAGGACCGCGTCCACGATACTGAACATGGCCGAGTTGGCGCCGATGCCGAGCGCCAGCAATCCGACGGTGACCGCCGCGAATCCAGGCTCCCGCGCCAGCGAACCCATCCCGTAGCGAAAATCTCTCAGTAGATTCTCCATCCACCGCAGGCTGCGGCGATCGCGGTGATCCTCCTTCATCTCTTCGATTCCTCCGAAACTGCGCCGGGCCGATTGACGCGCTTCTTCCGGTTTCAGACCCGCGGCGATGGCATCGCGCTCGGCTAATTCCAGGTGCGCGAGGATCTCATCGTCCAGCTCCCGATCGAGTTTCCGCCTGCTGTAGAGTGCCCGCACACGAGCTACTGCCGCTCGCAATTTCATGATTCGGCCCCCAGGAACCGGGCCACCAGGGCGGTCGTTCTTTCCCAGTTCGCAACTTCGATGCTGAGCTGCTTCAGCCCCGCCCTGGTCAGCGAATAGAACTTCACCTTGCGTTTGGTCTCCGAGATTCCCCATTGGGTGCGAATCCAGCCCTGTTGTTCCAGGCGTATTAAGGCGGGATAAATCGACCCCTGGTTCAATCGCAGCAGATTCTCGGCGACCTGCTCAATTCTCCTCGCGATGCGGTAGCCATGCATCGATCCCATCGTATCCAGCGTTTTCAGGATCAGTAGATCGAGCGTCCCGTAAGGGACTTCCGTTTTGCCTTCAGACATGTTGACTGCCAACATCTATTATAAGCGTCGGCGTGGCGGGGGCCCGGCTTTTTTCCGAGCAAAGCCAATGATGATAAGTCGCTTATTTTCAATACTTCCAGGGGAACAACCACTTCTTCGATGTTTGCGACACTACGGCATTGCAGGAGGGGTCTTTTTTTAAAATAGGAAGACCGTCACCCGGAGGTAGCTTTCAAAGTGTGGGATGCTCGGCTCGGTGTCAGCGCAAAATGATAATGTCCTATTTGCGCAAAGTAGAAATGTCCTGTTGACGCCATCCAGGCTGGGGGGATGGAACAAGGACTACTACTGATGACACAAGCCGAAC
>Ga0302326_10021079_pt1 | contig 13379 bp, 10 predicted proteins | sample Palsa_T0_3_FD_202264 | JGI IMG/M metagenome (GOLD analysis project Ga0302326, IMG submission 202264) | Peat permafrost microbial communities from Stordalen Mire near Abisko, Sweden - Palsa_T0_3 | ecosystem: Environmental > Terrestrial > Soil > Palsa > Peat permafrost | place: Sweden: Abisko... | reverse complement strand
GCGGCCGAGGTCCGAGGTCTGAGGTCTGACGTCGTAAGTGTGGCAACAGAATCCAAATCATCAGCAACATCGCAGTGATGAAAGAAATCCAACCTCCCACGGCCCGATCCCAGGTCCGCGCAAAACTGATCTCCACCCGATTCATCCCCGCCTCGACCGGAACCAGCATCTGCCCAGTCCCGGCCCGGGCCGCTGTCTCCACCACGCGCCCGTTCACCACCACGCGCCATGCCGGATAACGAAACAGCCGCAGCGTCAGCCGGTCCGCCGCCGACATTTCCGCCGTGAACATTCTCGACTCGGCATCCCAGCGCTGCACATGAATCGCCGCCCGCGCCTGTACGTCCACCGTGACGTTGCGCACACTCTTGTCGAGCGCTTCAACCTCCGCGCCGAGCGGCGTATATTCCTCTACGCCTCCGTATCCTGTGCCCGCTTCCATGTTGTCCTGCATTTCGCGCAGATCGTCGGCATTGTCCCACCACGGCGTCTGGAATCGGTGTCCCGCCGCGACAACCACTAAAATCGAGGCCAGCAAGACCGCTCCGCGCCACCACCACCGCCGCCCAGACCCGACGAAACCAAGCATGACGAACAAAGAAAAGATCATGCTCAGGCACAACAGCCAGCGCCACGGGAATTGCATGAACTCCAGCTTGGGCAGCACTTTCCACAGCAGCGCGCTCAGCGGAAGCATCAGCACACTGCACGCGATGGCCCATCCCGACAGAACACTCCAAAGCGAGCGCTGATCTTCTTCCCTCGACGGCCGCCACGGCCGCGCCGCCCACGCCGCAACGAGAATCCCGAATATTTCGAGGACCGCGACCCAGGAAATAATTCGGTTGAACGCGTCATGATCCGCGTCCGCCGTGTGGCTGAACAGGAAACTATCCACCGGACGCGATCCCGCCGACACCGCCTGCGCAATATCGACCCAGCGCTGTTCGTAAATCGCCGGCAGCAGATAGAACGCCGCCAGGCCCGCGCCCAGCGCCGCCGCGCCCGCGCCCACCAGCAACATGCGCGGCGAGCGCCGCTGCCATGCGAAGAACACCAACAGCAGCGCCAGCGAATAATGAATCATCACCGCCGCCGGAGCATTCGTCAGCCACGCCGCGGCCAGCACCAGCGCCAGTGGCACAATGGTGCGCCAGTTGTGACGCTCGTCTTCATCCTTATGCGCCGCCTGCAGCACGAACAGCAGCAGCAGCGGCACCAGGCAACTCGCCAGCAGTTCGGCGAACGCGCTGCGCCAGTAAACAATCACCAGGTGATACGGATTCACGGCATACAGCACGGCGGCGAAAATCGCGTCGCGGCGGACGAACTTTTGCGGGTTCAGCGATTCTCGGTCGACCCATCGCCGCGCCAGCGCATACATCGACACTCCTGCGGCCGCCAGGGCAATCCAGATGTAAATGCAGGAGACGATCGTCCAGGGAAAAATGGCGCTCAGCCCCGCGCCCAGCGTCCACGAAGCCGGCGGATAGAAGATAAACCGGGGCTCGCCATAGGCGAAGTTCGCGAGCGCCGCCCACCGCGGATAAACAATCCCCTGTTGCCACTGCGCCAGAACTTCGAGCCACGAGTAAAGGTGAAACTCCACGTCGTGTCCGGAAGGCGTACCGAAAAAAAAGAAAGGAATCTCCGCGGCGAAGGCCGCAGCCCCAATCGCCAGCAGCGGCGTCCACCGCCGCGCCGCACCCGTCCGCTGGTCTGCAGTAGATGCCCCGCCGCTGCTCTTTCCCAGATTCACTCCCACCGCCAAAACGTAAAGGCGCGCGACTTGAAAAATACAGTCTACTTTAATGGAGATTTAACATTGCTGAAATCATCGCGCAACGCAATTCGACTACCGTACTCGCATTGGGGTGGAACAGACTACGAAGAGTTGAAGGGCCCGTGTCAAAGACGGGGCCCGGGTCCTTCGATTCTTCGGATGTTCTCCGCCGCCGCGAGCCTCCCGCTCCCACACGATCACCCGCTCAGTTGCCTGCCCGAAGTCTCTCCTTCCTGATTCAACTGCCCAGACCTGCCGAGCGGGAGGCTGTTTTTCTCAACATCTGAGACTGACGGCCTCACGCCGGCACGCAGATGGTGGAGCGAAAAAGCTGAGGGTAGTGCCTTAGTTTGAACTTTCAAGCGTGGCGTCATCCCGAGCGAAGCCGCTTCTCAGGCGGAGCGAGAGATCTCCCTGAAAATCGTGCCTCGGGAGATCCCTCTCGCGGCTGAACTACACCGCGGTTCGGGATGACGAAAGGTCAAAGATTCAAACTGAGTCACTACTGACATGTGGAATGAGGAATTAGAAATACGGGAGGTTAGGGTGGAATATACGAAATCAGGAAAGGAAAATCAGACCGAGGCTTCTACCGGACTGCGCTGATGCTGCAGTTCAGTCAGGAACTCATCCTGCTGCAATGCCGCGCCGCGCCGCAGCAGTTCCAAGAGCGGATCTTCCAACTCTTCGGCGGACTCGCCCGTTTCCGACTGAGCAGACTCAAGCTGAGCTGGTTCAAACTGGCTCAAATCGGCAACCAGGGCGCGCGGAGAAACAATCAGCTGCAGTGAAGTCGCCGGACAGTTGCGCAGAAAGTTGATCAGCTCGCCCACCTGGGCGCGCTGCTCCGGCGTCCGGGAAGGAAACTCCACTCCCATGCCGTGGCCGGGATGCGCCACTCGCACCATGCCCTCGGTGTGAACTTCGAGTTCCTCAGCCTTCAGGCAAAGGTCCACCAGGGCGCGCTCTGGAAAAGGTGCGTCGGTTTGAACATAGCAACCGCCCAGGCTCAGGTCAGTCAATTTGCAGTGCGGAACGGTTTCGTCAGGACCGGGAGCGTTAGTGCTGGCGGCCTGCAGCCAGCTCTTCAGTTCAGCCTTTACGGCTTCGGCCAGATCCAGGAAGTGCACGCCGGTTTGCCCATTCGGATTTGCCCACGCCACCTGCCCGTGGGCGTCAACTTCCAGGGCGCCATCCTGCAGCTTGAAGTGAAACGCCAGCAACGATCCAGCAACCTGCGCCTCGGCCGTCAGCACATCCATCCCGGTTTCCGACAGGTCGAGAAGAATCCCGTCCAGCTTGCGAGTGTCCGGCAGAGTGATCTCCACCGGCGCCTGCACTGGAATCCTCACCGCCCGGCGCCGTTCCCGGCTCAACATTGCGGCCGCGGCGCGCAATCCCGCTTTCGCCGCGTCGTCCGAGAGAGGTTTATAGAGCACGAAGTGCGCCCCGCCACTCAGAATGGCCCGCACCTTCGCTCGATCCGCGACCAATGCGATCTTGAGGGGGTGCGTACCCAGTTGCTCCGCCTGCCGCAGTACGCTTTCCGCCATTTCCGGGTTGTCCAGATCCACCAGAATGGCGTCAAACTTCTGCTGCTGGATGCGGGCAATCGTGGTCTCCGGATCGCTGGAGCGGTCCAGGGCAACGCCGAAGGTGGGCAGAACTCTGCCCAGCACATCCGCCGCCGCATCGTCGGTAGAAACCAGTAATGCCTGTAGGGTCATAAGTGCTCAGGATGCTGCAAACGCTGCCAATGACTGCGATTACGACCTACGGCCAGCGGGGAGCCGTGGGCCGCGCTCCCTTGGAAGCCGTCGAGCCGCTCGAACCAGCTCCCGCCTTGGCTGCCATGCTGTCTCCCTGAAGGGTGGCGTCATCCACTTCGGCCAGCACTCCGTTGTCGTCATCATCGTTCTCGGCCAGCAAGGGCGCGACTTCGCGCAGCTTTTCCGCTGCCTGCTGGAGCATCTCAATCTGTTTGCCTAGTTGGGCGTATTTTGCCTGCTTCTGCCGCAGGACTTCATGGATATCCTTCATTGCAACCCCCTGTTGGCAATCTAAGGAGGCCGGGCAGGATGGGTCAACGCTAATCCCCGCTGCCCGATTACCTGAGTAATGGCGGGTTAACGGGCGGGGGTGCGGCGGGTTAGCGGAACAAGACGCAGGAAACTAAAAAGCCCCGCCTTTGCCCGGCGGGGCTTTTCGATGCAAGAGTTTCAATACCAGCCTAGGCCTTCAGCTTGCGCCGCAGGAGTCCGGCCAGGCCAAGCATGCCCGTGCCCAGCAGCGTCAGGCTGCCCGGCTCCGGAACCACGATATTGGTATCGCCGCTGGAGATCGTGGTCGACCCGTTGAAGAAGCCGCGCCCCGTATTGATGGTCAGCTGTACCGTGGCGCCGTCCACCGTGGAGCCGTTGTACCAGGTGCCGGTCAACGTGCCCGTAAGCGTGTAGTTGTGGGTTCCGTTGGCCAGCGTCACCAGGGTCCAGGTCACCGGTCCGGTGAACGAGCCCGCGAAGATCGTGCCGTTCGGGACGCCCGATCCGTTGCCCGTAATGTCGAAGCTTCCGCCGCTGCCAAAGGTGCCGCCCATCTGCAGGCTGCCGCTGCTCAGAGTGCCTGTCGAGAAGGTCACCGTGCCCAGGTTGCCCGTCACCAGGCCCAGGCTCGGAGAATTCACGGCAATCAGCTCGGATCCCGTCAGGGTCAGTCCAGCGCTGCTGCCAGACAATGTGCCGCCGCTGTTGGTGAAGTCGACTGAGCTACCGGCAAACGCCGCCATCGGCAGGGCAAGAGCAAGCAGAACCATCAATAATGTGCGCTTCATAAAGACTGCCTCCTGGATCAAGACTGGGGGACAACCTATACCGGATCCCGCTACTGTTGCTGCATCCCAACGACCAAATCGGGAACACGATCAACTAACTGTAGAAAAACAACTTAGCAAGCCAGCGACGGCGTCCGCCAAGTCCCAGAGTGAAAACCGCTGCACACTTCCAACACCCTTTTGCGGCTTTGCCGTGCGGCCACGGCACGTCCCGGCGCTTGTTACTGCCGGTTACTTTAGTTCCCAAACCGGGAAATTTCAAGGGGCACGTTTGTGCCACCCCTATGGCACGAAAGTGGGGGGCTGTCGCCTGCTCCCATTCACCCCGTCAACGACGGCAGCTTGCCCGCCGATCCCCACAGGAAGATCGCCCCCACCACAATGCTGTAGGCCGACGTCGCCAAGGTCAGCGCCCGCAATGCATTCGGCCGAGCCAGACTCGCCGAGAATATCCCCGCGGCCGAGGCGCACATCAGCGTATTCATCACCACCAGGCCCACAATGAACATCAGCAGTCCCAGCAGTCCGGCGGCCGTCCCGCCCAGATTCGCTGCCATCAGGAACAGCAGAATCTGCGTCGGAGTCTCCGCTCCCAGCCCGTGAATCACGCCCACCAGAAACGTTGATTTCGTGCTGTAGCCGTCCTTGAACACCCGCGGAGCTTCCACTCGCGTCCCGCCAAAAATCAGGCTCAGCCGCCAGTAGACCCATAGCGCCCCGTTCGCCAGCAGCGTAATCCGCGTGCGCGGATGCGCGTGTGGATGCACTGACGATGACGGCCGGAAGAACGTCCCCAGCACATACACTCCGAGCACCAGCAGTGTGATTCCCACCAGCCGTTCCGCCCAGCGGTCGCTCGCCGCCGGCAACGCGATGCGGAACACCACCGCCGCCGACCCCAGAACCGCAATCGTCGCGGCGTGCCCGGCCACATACAGCAATCCGAAGCGCATGGCGTCGCGCGCTTTCAACTGCACGCTGCTGATGTCGGTGATGGCTGCGATGTGGTCATAGTCCAGCCCGTGCCGGAACCCCAGCACCGCTGCCGACAGCAAAGCCAGCCTTAGATTGACTGGATCATGATTGATGGGATCAAGCAAAGAAGAACTTCCGCGCGCGGTAAATTCGCTCCACTCGGCGCGGTCCGCGCGCCGCGCTGGATTAGTAGGCTAGCACACTCCCGGCAGCAGTAACCGTTCGGCCGAGGCCTAATCTTTTCTCGAGGGCTCTTACTTGGCGACAGCCTTCGGCGACGCCGGCGCCTCCGGACCAATCAACTCCCGCACCCGGCGCGACAAAACCGCCGCCAGGGAGTGATAGAAGCGCGACCCCAGGTGCGGAAACAGCTCAAACATCGATTGCAGCGTCGGACGGTCCAGGTAGTAGGCTTCCAAATCTTCCCTGGCGATCACACTCGCCGTCGCCGGCAGTTCGTCGAGAAACGATATCTCGCCGCACGCCTCCCCCGCGTTGATTCCCAGCGCTGCGCCCGCCGGAATCTTCACCGAGGCCGCGCCCGTCAGCAGCAGATACACTCCGTGCGTGCGCTTACCTTGCTGCACGATGGTTTCTCCCGCCTTGAACTGTTTGCGAACCGCTTTATCTGCGATCAGAGCCCAGTCGTTGGGCGTCAGATACACCAGTCCATTCTTGGCGGCCGACAATATTGCAACATCCTGCTGCACATTCCCCTTCGGCATGGCGCGCTTTGACCCGATATCCCGGGGACCCCTCCGGTTTCGATTTAACTCAAGCGACAGATTCGCAACGATTTTTGAACGGCCGCAGTGAAGAATCCGCGTCGAAAAATCCGTGACAGAAACAACAGGGCTGAAAGCAGATTAGCAGAAACCCTGAGACATGGGCAGACACCCCGAACCTCAGGAGTCACGAAAGTAAGGCACCTTGCGGGTGTGCGGCTGAGCGCCAGCGAAGCCGCGACCCCGCAGCCTAAATCCCGAGCGTTTTCTGCGAGGGATCTCTTACCCGTTTTCAGGATTCTGAGAAGTATGGTGCGCCCTGAGAGATTCGAACTCCCGACCTACTGGTTCGTAGCCAGTCGCTCTATCCAACTGAGCTAAGGGCGCACATTGGGATTGGCAGGAAGAACCGCTCACCGATTATAGCGAAGATTAACCAGCCTGAAAACCGGCTGCCCGCACTCTCCGAAATCTCGCACGTCCGGACGCTTGAACTACCTGCCCAACCCAAACCGTTTTTAGGAGCTGTCATGGCCCTGCCCGTCGCCTTTCTCGCCCGAAGTAATTCTTTCCCGTAGCCGGGCAATTCCTACCGAGGCATACACCCTAGCGGCTCTTATTTTTGAAGGGTTTACGGATGGCACGCCGCTTGCAACATCTCAAAACAGACGAAGTGGCGCGCAACGGGGTGCTTCAGAGAATAACTTCGGCCAGAGGTTTTCTGTGAGCACCCCTTGCTTTATCCTTGAGGCGCGCCCGTCCGCCCTCCCCACCTCCCCTATAACTCATTCCTACTGCCTAAAGCCTGGTCCCTAACCACAGAGGACACAGCGTCGCACAGCAAAATCATCCGTGAACCCCTGTGTCGTCTGTGGCTAAGTCTTGTTTCATTTTTTCTCGCCGCGCTCAGGCCAGCACCACGGGCTCCCGGACATCAATCCCAGCCTGGCGCAACAGCTTGGCCACCGCATCCTGCTTCATGCGCGAGGCGTCGAACTCCACCCGCACCGTGCGTTCCTTCGCATTGACTTGCACTCGCCGGATGCCATACACCTCGCGCATCGTATCAATCGCCCGCAGTTCGTTCTCGCCGGGAATCGCGCCGTAATTAAAAACCACTTCCAGATAAGTCATTTGCGTTCAGCCCTTCGCTACCATGAAATTGGAACTCCCGGCCCGTCCCGCCGGATGCATCCAATATACGGCACCCGCCGCGAGCTCTCCGGCAAATCTCGACAAATCTCTACACGCGCTGACTGTTTCCCCGCCTATACTCGCTTCAGCTGATGTTGCGCCACTTGATTCTGCGCCAGTCTTGATTCTGCGCGGTAAAGACTGGCCCTTAAGAACCGTACTCCAGCAACGCAGCACCAGCGGGAGGAACGTCATGAAAGCAGCTCTGGTTCTCGTCCTGTTGTTCGCGCCCCTCGCATTCGCTCAAGGCCCATCGCCCGTCGCCGCCGATGGCGCGTGCGGCCCCGCAGAAGTCCAATTTGACACCCAGATCACCCACAGCCAGAATCTGCTTCAACCCGAGGCCGGCAAGAGCCTGGTCTATGTGGTCGAAGTCTTCGACAAGGTGGTCGGTCAAATCAGCCGCCCCACTCTGCGAGTCGGGCTCGACGGCAAGTGGGTCGGCGCCGACAAGGGCAACTCCTACATCTCGTTCTCGGTCGATCCCGGCGAGCACCACATGTGCACGCGCTGGCAATCGCACTGGAAGCGGTTTCAGAAAGAAGCCGCCTTCGCCGGCTTCACCGCCGATGCCGGTAAGGCCTATTATTTCCGCGCCCGCATCACGGAGTACGGCGGCTCCGGTGGCGCCTCGAACTTTTCCCTCGACCTCGAGCCCTTGAACGGGGACGAAGGCAAATACCTGGTCGCCTCCTCCGCCGTGAGCGCCTCCCAGCCCAAGAAATAGCAGCCGCCCACCGAGTATTCGCGTCCAATACCCGATACCCAGCGTATCGGGTATTCTTTTTTTCCAAGGGTCGACTAAGATTAAGCCACGCCGCGATCGGCAGCCTTCATCCATGACAGCCTCCAACCCCACTCCCGCCGTCGAACGCGATCCCGTCTGCGGCATGACCGTAGATCCCGCCTCGGCCAAGCATGTTTACGAACACGCCGGAAAGAAGTATTACTTCTGCTGCGCCCGCTGCGCGGAAAAATTCAAAGCCGACCCTCAGCGATATTTGAACCAGCCCGCATCTTCGGGATTAGTGATGCTCGGCATGCCTGCGCCAAAGTCAGCGGCAGACGCTTACCTGCATGGAATCGCAATCAGTCCGGCACCTGAATCGGCTCTGGAACAAGGTCTGAAACCGGACGTCCAAGGCCCGAGATCCGAGACCGAAAGCCGGAAGCCGAAAGCCGGAAGCCCGATTTCCTACGTCTGCCCCATGTGCCCCGAAGTCCACCAGCCGAAGCCCGGAGCCTGTCCTTCCTGCGGCATGGCCCTCGAAGCAGATATTCCCGTAGCCGCCACGCGGACCGACTACACCTGCCCCATGCATCCCCAAATCGTGCGCCCCGGGCCGGGATTCTGCCCCATCTGCGGCATGGCGCTCGAACCGCGGACCATAACCACCTCCCTGGCAGATGACAATCCCGAACTGCGCGACATGACCCGCCGTTTCTGGATCGGCGTTGTCCTTACCGCGCCCTTGCTTCTGATCGCGATGGCCAGCATGTTCTGGCCGGACTGGTTCATGCAACCGCTCGGCCTGAATAATCTAGTGGTACACATCCATCTTCCCTGGCTCGAATTCCTTCTTGCCACGCCGGTCGTCCTCTACTGCGGCCTGCCATTCTTCCAGCGCTTCTGGACTTCGCTCGTCAACCGCAGCCCCAACATGTTCACGCTGATCGGCCTGGGCACTGGCGTCGCCTACATCTACAGCGTGGCCGCGACCGTTGCCCCGGGAATTTTCCCCGCGTCGATGCGCGGTGTAACTGATATGACCGGCATGACTGGTATGGGCGGCGGATATCCGGCCGTCTACTTCGAGTCTGCCGCCGCCATCACTACGCTCGTCCTGCTCGGCCAGGTCATGGAACTCCGCGCCCGCAGCCGCACCAGCGCCGCCATCCGCGCCCTGCTCGATCTCAGCCCAAAAACCGCACGGCTGCTGAATCAAGACGGCTCCGAAAAGGACATTGCTCTTGAACACGTCCAGCCCGGCGACCGTCTCCGCGTCCGTCCCGGAGAAAAAATCCCCGTCGACGGCGTCGTCCTCGATGGCCGCAGCTCCGTCGACGAGTCCATGATCACCGGCGAATCCGTCCCCGTCGAAAAATCCTCCAACAGCAAAGTCATCGGCGCGACCATCAACTCCACCGGATCGTTCATCATGCGAGCCGAGCGCGTCGGCTCCGAAACTCTGCTTGCCCGAATCGTCCAGATGGTCGGCCAGGCCCAGCGCAGCCGCGCTCCCATCCAGCGCCTCGCCGATCGCGTCGCCGCCTGGTTCGTGCCCGCCGTCGTCGCCGTTGCCGCTATCACGTTCGCCGCCTGGTCGCTGTTCGGTCCGCAGCCACGCCTCGCGCACGCCTTGGTCAACGCTGTCGCGGTTCTCATCATCGCCTGCCCCTGCGCCCTCGGACTTGCTACTCCCATGGCCATCATGGTCGGCACCGGCCGCGGCGCCCGCGCTGGAGTCTTAATCAAAAACGCCGAAGCCCTCGAGACGCTAGAAAAGGTCGACACCTTAGTCGTCGACAAAACCGGCACGCTCACCGAAGGCAAGCCCAGCGTTACCAGCATGTCTGACCGTCTCTCGAACGATCCCGAACTCGTGCGCCTCGCCGCCGGCCTCGAATCTGCCAGCGAGCATCCGTTAGCCAACGCAGTCGTCGCCGCCGCCGCCGGGAAAAAACTCAAGCTTTCTCCTCCGCAAGAATTTCAATCCATCCCAGGAAGGGGAATCACCGGAGTGGTGAATGGCCGCAAAGTCGCCGTCGGCAGCGTGCGAATGATGGTTGAGCTCGGAATCCTGCAAAAACCAGAAGTCATTTCCGGACCCTATCCTGGGGGCACAATTCTCTGCGTCGGCATCGACGGGGAGTATGTAGGCGCGTTCACCGTTGCCGACCAACTGAAGACCGGAACTGCCGATACCGTGCTTGAACTCCAGAAGCGCGGCGTCAGAATCGTGATGCTCACCGGCGACAACCGGATCGTAGCTCTCCGCAGTGCCAGCACGCTCGGCATCACCGAGTTTGAAGCCGAAGTCCTGCCCGAAGGAAAATTAGAGGTCATCCGCAAACTGCAGCAGCAGGGAAGAGTCGTCGCCATGGCCGGCGACGGCATCAACGACGCACCCGCGCTCGCGCAAGCCGACGTCGGCATCGCCATGGGCACCGGCACGGACGTTGCCATGGAAAGCGGCGGCGTCACGCTGGTCAAAGGCGATCTCTCCGGAATCCTGCGCGCCCGCAAGCTCAGCCAGGCCACCATGCGCAACATCCGCCAGAATCTTTTCTTCGCCTTCTTCTACAACGCCATCGGAGTCCCCATCGCCGCCGGCATCCTCTATCCTTTCTTCGGCCTGATGCCGGGCAGCATGATGCCCACCTTCGCTGCCGCCGCCATGAGCTTCAGCAGCGTCAGCGTAATCACCAACGCCCTCCGCCTTCGCCGCGCCAAGCTTTAAGAAATGTGGGACGGACACTCTTGTCCGTCGCCTTTGACTCTGATCTTGAAGTTGTTCTTTGAAGTTGCCTTGAAGGAGCGCGGCTTCAAGCCGCGCCGTAAGTCATTCAGAAGAAGAGAGGCCTTTAGCCCCCAAAGGCTCCTCCGGAAGCCGGCGAGCGGAAGCCGGAAGCCGCCCAGCGGAAGCCGCCCCTACATTTTGCTCAGAAAATCCGTAATCTCCGGCTCGGTCCAGTCCACCGCGCCAATGAACTTCCGCCGCGTCACTCCGTTGCGGTCAATGATGTAAGTCTCCGGCCAGCCATGCGTGCCATAGAGATTGGGAGTCTTCTGCCCCGGATCGCGCACCGTGAGCAGGTTCACTCCATGCTCTTTTAGGAATTGCCGGTAGGCGTTCTCGTCCACGTCAATGCTGACCGCCACCACCGTCACGCCCTTCGCCTTCATGCGCCGCTGCATTTCCACCAGCGAGGGCATTTCCTCGACGCACGGTGGACACCACGTCGCCCAGAAATTCAGCACCACCACCTGCCCGCGCAGTTGACTGAGCGCCACCGTCCGCTCCGAGTCCTGCACGGTAAAATCAGGAGCGTTCGACCCGATCCGCGGCGGCCGCGTCCCGCTGTAGCATCCGCAGAGCGTGATCAGCAAAAGAACAGCAATCAAAGCAGCAGGGAACTGGGCAGCGCGTTTCACACAGTTATAATAATTGATTCGCTGGCTTTGAGCGGCGCAGCGCGCTGAGCCTTCGATTCGATCGATGACCACGTCAATGACCACGTCCATGACCACCCCCATGAGGACGACGGAAACAATCCGGCAGCCGCAAGTCTCCGTTGTTATCCCCGCGCGCAACGAAGAGGCCAGCCTCGCCGACTGCCTGCAGTCCCTGATCGCTCAAACCGGCGTGAATTTCGAAGTCATCGTGGTCAACGACCACTCCACCGACTGCACTCGCGAAATCGCCACATCGTTTCCTGCAGTCACAGTCCTCGAAGCCGGCCCTCTACCCGACGGCTGGACCGGCAAAAACAACGCCGTCACCACCGGCGCGCGCCAAGCCCGCGGCGAGTGGCTGCTGTTCACCGACGCCGATACTGTTCATCTCCCCGGCTCGCTGGCCGCCGCGTTGAAAGAAGCGCAAGAAAACGGCGTTGACCTACTCTCATATTCTCCCGAGCAAATCGCCGTTACCTTCTGGGAGATGGCAACCCTCCCCGTGGTCTTCGCCGAACTCGCGCGGCAATATTCTCCGTCGAAGGTCAGCGATCCCAACTCTCCCGTCGCCGCCGCCAACGGCCAGTACATCCTCATCCGCCGCGAAGCTTATGAGGCTGTGGGAGGCCACGCCGCCGTTGCCTGCAACATCCTCGAAGACGTCGCGCTCGCCCGCGCCGTGAAATCCTCCGGCCGCAAAATTCTCTTTCGCTACGCCGCCGACCGCGTCCGCACCCGCATGTACCGCAACTACCGCCAGCTTCGCGACGGCTGGACCAAGAACCTCGCGTTGCTGTTTCCAAATCCCGGCTGGCTTGCGGCGAAGACTATCTTTTGGTGGGGACTGGGTTGGGCAATTCTTTTTGGTCCTTTATTCATGCTTCTTGGAGCTGTGCTCACAGATCGGGTAGCGTCGCTCGGCCGGCTGAACAGCGTGTTCTTGGCACTTGCCGGTGTTGTGAAACATTGGTGGTGGGTTCTGACCTTGATTCCAACTTTGGGGCGCAATCTTGGTCGACTCAGACGAGCCAACTTCGATTTGACAATGGAATGGCTCGGCGTCCTCTTCGGCATGCCCATGTTCGCCTATTTATTGCTGCGCTCCAAGCGAGCCCACGCCAACGGCAGCGTCTCATGGAAAGGCAGAACGTACGATTCGAAAAACAATCCGCGAGACGCGCCGAAAGAAGGACCAAGCGCATCCGCAAAGCTCAGCAGTTCCACCCCCACTCCCGCAGGACGACTCTCATGAAAGCAATGACCCTCATTCTGCCGACGATTCTCTTGCTCGCGCTCACGGCCCGCACCGCCGCGCCCGCCGTCGCCGCACAGCAATCCCAAGCCGGTTCCGCCTTCGCTCAGCTGACCATCGAACCCGGCTCGCGCGTCGGCCCCCTCAAACTCGGCGACTCGCGCGAGCGCGTCCTCGAACTGTTCCCCAAAAAAGCCGAGGACCAGGAGTGGGAAAACAGTTGCGGCACCACCGTCGATTGGGTGGACGCGGAAAACAAAACCGGCCATGGCGACTTGTTCATCCGCCTCAAGAAAGGCAAAATATTCCAGATCGAATCCGCCACCACCCGCTTTCACACCGCCGAAGGCATCACCATTTTCGATCACGCCGACAAAGTCGCTGACGCCTACAAAGACCTGCGCGCCTTCACTCTGCTCACCCCTCCCGTCCCCGCCCTGGGC
>Ga0302326_10021077_pt1 | contig 13380 bp, 11 predicted proteins | sample Palsa_T0_3_FD_202264 | JGI IMG/M metagenome (GOLD analysis project Ga0302326, IMG submission 202264) | Peat permafrost microbial communities from Stordalen Mire near Abisko, Sweden - Palsa_T0_3 | ecosystem: Environmental > Terrestrial > Soil > Palsa > Peat permafrost | place: Sweden: Abisko... | reverse complement strand
GGTGGCGAGCTGGCGCGCGGCCACCGTGGGCGCGGCGAAGCCGGGCCGGTGGGCGATCATGAAACCGAGCCGCGAGGTCACCGAGGCCGCGTGCGCCACTACCAGGAGGCTGTCGGGCGCTGTCGATCCGAAGGCCACCAGCGCGCGGTCGAAGCCGCCGGCGTCGTGGGCCCTGGCGATGGCCTCGACATAGTCGCGGTCGAGGGCCGGGCCGGTGTCGGGATGGATCTCGGAAGCCCCGTTCGCGCCGATGAAACCGATGAATTCGACGGACATGAAGATTGTCCCCGGCGTTGGGCAGGCGGCGGAGGCATCCATACCGCGCGCGCCGGGCGGTGACAGCGAGTTATTCTCAAGGGAGCTGTTGGCCGGAGCTTAGGGCAGGGCCGCGCCGCGCTCTCAGCGGATCTTCGCCGCCCCCGTCCCAGCCGCGAAATTTTTTCCTGTCGCGGGCCCCGCACGGCGCGAGGCTGTGGCATAGGTCATCGATGGACCGCCTCGATCCGATCATGGAGCCGCACCCGCTCGGGGAGTCCGCCGGCTGGTACGTGCTCATCGTATGGCCGACCGGCCCGGAGCAACACGTCACCGGTTTCGCGACCGAGGCCCAGGCCAGGGCCTGGATCGACGACGATTGCGAGGCCCCCAAGGTCAGACGGCCGCGCCAGGGGCGAAGCCAGCCCGGTTTCTGATTGCCCTGACAACGCCTCCGGATCGCCTCGACGCAGACGCCGATGCGTGACGGCTTCCAGGTGGCGCGGCTTCCCAGGCCGACCGGCGCCACCGTCAGCATGGACCGTTGCTCCGGGCCTCGCCGGATGGCAACAATTGTCCGGGCCCATCGACTGGGGAGTGGGTGATGGTCAAGCGGACCTTCGATCGCCGTCGATTTCTGGTCGGCGGCGCCGTCGCCGGAACCACGGGCGTCGCGGCCGCCGCCAGCCTGCACGACGGCGAACTAGGCGGACCGGCGCAGACCTTCAACGGGTCGGTCCCGTGGCGGGAGGGAACGGCGGACGCGCCGCCCGGCGTTACCGGAACAGATTTCATCTTTTTCACCGCGGCCGAGCGCGCCTTCATCGAAGCGGCCGTCGCAAGGCTGATCCCGAACGATCCGGTGGGCCCGGGCGCGGTCGAGGCAGGCGTGCCGTTCTTTCTCGACCGACAACTCGCGGGGCCCTTCGGTCAAGGTCAGCACTACTTCCTCGGCGGCCCATGGCCAAAGGGCGCGCCGGAGCAGGGCTACCAGACCCGCTTCAGCCCCGCCCAGCTCTATCGCGCCGCGATCCCGGCGATCGAGCGCCATGTCGGAGCGGACTTCAACGGCGTCGCGTTCGGCAAGCTCGCCGTGGCCGACCAGGACAAGGTGCTCGAGGGCCTGGAGAGCGGGGTCATCGCGCTCGACGGGGGCGTGGACGCCAAGACCTTCTTCGCGATGCTGCTGCAGAACACCAAGGAGGGCTATTTCTCCGACCCGATCTACGGCGGCAACAAGGACATGGCCGCCTGGAAGATGATCGGCTTTCCCGGCGCCCACTACGACTACAAGGAGTGGGTCACCCGTCATGGGGAACGCGTCCCCTATCCGCCGGTCGGCTTCAAGGGCCGTCCGGGCTGGACCGGGGGCTGAGCGGTGACGACGATCCTCCAACCCGTCGACGCGGTGCTGGTGGGCTTCGGCTGGACCGGCGCGATCATGGGCCAGCAGCTCTGCGACGAAGGCCTCAGCGTGGTGGCGCTGGAGCGCGGGCCCTGGCGCGACACGCCGACCGATTTCGCGACCGGGTTTGCTCAGGACGAGTTGCGCTACATGTGGCGCCATCACCTGTTCCAGAACCTCACCTATGACACCCTGACGATCCGCAACAACACCAGCCAACAAGCCCTGCCGATGCGCCGTCTGGGCTCGTTCCTGCTCGGCACCGGCGTCGGTAGCGGCGGCGTGCACTGGAACGGCCAGATCTGGCGCTTCCTGCCGTCGGACTTCCTGACCAAGAGCCACAATCAGCAGCGCTACGGCCAAAAGGCGGTCACCGACTACGACCTGACCGTGCAGGACTGGGGCGTCACCTACGAGGAGTTGGAACCCTTCTACGACCAGTTCGACAAGCTGTGCGGCACCAGCGGCAAGGCCGGGAACCTGAAGGGCGCGATCCAGCCGGGCGGCAATCCTTTCGAGGGGCCACGCTCCAACGAATACCCGACCCCGCCGATGGCCCAGACCTACGCGCCGACCCTCTTCGGGCAGGCGGCGGCGAGCCTTGGCCGACATCCGTTCCCCCACCCCACCGGCAACCTCTCCCAGCCCTACGTGAACCCGTTGGGGGCCCAGCTCGGCGAATGCACCTACTGCGGTTTTTGCGAGAAGTTCGGCTGCGGCAACTATTCGAAGGCCAGCCCACAGACGACCGTCCTGCCGTATCTGATGTCGAAGCCGAACTTCACCCTGAAGACCGAGTGCGAAGTCCTGAAGGTGGAGCTCACGGCCGACCGCAAGCGGGCGACCGGCGTCACCTATGTGAACAGCGCCGGCGAGGAATTCTTCCAGCCGGCGGAGATGGTGATCCTGTCGGCCTACATCCTCCAGAACGTGCGGCTGATGCTGCTGTCAGGCATCGGCCAGCCCTACGACCCAGCGACCGGCCAAGGGCAGGTCGGTCGCAACTACGCCTATCAGACCATGTCCTCGGTGAATGTGTTCTTCGACGACAAGATCCTGAACCCCTTCATCGGCGCCGGCGCGCTGGCGACAGTGATCGACGACTTCAACGGCGACAGTTTCGACCACTCGGGCCTGGGTTTCATCGGCGGCGCCTACATCGGCGGGATGGTCACCGGCGGTCGGCCGATCGAGATGATCTACACCCCGCAGGGCACGCCGGCGTGGGGGCTGGAATGGAAGCACGCCGCGGCCAGGAACTATCTCAAGAGCTTCGCCATCAGCGTCCACGGCTCGTGCATGAGCCATCGCGGCAACTACCTCGACCTGGACCCGTCCTACCGGGACATCCACGGCCGGCCGATGCTGCGGATGACGTTCGATTTCACCGACAACGAGCACAAGATGTCGGACTATCTGACCGATCGCGCCGCCGAGGTGGCCAGGGCCATGAACCCGCGGGAGATCAAGCTCAATCGGCGGACCGGCTCCTGGAGCGTCGTTCCCTACCAGACCACCCACAACACCGGCGGGGCGATCATGGGCGACAACCCCAGCGACAGCGCCGTGAACAAATACCTCCAGGTCTGGGGGACGCCCAATGTCTTCTCCCTGGGCGCCGGCGCCTTCCCGCAGAACGCCGGCTACAACCCGACCGCGACCGTGGCGGCGCTGACCTATCACGCGGCGGCGGCGATCAGGGGCCAGTACCTGAAGGCGCCGGGCCCGCTGGCGCAAGCCTAGGACGATGGGCCGTCCCTCCCGCCTTCTGCTTGGAGTCGGCTCCGCGGTGACGGCGCTGGCGCTCGCGGCCTGGGCGGCGAGCGAGACACCGACGACGCCAGCCCTGCCGGCCCATCCGGCCGGCACGGTCACGCCGCCGGGCCTGCTTGCGGAGCCGATCTCGGACACGGTCCCGAACGCCCAGCGGCTGCGCCGCGGCCAGGCCCTGACGATCGCCGGCGACTGCATGTCCTGCCACGTCCGCGACGACAGACAGCCCTTCGCGGGTGGCCATGGCCTCAACACCCCCTTTGGCGTGATCTACTCGGCGAACATCACCCCCGATGCCAAGACCGGGATCGGCGCCTGGACCAGCGATACCTTCTACCGGGCCATGCACGATGGCGTTGGCGCGCACGGGGAGAATCTCTATCCGGCGTTTCCTTATCCGTGGTTCAGCCGCGTCAGTCGCGCCGATGACGATGCGATCTTCGCCTACCTGAAGACCCTGCCGGCGGTGCGTTATACGCCGCCCGCCAATCGCCTGCCGTTCCCGCTGAACATCCGCTTCCTGGTGAAGGGCTGGAATCTGCTGTTCTTTCGGCCCGACGACTTCCAGCCGAAACCCACCCAATCGGCGGACTGGAACCGCGGCGCCTATCTGGTCACGGGGCTAGGCCACTGCGGCGGCTGCCATACGCCCAAGAACCTCCTCGGCGCGGACGAGACCAACCGCGTGCTGCAAGGCGGCCAGCTCGACAACTGGGTCGCGCCGGATCTGACCGCCAACGCCCGCACCGGCCTTGGCGGCTGGAGCGTGGACGACATCACCGAGTTTCTGCGAACCGGCCGCAATGGGCGCGCCGGCGCCGGCGGAACGATGGCCGAGGTCGTTTCCTATTCCACATCGCTGATGAGCGACGAGGATCGCCGAGCCGTCGCCGTCTACCTGAAAAGCCTGAGCGCCAGCGCCAACGGCGCCCCGCCGCCGGCGGACCCAGGCGCGATGCGGCGAGGCGCGGCGATCTACTCGGACGCCTGCGCATCCTGTCACCTGGAGAACGGCGTCGGGCAGCCGCGGTTTTTCCCGCCCCTCGGCCACGACGCCATCTTGCAGCAGGCCGACCCAATTGGTCTCGAGCACATCATTCTGGCGGGGAGCCGAGTGGGCCCGACCGCGACTCGCCCATCGCCCCTGACCATGCCGAGCTTCGCCTGGAAGCTCACCGACGACGAGATCGCCGACGTCTCGACCTACATCCGCAACAGCTGGGGCAACCGGGCGGCGCCGGTTTCCGCCTCGAAGGTCCGCGACCTGCGCCGCCGCGTCGGCCTTGAGACCGTGCGCTTGACCGTCAACTCGGGCGACCATGGGTGATCCGATGCTCTCAGCGACCAGAACCGACCCTCGTCTTGCGGCGCTCGCCGTCCTCAGCCTCGCCGCCTTGGGCCTCGCCTCGGCAGCCGGCGCCCAGCCGGAGGCCGTGCACAAGACCACGCTCCAGGACCGTCCCTTCCCGCCGCCGATCTACCACAGCGTCACGGTGCGGACCGTGGTCGACCCCGGCGGCGAGGTCGCGCCCCACACCCATCCCGGCGTAGAGATGGGCTATGTCCTCCAGGGCCGGGCGGTGCTGAAGGTGAAGGGGCAGCCCCCGCTTTCTCTTGTCGCCGGCGACAGCTTCTCGGTCCCGCCGCGCACTGTTCACAGCGTCCAGAACCTGGGGCCAGGCGCGCTGACCATGCTCTCCACCTACGTCGTCGAAAGGGGCCAACCGATCGCTTCGCCCGCGCCCTGAACGGTGCGCGTCGCCCAAAACGCCGCCGCTTGCAGGATTGCGCCACCAGCGCCTTTGCCAGATTTTCCAGCGTGATCGGACAGAAGGATCGAAGACGCCGTACCTCGCTGCTCCTCTTTCTGGGCCGCCTCGGCATCGGAGTATAGAATGCCCGCCGATCGCCGGCGCCGGATTACGAGAGGCAAGAACGCGATGGATGCGCACGCAGACGAAACCCCGTCAGGATCGGCGGAGGTCGGCTTCGTCGGTCTTGGCCGCATGGGCGCCGCGATGGCCACGAACCTGGCTCGCGCCGGCCATCGGGTCATAGCCTATGTTCGCCACCGGGATCAGGCAGACAAGCTCTCCGCGCTTGGCCTGGAACCCACGACCGAAATCGCCCCACTCTTCGGGTGCGGGATCGTCGTCACCATGCTCCCGGACGACGCCGCCGTTCTCGAGGTCGTGCTGGGACCAGCCGACCGCGCCGTTCGCGGGCTTGCGCAGGGGTTGGCGCCAGGCGCGATCCATCTTGGCATGAGCACGATCAGCACCGCGATGGCCTTGCGGCTGACCAGCGAACACGCGAGCCACGGGCAAGGCTACGTGGCGGCGCCGGTGTTCGGCAATCCGGACGCCGCCAAGGAGCGCCAGCTCTTCATCATCGCCGCCGGCGCGGCGGATGATCTCGCGCGCTGTCAGCCGCTTTTCGACAGTCTGGGACAGAAGACGTTCGTGGTCGCGGACGAGCCCTGGCACGCCAACCTCGTCAAGCTGCTTGGCAACATGATGAGCGCGACGGCTCTGGAGGTGATCTCGGAGGCGGTCGCGGTGTTTCGCAAGCACGGGCTCGATCCTAAGCCCTTCATCGACATCATGGCCGGCACGATGTTCGGCGGGCGCGCGCACAGGATCTACGGCGAAAAGATCGTCGAGCAGTCCTATGCGCCCGGCTTCGTCCTGCCCCTGGTGCTCAAGGACGTCCGCCTGGCTCTCGCCGAGGCGGAGGCCGCCGGCGCGCCGATGCCCTCGGTGAACGTGGTGCGCGACCGCCTGATCACCGGCATCGCACGCGGCTACGATAATCTCGACTGGACCGCTCTTGGCCTCATCGCCGCTGAAGAAGCCGGGATCGGTTCTGTCCGCCAGCAACCCGCCAATCCGTCGCCGGCGCACCAAAAGCGGGCGACGCGAACGAGGATCTGATGACCGTGGCCGAACCCTCGCGGACCCTTCCGGCCCCCATGGAGTTCATCGGGGTCGCGGGCGTCCCGCTCGAGATTTCCCGCGTCGCCCTTGGGACCTGGGCCATCGGCGGCTGGATGTGGGGCGGGACCGACGAGCAGGAATCGATCGCCACCATCCGCGCCGCGGTCGAGCATGGGGTCACCCTCATCGATACGGCCCCGGCCTATGGGTTCGGCCGCTCCGAAGAGATCGTCGGCAAGGCGCTCCACGACGCCGGCCTGCGCTCGCGCGTCGTCATCGCCACCAAGGTCGGGCTCGGATGGAGCGGGGGACAGGTGTTCCGCAACGCCAGCCAGGAGAGGATCTTCAAGGAGGTCGAGGACTCGCTGCGCCGGCTGCAGACCGACGTCATCGACATCTATCTGGTTCATTGGCCCGACCCCCTGGTGGAAATCGAAGAGACCGCCGAGGCGATGAACGCCGTGTATCGGCAGGGCAAGATCCGGACGATCGGGGTCAGCAATTTCTCGGTCGAGCAGATGGACCGGTTCCGCCGCGTCGCGCCGCTGCATGTACTGGAGCCGCCCTACAACCTCTTCGAGCGCGGCGCGGAGACTGAGCTGCTGCCCTATTGCAGGCGCCATGGGATCTCGACCTTGGGCTACGGCGCCCTGTGCAGGGGTCTCCTTTCGGGGCGAATGCGGCCGGAAACCCAGTTCTCGAGCGACGATCTGCGGCGAACCGATCCGAAGTTCCAGCCGCCGCGGTATGCGAAGTATCTCTCGGCGGTCGAGCAGCTAGATCAACTGGCGCGACAGCGGTTCGGCAAGCGGGTGATCGACCTGGCGGTTCGCTGGGTGCTGGATCAGGGGATCAGCGCGGCGCTGTGGGGCGCGCGCCGGCCCGACCAGTTGGGACCCGTCGATGAAGTCGCCGGCTGGAGGCTGGACGCGGACGCCATGGCCGAGATCGAGCGGATACTTCGCGCCACGATCACCGAGCCGGTCGGACCGGAGTTCATGGCGCCGCCGGCGCGGGGAGCGGCCACCATCCAGAGGCCCTGACGCCTTACCCCGGCAACACCACGCCGACGAGGATGGCGGCGAATTGGGTAGCCGCGGCGGCGACGACCAGGGCGTGCCAGATGGCGCGGCGGAAGGGCAGCGTCTTCCTCAGATAGATCACCACCCCCGCCGAATAGACCAGCCCTCCGGCCAGAAGCAGGGCCAGGGCGGCGGGGGAGACGCCGGCGATCAGGGGCCCGATGGCCGCCACGGCCACCCAGCCCAGCGCCAGGTAGAGAACGACCCAGAAGCCCTCGCCGAGGCCCGGAAGGAAGAGCTTGCCGCCGGCGCCCGCCAGGGCCAGGGCCCACACCGCCGCCGTCATCCAGATAGACCAGGCGCCCGTCAGGCGCTGGGTGGTGAACGGGGTGTAGGAGCCGGCGATCATCAGGAAGATCGCCGCGTGGTCGAACCGGCGCAGCAGCGGCCGCCGCTGCGGGCTGGCGAGATTGTAGAGGGCCGAGGCGAGGAACATGACCGTCAGGCAGGCGGCGTAGACGCCGATGGCGGGCGCCTGCCTGGGATGGCCAAGTCCCAGGGAAAGGCCCAGCAGGCTCACGCCGCCGAGCGCGCCGGCGGTCAGGCCGATGGTGTGCACCCAGCGGTCGGCGCGGCGTTCGCCGGCGGAGGGATAGTGGACGGCCTCCGGGACTGGGGTGGGAAGCGTCGTGTCTCTCTGTCCCGATCCGCTAGCCGTTCTCGGTCGGACGGCCCTGGCGAACCAGCAGGGCCGACCCCTCATGGGTGATTTCCCAGCCTTCGCGGCTGCGCTGCGCCAGACCCAGATCGGTCAGGGTCCGCGCGGTCGAAATGTTGACAAACCCAACCGCCTCGCCGGACTTCTTCCGGGCGAGATCGCGCAGGGCTTCCATCTGGTCGCTCGTCAGGGGATCCATCCTGTCGTCAATATAGGCCGCGCCCGGGTCAACCGCCGAACAAATCGACTCAGGCCGGGCGGGGCTGCGCGCGCACGGTGTCTTGCAGTAGGCTCTCCGCGCGATGGCGATACGCCCAACAACCAGGCCGCTGCGGACCCCGGAGCGCCGACCCAGGTCCTCGGCCTGGTCGCCTTTCCGCTACCGGGTGTTCACGGTGCTCTGGATCGCGACCGTGGTCTCGAACATCGGCGGGTGGATGTATTCGGCCGCCTGCGGCTGGTTGATGACCGAGCTCAATCCGGCGCCGCTGGCGGTGTCTCTGGTCCAGGTCGCCAACAGCCTGCCGATGTTCCTGATCGCGATCCCGGCCGGGGCGCTGGTCGACATCGTCGACAAGCGCAAACTGCTCATTCTCGGCGAAGTCTCGATCTCGGTCATCTCGACCGTGTTCGCGGCGATGGTCTGGCTGCGGCTCGTGACCCCGACGAGCCTGCTGGTGTCCGCCTTCCTAGTCGCCGCCGGCAACGCCCTGACGGCGCCCGGCTACCAGGTGATCGTGCCCCTGCTGGTTCCCAAGCCCGAGCTGGCGAGCGCCGTCGCCGCCAACAGCGCCGGGGTCAACGTCAGCCGGGCGGTAGGCCCCGCCCTCGGTGGCGCGATCCTGGGCGCCTTTGGCATCGCGGCGCCCTTCTGGGTCAACGCGGTCAGCAACTTCGGGGCGATCGGGGCCTTGATCTGGTGGCGCGGACCGCGCCGCAGGGGCGCGCAACTGCCGCCGGAGCATCTGCTGAGCGCGATCCAAACCGGATTGCGGCACGCGCGCTTCAACGCGCCGCTTGGCGCCACCCTGATCAGGACCGCGGGCTTCTTCCTGTTCGCGAGCGCCTACTGGGCGCTGCTGCCGCTGGTGGCGCGCACGCAGGTCGGCGGCGGGCCGCTGCTCTTCGGCGTGCTGTTGGGTGCGATCGGCGCATCCGCGGTCGGCGCCGCCTTCGCCCTCCCCTGGCTCAGCGATCGACTGGGCCCCGACGGACTGACGATGACCGGCACGCTGGGGACGGCGCTGGCGACCGCGATGTTCGGCCTGGCGAAGGACCCGTTCACCGCCCTCGCAGCCAGCCTCGTCGCCGGCGCGGCGTGGGTGGTCGCGATAACGAGCCTCAACGTCTCGGCCCAGATGGCCCTGCCGGCCTGGGTGAGGGGGCGGGGCCTGGCGATCTATGTGACGGTGATGTTCGGCGCCCTCAGCCTCGGGAGCGTGATCTGGGGCCAGGCGGCCGCGAGCCTGGGGCTCGGCCCGGCCCAGTTCATCGCCGCGGCCGGCTGCGCCGCGACCGTCCCGCTGCTGCGGCGCTGGAAGTTGCAGACGGCGAGGACCCTGGACCTCTCGCCCTCGATGCACTGGCCGGCGCCGATCACCACCGGCGACTTCAGCGGCGATCGCGGCCCGGTCCTGGTCATGGTGACCTACCAGATCGACCCGAAGAACCGCGAGCCGTTCCTGCTGGCGCTGGAGAAGGCCGGACGGGAGCGACGGCGGGATGGCGCCTACCGTTGGCGCATCTTCGAGGATCCGTCGGAGAAGGGGCGCTTCGTGGAGACCTTCATGTCGGATTCCTGGCTGGACCACCTGCGCCAGCACCAGCGGGTCACGAAGGCCGACCAGGTGCTGGAGGATGCGGCGCAAAGCTTCCAGGTCGGCGAAGGACCCCAGACGACCCATCTGATAGGGGTGTCAGCGCAGAGCCGGCGCAAGTAACGACAGCGAACCAGCCTGCAAGGAAAATCATGAGCGAAGAACGACCCGAACCCTGCCGGCCGGTTTCGGCCGATGACCTGCCGTGGGAGCCGTGGTCGCATGGGGAGCGCTACGGCGGCCGCGTCCGCAAGATCGGCAACGCCGCCGGGGCGGTGAGGATCGGGGTACACATCGAGGAGCTGCCGCCCGGCAAGAAGTCGTGTCCGTCCCACTACCACTACCAGGAGGAAGAGCAGCTCTACGTGCTGGCGGGTCGCCCTACCCTGTTGCTGGGCGAGGAGAGTCTGGCGCTGAAGCCGGGCGATCATGCCTGTTTCCCGGCCGGCCAGGAGATCGGCCACTGCCTGGTCAACGAGACCGACGAGGTCTGCCGGTTCCTGATGATCGGCGAGCGCAATCGGGGCGACGTCGTCGTCTACCCGGACTCCGGCAAGATCCTGGTCGGCTCGGTCGACAAGGTCTTCGATCTTGGGGCCGTGAAGGACTATTGGGACGGCGAATAGCGCAAGCCCGCCAGCTTCGAATCTATCGCGGTCTCGCCGCTCGTGCGATCAGTGACAGGCCCGGCCGACCCCACTTCACCCATGATCGGAAGCAGGTAGTGGCTCTCATCGCCAAGCGGTTGCTAATCGTCCTGGTCGTTCTCTGCGCGCGCTTCGGCGCGGCCCACGCTCAGGATCAGAGCAAGCCGGCGATCTTCCCTCAACTTGGACATTCGAACGTTGTCCGGTCGCTCGCCTTCTCGCCGGACGGAAAAATGCTGGCTTCCGGGGGTTATGACAAAGCCATCAAACTCTGGGACCTGGCCAGCGGGCGCGAACTGCGCACCCTCAACGGCCACACCGACTATGTTCAGTCGGTCGCCTTCTCGCCGGACGGGAAAACGCTCGCCTCGGGGAGCTCCGACAAGACCATCAGGCTTTGGGACGTGGCCAGCGGGCGCGAACTGCGGACCCTCGCCGGGCATTCCGGCTTGGTGCACGGCGTCGTCTTCTCGCCGGACGGCAAGCTGCTGGCCTCGGGAAGCTACGACAACACCGTCAAGGTCTGGGACGTGGCCAGCGGCCGCGAACTTCGGACCCTCGCCGGGCATACCGACACCGTCAGCTCCGTCGCCTTTTCGCCGGACGGCAGGGTGCTGGCCTCGGGCGGCTGGGACAGGACCGTCAGGCTCTGGGATGTGGCCACCGGCCGCGAACTGCGCACCCTCTCCGGGTCCGCCGACAAGGTCCAGTCCGTCGCCTTCTCGCCGGACGGGAAGGTGCTCGCCTCCGGGAGCGCCGACGGCGTTATCGAGCTTTGGGACGTGGCCGGCGGGAGCGAACTTCGGACCCTGACCGGGCATGCCGGCTGGGTCGAATCCGTCGCCTTCTCCCCGGACGGCAAACTATTGGCCTCGGGGGCCGACGACCACGTCATCAAGCTCTGGGACGTGGCCAGCGGCCGCGACCTGCGCACCCTTGCCGGGCACAGCGACTGGGTCACCTCGGTCGCCTTCTCGCCGGACGGCAAGGCGCTGGCCTCGGCAAGCGGCGACTACCAGATCGCGCTCTGGGACGTAGCCAGCGGACGCCCGCAGCGCACCCTCAGCGGCCACGTGGGTTCGATCTCCTCGATCGCCTTCTCGCCGGACGGAAAAGTGCTCGCCTCGGGGAGTTTCGATTCCACGATCAAGCTCTGGGACGTGGCCGGCGGGAGCGGATTGCGGATCCTGAAAGGCCACGGGGCGCCGGTCAGCTCGATCGCCTTCTCGCCGGACGGCAAGGTCCTGGCCTCGGGCGCCTGGGACAAGACCATCAAGCTCTGGGACGTCGCCGGCGGCCGCGAGCTGCGCACCCTGACCGGGCACACCGAATGGGTCGAAGCTGTCGTTTTCTCGCCGGACGGCAAACTCTTGGCCTCGGGCGGCTTCGACGACACGATCAAGCTCTGGGATGTCGCCAGCGGGCGAGAGCTGCGAACGCTGAACGGGCATAGCAGAGAGGTGTTCTCCCTCGCCTTCTCGCCGGACGGCAAGGTTCTGGCCTCGGGAAGCCTGGATAACACCATCAAGCTCTGGGACGTCGCCAGCGGCAGCGAACTGCGGACCCTCTCCGGGCACACCAATCAGATCAACGCCCTCGCCTTCTCGCCGGACGGCAAGTCGCTGGCCTCGGCTTGCGGGGATGGAACCATCAAGCTCTGGGACGTGGCCAGCGGGCGCGAGGAGCGGACGCTGACCGGACATACCGGCCCGGTCAATTCGGTCGCCTTCTCGCCGGACGGCGGGGTGCTCGCTTCGGGGAGCTGGGACTACACGATCAAGCTCTGGGACGTCGCAAGCGGGCGCGAGCTGCGCGCCCTCAGCGGCGATACCGGCTGGGTCCAGGCGGTCGCCTTCTCACCGGACGGCAAACTATTGGCCTCGGGAAGCTGGGACGGCACGACAAGGGAGTGGGACGCCTCGTCCGGCAAGGAGCGTGTCGCGCTCATCGCCTTCGTCGACGACTCCTTCCTCGCCTTCACGCCCGAAGGCTATTTCGACTCCTCCTCGGCCAAGGCCGAGGAACATTTGAACGTTCGCATCGGCGACCGGGTATTCGGCATCTCGTCATTTCGCGAAAGCTTCTATCGGCCCGAACTGGTCAAGCTCAGCATCACCGGCGCCTCGCTCGGTCAGTTCGGAGACATCGGCGGCGAGAAGCTGCCGCCGGCGGTGGAGCTCATCGATCCGCCGCAATCGACCAGCGAGCCGAGCCTGAAGGTGACCGTCCGCCTCGCCGACGGCGGCGGCGGCATCGGCCCTGTCCGAGTGTTCCTGAACGGCTCGGCGATTATCCAGGACACCACCCCGGCGACGCCGGGGGCTCGGGCGATCACGCGCAGCTACGCCGTTCCGCTCCTCGATGGCCCCAATGCGCTGAGGGTAGTCGCCTTCAACGCCGACGGCAGCGTCCAGAGCAACGACGCGACCGCCGCCATCGTCGCCCATCTGCCGTCGGCCCGGCACGGAACCCTTTACGCCGTGGTGGTCGGCATCCAGGATTTCCCCAAGGCCCCGAGGAACAATCTCACCAATCCGGTCGCCGACGCCCAACTGTTCGCCGAGACGCTGAGGAAGGGTTCGCAACCGCTGTTCGAGAAGCTCGACATCAGACTGCTGACCACCGCAGCCGAGACCGACAAGGACCACGTGGTGGAGGCCCTGAAGGCGGTGCAGTCGGTGGCCGCGCCGGGCGATGAGTTCGTGTTCTTCGTGGCGAGCCACGGAATCGTGGCCGACGGCGTCTACTACCTCATCACCTCCAATGTCGGTTCGGCGCAGCCCGAGCGCCTGAAGATCGATGCGATC
>Ga0302326_10021075_pt1 | contig 13380 bp, 17 predicted proteins | sample Palsa_T0_3_FD_202264 | JGI IMG/M metagenome (GOLD analysis project Ga0302326, IMG submission 202264) | Peat permafrost microbial communities from Stordalen Mire near Abisko, Sweden - Palsa_T0_3 | ecosystem: Environmental > Terrestrial > Soil > Palsa > Peat permafrost | place: Sweden: Abisko... | reverse complement strand
TCATCATTTAGTGACAGCGGTACGGAGTAAACCCGGTAATCGTGGTGCTCGCGCGAATCGAATCCAGCCGTAAATAGCTGCGCCGTTCGCAATCGAGGTATCCTGTACTTTAGTGGCGCCACGCGCCAAACACACGCTGCATCCGAACGTGCATTCCGGTGATCCTGTTGCTGCGGGCCCAATAAGAGTGTATTTCGGATTGTCCTGGGGCGCCCGATGCGGGCCGATCGGGCAATGAAACAACCTACAAGAAACCAAATGAGGAGAACCTGAGGATGAACCGCAAAAGCATCTGGATCGTCGCCAGTATGACTGGCGCGCTCGCGCTCGCGGTTGTGTGCGGCGCGGCCCTTTCCGGGCTGGATAAGTACACAGTGCAACTGCCGAATGGAGTTGCGTTCTCGGACTTCAAGGGCTACGAGGACTGGCAGCTTATCTCCAGTGCGGAGACGGATGATCGGCTCAAGGTAATCCTGGGCAATCGGACGATAATTGCGGCCTTCAAGGCCGGTATTCCCGGCAACGGCAAGCCGTTTCCCGAGGGCTCGAAGATCGCAAAGGTCCAGTGGAAACCGAAGAAGAGCACGGAAGCCCCGTTTGCAGTGAATGTTCCGGACACCCTGGCGGACCTTTTCTTCATGGAGAAGGACAGCAAGAGATTTCCGGATACGGGAGGGTGGGGCTACGCGCAGTTTGACTATGACCCGGCGTCGGCCATTTTCAGTGCGGATAAGGCCGGCACGCCAAATTGCGGACAGGTCTGCCACGTAGCCGTTAAAGCAAAGAATTACGTCTTTCACCCCTACGAGATGCGCTGAGACGTTTGGACGTTCTCGGATGCATGCCGCTCCGATAAACGCTTTCGGACGACGTGATACTGCTGCAGAGCGGCCGTTAGCTGGAAGTTCTCATGGAACGAGAAGTCGACGCTCAATGACCCTCGAGGTTGGTCCACCCTACCCAAATTAATCGTCTATCACCTCGATAGATCACTGACTGATCAACTCGCAGAAATCGGCCTGAAGCCCGGCGACATCGGCCGTGTTGCGATATCGCACACGCATGGAGACCACATCGGCAACATGGGGTTGTTCCCCAATTCTACAATTGTGATGCAGCGAGATGAGTACAGCTGGATACATTCCCCCAACGGGTCTGACGACAATGTAAATCAATTGATGACGCTGGCGCGTAAGCTCATGGGCACGCCCAAGAACCTTCAGCTCATCGACGGTGATACCGATCTATTCGGCGATGGGAGCGTCACTTTGGTTTCAACGCCAGGCCACACCCCCGGCCACCAGTCGCTGCTCGTGCATCTTAAGAGTTCCGGCTTCATCGTGCTATCGGGCGACGTTGCTCATTCGGAAGAGAATTTCGACAAGGACATCGTTCCGTCCCTCAATACAAATAAGGCAGAATCAATCGCGTCGATGGAAAAAGTCAGGCAGCTGATCGCAACGTACAAGGCGTCGTTTTTTATAAATCACTACAAAAAACAAACCGACACGCTTAAGCTAATCCCCGCATTCTACGACTAAGATTGGTCGATTGATCGTCGCACCCGTCGCAAGGGTGTGCGGCTGGCGGATTTACAGTCGCTTCGAGCTCTTATCAAAGCCTCTCCTACCCGAGATAGGAAATAAGCCATGGTCCTCGATCAACGCTTCTTCGATACCTGGAGTTTGCGCGCGCTGGCCGCACTGCGCCTCGTCGCCGCGTTCTTGTACCTGCAGCACGGGACGGCCAAGCTGTTGCACGTGCCGCATGTCCCTGAATTCGACTCGCTGCGCGCGATGTCACTCATCGGCTTCGCCGGAGCGCTCGAAATCGTGGGAAGTCTGTTGCTGCTGCTTGGCCTATTCACCCGGCCGGTGGCCTTCATTCTCTCCGGAGAAATGGCAGTGGCGTATTTCATGGCGCATGCATCGCAAGGCCACTTCCTCAGCCCGGCGCTCAACCGAGGAGAGGAGGCGGTTCTCTACTGCTTTATCTTCCTGTTTCTGTCCGTTGCCGGCGGCGGTGCCTGGAGCATTGACGCGAGCCGCGGCCGCAAATAAGTAACCACGGCTCTCCGCGAGCGGGGAAAAGCAAAGCTCAGGCCTCGCGAACCAGACCCTGCCGCAATTGACGCGCACAGCGTAAAGTGGATCGTCCATGCTTGAACACTTCCATCCGGCCGTCACGCGCTGGTTCGGCGCAAAAGTTCCCGCGCCCAGGGCCCCGCAGCTGATCGCTTGGCCCGCCATCGCCGGGCGCGAGTGCGCGCTAATCGGTGCCCCGACCGGCCCGGGCAAGACGCTCGCGGCTTTTCTGACCGCGATCGATCGACTTGTGCTCGCGGTAGTCGGCGGCGAGCTCCCCGGGGGTACCCAGATCGCCCACGTCTCGCCGCTGAAGGCGCTCTGGAACAAAATCCGGCGCCGCGCGCAAATCGGCTGACCCGACACCTGCGCGCCCGAGCCATGTTTTCCCTCGAGCACGTCAGCAAACGTTTCGGAACCTTCGCCGCGCTTGAGGACCTCACGCTAGAGTTTCCATCCGGTGCCGTGACCGCGGTGATCGGCAGCAGCGGTTCTGGCAAATCCACAATATTGCGTCTGCTGCTCGGTCTCGAACTGCCCGATGCCGGCCTGGTGCGCGTCGACGGTGTATCTGTGAGCGCGGCCAATCGGCTCGCAATACGGCGCCGTATCGGGTATGTGATCCAAGAGGGAGGTCTCTTTCCGCACCTGACCGTGCGCGACAATTTGGCGCTCCTGCCGCGTCATCTAAAATGGTCGAGAGCACGCATCGATGCGCGGGCACTCGAGCTCGCCGAGCTGGTCGAGATCCCTGGCTCGGCGCTTACGCGTTTTCCGCTGGAGCTCTCCGGCGGCCAGCGTCAACGCGTCGCAGTGATGCGCGCCCTCATGACCGATCCGCCGGCACTTCTGCTCGATGAGCCCCTGGGCGCGCTGGATCCATTGGTGCGCTTTGAACTGCAGGAGCGGTTGCGCCAATTGTTCCACGTGCTCGGCAAGACCGTGGTGCTCGTGACGCACGATCTGCCCGAGGCAGCCTTCATAGCGCCGCGGCTAGTGCTGCTGCGTGCCGGGCGCGTGGTCCAGGACGGCGCGGCTGCCGAGCTCTATGAGCGACCCGCAGATGAATTCGTGCGCCGCTTCGTCGCGGCATATAGACCACCGCCGCTCCCACACTCCGGGGTCTCCCCCTGACGGTGCGCCTACAACTGAGCCACGCACTGTGCGTGTTCGCCTTAACAGGCCTGCTGGTCGCGGGACATGCGGCAACGCCGAGAGAGGCGCCCATCGTCGGCTCGAAGGACTTCACTGAGTCGATCATCCTCGGTGAGCTGCTGCGCTTGGACGCGTCACGGCAGGGCCTGCAGCTCGAACACCGACGCGCGATGGGCGGCAGCGCGATCCTCTGGCAGGCGCTACGCGTGGGCAGCATTGATGCCTATCCCGAGTACACGGGCACGCTGACGCAGGAGCTGCTCCCGCAGTTGCCGCATCCCGTAAGCATCGAGGCACTCACGCAGGCCCTGAGTGAGCTCGGTCTCGCAATGAGCTCACCACTCGGCTTCGAGGACCGCTACGCGCTCGGCGTACCCGAAGCCCTCGCGCAGCGCCTGGACCTGCACACGATTTCCGATCTACAAGCGCATCCAGCGTTGCGCTTTGCGCTCTCGAACGAGTTCATGAGTCGCGAAGATGGGTGGCTGGGACTGCGTGCCGCCTACGGGCTCAGTCCCGTGACGGTGCGGGGACTCGATCACAGCCTGGCCTACCACGCGCTCGGGCAGGACGCGGCTGACGTGACCGACGTCTATACGACGGATCCTGAAGTCGATGCCGAGCACATACGCCTGCTCGATGATGATCGGAATTTTTTTCCGAGCTACCAGGCAGTGTGGCTCTACCGCCTTGAGAGCGCGCGGCGCTGGCCAGCGCTTGAAAGCAGCATGCAAGCGCTCGCTGGCCACGTGTCGCTGAGCGCGATGCGCAACCTCAATGCGCAGGTGCAACTCAAGCGGCGGCCCGAGAGCACCGTAGCCGCGCAGTTCCTGTCGACAACGAGCCCACGAGAGCAGGGCTGGGGACGGCGCCTCGCACAGCGCACGCGTGAGCATCTGGCCTTAGTCGGAGTATCACTCGCGCTCGCGCTCGCCCTGGGGCTACCGCTCGGGGTCGTAGCTGCGAAGGCGCCGAGGTTCGGGCGCGCCGTGCTCGCGCTCACTGTCGTACTGCAGACCATACCCTCGCTTGCGATGCTGGTGTTCATGATCCCATTGCTCGGAATCGGCGCCCGACCCGCGATTGCAACACTGTTTCTTTACAGCCTGCTGCCGATCGTGCGCAACACCATGGTGGGACTCAGCTCGTTGCCCGCCGAGCTCATCACTTCGGCGGCATCGCTCGGGCTGCCTTGGCAGGTGCAGCTGTTGCGCATCGAGTTGCCACTTGCGGCGCGCACCATCCTCGCTGGGATCAGCACCGCAGCGGTGATCAACGTCGGCACCGCAACCTTGGGTGCGCTGATTGGGGCGGGGGGCTACGGCGAGCCCATTCTTACCGGTATTCGGCTCAATGACGTGCCCCTGATACTCGAGGGTGCATTGCCTGCCGCCGTGATGGCGTTACTCGTGATGGGGCTCTTCCAGTGGCTCGAGCACCTCGTGACCCCACGGGGCCTGCGCCTGCGGATCGACGCGTAGCACGTGCGATGAGCGGGAGTGGCCGTCCCCATCAGGGCCGCGCCTTAACCGTACGTGAGCTCGGTGCTCTGTCCGACCTCGATGATATATCCGTCAGGATCGCGGATGTAGCAGCGGATCTCGCCGTACTTAGGGATTGGCGCTGTGATGAACTCCGCACCTCGACTCTTCCATAACTTGTAGCACGCTTGAATATCCGCGACGCGAATGTTCATAAAGCTGCTGATTTTATCCGGGTCGGCGAGGACGCTCAGCGTTACCGTCGGCTTGTCCGGTGTGGGGCCACCCCCGACGTTCACAATGAGCCACGTATTCGCAATCTGGATGTGCCCTGACGCACCCTTGCTGTCGCCTCTGCTCAAGATGCGGCCGCCGAAGACCTTTTCGTAGAAATCAGCTGATCGATTGATGTCGGCGACGGTGATAAAAAGTGTGATGGTGAACCCGTCGCAGGGGGGCATCGCATAGCTCTTTTGTTCGATTTGAACGCTCATTGACAACCCTAACTCCGATAAGCAGTGTTCATCATGCGCGAGCAAACATGCTTTTAAATTCGCATCACATCCGGGCCGAGCGTTAGCCGTACGTGAGATCGGTGCTCTGCCCGACCTCGATAATGTAACCGTCAGCATCGCGGATGTAGCAGCGAATCTCGCCGTACTTAGGGATCGGGGCCGTAATGAACTCCGCTCCTCGACTTTTCCACAACTCATAGCACGCTTGAATGTCCGCAACGCGGAAATTCATAAAGCTGTTGATGTGGTTCGGGTCGGGGACGCTGAGCGTTACCGTCGGTTTATCCGGGGTCGGTCCGCCTCCTACGTTCAGAATCATCCAGATATTCGCAAGCTGAAGGTACGCAGGCGCGTTGCCATCACCCAGGCTCAGAATGCGAGCGCCGAAGACTTTTTCGTAATAGCGGGCCGATCGCTCGATGTTGGCTACGGTAAGAAAATGCGCGATGCTGATCCCCTCTCGCGGGGGCATCTGATAGCTTTTCTGCTCGACTTGTACTTGGTTCATAGACGACTCCGATTCGGATATGGTGTTTCCGAGCGGTCAGCGTTCCCCGGTGACCTTTCGTGATGAGGGTACTCGTAAGCTTACTGCGACAATCGAGAACGTCTGCCAAGGCTACCGTGGCAGAGCGGAAGGAGATGAGCTTGAGGCGAGGAGCAGCGTGAATAGCCCCTCCGGATCGGTCCATTCCGCAATCGGGGACCATCCCCCCGCGCGCAGCAACGTCCGGGCTTCCCGGGGCCCATACTTGAGGCAATTCTCGGTATGGATTGTCTCTCCCTTGGTGATTGAAAATGCCTCGCCGGCCACCGTGAATTCGATATTACACACGGCCTCGAGGTGCATCTCAATGCGCGCCTCATAGTCCTTCCAGAGAGCGACATGGCGAAATGCCTCCACAGGTATCGTCCCCTGTAAATCGCGATTTATGCGGTGTATGAGGTTGAGATTGAATCGCGCTGTGACGCCCTGTGGATCATCATAAGCAGCGATTAAACGCTTCGCGTCCTTGATCCGATCTACGCCGATTAATAGGAGTGCGTCTTCGCCCAGGGTGCGCGCGGTGGCCCGTAGGAACTCGACGGCCACGGGCACGGTCATGTTTCCGATAGTGGATCCTGCGAAATAACCGACCCGCGGCAGATTCCTGACCGCCGCGGGTAAGGTAAAAGGATCCATGAAGTCGGCGATGACAGGATGGATCGACAAAGCTGGGAATCGCTTCGCCAAGGCAGCAGCCGACTGATGCAGAAACTCCCCGGAGATATCGATCGGTACATAGGCCGAGGGCGCGAGCGCCTTCAGGAGCAACGGGGTTTTGACAGAAGAGCCGGAGCCCAGCTCGATCAGCGCTCGACCAATGCCGGTGATCCGAGCGATCTCGCTCGCATGGTGCAAAAGAATATTATACTCGGCGCGCGTGAGGTAGTACTCGGGCAGTGCAGTGATGGCCTCAAAGAGCTCAGATCCGCGGCGATCGTAGAACCAACGCGGAGAGAGCGTCCGCGGCCGAGCGCTGAGACCGGCAAAGACTTCCGTCCGAAACAGATCCTCGCTGGAGGAAGGAACGAGTTTCAAAGAGTGCGCGGCGTGAGGAGACATCAGAGATCCTTTGCGAGGCGAACCCCGGTGAATTGCCAACGTTGATGTGGATAAAAGAAGTTGCGATAGCTTGCCCGCACGTGTCCTCTCGGGGTCACACAACTGCCGCCCCTTAAGACGAACTGGCCCGACATGAATTTGCCGTTATATTCACCGATGGCGCCTGGGTCCGTGCGAAAGCCGGGATAAGGAAGGAAAGCCGAACCGGTCCATTGCCAGACGTCGCCAAAAAGTTGACGGATTCGCTCTCGCCCTGCGGCGGGACGCGGTCTCATCACGTGGGTGCCATCGAGCAGAAAGCCCTCAGTCGAATCAGGCTCATCTGCCGCGCTCTCCCACTCGGCTTCCGTGGGAAGCCGTGCTCCCGCCCAACGAGCAAAGGCCTCTGCTTCGTAGTAGCTCACGTGACATACCGGCGCACTCATTTCGAGCGGACGAAGACCGTCAAGACCGAATTGGTGCCACTCACACGAATCGCGGCGGCGCCAGTACAAAGGCGCCTGGATCGCGTTATCGCGAACCCATGCCCACCCGTCGGACAGCCAGAGTTCGGGTCTGCGATACCCGTCCTCCATGAATTGGAGCCATTCCGCGTTTGTCACGAGTCTATCGGCTAAGGCATGCGGGGATAGCCACGCAGTGTGCCGTGGCCGTTCGCAGTCGAACGAGAATCCGGACCCACCATGTCCCATCTGCACGACACCGTGAGGCCCTTCCACCCAGCGCAGCGGCGTCGGCGCGGCACTAGTCGGTCGATCCACCGACGGCCGGAATATTGGCTCGAGCGGGTTCTGAGAGAGCAGGTGAAGTAGGTCTGTCAAGAGCAGCTCCTGATGCTGCTCTTCGTGATGACATCCGAGCTCAACTAAGCTTCGCACCGAGGGCTGCAGGCCGTCGAGTGCGCGGGAAACCGCCGCGTCAACATAGACGCGGTATTCCAGAATCTCCTGCAGCGAGGGGCGGGTGATGATCCCTCGCGCCCCCCGTGCTATTCGCGTGCCTTTGGCTTCGTAGTAGCTGTTGAACAGTGTCGAAAAGCGGGCGTTGAAGGGGCGATAGTGAGGAACAAACTCCGACAATATGAAGCTCTCGAAGAACCATGTGGTGTGCGCCAAATGCCACTTGGCCGGTGAGGCGTCGGGCATGGACTGAGCGGTGGTATCCCCGTCCGACAAATTCTCGACCAAGCCGACGCTAATGGAGCGAACCTCAGCAAAGCGCTGCTGTATCCTGTCAGCTCCTCGTACGGTAGCCCGCAGCATAAGCCTGTCAAACTCCGTCGTTCTCGCTTCGAGCCGCGGAGGGTGGACTGACACCCTTTTTGACGCTCTGATCCAGGGAGTTGGCGACGGCCAAACCCCCAACTTTCACGCGGATCTGGGCGATGATGGGGGGAGCGTATTTGCCAGCAGCATGCATAGACACCTTTCAAATCAATGGTTTCTTTGCGATTAATTTGAAGAACGATCCGATCGGCGCGTGCAGGACTATGCTGTCAGCGACGGCCCGATGCCTTCTACCCTAGCACTTTCGAGGGGTCAGGTGCTCGCTCCGTGCGGCATCATCCCGGGCTCCTTGCCAAACTTCCAGCGAGGATCAGAGCACGAGGGTTAACGAGGGTTAAATCGGGTCGATTGCACCATGGTGTTGGTCGATACGGTCGGCGGGGCACCGGGAAGGCGTCGCGTGCCCGCGCGGAGGCGAGACGGCTATTCCAGCGCTATCCGAGGCATTTCTCCAAGGGCGTCGATCAACACCTTCATGCAGTAGATGTGCGGGCGTACCCGTGGTGTGATCGCATCACCGGAAGCGATTAGATTGGACGCGAGGTGTGCATATGACGGAGCCACAGAAAACAGCAATCGTTACCGGCGCCTCACAGGGGATCGGAGCTGGCCTCGTGTCGACATTCTTGCAACTTGGCTACTGCGTGGTAGCGAGCTCGCGAAACATTACTCGAGTCAATCCATTTGCGGCGACTGCGAAGCTTGCACTGGTCGACGGGGACATCGCCGACCCTAGCACGGCCGCAAAGATCACGGAAGCTGCCGTATCTCAGTTCGGCCGGATCGATGTGCTCATCAACAATGCCGGCATCAATATGCGGAAAGACTTCACGGATTACACGGCCCAGGATCTACGGTCTATCGTTTCCGTCAATATCGAAGGCTTTGTTTTCATCACGCAGCTCGTGGTCAAGCAGATGGTGGCCCAGGGGAACGGCGGAAGCATCGTCAACATTTCGGCATCGATGGCGAATCACCCAATCGCGGGAGTCCACCTTGCGATTCCGATGCTCACCAAAGGTGGCCTCGAGGCCGTCACAAGGAGCCTGGCGATGGAATATTTCCAGCAGGGCATCCGCGTCAATGCAGTCGCGCCGAGCGTCGTCAATCGACCTTCGTACAAGGACAGTTGGAAGGAGTTTGTGAAGACATATCAACCGATGGGACAGATTCCAGAGGTCAAAGACATCGTTGACGCGATCGTTTACCTGACCGAGGCTAGTCAGGTCACCGGAGAAGTGCTGCACGTGGACGGCGGCGCGCACGTTGGCAAATGGTAGCCCCTGAAGGCTAAAGAAATGAGAAGGGTCGCGGCAGAACACGAGATCTTTAACGAAGATAGCTTCCTGGATTACCCACAATCTCGCGGGCGAATTCTCGGCCGCCAAAACATACAGATCACGCGAGGCCCCAGCCGAATAAAAAGCGCGCTTGTGGTTCGTCGAATCGTAGGGAGCGGCGACTTGTGGATCACTGCGTATGCCCTAACATACGATGATTGCGAAGGGGACGTCCGCAGCATCAGGGCGGCTGACTTGGGAGCGCTGTAATCATGAATATATTCCTGATCACACAAGGCGCGCAGGCTCCGAACGCCGCGCTGACGCTCAACCGCATGGCACTCGGGGCGTTCTTCGCGATCAGCGGTTACCACAAGCTATTCAACCATTCCAGGCACGCGACACTGGCAGGTACGCTGCAAAGCGACGGTGTACACGCCCTGCCGATCATGCAATGGCTACTGCCCGGCGCGGAGTTCAGCGGCGGATGCGCGCTCATCATGGGTTTATTGTCCGTGCTCGCCGCGTTCGGGCTCTTTGTGATTTGTGTTGGGGCCTTTGCGCTCGACTCCGTCAAACGGATACGTGCATGGCAGCCACTTGATCGCGCCGATTGGCTCGGCGACGTGCTCTACACGCCCGAAGCGCTCTACTCCATCGGGCTGACCGTCGTGATGCTGGCGGGGCCAGGACCGTGGAGCCTTGACGCTATAATCGCAGCACTCCCCGCGCGCTAGCAACCACTGTCACCCAGGGCCGCACGATTCTGATGACACTCATTGCCCATCGACGGTCTGCGCCGTGGCACAGCGGAAGCTGACGCATGGAAACGATTGGCAACGATTTACGGCAGATGCAGCGCATTCCGCTGGCCGCATCTCACGTTGAGGCGTTGCGCGCGGCAGGCAAGGTCGTGACGCATCCGGGACAAGAGTTTCTCGCGCAGCCGGGTGAACCGATCGATCGCTTCATCTACATCGAGGACGGCGAGGTCGAGGTGGTCAATCCCTATACCAACGAACGTCATTTGCCCTTCACGCTCGGGCCGACGCAGTTCTTGGGAGAAATCTCGCTCCTGTATGGCGGCGCTTGGTCGCTGTCCATGCGCACCGTCAAGGAAACGCGCGTAATCGAAGTGCCACGTGAAGCGATGCTGACATTGATGTCCAGGATCCCTGAAATGTCGGACATCATTATCACCGTGTTTTCGGCGCGACGGCGACGACAACTCGATGAAAAAGAAGGCAGTTTGCAATTGATCGGAGAAGACGAGGATCGCAACGTGCGACGGATCGCTGAGTTCGCGAGCCGCAACCGCATCCCATACAAGTCGATGGCGCTTGGAAGCCCGGAAGCAGCAGCGACTGCTACGAGTTGCTCGATTGCTCCCGGGCAGCCTGCGGTGATTTTCGGGCGCGGAATCGTGGTGGCCGATCCCACGCCGGACAAGGTCGCGCGGCTGCTCGGGCTCAATCACGACTTCCGCAACGACGAAGCGTTCGATGTACTTATCGTCGGCGGCGGCCCGGCGGGGGTCGCTGCGGGGGTCTACGCCGGGGCCGAGGGTCTGAGCGCGCTGGTCGTCGAAGACACAGCGATGGGCGGCCAGGCCGGAACCTCCAGCCGTATCGAGAACTACATGGGGTTTCCCACCGGCATTTCTGGCGCCGATCTGGTCTGGCGTGGCGAGGTGCAGGCGATGAAATTCGGGACCCGCATTGCGATGCCGCGCCGCGTAGTACTGCTTGATAGGCTTGAGGACGGGAGCTTCTGCGCCACGTTCGACACCGGACAGCGCGTTCGCGCCAAGGCCGTGGTGGTCGCGACCGGCGTGCAGTACCGACGGCCACCGATCGACCGGCTTGCAGAGTTCGAGGGGGCAGGCATTTATTATGCTGCCACCGAGATCGAGGCGCGTTACTGCAAGGGCGTGGACGCGATCATTATCGGGGGCGGTAACTCCGCGGGGCAGGCCGCCATGTTCCTCAGCCGCTCGGTGCGGTGCGTGCGAATGCTCGTTCGCCGTGATTCACTGGCGACTTCGATGTCCAGCTATCTCTCGAGCCGGCTGGCTGCGGATCCAAGGATTGCGATCGACTTCGGCGCCGACGTGACCGCTCTGCATGGCGGTGACCATCTTGAGGCAGTAACCATTCGCAACAACAAGACCGGTGCGACGCGTGATGTCGACACGAGCGCCCTGTTCATCATGGCTGGCGCCTTACCGAACACCGAATGGCTCTCGGGGCTCGTCGACCTCGATGACAAGGGATTCGTGCTCACTGGATCCGGCGCCGGCGGGGCGGCGTCGCCCTTCGCGACATCGCACCCGGGCATCTTTGCGGTGGGCGACGTCCGTGCAGGGTCGGTCAAGCGCGTTGCCTCCTCGGTCGGCGAGGGATCAGTCGTAATCTCCAAGGTCTGGGAGTTCGTCAACCGTAGGCCCAGCTAGCCTCGGCCACAGCCAAAGTGAGTCACGTAATAACCCATTAGAGCTTAGACGTGTCCTTATCGTGCATCCAAAACGTCGCCTAAAAGTAGTGAACGATATCTTTAGATAATACGATACTATATGTAACAGGATGCATTCTGAGAACACAAAAGACGGCGCTGGAACCGAATCCTTCTCTGCACGCGACATCCTGTATCGAGAAGATGCGATTGGTCTCCTCGATGTGCAGAGAGCCGCCGATGCCTTACTGCGCCAGGGCAGAAAACCTTCGGTCGCAGCAATCAGGGAACAATTGGGCGGTGGCTCGCCCAATACGATCACGCCGTTGCTCGCCAAGTACTGGGAGAAGTTAGGTAGACGACTCGGCGATGGACCGGAGTCGCTGGAGCGGGTGCCGGAGAGCTTGGCGCGCGTAACCGAACTCCTATGGCGACGTGCGCTGGATGAAGCTCGTGAGCGCCTGAAGATCCTGGGTGTTCGGGAGGATTCGGGTCAGGAGCTCGTCGAGCTGCAGGAGCAGCTGATGAAGATATCAGTGGCACTTGCAGAGGCGCGTGCGAGAGAAGGGGAGCAGCTGACTCATTTAGCTGCACTGTCGAAGGAACGCGAGACGCTACGAACTGAGCGAGGAAGTCTTCTGGCGCTGCTGAAGAGCACGCAGGCGCTCCTGGAGCAGCAGAATGCCCGAGTCTCGGCGCTAGAGCGCGCGAGGACCAAGGAGTTGTCGGCGCCGGCGAGGGCTTCTGACCTTTCGCGGGTCGCCAAGGCGAAGACGACGGGCCATCGACGGCGTCGTGGGCCGTCGCTGCGCGGCGCCGGGATCCGCAAGAAGAGCAGGGCGAGGAAGCCGAAATGAGGCTCTTCAGTTCCAGATTCGATAAATGTCTGACCTGGCCCGGCTCGTTTGAATCTGGGTTGTCAACGTTGGCGGAATCGGCTTTAGAGTGGGCTCCCACTTCGATACGTCTGATTCACAGCGGAGTTCATGCTGACACGATGACCTCGATCGGGGTTGGCAAGAATCCTGCTGCCGGGTTGTTCTGCTGCGGGCAGTTCGACAGCACGGCGATGACCGGCATTTCCGCTTTGAGTATCACGTAGTCGCCGGGCTTCGAGATGCCATCGACAATGGCGAGCACGCCATTCTCCCCGAAAGCCACCCGCATAAAGAAGTTGATGTTGGAGACGATGTCAGACGGTCCCAATGCCCAGCGCGACAGTTCGGCGATGAAGTTAGTGCGGCAGCTCTCGGTCGTGATCACGCCGTAGCGTACCTTGTCGATCTCGCAGCTGCGGCAGCCAGCCAGAGTGTCGTGATAGCCGCAGCTATCCTCGACGACGGAGAACATTGCGCGTGCCAAGTCGGAATAGATCTTCGCGCCCTTGGTGACGTAGGGGTCCTCTCGTTTTCCGTGCAATAACATACGGTAGCGGAAAGCCATATTTCCCGGAAATCCGGAGGACCGCCCGTGCAAGTAGTTGATTGTCGGAGGCGTTCTGATCCTGGTGGGACTTCAAAAT
>Ga0302326_10021074_pt1 | contig 13381 bp, 16 predicted proteins | sample Palsa_T0_3_FD_202264 | JGI IMG/M metagenome (GOLD analysis project Ga0302326, IMG submission 202264) | Peat permafrost microbial communities from Stordalen Mire near Abisko, Sweden - Palsa_T0_3 | ecosystem: Environmental > Terrestrial > Soil > Palsa > Peat permafrost | place: Sweden: Abisko... | reverse complement strand
GGTCCACGACACCGCGACCGCGCTGGCGATCACCAGACCGACGCTGAGCAAAAAAATGATGCGCAGGTTCGCGCGGATCTCCCGAAAGCTCGTGTTCAGGCTCTCCCAGTAGAGGATCGCCGGCAGGAACAGCAGCAGCACGATTTCGCCGTCGAGTCGGACGTGGCCGACCCGGGGGATCAAACCGAGCAGCGTGCCAAGTCCGATGAGCAGGACCGGCGGGCCGACGCGGTAGCGCCGGCCCAGCACCGTCCCCACGATGACGATGGTGAACAGCGCGACGATGACAGCGAGCCCAAACACTTGGACATCATGCTGTACGAACCGGTGAACTTTCACCTCGTACGGATGTGCAGGCGTGCGCGGCCGGCCGTGCCGCCGGCCGGAACGGGCGGAAATCCTGGCACAGGGATCCGTTGCGGATCAGGGCTCGCGAATCATCCACATCGGTAGGGGATTTGTCGTATGACGACAGAAGTGCAAGGTGGTCGCATCCTCGACACCGCGAGAGGCATTCTCATCGGCCTTCGCCGGTGTAGGTCGGAGCAGGCTTTCCACGAACTGATCGACGCGGCGCAACGCCACCGGACGCCGGTCTTCGCGATGGCCTGGGCGCTGGTGCATCTGGCCAATGGCGGCGAAACGTCCGTCCACACGTCCGCCGATGCCGACTCGGCAGCGCGCTACGAGTGGCGCCGGCTGGTCACCGGCCCGGCGCTGGCGGTCGGGTAAGACTGCGCGACAACAAGGTTCGTCACCAGGGGGCTAGAACCGCATAAGTGTGAACGGGTACGACACGGTGCCGCCCGGTGCATTCCCGCAGCCGGCGTCGAAGGTCGAGTCCACCGAACCCTGCAGCGTCACCAGGTCCCACGAATACGTGTCGTGTGACGGCAGAAAATAGAACGTGCAGCGCACACCGTCGGGAACGTCTACAACCAATGTGTAGCGACCGCTGGCGAGGTGCCCATCGGCGTCCCACGGCACCGCTTGTCCGTTGGGCCGTGGAACGGCGGTCACGTGAACACAGTCGGTGGTGTTGACGAGCTGGTTGTTGCCGCATTCCCGGACTGACCACAGCCAGGAGTGGCCCGGGTCCCGCGGCGTGTGGTTCTCATAGTTGCCGAGCAGCATGCCCGCTCCCGCGACCGGTGCGTGTGCCACCGCGGCCGCGGCGAGCACCGCGCCGGCCGCGGCAATCTTCGAGGTCTTCACGGGTGGGCCTCCGTTTCTGTGCGCCCGTCGACTATAAGGTCCCGGGGTCGCTCGATTTTGCGGAATGAGCCGGAATCAGCCTGGCGGTGTCCAGGCGATCGGCAGTGTCTTGATGCCGTGGATGAACGGTGACAGCAGGCGAGCAGGCTCGTCGGTCGCGACGACATCGGGGATCTCCCGGTTCAGTTCCTCGAACATCACCTGGATCTCGCGACGAGCCAGGTTGGCGCCCAGGCAGAAATGCGCACCCCCTCCGCCGAATCCGACGTGTGGATTCGGGTCGCGGGTGACGTCGAACTTCCACGGGTCGGCGAACTTCGACTCGTCACGGTTGGCCGAGCAGTACCACAGTGTGGCCTTGTCTCCGGCCGCCATCGTCGTCCCGCTCAGTTCGAAGTCGCGGGTGAGGGTGCGTCGCATATAGATCACCGGTGATGCCCACCGGACGATCTCCTCGACGGCGGAACGCGAAACGCCGTCGATGTCGGCCCACCAGGTCTGCCGCTGCTCGGGGTAACGCGTCAGCGCGAGCAGGCCGTGGCTGATCGCGTTGCGGGTCGTCTCGTTGCCGGCCACCGCCAGCAGGATGAAGAACGATGCGACCTCGGCTGACGTCAACCGCTCGCCGTCGACCTCGGCCTCGACCAGGCTGGTCGTCAGATCGTCATGGCGATTTACCCGACGATCCTCCGCCAACGCGTTGGCGTAGGCGCCGATCTCCATCGAAACCTGGACGAAGTCATCGAATTCGGTACTCAGGTCGGGGTCGCCGAAGCCGAGAATGACGTTGGTCCAATGGAATATCTGCTGATGGTCCTCGTCGGGGATACCCATCATGTCGCAGATGACCTGTAGCGGCAGCGGTCCGGCCAGCTCGCTGACTGCCTCGCCCTTGCCGTCGGGATGAGCAGCGATCATTGAGGTGACCAGCCGGTGCGCTCGCTCACGCACCGATACCTCGATACGAGCCACCACTTTCGGGGTGAACGCTCTGCTGACGATCGACCGCAGCCGCTGGTGCCGCGGGTCGTCGAGCACGATCATCGAGCCGAAGTATTCGGATACCTCCGGCGTTTGGTCGTTGATGGTGATATTCGGGCTGCTGCTGAAGATCTCGGGATGGCGACTGGCGTAGAACACGTCATCGAGTCCGGTCAGCGCCCAATGCCCGGAACCTGCCTGGAAGCCGTCCTGCACGGGCTCCGGCCAGAACGAGATCGGTGACTCACGCCGCAGCGTGGTGAACGCCCCATCGCGCAGATCGTCGTCGAGCGCCCAGAAGTTCCATGTGCCAAGGTCAATGTCGGCGAGCGGGATGTCCGGTGGCGCCGTGCCGTTCACTCGAGTCGCAATGCCCATGTCGACCGTCCTCGTCGTTGAGCGGGTTACGAGCGCGAGCCTAAACGCCCGCGGCCCATCGTGAAGGCGAGTCGAGGAACTGTTGCACGACGTCCACCAGGACGCGACCGCCCCGGGTGTTGAGGTGAATACCGTCGATGTGAAACTCCCAGCCATTTCTCCGTGAGATCTCGTCGAAACTGCGTCGCAGAATCATTTCGCGCAACAGATAGTCGCGGTAGAACGCGGCGAAGGAGAACCGGGCAAAAGGCTTGGCGACCGCTGAGCGGTCGAGTTGGTCCCGGAAGCTTTCGAAGAACGGAATGTAGTAGCTGCCGCTGCTACGCGAGACGTCAACGATGACGCGGTTGTAGGCGGCAACGAGGTCGTTGAGCTGCGACTGCACGCCATTCGTCGAGTGAAGAGCTTCTCCGATGGGCGCCAGCGAACTCAGCGCGATCGCAGTGTCCGTTTGTTGCTGCAGCCGTTGGACGATCAGTTCGAGGTTGTCCTCGAAGCTCGTCGGCGAGGGTTCTTGGGTCACCCCTTTCCAGACGCGGGTAAATCGTCGGAAATTGGGAAAGACGCTCGCCAAGATGTCGTTGGTACCGATCAGAATGACGACCCGCTCCGGCGCTATCCGCAGCACTGGGTCGAGCCGCCTGGCTAGATCGAAGGACAGATCACCGCCGACGCCGAAGCGGACGAATCGGAACCGGCCGTTTTGCGGTCGTTTGGCCAGTTCGTCGATCCACTTATAGGTCCCCTTCGCGGCAGTAGTGCTCGAGCCCAGACAGGCAACGGTTTCTGGCTCAGTCATTGACTCAAAATACTACGCTTGGCGTAGTACGTGATACGTACTACGATCGGGCGCATGGCGCGACAGTCCGCATCAGCCCGGAAGATGGGCAGGCGAAATGACCCGGGTGTGCTGATCATGACCAGCCTGGCGTCCGGCGCCAAGCACGGCTACGCGCTGGCGCGCGACATCGAGAGATTCGCCGGAGTGACCCTGGGCCCCGGCACGCTCTACGGGGCGATCACCGCCCTAGAGGAAGCCGGCATGATCGAACCTGAGGGTCACGACGAGCGGCGCCGCCCGTATCGGTTGACCGTTGCGGGCCGCGCCGAACTGACGACGAAGGTGCGCAGCCTTGGCGCGATCGCGGCCGAAGGTGCTCGCCGGCTCGGGATCGCGTTGCAAGCGCCCAACCCGGGTTGGGCGCAGTGAATCCCCGCGACGCCAAGCGCATCCTGCGGTGGTACCCGACGGGTTGGCGCCGCCGCTACGGCGAGGAGTTGATCGCAATGCTGGAGGACACCCACGGCGAAGGTGAGCTTCCGCCGCGCGCCCGGATATCGCTTGTTCGGGCGGGGCTTATTGAGCAAATCCGCCTGTTGTCCAGGAGATCTCGCACATACACCACCTATAGCATCGCCTGCGCTGTCGTCTGGGCTGTCATCCTGGCCACGGTGTTCACGCGCGCCGACAATGCCACCCGCCACACGTTTGCGGTGTTCTTCGGTGGGTGGGCTATCGGCTGGCTGTCGGCGAGCATCGCACGCGTGGTCTATCCACCGCCGAAACCACGCGCACCGGTGGACGCCGGTTCCTGATTCGCCGGCGCCGGTCGAAACGTTAGTGCGAGCACACGGTGCGCGCAGGTGCCCCGTTCGCCGTCGCTTGGCTCACCACCTGGCCGTCGAGCAGGATCGTGCAAGTGATCGAGCCGGGACTTTGCGCGCTGATGACGAGCACTCTGTTGCCGATGACGTTGAACTGCGTCTTCCATGGCAACTGCACGTGGGCCTGCTGCGTTTGGCCTGCATAGGTCTCATACGAGACGTACTCCGCCACCGGGGAACTGCCGCTCAGCTGATAAATCACTTCGGACTGTGAGCCAGTGGCGTTCGCCGGCCCGCTGAGCCCGACGGTGGTCACCAACGCGGCGAGGGCCGCAAGAACGGTCGACTGACTGGTCATGGTCATCACCCGCGACATCGTGGCACCATAATTAATTGCGCGGGTCGGTTTCGAGGTCTTTTTCCAAAAGGCAGTTCCGTTGTGCCGCAGTTGAACCGATGCCCAACAATTGGCGTGAATGCCAGTGAAGCGTTATAGCTGACGACCGCCCGAGGAGCCGATGTATGACCGAACCATCCCGGTGGCCGGGCCGCTGGGACACAGCGCGTCCCAGGCGGCGCGATGTCCTGCGCGGTGCCGCCGTGGTGGGCGCCTTCCTGGCGGCCGACGTGGCTGCGTTGCTGACCGCGAACAACTGGATCGGTCCCTCGCGGTTGACGCCGCAGGCCTTCCTGGACGGTTTCAACAAGGCTTTCGGCCGTCACCCCGGGTTCCGCGCGAACCACGCCAAGGGTGTGAGTGTTGCGGGGTGGTTCGACAGCAACGGCAACGGCAGACAGTTGTCGACGGCTGCAGTGTTCGCGCCCGGCCGAACCCCGGTGCTCGGTCGGTTCTCGGGTGCCGGCGGCAACCCGCCACCGCTGACGCACCCGCGACGGGGCGTGGGCTCGGCCTGGCTTTCGGATTCCCGGGCAGCCAGCAGTGGCGGATGGCCACGCTGAACCTTCCTGTCTTCCCTGATAATTCGCCGCAGAGCTTTTACGACCGGCTAGTCGCCACGGCCGTGGTGCCGGCCACCGGCAAGCCCGATCCGGCGGCGATGACGCGGTTCTACGCCACCCACCCACCGGCGGCGCGCGCCATGACGATCCTCAAGCAACACCCGCCGACACCCGGTTTCGCCGACAGCGTCTTCAGCGGGTTGAACGCGTTCTACTTCGTCAGCGAATCCGGTGTGCGAACGCCGGTGCGGTGGTCGCTGATTCCGCAACAGCACGCGCTTCCGCCGTCGTCGGGACCCGATGCGCTGTTCGAACCGCTGGTTCGGCAACTGCGGTCCGGCCCATTGCGCTGGCGTCTGGTGCTGACCGTCGGTAGGCGAGACGATCCGACGAACGACGCGACCCTGCCGTGGCCCGCCGATCGCCGGACCATCGACGCAGGAGTACTAACTCTTGACTCCGTCAGCGCAGAGGCCGAGGGCAATGCCCGCGATATCAACTTCGACCCGCTGGTGTTGCCGCCCGGCATCGAACCGTCCGACGACCCGCTGCTGAGCGCGCGGTCGGCTGTCTACGCCGCGTCGTATCGGCGCCGCACGGGGGAGAACACGCTGTGACCGAAGCGCCCGAGGTCAACAAGTTCACCGGGCTGAGCAGAGTTCTGCACTGGCTGACCGCTGTCTTGGTGTTTGCGGCCCTGTTCGTCGGCTTCGTCATGGTCAACACGGTCAGCGGCCACGGCACGCTGGTCATGGTGCACAAGTCGCTGGGCGCGCTCGTCCTGCTGGTGATGGTGGTCCGGGTGGTCAACCGCCTGAACCACCACCCGCCGGCGTGGCCCCCGACGATCGGCGCGCTGGAAGGCAAGGCCGTGGTGCTCTCCGAAAAGTTGTTGTACACGCTGCTGCTGCTGCAACCGCTGGTCGGTTGGGCGATGATCTCGGCGGCCGGTGGACCGGTCGTCGTGTTCGGCTCGCTTCGGCTGCCGCGGATCGCGCCGTTCGACGCGGATGTGTTTTGGATTCTGCGCCAAACGCATTCGGTGATCGCGTACACGCTGATGGTCGTGATCGCCGCACACGTCTCCGCCGTGCTGTGGCACACCTTCGCGTTGCGCGACCGACTGATCGAGCGGATGACCTTCACCGTGGGTCGCAAGCGCTGATTTCTCCCGATCGGCGGTCCGGCACGCCTAGGGTGAACCGGGGGATCGTCGATGGAAGGTGGCGCATGGCTAAACGGGTTGTGATTTGGGGTACCGGCTTCGTCGGCAAGATGGTGATCGCCGAGATCGTCAAACATCCCGAGTTCGAATTGGTCGGCGTCGGCGTCAGCAACCCGGAGAAGGTGGGCCGCGACGTCGGCGAGATCTGTGGGCTGGCCGAACCGGTCGGCGTGGTGGCCACCGACGACGTCGACGCTCTGATCGCTCTGAAGCCCGACGCGTTGGTCCATTACGGCCCCACCGCGGCGCACGCCGACGAGAACATCGCGTTGATGACGCGATTCCTGCGCGCGGGCATCGACGTGTGCTCGACGGCGATGACGCCGTGGGTCTGGCCGACGATGCACCTCAACCCGCCGCAGTGGATTCAGCCGATCACCGAGGCGTGCGAGCTGGGCGAGTCGTCCTGCTTCACCACCGGCATCGATCCCGGCTTCGCCAACGACCTGTTCCCGATGACGCTGATGGGATTGTGTTCGGAGGTACGCACGGTCCGGGCATCGGAGTTGCTGGACTACACCAATTACGAGGGTGACTACGAAGTCGAGATGGGCATCGGCCGCGAGCCGGAGTTCCGTCCGATGCTGGAGAACCGCGACGTGCTGATCTTCGCCTGGGGTGGCACCGTGCCGATGATCGCCCACGCCGCGGGCATCATGCTCGACGAGATCACCACCACCTGGGACAAGTGGATCACCCCCGACGAGCGCAAAACCGCCAAGGGCATCATCCCGCCGGGACACGTCGCTGCAGTTCGTTTCACCATCAACGGCGTCTACCGAGGCCAGACCCGCATTCAGCTCGAGCACGTCAACCGCATCGGCCTGGACGCCGCCCCCGACTGGCCGGCCGGCACCAAAGACGACGTCTATCGTGTCGACATCGAGGGCACTCCGAGCATTTCGCAGGAGACCGCATTTCGGTTCACCGACGGATCTGGACGGGATGCCGCCGCCGCCGGATGTCTGTCCACCGGAATGCGAGCGCTCAACGCTGTTCCGGCCGTCAACGAACTCTCCCCGGGCTGGGTGACTCCGCTCGATCTGCCGCTGATCGCGGGGGTCGGCACGATTCGCTGAAGCGGGCCGGCGGCGGTGGCGCCCGGCCGGGCCGGGCGAAGCGATAAATTGGGGCCGATGCGCAGGATGAGACGACATGGCTGACCGAGAACGGTCGGCGTTAGGCCTATCGATAGGGGCCACCAACCTGGCAGCGGTCACCGCCGATCGGGCGGTTACTCGCAAGCCGGTGCTCACGCTGTATCGGCAGCGCCCACCGGAAGTGGGCCTGCCGTCGGAGAATCCGAAGATCAACGAACCCGGGCTGGTAATCACTGATTTCGTGAATCGGGTCGGAGATCCGGCCGGCGTCGTGGCCGCCGACGACACGACGCATCGCAGCGAGACACTTATTGCCGACGCACTGCGAGCGCTGGCGTATACCGCCACCGACGGGGGGGCACTGCCGGATGCGCTCGCCGTCACCCATCCCGCGCACTGGGACCCGGCCGTGGTCGCCACCGTGCGGATCGCGCTGAGCAGGGTGTCCGAATGGTCGCGGGGGCGATTGGCTCTGCTGCCGGACTCCACGGCGGCGCTGTTCGCACTGCACACCAACCCGGGGTTGCCGAGCCGCGGGATCATCGCCGTCTGCGATTTCGGTGGCTCCGGAACCACTCTGACTCTGGTCGACGCCGAGGATGGCTACCATGCCATCGCCCCCGCCGTGCGGCACGGGGAGTTTTCCGGCGACGGACTCGACCAGGCGCTGCTGACCCATATCGTCAGCGATCTGTCGTCGGCGGCATCGTTCGACGCGGCGGCGACGTTGGCGATCGGCTCCTTGAACCGGCTGCGCACCGCCTGCCGTTTGGCGAAAGAGCGGCTCTCGTCGACTTTGGCGACCGAGTTGACCGCCGAGCTGCCCGGCCATCGCGGTGAGATCAGGCTGACCCGTGGCGACCTCGAAGACGCGATTCGCCAGCCGCTGGACGGCTTTATTGATTTCCTGCATAATGCGTTGCAGCACAATGGAATTCGTCTGGAAGATTTGGCGGCGGTGGCATCGGTTGGCGGGGGTGCCAGCATTCCCGTGATTACCAGGACCTTGTCGGAACAGTCGGGCTCATTGGTCATCACCGCACCGCGGCCGCATCTGGCGGCCGCGGTTGGGGCGGCGCTTCGGGCCACCCGCGGGCCAAGCGGCGTCGAGACGGCGTTGGCGCCCACCGAGGCCGGATCGGTCCCCGATACGACGACGATCTCGGACATCGCCGCGAACGCTGACTCCGCGCCAGCGCCAGCGCTGGCCTGGTCGGAGACGGACGACGATTCCGGCATCGTGCCGATACGCGCCGGTGAGTACCCCGACGAAACGGGCACGCCGAAATTGAGGAGCCCACTCGGGAATTTTGATCTGGATGTCCAACCGGCGGTTGCGGCCGCCGACGCCTGGTATCGCCGCCCCGTGATGGTCGCAATCAGCACCGCGCTTGCGGTGGTTGCCATCGGCGCCGGGGTGATGATCACTTTGCGGCACACCTCTGGCAACACTCCGAGCACACCGACGCCGAGCGTCAGCATGACACCTGCGCCGACGTCGTCCGCGCCGACTAACCAAAACCCGGGTCCGTCGGATGCCACCGACACTCAGGCGCCGACCAGCAATCCGCCGTCAACAACCGACACGTCCCCGACGACGACCACGACGACCGAGGCCCCGACGACAACCACGACGAGCGAGACGACCACAACTCCGGCGACCACGACAAAGCCGGAGCCGCCGGACCGTCGGCGATTTCCGCGCAGGCCTGATGCTCCGGGACTGTTTCGGGAGCCCGGTTACCGCTAGTCGGCGTCATAACTCTCCGTTCCGGCGACATCGCTGTCACCTGTCGGCGCTTCTCGGCGACTACCCACTCTGGCGACGAATCCAAACTGCGCGCCGCGTCCGTCGAGGACGGCGAGCTTTCCCGATAGATCGGGCGCACAGATTGTTTGCCATCCGATCGGCTCCCTTATTTCTGCGGCCGGAATTTTAGAGTGCGATTCGTGGGCGGCGGTGTCAGACTTCGCAGATGAGCAGTGGAGGTCCCGCGAAATTTTCGCGAGCTATTGCGATCGGGTTGATGGTCGTGGCGGTTCCTGGCTTCATCGCCACCCTGGTGTTCAACGCGTTCTTCCTCGACCACTATGACGCCTACGGGGAGGTGCCGGTTCCCGGTTCGGCCAGTCTGCACCTGCCTAAGGGCGAGGTGACCATCAGCTTTCACACCGTGGTGATGGGCGGCCCGAATGGGGGTGGCCTGCCCGTCCCGCAGCTGAGCGTCGGGTTTGACCCGCCAGACGGTGTTGCGCAGCCGGTGGTGTCGGAAAACAGCGGCAGCACAACGACGGTCAACAACGACGCGCACGTGCGGGTCTGGGTAGCCCAGGTCCCTGCTGAGGGTAACTACAACATCACCACCGACGGCAAGGTCAACGGCTACATCGATCCGCGACTCGCCTTCGGTCATTCAAGTTCGATCGGCTTTTTGGTGTGGGTGTTCGTCGGCATGTTCGTTGTGGGCCTCGTCGGATCGATCGTGGCTTCGAAGTGGTTGGGCCGTGTTCGCCGCAAGGCGGCGGTCGCAGGGGCACCCGACTACGAGTTTCCGGTTGCGCCGCCTAGGCCGGTCATCAAGCCGACGGTGACCAGTGCAGTGCACGAACCCGGTGACGAGGGTGTCCGATTGGAAAGACTCAAAACGCTTGCATCGCTGCGGGATTCCGGTGCGCTGACGGACGCGGAGTTCGAAGCGGAGAAGCGCCGCATTCTCGAGGGCAGGTAGCGCTTCTCCCCGCTAGTGGCCCCTGGCCACCCATTCGTCGTAGTGCACGATCTCGTCACCGATGTTGGTGGTGTCGCCGTGGCCGGTGTAGACGACTGTCTCGGCGGGGAGGGTGCCGAGTCGGCCCGAGATCGACTGAAGGATCGTCGGGAAGTCGGAGAACGATCGTCCGGTGGCGCCTGGTCCGCCGGAGAACAGGGTGTCTCCGCTGAAGACGGCGCCCAATTCCGGAGCGTGCCAACACACCGAGCCAGGAGAGTGTCCCGGGGTATGCAAAGCCCGCAATTCGGTGCCGCCGACGCTCAGCGTTTCCCCGTCCGACACCGCGCGAAACTTCTTGCCCGGGTGAGTCATTTGCCACAGCACGTCATCGCCGGGGTGCAGTAGCACCGGTGCGTCGAGCGCTTCGCCGAGTTCGGGGGCCACGGTCACATGGTCGTTGTGGCCGTGTGTGCACACCACCGCCACCACGTTGCGGCCACCGACGGCTGCCACGATCGGCTCCGCGGTATGTGCGGCGTCGAAAACGACGACGTCTGAATCGTCGCCGACCAGCCAGATGTTGTTGTCGACTTCCCAACTGCCACCGTCGAGTTCGAAGGTCCCATGGGTGACGATGCGTTGGATGTTGGCCATCACAGCACCACCACCGAGCGCAGCACCTTGCCGTCGTGGATCTTGTGGAACGCCTCCTCGACGTCGCCGAGGCCGATGCGTTCGGAGACGAAGTTATCCAGCGGCAGCCGGCCCTGCAGATAGAGGTCGATCAGGGTGGGGAAGTCGCGTTCGGGCAGGCAATCGCCGTACCAGGACGACTTCAGCGCGCCGCCGTGGGAGAAGAAGTCGATCAACGGCATGTCGATTTGCATGTTCGGCGTTGGAACACCCACCAGCACAACGGTTCCGGCGAGGTCGCGGGCATAGAACGCCTGCTTCCAGGTTTCCGGCCGGCCGACCGCGTCGATCACCACATTGGCGCCGAAGCCGTCGGTCAGGTCCTGAACGGTCTTGACGACATCCAATTCTCGGGCGTTGACGGTATGGGTGGCGCCGAATTTGCGAGCCCAATCCAGCTTCGTGTTGTCGGTGTCGACGGCGATAATCCGTTTCGCGCCGACCAGCGCCGCCCCGGCGATTGCGGCGTCACCCACGCCGCCGCACCCGATCACCGCGACAGTGTCGTCACGCTGGACGTTGCCGGTGTTGATCGCCGCACCCAGCCCTGCCATCACCCCGCAGCCCAGCAGGCCGGCCACTGCCGGGTCGGCCGCGGCGTCGACCAAGGTGGCCTGGCCCGCGGCCACCAGCGTCTTGTCGGCGAACGCCCCGATGCCGAGCGCCGGCGTCAGCTCGGTGCCGTCGGTCAGCGTCATCTTCTGCTCGGCGTTGAAGGTGTCGAAGCAATACTGCGGGCGTCCGCGCTTGCAGGCCCGGCACTGGCCACAGACCGCTCGCCAGTTCAGGACGACGAAATCGCCCGGCTCTACCGCGGTTACGTCTGCGCCGACGGCTTCCACTGTGCCCGCTGCCTCATGGCCGAGCAGGAACGGGAACTCATCGTTAATGCCGCCGTCGCGGTAAGTCAGGTCGGTGTGGCACACCCCGCACGCGGTGATGTCGACCACGACCTCGCCCGGTCCGGGGTCGGGGATAACGATGTCGACCAACTCGACGGGTTCGCCTTTTTTCCGCGAGATCACTCCGCGCACTGTCTGACTCATGCCACCAACCTAGTGCTTGGTCGGTAGGCTGCTGCGCGATGGCCGCACTCGACGTACTCGACGATTGGCCGGTGCCGGCGGCGTCCGCGGCGGTGGTCGGGCCCGCGGGGGTGTTGGCTAGTCATGGCGACACCGAACGTCAGTTCGCCCTGGCGTCGGTGACCAAGCTTTTGGTGGCGCGGGCCGCGCAGGTCGCGATCGAAGAAGGCGCGGTGGAACTCGATACCGCCGCGGGCCCGCCGGGTTCGACGGTCCGGCATCTGCTGGCTCATGCCTCGGGCTTGGCGATGAACTCCGACCAGACACTCGCCCGGCCCGGCACCCGCCGGATGTATTCCAATTACGGATTCGCGGTGCTGGCCGAGACCGTGCAGCAGGCGTCCGGCATCGAGTTCGGTCGCTACCTCACCGAGGCGGTATTCGAACCGCTCGGGATGAGCGTCACCGAACTCGACGGCGGCGCCCAGGCTGCCGGCCACGGGGCGACGTCGACGGTCACGGATCTGGCGGCCTTCGCCGGCGACCTGCTGAGTCCGACGACGGTGTCCGCTGAGATGCACGCCGACGCAGTCAGCGTCCAGTTTCCCGGCCTTGACGGCGTTCTGCCCGGCTACGGAGTGCAACGGCCCAACGACTGGGGGCTCGGCTTCGAGATCAGGGATGCCAAATCGCCGCATTGGACCGGTGCGAACAACTCGTCGGGCAGCTATGGCCATTTCGGCCAGTCGGGCACGCTGATCTGGGCGGATCCACAGGCGAGGCTGGCGCTGGTAGTGCTCACCGACCGCGATTTCGGCGATTGGGCGCTGTCCATATGGCCTGCGCTCTCGGACAGCGTGCTGGCCGCTTATAACTCGGACTAGCGCAACATGGGCCTCACAAGGCACAATAGACACGCAAGGCACAATCAATCGTTACATCATCTGTTGCCGGTCGGATCTACCAGGTCGTTGGGGAAGACGTCCCTCGTGGAAGCCGAAGGAGCAACAGATGCGTGCGTCGAACCAGTTCGCTGATGTGACGACAGGTGTGGTCTACATTCATGCCTCGCCCGCTGCGGTATGTCCGCATGTCGAGTGGGCGTTGTCGTCGACGCTGGCCGCCAGGGCCAACCTGAAGTGGACCCCGCAACCGGCGATGCCGGGGCAGTTGCGTGCGGTCACCAATTGGGTGGGCCCGGTCGGTACCGGCGCCAGGCTGGCCAGTGCATTGCGGTCGTGGTCCGTCTTGAGGTTTGAAGTCACCGAGGACCCCAGCGCGGGTGTCGACGGCCAGCGGTTCTGCCACACCCCGCAGCTTGGCCTGTGGAGTGGGGCGATGAGCGCCAACGGTGACGTGATGGTCGGGGAGATGCGGCTGCGGTCGATGATGGCCGCAGGCGCCGACGCGCTGGCCGCCGAGCTGGATTCGGCGCTAGGTACTGCCTGGGACGATGCGCTCGAGGCCTACCGTGACGGCGGTGACGGC
>Ga0302326_10021073_pt1 | contig 13383 bp, 13 predicted proteins | sample Palsa_T0_3_FD_202264 | JGI IMG/M metagenome (GOLD analysis project Ga0302326, IMG submission 202264) | Peat permafrost microbial communities from Stordalen Mire near Abisko, Sweden - Palsa_T0_3 | ecosystem: Environmental > Terrestrial > Soil > Palsa > Peat permafrost | place: Sweden: Abisko... | reverse complement strand
GGCTTCCCGGTGGTACCGCTGGTGTACAGGATGAAAAGCGGATGCTCCGCCCCGACGATCGTTGCTTCGCGTTCGGCTGATGCAGCGCCGCAATACGACGCGAAGTCGACTTCCCGCTCGTCGGCCGGTGCCGCGGCGCTCCGCCGCCAAACGACGATTCGGCGGACACCCGGCAACTGCGCAACCGCCGCGTCGACGATCGATTTGAGATCGACGATTTTCCCACGGCGATAGGTCACATCGGCGACGATGAGCACCTCGGCGCCCGCATCGTCGATGCGGTCGCGCAGCGCGCTCGTACCCAAGCCCGCGTAGACGACGGAATGGATCGCGCCGATGCGCGCGCACGCGAGCATCGCAACGATTCCTTCGATCGTCAGCGGCATGTAAATGCAGACTCGATCGCCGGTCTTCACGCCGTCGGCAGCGAGCGCGTTGGCCAATCGATTCGTGCGCGCCGCCAAATCGGCATACGTGATCGATTGCCCGCCGCCGTCTTCGGCAAGGGCGTCGTACGCGACGGCCTGCGGATGCGAACGCACGTGCCGGTCCAAGCAGGAAACCGTCGCGTTGAGCCGGCCGTCCGCGAACCAATGCTGATCCGAAATGGTCCCCGTGAATGTTTTCGAGGGGTGCGTCGCCCAGGCGATATCCTGTGCGCTGCGGCGCCAAAACGCGGCGGGGTCAGCGGCTGCCGCAGCGACGAACTCGGCTTGATCGGCGATCGGAAACCACGCCGCGGTGCCCGGCGGCGGAGCGAAGACCTCGCCGGTCGAGAGCAAACCTTCGATATGAACGTCCAATTTCACACCTTGATGTAATCGTGCGTCGCGATGTAAGGGCCGCTCGTCGCAGCCGTAACGCGGAACGTTACATAGTAATTGCCCTTCGCCGCCGCGACCTCGCAGCCCACCGACGCGTTGGAAGCGTCGATGCGCGTTACTTTGACCGATACGATGTGCGCGCTCGGATCGAGAAACGTTTGTTCGGACAGTGTACCGCTGCCGCCTAACGCGTCGTACGCGGTCTTTTCGTCACCGCGGATCAGCGCGTCGAGGTAACGGCGTACGACCGCCGTGGCGTGCTCGTCATACACCGACTGCGTCTCAGGCGACGCACTCGCCGTCACAACCACGGGCGTCGCCGGCGCGGCGGACGTTGGTGACGCTGCCGGGGCGGTGCTGCTCGGCTCGGGCGGCCGGGTCGACGTTGCGGCCGGCGCCGGCGCGGGGGTCACCACCGCGACGCGCGCCGCGGCGGGTCCGGCCGGCAGCAGCTTGCGGCTGGGAGCGGCCGCCGCGGACGGCCCGATGGTCGGTCGAAGCGACGGCGACGGCGACGGCCGCGGTGTCCGTGGCGGCTCGATCGTCGCGATTGCGATCGGCGGCGGCGTCGGACGCGCCGGCGCCGGCGTCGCGGGCGCAAGCGTGGCTAGCGCGACTGGCGGAAGCTTGTCGGCGTTGTGCTGCATGAACACGGCGACGAGCGCCCCGATCCCGAGGCCGGCGATGACGACGCCCAGTCCCATGGCGATCGTCGGGAGCCAGCTCCCTCCGTCAGGGCCCGAATTTTGTGGAGCGGAGCGGCGGCGGCGAGGCGGAGTCGACATCGCTGCGCGGGTTCAACGCGTTCGGCAAGAGGCCTCGCATAGCGGCGCGAAACGACCGCCCATGATCCGGGTCAGCGTACCGATCGATCTGCGAGCCGTCGTGTCGAATTCGTCGACGGCGTTCGCTTTGGTGACGCCGTTGCGGCTGACCGATATCGTCGCGACCGCCGTCGTCGTCTCGCTCGGCGAGCGTGCTCCGCAAGACAAGCGGGAGCGCGCCGTCCGCCGGACCCTCGACGGCCTGCACGCCGGCGAGTTCGTCATCGAGATCGACGGCCGGGTCTACAGTCACGCCCACGATGTGGTGGTTTGCGCGGGGGTGATCGCGCTGCGCTTCTTCACCCGCCGAGCGTATCGCCGAGCAGCGTGATGATCGACGACCGGCGACCGCTTCCCGAGTCCGTCGGCGGTTTAGTGGGTATCGCTGTGCGGGCCTATCGGGGCCGCTTCCGGCTCTTCTTCGGAGCAGCGTTCGCCGGTCTCGTGTTCGAGGCGATCATCGCGTACGTGCGGCCGGGCGACATCGGCTCCTTCTACGCGGGCTCGATCATCGTCGATTCGCTGCTCGCGGCCCTTGTGACGATCGGCGTCGTCGCCGATATGCGCGACGGCGACCGGCTCACGGATCGGGCGGTGGCGACGCTCGCGCTCGAGCGTTGGGGCGTCGTCGCGGTGGTGACGATGCTCGTCGACATCGTCACCTTCACTACGGGCGAGTCGGTTTTCGGGCCGCCGGAAGCTACCGGATATGGGTTTCTGATCCTGCCGATCGTCGTCTTCTGGGGCAGCGTCTCGTTCGCCAGCGTGATCGCCGCAATCGATGAGAAGACGGCGCCGGGCGTGCTCGTCTTGGCGAGCATCGGCCGCAGCATCGCGCTGGCGCTCGCGCGGCAAAACTTCGGACGCTTGGTCGTGCTGGCAATCGTGGCGGTATTGCCGACGCTGCTCGAGACCGTCCTGTCCGACCAGCTCGAGCTACGCCGGGTCGCGGCCTGGCAGTTCATCGCGAATATTCCGATCGACGCCCTCGTCACCGGCCCGCTGCAGGCGATCTTCACCGTTTTCTATCTCGATTTCGTGCGCCGCAGCAGCGCTCCGCGGAGTTCCTAGGCGTTCCGCGATCGCTGCCCGCAGCCCGTCGATGCCGTCACCGCTCGCCGCACTCACGCCGATGGTTCCGCCGGGCAGCGCGGCGCGCGCCGCCGGGTCCAGCCGATCGATCTTGTTGAACACCACGATCGTCGGCTTCTCATCGATATTGAGCTCCGCCAAGATCGTGTCGACGCTCTGGCGCTGACGCGGCCAATCCGGGTTCGAGGCGTCCAGCACGTGCACCAGCAGATCGGCCGCATCGAGTTCCTCGAGTGTCGCGCGAAAAGCGTTGACGAGCTCCTTGGGCAGCGCGGTAATGAAGCCCACCGTATCGGCCAACCGAATGTTGCGCCCCGCCCCGACGTACACGCGGCGCAGCGTCGGATCAAGCGTGGCGAACGGCTGATCGGCGACGAACGCGGCGTTGGTCCGCAACGCATCGATCCCCGCCAGCCGGTTGAGCAGCGACGACTTTCCGACGTTGGTGTATCCGACGAGCGCCACGTACGGATCGTGCCCGCCGCCGGAGCGGCGCGTCCGGCGCTGTTTCCGCACTTCTTCGAGCTGACCGCTCAGCAGCGTCACGCGCTGCGCAATCTTGCGGCGGTCGACTTCGAGCTTCGTTTCGCCCGGGCCGCGCGAACCGACGCCGCCGCCCAGCCGCGACAGCGCCGCACCGGCGCCGATGAGATTCGATTGGCGGTAGCGCAGCTGGGCTAATTCGACTTGCAGCTGACCTTCGCGCGAGCGGGCATGCTGCGCGAAGATGTCGAGGATGAGCATCGAGCGGTCGACGATCGGCAGCGGGACGATCTTTTCGAGATTCGTCCGCTGGCGCGGACGCAGGTCGTTGAAGACGAAGATCGCGTCGGCACCCAACTCGCCGGCGCGCTCGGCGATCTCCCGCGCCTTGCCGCTGCCGACGAGCGTCGCGGGATCGACCTGCGCCAGTTTCTGCACGATCTCGCCGACCACTGCCACGCCGGCAGCCCGGACGAGCGCAGCAAACTCGGCCAGTTCGGGTGCCAGCGGCGCCGCGCGGTCGCCCAGATCGACCGCGACGAGCAGCGCACGCTGCGGCGCTTGCGCGACAGTGCGCATCATCCCGGGACGGCGCCTCGAGCCGCCGCGGAAAACGTGAAAATCACCCTCGACGTTTAGGGACGCCGCGCTGCAGCGCCTGTAGCGCAGATGCGAGTCACGGCGCCGCGCAGCCGCCGGCGCAGGCGAGGTCGCCAACCCGACTCGGCGTACTTACTCGCGTGGAACTCCGGCGTTACCGCGCTCCGTTCGTCGCTCTGGGCGCGGCGGCGCTGGTCTGTGCGATCGTGCTCGTGCTCGGCGCGGCGGTCGGTGCGGTGCCGTTCGGATTCTCCATCGTCCTCGGACAGCTCGTTCACCCCGACGTCTCGACCCAAGCCGGCCGGATCTTGTGGGACATTCGCATTCCGCGCATCGCGATTGCCGCGCTGGTCGGGGCGGCGTTGGGGATGGCCGGGACGCTGCTCCAGACCATGCTGCGCAATCCGCTAGTCGATCCTTATCTCACCGGTACGAGCGCGGGCGCGGCCTGCGCGATCGCAATCGGCATCGCAGCCGGCGCGGACGCCTCGCTGCTGCCGCTGCTGGCCTTCATCGCGGCGCTCGCCACCGCGGCTCTCGTGGCAGCCCTGGCGCGCACCGGCGCCGGCCTCTCGCACGAACGCTTGATCCTCGCGGGCGTGTCGCTCTCGGCGCTGTTCGCCGGAGTCGTCACGCTGGTGATCTTGCTCTCCCCGCGAGCCGGTACGGCGCTGAGCATCTTGGCCTGGCTTGGCGGAAGTCTGGCCGGCCGCGGCTGGCGCGACGCGCGTACCGCCGGGATCTACGCCGGCTGCGGCGCGGCGCTGGCGCTCGCGCTCGCGCCAACACTCAACGGCTTGCGCTTCGGTGAAGCCCGGGCGCGCGCGCTCGGCGTGGATGTCGACCGAGCGGGCTGGGGCATTCTCGCGGCGGCGTCGCTGTTGACGGCGGCCGCCGTCAGCGTTTCGGGCGTGGTCGGTTTTGTCGGCTTGATCGTGCCGCACATTACGCGCCGCATCGTCGGCGCTGACGCGCGCTTCACACAGCTCGCCAGTACGTTCGTGGGCGCGATGCTCGTCGTCGTGGCCGACGCGGTTGCCCGTTCGATCGCGCCGCCGCTCGATTTGCCCGTCGGGGTGCTCATCTCGATGTTCGGCGTGCCGATCTTCATCTTTCTGGCGTTCCGGCGCCGCAGCACATGATCCACGTGCAAGGCGTCGCGCTTGCGTACGGCGGGTGCCGAATTCTCGCCGACGTGTCGCTGACCGTCGGCGACGGCGAACTGCTGGCTGTCGTGGGGCCGAACGGGATCGGAAAATCGACGCTGCTGCGCGCCATCGCGGGCGCGCGCGCGGTGGCGGCCGGTGAGATTACCGTCGACGGTCAGCCGATCGGCTCGCTCGGCGCGCGCGCCCGCGGCCGGCTCATCGCCCTGATCGAAGCCGACGGTCCACTGCCGGACCACATGACCGTAAACGACGTCGTAGCGGGGGGGCGGCTGCCTTACCGGCCGTGGTGGCGCTGGTCGTCGACCCCCGACGATCGACGCGCGGTCGACGCGGCGATCGGCTTGACCGAGATCGCCGCGCTGCGTGAGCGACCGTTCGCGGAACTTTCCAGCGGCGAACGGCAACGCGTCTGGATCGCGCTGGCGGTCGCGCAGGACACCCGCGTGCTGCTGCTCGATGAACCGACGAGCCATCTCGACATCCGTCACACGTTCGACATGCTCACGCTGATCCGGCAGTTGACCGCCGGCGGCAAATCGGCGGTCGTCGTACTGCACGATCTCAACGTCGCAGCAGCCTTCGCCGATCGCATTGCGCTGCTGGGCGAGCGCACTCTGCTGGCCTGCGACACGCCGGCCCGCGTGTTCGAGGAACAGCTGCTCGGCCGCGTCTATGGCATACCGATCGCCGTGCGCCGCGAACCCGACGGCTCGGTCTTGGCGTTCGCCGTCGCGCCGGGCCGGTCGCGGTAAGGGGCCACTCCGCGCACGAGCGCCTCGACCGTGTCCGCGACCCGCGGACCGGGCCGCATCAAATCGTCTTCGTCGATCGTGACGATGCGACGCTCGCGCACGGCGCGCAAACGCGACCACGGCGGCTCATTCGGGATAACCGTTCCGCGCGGAACGACGAGTACGTCGGGATCGTCGGCTTCGATCGTCTCGGCCGACAAGGGGGGAAACGCCGCGCGTACGTCGCCGGCAACATTGCGAACGTGAGCGATCGCGAACAGATCGTCGATGTACGACCCTTTGCCGGCGGTGTAGATCGGCGCGACGCCGATCACCGCAAGCGCGCGCGGCGCAGGGAGTGCGCGCGTCGCGCGCGCCGCTGCATCGAGCCGGCGCCGGATCGCTGCGATCAGGTGCGCGGCCGCACTGCGATGAGCGGTCAATCGCCCCAGCGTTGCAATCGCCGCCAAGTCGTCCGCCAGCGTATCGACCGTCAACGACTGCGTGCGCACACCCAACCGGGCCAGGTCGTTCAGACTCGGTGCCTGATAGGGTATGCCCACCACCAGATCGGGGTCGAGTGCGGCAATCGCTTCGCTATTGATCGTGCGCATCGATCCGACGCGCGGAATGTGCAGCGCCCCAGCCGGGCGGTCCGAAAAGGCGTCGACACCGACGACCGCCGAGCCCGCACCGATCGCGAACAAGTCTTCAGTCAAGGCCGGCGCAAGCGACACGACGCGCAGGGCAATCGCGACGCCAACGGCCAGCACGATCATCGGGTCGACAATTCGAGTTCGATCGTGCGGCCGGGCGCCGGATCAGCGCCGCGCATGAACACATTGGCTTGTGCGCCGAACGCCCAACGAATCCGAAACACGATCAATGCCATGTGCTGCGCTACGCCTTACGCGAGAGGTCTTGGCGGACCTTGCACCGATGCGCCGACCGCGCAACCGGCTGAAAGCAGCGTGCGAGCAGCTCGCGGCCGAGGTCGCGAGCTGCTCCGCAAATCTCCGATCTGCGAACTTAGAACTTCACGAAGGCTTCGAGCCCCAGCGTGCTGTTGTTGTTATTGGACGTCGTCCCGTCGCTATTCAAGAACGCGCTCTCGCTAATCGCGTCGTGGCGGTACTCGGCGCGCAATGTGAGGGCCGACGTGAGGTTATAGCCGAGCGTGAACGTCCCTTCATGCCAGAACGGCCCGACACCCGTCGGCGAAACAATCCCGGTGCGGTAACCTTGCGGATCGTTGAAACCTTCGTAACGAACCGATGCCACAACTTTTGGATTGAGTTGATACGAGGCATAGCCGGCCAGACCGCTCCAACCAGCCGTGTCGCCGATGGCGTCGAAGTTGTGCTGCAATCCATGATCGTAATTGACGGTGAACGTCGTCGCACCCGTGGGATGGACGGTGCCGACAACGTCGATCAACGTCCGCTGGCCCTGAGCTGAGGGCGGCAAACCGGTCGCATCTTGAATGCCCGTGGGGCCGAGCAGAACACCGGGAAGGTTCAGCGGATTGTTCCCGTACGGGTTATATGGAATACCGTAATTCGAGCTCTGTTCGATTCCTGTATAACCTTGCGCGGTCAGCGATACGGCGGCACTCGGGTTGTAAGCAAACCCATATTCGGCGGTCAGCCGTCCGTTGGTCGAACGAATCTCGTCCCAACCGGCATTGACGCCGCCGATAACGTTGATGTGGGGATTTAGGGCATACGTTAGACGCCCGCCGGTGTGCGTGAATGGAACCGCGAAACCAAACAGAATCGAACGCGAGAAGTTGAGGTCGCTGGGACTTTCGATGACTTCCGCGCCCGCCAACGTCTCGAATTTTCCGCCCTGGACGGATAATTTGCCCAACTGATACGCGAGATACGCCTGCGTAACATCGAAGCCGTTAAATGCTCCCGGATACGACTGGATGATATTTGCGTCGGTGCCCGCGCTCAATTCCAGCTTGCCGGTCAAGTTGCCGGCGTTGAGAGCAGTTTGAACGTTGAGGTTCTGCAGATCCGGCGTGCGATCGTTGTAGTCGAAGACGCGCGACGGAAATCCGTTGACGAATTCGGTCGTCGTATTGCTCAGACGCGAGGAGTACGCCGCGTCGGCAAAACCGCTGAACTGGATCAGATGCGGCGGCGGCGAGGGCGACGGCGAGGGCGACGGTGAGGGTGAGGGTGAGCCGAGCACGGCTGGGTTCATCGGCACTGAGGACGCCAGCGGTGACGGCGCCGGCGACGGTTGTGCCAGTGCCGCCGATGTGCCGGCGCCGGCGATCAGGACGAACGCGAAAAGTGAGAGAAGTTTTTTCAAAATTATCCCTTCGGGGAATGAGACTCAGCGACGGTGCCGGATATCATTCGGCGGCCGTTTTGCAGCGAAGGAAACCGAACGGCTGAAACGTTCCCGGTGACCCTGCAAGACGGCGTCACATATGCGCACTCGACACGGCGCTAAATCGTTAAAGATGCGATGTGTGCACGATCAACGCGAAATACCGTAGCGGCGCTCGGTTTCGCCAGTTTGAGGGCGGCGTCGGAAATTAATTCCGCACGCAAGCAAGGTTTCCGGCGCGCCGGACGACGAGGTCTTCCAAACTAGCCCTTCGCCGTATCGGCATTTTACTTCGCGATGAAGCATCCATCACCCCACGAACGCTAAATTTTTCTCAATCGTTGCTATCCAATTGGATCATCGCTAATTTTCAGGTGCGTAGTAGTTGGCGGATCATCATTGTTCCGCCGTGCGCGACGGCGTCGCGTAGCGCGGACCAGAGCGGCCGGTCGACCGGTCCCATCGCTGTGCGGAAAAACCATACGCCCCCGCCGGTTCCGGCTCGTTCGGGAGGTCGCGAGCGAGGCGTCGAAGATTGTCGGGACAATGCGGCGCGTGAAGAGGCTCCTGCGTACCCTACTTGCCGGCGCGGGAGTTGCGGGAACGGTCGCCGCGATCAATCGCGGGTTGCGTGAGGCCCCGCTGCCGACGAATCACCTCGGCGGCACACAACGCCGCTGGACGTGGCGCGGCTACGATATCTTTGCCACCGAAGCGGGCGAGGGTCCGCTGGTTTTGCTCGTGCACGGCATTTACGCCGGAGCATCGTCGTACGAGTATCGGAAGCTGTTCCCGCTGCTGGCCGCGTCGCATCGTGTCGTGGCGTTCGATCTGCTGGGCTGCGGTCTGTCGGATCGGCCGAATCTGGCCTACTCCGGCGAGCTCTTCGTCGAGCAGATCGTCGACGCGCTGGGTGAATTCGGCAGCGAGCCGGCCACGCTCGTCGGGTCTTCGCTGGGCGCGGCCTTCAGTATCCGCGCCGCTGCGCGGGCGGTTGATCGCGTGGCGCATCTTGTCACGATCAGTCCAACCGGCCTCGGCGGTGTGCTCGACCGGGACCCAACCCCGGTGCAGAGTGCGCTCTCGGCGCTGATTCGCGCGCCCATCGCCGGCGAGATCCTCTTCAACGCCCTGGCTTCGCGCCCGTCCCTGCGCTGGTTTCTCGAACATCAAACCTATGCCGACAGGAGCAGCGTCACCCCGGAGATCATCGATCACTATTATGCCGTGACGCACGAGCGCGGCGCGCGCTATGTCCCCGGACGGTTTGTCGGCGGCGCACTCAACATCAACGTGGCGCGCGATCTTCCCTTCATCACGGCGCCCGTGCTGATCGCCTGGGGTGAGCGCGCACCGAGCATCAGCAAGCTCGCGCTGGCATCCGAGTTCTTGAAACTGGCGCGCTACGGATCACTCGTCACCTTCGCGCGATCCGGCCTGCTGCCGCATGAGGAAGAACCACGGGCGATGTACGCGGCGATCGACGCGTTCGTCAGCGCCGAAGCGCGTCTGCCCTCTGGTCCGTAAGAGCTGGTCGACTGGCGCATGTTTGGCCGTCCACCGGGAATTGCAGGCGACTGTGGAACGCTGCGCACCGGCCCGCCCAACGGCCGAAGCCGGATTTATGCTCGTCGAGGCTATCGTCGCCGTTGCTCTTGTCGCCGTTTGCGCGGCGGCTGCGCTGACCGCCGCGGCTGCCGTCACCCACGCGACGGCGCGGGCGTTTCCGGCCGCTGCGCTTTCCTCGACGGCGCAAAACGTCCTGACCGATCTGCGCGCCGCGACCGCCTACGATCCCGATGAACTGGCTGCTTTGGTAAACCGTTCGGTGTCATTCGAGGCCTCCGAGCCCGCGCCCGACGGCAGCGCGCAAGCGCCCATTCGTATCACGGCGGCGGTAACGCGTTCGGCACGTACCGATGCTTATGTCGGTTCGGTCACGGCGCGGGCGTCCGACGGCAACGCGGTAACCGTCCAGGCGACGCTGGTCCAGGAAGCGCCGGCGCCCGGTTCGGTCATCCCGGCGAGCACGCCGCCGCCGTCCGATCCAGCGCTTCCGCCCGCCGATGGCAACTCCGGCTCGATCCAGCTCTGAGCGCTGACTCAGATGTCTAGACAAGCAGCGGACAGCCTTCCGGCAGGCAGCGCACGCCGGGCGGCGAGCGGCGATTGCGGCTTCACCATTCTCGAAGCCCTCATTGCCACGGGGATCGTCACGCTCATCGCGTTTACAGGTCTCGCCGCGTGCAAGGCGATGGCTCAGGTGATGCTATGGTCGAGCGGCGCCCGGCACAGCGCTGCAAGTGTCGATACACAAGCGGCCCAGCTCCGCAACGATGCAGCGAGTGCATTTGCTGTTTTCGCCCCGGAGTCAGACATGTATGGACGCATGAATGATGGGCAGGAACTCGACTTTTACTCCAAGGCTGACGATGGCCGCCCGATTTTGTGGCGCTACTTCTACGCCGCCGCCGCGCAGACGCTGCAGCGCTGGGATTTCGACCCGACCGGTGCGCGCGGCGTGCGCGATGCCAAAACCGGCGTCATTGACGCTGCCGCAACGTATCCGCCGCTCAACGGCATCACTCATTTTCGCGCGACGGCGATCTCCGCCGATCGGCTCGGCGATCCGGCCTACAACATATACAGCGGCATCGGCGCCCTCTTCACGCGGCCGCCCCGCGCGCTGCCGGTGCGGTACGCCGCCGTCCCCGGCGGCTCCGCCGCCGTTGGGGGCAACGGCGTGATGCAAGTTTCGCTCACGAGCCAAGCGGCAGCTCGGGTTCTCGATCTCGCGGCGGGTTCGATGCCGACCGGTTTCACGATCAGCGGCGCGCCCGTTTGGCACGCGATCGTGTATCGCGTCGACCAGTCGCATCGCTTCCTGCTGGGTACCGCGGGCAAGAGTCATGTGTTCATCAATGCTCGCGTCGACGTTTCGTACGATCATTGGGCCAGCAAGATCGCGTGGTGCGATTTCAACTTGCTCGGCAATCCCGACGGACTCGATCCGCACGATCCGCATGCGGATTACAAGCCGAACGAACCGCTCGAACGCAGCGAGAACATCCTCGCGGCGTGCCGGCAGCGTCACCCGCTGCCGCCGGCACGGAATTCCGCGGACAATCCGGCCGACCCGGATACCGTCCGTCCGCCGCTGCGCCGACAGACGACTGCGCGCTAGGCGATGCTCGTTCCGATCGTCTTCATCGTCGCGTTTCTGACGGCGCTCACCGGCGCGCTGCTCGAATCCAGCCTGCTTGCGGCAAAGGCGGCCGACAGCGCCGCGGTTGCGCGCAATTCCGATGTCGCGATCGCCGACGGAGTGGCCGACTTCACGCATGGGCTCGCCGCATTCGTCGCGCTCCACGGCGGCGCTGGCCCATGGCCGCAGCACACGAGCTATTCGGCTCAGAAATCCGGCTGCGCTGCAGCGGACGCCCAGCAATGCCCATTTCGCTACATCATCGGCGGAACGATCACCAACGCGTCGGACGCGAACGCCGCGGCGCCCGGTACCCCAGATGCAGCGCAAAATCTGCAGGCGGCCGCTATCGACGAACAGCGTGTCTCCGCAATCGTGAGCGTAACGTTCGTCACGCCCGGCAGCTCCGCTGTCGGCACGCGCACGCGCTTTCTCACCTACCGCGTCTTCGACACGGCGCCGTACGCCGTCATCTCGGGCTCGCGCGACATGACAACGGAGAACGGGACGCAATCCGCCGCACAAGGCGACAGCGGCGGCGCGGCGGCCGCACTCGATTCGCAAGCCGCCGGATTCGACGACACCCGCATCCACGTTCGCTTGACGTGCGACACCGTGATCAAAGGCGTGATTCCGTTCGCAAACGATCAGCAAGCTGCCGGAAACGACGGCCTCCCCTGGGGTAACGCAGCGCAAGCGGCATACGAAACGCCGTGCACGAGCAGCGATGCTCCGGCGGACGCTTTTCGCGACGAGCGCTGGACCAACGGCGACGCCAATACGTCGGGTTGGACGCAGTAGCGCGGCCGGCACGCGATCCGGCCGCGTCGGCGCACGGGGAAATCGGCATGACGCTGCTCGAGGTCGTCGTCCTCGTTGCCATCGTAGCGATCGTTAGCGCGTTGGGGTACGCAGCGCTCGCACAACGCCCGGCACAGGCGCGCAGCACGGCCGTCGCGTTTGCGGCTCTCGTCGCGCAAGCGCGCGCGCTCGCCGCAATCACCGGCGGCCCGGATGGGAGCGGCGCGAGCATCGCCGTCATCCGAGAAGGTGACGATTACGTCGCGACGCTGTACGCCTTTCGTCCGATCCTGGGCGCCGGGCGTGCGCCGGTGGCGGAGCCGAACACGCCGCCGCTCCGCACGCCGACCGCGCTCGAACTCGTGCAGCCAAACGGTCCGATCGAACCGCCATTCGCGCTCTTCTTTTCCGCCTCGGGTCATGCCAGCGCACAGGCGCCGTTTCGCGTCGGCGTCGATGCTCCGCTCGCGGCCGAGCCGGTTTGCCCGCTCGAGACCGGGATCGTCGTCGCATTCATCGACGGAGTGCACAACCAGTCGCATTCGATCAGCTGTGAGATGGCCCAGCTCGATCTCGACACGTGGGAGGCCGTTACGGTAGTCCAACCGTGACGACGGCGGTTCTGCGGCGGCCTGGACGCAACTCCAGTCGACGAAGGCGAATCCCGAGGTCGTGCCCGCCGGGCGTGCGAAGGCTCGAGCGCCGATGATCGACACGCCCGGAGACGAACCCCTCGCGCGCTACCGGCGCACTCGCGACGGTGTCGTCGCGGCGCTGACCGAACTGCGGGCGCTGCTCCCCGAGTCGGATCGCGGACCCGACGGGCGAAGCGATCGCGAGCAGCTCGACCGCACGATCGCGCGGCTGCGTGACGCCCGCTTCGTGCTTGCCGTCGTCGGAGAATTCTCGAGCGGGAAATCTTTTCTGCTCAACGCACTGCTGGGCAAAGTCGAGCGCGAAGAACGCTTGGGTTCGGCGCGCATCGTCGGACTCTTGGCCACCGACATCAACCCCTCGACGGCGACGATTACCGAAATCGAATATGCGCGCGACGAGCAGGCGACGGCGTATTATGGCGACGGCCGCACGGAGCGGATCCCACTGGGCCGGCTGGCACGTTTCGTGGCTGTCGCCGAGGAGACCAAACTTCACGACGCCACCACCGACGCGAGCGGCTCGCCGACGCTCGTTCGGGTAACGGTCGACTCGGCCTTTCTGGCCAACGGCTTCGTCGTCGCGGACACCCCGGGACTCGCTTCGATCAATCCCGCTCATCGCCGGGCGACGCTGTCCTATTTGCCGGGCGCCGAT
>Ga0302326_10021069_pt1 | contig 13384 bp, 9 predicted proteins | sample Palsa_T0_3_FD_202264 | JGI IMG/M metagenome (GOLD analysis project Ga0302326, IMG submission 202264) | Peat permafrost microbial communities from Stordalen Mire near Abisko, Sweden - Palsa_T0_3 | ecosystem: Environmental > Terrestrial > Soil > Palsa > Peat permafrost | place: Sweden: Abisko... | reverse complement strand
CCGGGGATTTCCTCGGCGCAATGGCCGTCACCGGCCCCGAGAGCCACGCCTGCTGCGCGCTGATCAGCAGTAATACCGCCGACTGGGCCAACACGAACTGTCCGTAGGCGACGTCGCTGGTAAAGCGAATCATCGCGAACCCGGCAATAAAATTCGCGCCGGATAGAAGTATCTGATCCAGAACACTGGCGCCGAAGAAATGCAGAAAGCGGCCGGACGGGTGGGCGTTCATTGTGCCGAGCTGATCAAACTTGCTTACCTGTGCGCCGGCCGGCCGGCGGGTGAAATCGACCGTCAGTATAGCAACCGGAATTGCCGGGGCGCTGTGGGACAAACTACAAAGCGCGGCCATCGAATGACGAGTCGGTAGGCACCGCAATCATCCGCCGTACCACGGCTCTTGCGCCTGCGCCGTGCCGCAAACCGGCGCGCGCGCAGCAGCTCAAGTGCTGCGCTCAGGTGCCGCACGGCACGCGATACACGTACAAGCGTCCAAATACCGACGCTTCGGGATACCGGTCCGAACACAGCGGTAGTTCGCTCGGCGGCACGTCCTCGGTGGTGACCAGCCAGATTGCCGTCACGGCCTGCAGGTCGGGCAGCGGTGAAGTCCCCGTAAATACCGGAACCCGGAAACTCTCGAGATGGCGGGTTTCCGGCATGAGCCCGAATCGCGTCAGGGCATTCGAGCCAGCGAGCGCGGAAATGCGCCGCCACTTCTTCAATTTATTCATCTCATCCATGTCGTGAACTTTCAGGATACTGCCCCAGTCGGGTCCTATGAGATAACGGGACACACCCCAAAAGGTCTCGCCTGCCGGGGCATAGATGATCTCGCCGGATTTGGCGTGTTCATCCAGGTATCGCGCCACTTCGCGGTACGGATCGGGTTTGTACGGCGTGCGCATCTGCACATAGGCGAGCCAGCCACCGAGCACTATCGCGGCTGCTATCAGCCCCGTGCCCGCATAGACGACAGCCTGGTTCACCGTTCGGCCGCGCTGGTCGAAAAAATGGCCGGCGGCCGTGCCGAATGCAATGGCGACAAACGGCGCGCAGAAAGCGAATGTGCGATCGAGCCAGATCGGCTGCACCGCCGCGCTTAATACTGCGGCAAACAGCAGCGGCCACACGATGAAACACGCGACCACTCGAAACAGCCGCGGCACTGTCGCCGCGGCCCCTGTCAGGCCGAGCAGGACCAGTACGGCCGCCGCCGGCCGTGCCCACGGCGCCGACACCGCATCGCCGTAGCCGATGATCCAGCCGCCGACGGTCTGACTGGCAGCCTGAATCGACGCCGTGTGCGCATGGTCGATGTGGCGCACTCCCGCGTTTATCACCCACGGCAGATAAGTGCAGCCCACGACAGCTGCGATACCGATCCATGTCGGCAACCACCGTCTCATCTGCCGCATGTTCCCGGGCGGCAGTGCGTACAGCAGCGCTCCGGAGGCGGCGATAAGGCTGGCGCTATGCGTCGCGGCGAGAATCGCCAGCAGCACGATCAAAGGCAGCGCGATCCGGAAGCGATAATCCGCTCTGAGCCGGTCGGCGGCGATCCAGCTGAGCACCACCAGGCAACTGAACATTGCATACATGCGTACTTCATTGGCGAAGTAAACCTCGCTGCCCATCGCGGCACAAAAGCCCAGTGCGAACAGGCCGGCGGTGGGTCCGAATCGTCTCCTGGTGCCGAAGAAGACCGCGAGCAGCGTCGCCGTGCTCCAGCACACCGAGTTCAGCGATAGCCAGGTATCGCCGTGGCCGAACAGTCCCCAGGCGTTGAGCTGCAGGTAGTACAGCGGCGGGTGAACATCGAACAGAAAAACTGCCACCACCGTTCCAAGCCCGGAGAGGTTGGCGAGCGAAACGCTGTAGATCTCGTCCAGCCAGAAACTGTCTCTTCCCAGCCCTGCGAGCCGTAGCCACACGCCCAGCCCGATCAGCAGCAGGGCGATCGCAATATCGATGCCTCGGCGCCGTCCGCGGACTTCAGGGATGTCGCTGTCCGTCATGCTGCACAGGCTCGTAACGCTGGCCGTTACTTCGCGAATGCTGCCAAAAGCTGCACGTAGGCGGACTGGTAGTAGATGCTCGGCTCATTGACCACCCACGAATTGTCCTTGCCGTTCCAGTCCTTGTACGATTTCTGGGCAGGTTGCCCGAAGGGAGGTGATTCGTTCGCGGGGACGCCGCCATCAGCTGCGCGCGCGTTCGGGCCGCCCGTCACAAAGCCCGGCGCTGGCCCGCATTTCGACGTCAGCGCGTCGCTCCAGATGGAACCGGCGATGAACCAGCCGCCAAAGAGCTCATTCACCGAGTTGGTAGCGCCATAGGCATACATGTTCGACAGATAAACCTTGCCAAAGGGATTGACCCCATGAAAGTAGTGCAGCGTATCGAGCGCGCGCGTCAGGTAGGGCTTGGTATCGTTTACTGCGATACCGTAGGCTGCCACCTCCGCGTTGGTATTTCCGTGATTGGCTCGCACTTCATTGCTGCCCCAGATGTAGTCTCCGAGGAAATTGCGATATAGGTCGTCGCTGGCATTTACGCCGTAGACCTTGTGGCCTCCCAGGGTGTCCTTGAGCTTGCTTGCCAGGATGGTCCGCTTGAGCTCCGGGTCCGCCGAACTGAGCGTCGTATAGAACAGCAGCGCCTCACCCTGATCGGATCCATAGCGGATCCAACCGTCATCGTTGTACGGTCGCAACAGCCGGTAATTGCTCCCGATATAGGACGCGTAGGTGCTGTCGCCGGTGATGGCGTACAGGTAGATGCCTGCCACCACCGCCTCGACGTTTTGCGCGTCAAGATTCAAATCTGCGCCAGCAACCTTCACCGCACCGGAATCACACCTCTCCTGTTTTGTCGCCACACCCTGGTAATTGTTCCAGGCTTTGATCGCTCGGCTCTTCAAGTCTGCCGCTTCCGCCTGCAACGCGCTCACCCCGCCGTAGACATAGGACGCATGGGCGAATATGCCTGCCGCCGCGATGGTCGACGATGTGCAACCAGGCACGTAGAACCGGGGGTGCTTGTCGGAGCTCGGCGGGCTCGCATCGCTGTAGACCGTATCGCCGACCTTGAGCGCCACGCTGCCGTCCGGGTACTGCATTTTCTTCAGCCAGTCGGTTTCCCATTTCACCTCGTCCAACAGGTCGGGAATTGCGTTTCCGGACTCTGGAATGTTGAAGTCATCGGTGAATACGCCCGGATTTTCCTGGTATGCGGTCAGCAGCTGATGCACCGGTTTGATCGCGTTGGTGACATACTTGTTGGTGTCCCCGGCGTCGAACCAGCCGCCGCTCAGATCCCTTACCTTGGCCGGATTTTCCGGATCGGTGATGTCGTGCGCCTGCGAGTCCTGATTGGATCCCATGTACGCCGGATCGTCGACCCAGCAGCTATTGGCGAAAGGCGTCGCCTTGGCGATGCCGGCGCGCTGATAGAAATACATGCGCACCGCCGCTTTCAGAACGTCCTGGTAGACCTGCTGCCCGATACTGAAGGTGGCCGAGCGCAGGTTCCTGCTCACGTCGTAGACGAAATAGGTCCCGGGCGTGTTGACCGACGAGAAATCAAACCACCAGCCCCTGTCGCCCGAAGAGGTGTCGACCGCGCCTTGGTTCCAGGCCTCGATGGTCCCGGTGTAGATGACCGTCCCATCGCCCGCGCGCCGCAGCTGGTAAGTGCTGCCCGGCAAGAACGTGTCGGCGGCGTCGAATCCGGCCTTCGGATCGCGTATCACCGCGATTTTCGGATCTGCCGGGCGATAGCCGAATTGATCCACCAATATGTGCAGATCGAGCGTCACGGCTTTGCTGCTCGCACCCGCGCTGACGCTCGATTCAGTGCGGTGCGCGTTCGGGGCTGCTGTCTGGCCCTGGCACGCGGCAACCACCATCAAAACCGCCACCCAGGGCACTGAGACCTGCCTCACAGAAATTATCCCACCGCGCGGTGATTGACTCTGCAGAGGATTATGCCACGGCTGCTGACTCGCCAGCACTGCAATGCCAAGTACGACCAGGTCACAGTCCGCCACTCGCGCTTTCACATACCATGACATCCGGGCTGTTGCGTGCGCGACCTGGAGGCGCCATTTCGGCAGGCGGATTCATGCCGCAGTCGATCTGCGCTCGGCCGCGCTTGCGCCATCCGCCGGTTACGCGAAACAATAGCTCTCTAGACCTTCGTCTTCCGCTGCGGTGACATCCGAAAAAATGGCGCGATCGGGATATTCCTCCGTTACGGCCCCCGCCCCTGCCGCCCGCAGGCAGGCGCCCCCGGCTGCGTGGATCCCTGACGACCGGTTTGGCCTGCTGACGACGGTGCTGATGTGGCTCCTGATCTGGCGGATCATCATCCCGGGCTTTTTCGACTATTCGAATGACGATGCCCAGATCATTACCGAGGGGGTGCTTGCCAACACGATCATCTGGCTGTTTCTGCTGCTCGCACCGATTGCCGCACTTCTGACGCGAGTAAATCTGACCTGGCAACTGCTGCGCTCGCTGAATATCTTCTTCGTTATACTCATCCTCTACGTTGGCGCCAGCGTGCTCTGGTCGATCGATCCCAGCGGGACCTCGCGCAAATTCATACGTCTGCTGACCGCGTTGACAGTGTGCACGTCTGCGTGCCTGCTCGGCTGGCACCCGAGACGCTTCCAGGAACTGTTGCGGCCGATCATCACGACCGTGCTGGTCGGATCCCTGATCTTCTGCCTCCTGTACCCGGATCTTGCCATCACTCCTGCGGGCCCCGGGCTGGTCGAATCCGGGAACTATCACTACTGGCGCGGCCTGACCCAGCATAAAAATGCCCTGGGTGCGCTGGCGGGCCTGGGTGCGCTGTTCTGGTTTCATGCGTACCTCGAGCGGCAGGGCAAGCTGTTGACCGTATTTCTCGGCTTGACCGTGTCACTGACCTGCCTTTATCTGGCACACAGCTCCACGTCGGTGTTCACTGCGCTTTTCGCGGCGATGTTCCTGGTGCTGATGCACTGGATTCCGCGCGCGCAGCGCCGCTACAGCAAGTACATCATCGTGCTGTTCGTGGCGGTGATCGGGTGTTACACGCTGGCGGTGCTGAAAATCGTGCCCGGGTTGGATGCGCTCATTGATCCGGTCACCTCCGCGGCCGGCAAGGACGTGACTTTCACCGGCCGTACGGTCATCTGGGAGATGATCAAGCAGCATATTGCGTTGAGCCCCATTCACGGAACCGGCTACGGCGCGTACTGGACCGGGCCATTCCCGTCATCGCCGTCTTATATTTTCAAGCAGAAGCTGTACTTCTATCCCGGCGAGTCGCACAACGGCTATCTGGACGTCATCAACGACCTCGGCTATGTCGGCCTGATCCTGCTTGCCGCTTTCATAGCCAACTACATCGCTTCATCGCTTCGCCTGCTGAAGATAGATCGCGGCCAGGCCCTACTCTATCTTGCGCTTATCTTCCAGCAACTCATGGCCAACCTGGCGGAAACTTCCTGGCTGCAGGTCGATGTGATCGGCATTACCCTGATGTTTGCCACGATTGCCATGGCGCGCGGATTGCTCGACCAAAAGCTGCACGATGCATTCGGCAGTCCGGCGGCCGCACCCGCCCCGGCACCACAGCCGACGCTACGTAACGAACCGCGACCGCGACCGCGTCAAGGCCGCGCACGCGCGCGCGCGCGCTGATGCCCCGGCAATACAGTGGCTCTATGCGGGGGGTGTCGATGCGGCGTCCCGCCGGGCGCCAGCCAGGAGACGCGCCAGGAACGCGCTATCGATCGCAACCAGCAGCAGATCGAATGGCATGCGGAATCGCAGGCGCGTAAAGAACACGGCGGTCAGTACACCATTGCCGAAATAGATTGCGTAGAGCAACCATTCCACGCGCGAACAGGGGTAGCGTCGGATCATTGCCAGCCTGAGCAATGCCACGATCAGCAACGGATAGTAGGTAGCGAAGACGGCCCAGTCCTGCCAGGAGGTTGCCTGGGTGACGGTCGCGAGCTCGTTTTGAAAGTTGAAGTAGTTGAGCAGCTTGCCGAAGTACAGGCGCGTCGCGGCCTTGGGACTACCGGTGATCCAATCAATGGCGCAGCGAGTCAGCGCCCGGTCAAATTCGACCTCATTGGGGATGTATGGCACCTGGCCGCACGCCTCCTTGAGCGTCGGCTTGCCATTCGCGCGAGTCGCGGGCGAATTGCCAATGACCAGGTTGAATCCGCCATTCGCGGACACCGGAACGAAGGCGTGAAATTCCATGCTGTTGCGGATGGTCCATGGCGCAATGGTAATGGCTATGGCAGCCCCAAAGACGGCGCAGCTGGCTACCGACCATTTGTCCGGACGTTGGCGCCCAAACAGCAGATACGCGAGGAAGAATGGAATGATATAGAGGAATGACGGTATCGCGAGACAAAGAATCCCATAGATGAGCCCCGCAGCCACCTGGCGCCGCCAACCAAGCTCAGGTCCCGACAACAGCAGGATCGACGCGAGAAACAGCAGGCCACCGAAGGTCTGCGGGTAAAGCGTGCTCGCGGCATAGAGAAACACCGGGTAGAAGAGCACCAGATAAGGCGCCAGCGCCGAGTAAGTGGGGAATATGCGCCGCGAGAGCCGCATCAACAGGTAACAGCTGGCGGCAAGCGCAAGACAATTCAGCAGCTTCGCAACGACCGGGCTCTCGGTGACCTCATAGACAGCCGCCAAACCGAAAGCGTAGCCAGGCGGCCGGAACAGTGTGATCCTTCCACTGCTGGTGGCGAACTCGTGCTTGTGCACGAGCGATTGCGCCAATTCATGGTAGTCGATCTCGTCCCCATAGCGCAGCGAATCGCCGGACCAGATCGCCAACCCCGCCGAACACACCAAGACCAGCAATATCCCGATGAGGCCGAGGCGTCGATCCAGGTTGCCCCTCGCAATTGCATTCATTTGCAGTCGAACCGCCTGATGTTACGCAGTCGAGATTGTCGCGGAAGCTCGCGTCCATGTGACTGCCCATCGAGGGGCATCCACCTCACAATATTAACAATATCCATACCGTTGCAGCCAAGATGAAACATGCGTCTCATTTTTCAGGATTGACTTTTTTACAGGGATGCCGTCGGAAATCCAATTGGGCTTCGTGATGTAGTGAACATCATGGAAGCGGGTGCGATGCTATGCTGGATTCATCGTTGACCTCGGCGTTTACCCCTTGAAAGGTGCGGACTTGACCCAGAAGCCCGGTTTACCCGCGGGCGGAAAGCGGCGGGCGATGATCGGCATCGCGGTACTGGCAACGGTGGCCTATGTGGGCGCCGGTTTCGCCGTGGACGCACGGCGTGCGCGCGATGCCATCGAAGCGCTCGGCTGGCTGGGCTGCGGTCTGGTGCTGGGTCTGTCGGTGCTGAATTACCTGGTGCGCTTTCAGCGCTGGCAGATGTTTCTCATCCGGCTCGGTCATCGGCTGCCCGGCATGCAGCACCTGCTCTATTACCTGAGCGGCTTCGCGTTCACGGTCAGCCCGGCCAAGGCGGGCGAGGCGGTACGCTCGATCTATCTGCGCGAACACGGTGTCAGCTACGCGCAGAGCATCGCCGCACTGTTCGTCGAGCGCCTGCAGGACCTGCTGGCGATGACGCTGCTGGCATGTCTGGTGATCCTGGACCGGCCGACCTACCGTCCATTGGTGGTCGGTGCGCTGCTGGTGGTGCTGGGGCTGTTCGTCGCCGCCAGCCATCGATTACTACCGGATCTGCTGGAGCGCTACGCCACCCGAATCCGTCAACCTCGGCTCGCCAAAGGCGCATCAGCGCTGGTGAATCTGCTGCGATCGTCCCGCCAGCTGCTGGCACCGAGGATACTGCTGATCGGCACGGCGGTCGGCGTACTGTCCTGGGGCGGCGAGGGTCTGGGCTTCTACCTCATCTGCCAGGGTCTGGACGTACACGTGAGTCTGCTGGTCGCCCTGGGAATCTACGCCCTGGCGGTACTCGCCGGCAGCGCCGCGTTCTTTCTGCCGGCCGGAATTGGCGGTGTGGAAGTGGTCATGACGACTCTACTGGTGGGCAACGGGGCGCCGCTGCGGGTCGCCATCATCGCGACACTGCTGTGCCGCGTGGCCACGCTGTGGTTTGCCGTGGTAATTGGCATCGCCTCGACCATGATCATCGAACTGCGGGCCGGTCCGGCCCGACTCCGGGCGGCGTCGTGAACGACACCAGCATCCCGCTGTGCCTTGACCTCATCGGCACGCTCACCCCGGCAAATCCGCAGCATGAGCGCGCCTTGGGAGCTCTGAAGCGCGTCGCATTCGACGTTGCCATGCTGCCGTTTCGCGCGGATCTGCTGCAGTGGCTGCGCGAGGAACGCGCCCGTGGCCGGCGCGTGGTTCTGGTAGCCGATGGCGATCCACAGCTAGCCGAGCAGATCGCCGCCCATTTGGAGTTGTTCGACGAGGTGGCGCGCACGGATGGAGGCGGGTCGGCGGCCGAACGCAAGCGCCGCGCCCTGGTCGAGCGCTTCGGCGAGCGCGGTTTTGACTATGCCGGCAGTGATGCAGCGGACATGGCTGTCTGGGAGACCTCGCGTGGCGCGATCGTCGTGGGGGATCGCAAACTCAGCGAGCGCGTCGGCCGTACCGCGCGGCTGCTGCACTTTTTCGCGGCCCCGAAACCGACCTTGCGCACCTGGATCAAGGCCATCCGGCTGCATCAATGGGTCAAAAACGCGCTGGTGTTCCTGCCGGCGCTGCTGGCGCACGAGATCTCAAACCCGGCGGTCCTGTTGCAGGCCGCGCTGGCCTTCATTGCCTTCGGCTGCTGCGCCTCGAGCGTGTACCTCACCAATGATCTGTTCGATCTGGTGGCCGATCGCCAGCATCCGCGCAAGCGCCGCCGTCCGTTCGCCGCCGGCCTGCTGTCGGTACGCGCCGGCATCTATGTCAGCGCAGGGCTGTTCCTGTGTGCCGCGGTGATCGCCGCGGCCGTGGGTGGGTTGTTTGTGCTGGTGCTGGCCAGCTATTACATCATCACCTGGGCCTACTCGCTGCGCCTGAAGCGCATTGCGCTACTGGACGTCATGACACTCGCTGGGCTCTATACGCTGCGGATCATCGCCGGCTGCGCGGCCACGCACATCGAACCATCATTCTGGCTGCTTGCCCTGTCGGTGTTCCTGTTCCTGAGTCTGGGTTTCGTCAAACGCTATGCCGAAGTCGACGACGCCCGCAAAGCGGGCAAACTGGTGGGGCATTCGCGCGGATACGGCGCCGACGACTTACCGCTTATCCTGAGTCTCGGAACCACCGCTGGGTACAGTGCGATTGTCGTGGTAGCGCTGTACATCAACAGCCCGGAATCCATCGCCCTATACCACCACAAGAAAACCCTTTGGATGATTTGTCCCCTGATGCTGTTCTGGATCAGTCGCGTCTGGATGCTCACCGCACGCGGCCATATGCATGATGATCCGGTGGTATTCGCGCTGCGTGACAGAGTGAGTCTCGTAGTCCTGGCCGCCCTGGGACTGATCGTGCTGCTGGCGATCTGAGGCGTCCAATGCCCGTGGGAACTTCCTGGGGCCGCTGGCCGCGCTATGAGCAGCGCATCGTGCCGCTGACGAACCGCTTCGAGCCTCTGCCGCTGGCCGGCCCGATGCTGGCCTTTGGCAATGGCCGCAGTTACGGCGATGTATGCCTGAACGAGGGCGGCACGTTATTGGCCACGCGCGGCCTCGACCGATTCATCCGCTTCGACGCCGCGAGCGGCATCCTCGAATGCGAAGCCGGTGTGCTGCTGAGCGAAATCATCGCATTGACGCTGCCGCACGGCTGGTTTCCGCCGGTGACGCCGGGCACTGCCCTGGTCAGTGTGGGCGGCGCCGTTGCCAACGACGTCCATGGCAAGAATCATCACCGCGCGGGCACCTTCGGCCACCATCTGCTCGGCTTCGAATTGCAGCGCTCGAGCGGCGAGCTGCTGCATTGCAGCCCGAATCAGCACGCCGACTGGTTTCGCGCCACCGTCGGCGGACTGGGCCTGACCGGTCTGATCGGCGCGGCTCGCATGCAGTTGCGACGCGTGCCCGGACCATGGATTGCCGGCGATAGCCAGCGCTTTGGCAGCCTGCAGGAGTTCTTCGATCTGGCCGTGCAATCGGATACCGACTACGAATACACGGTCGCGTGGCTGGACTGCGCCGCGAGCGGCGACAAGCTCGGGCGCGGAGTCTTTATGCGCGGCAATCACGTGCAGCACGACGCCCCGCCACCACGTGAGCGCTCGCTACGATTTCCCGTGACTCCGCCGATTTCCCCGGTGACCGGCCTGTCGGTGCGTCTGTTCAATGAGCTCTATTTCCATCGCCCCGGATCGCAGCAAAAGCACGCCCTATGGCACTACAAGCCGTTCCTGTATCCGCTGGACAGCGTGCTGGAGTGGAACCGGCTGTATGGGCCGCGCGGTTTCTTCCAGTATCAGTGCGTGCTGCCGCCCGGCGAGGCCGCCGCGGCGTTGCCCGAGATGCTGCGGTTGATCGCCCGCTCGCGCCAGGGCTCCTTTCTGGTGGTGCTGAAACAATTCGGCAATCTGCCATCCCTGGGTTTGCTGTCGTTTCCGCGCCCCGGCGTCACATTGGCTCTCGATTTTCCCAACCGCGGCCCACCGACCCTGCAACTGCTGGAAATGCTCGATACCATCACCCGCGCCGCGGGCGGCGCGGTCTACCCGGCCAAAGACGCGCGTATGTCGGCACGATCGTTTCAGCAATACTTTCCCGCCTGGAAGCAGTTCGAGGATTATATTGATCCGAAGTTCTCCTCTTCGTTCTGGCGGCGGGTGACAAGGAGTTCCTGATGCGGCGCATTCTGATCGTCGGAGCCACCTCGGCCATTGCCGAAGCGAGCGCGCGGCTATTCGCGTCCCGCGGTGATGCCCTGTTCCTGGTCGGACGTGGCGAATCGCGCCTGCAGGCGATCGCCGAGGATCTCAAGGTGCGCGGCGCCGCCCTGGCAGAGACCTTCGTGCTCGACGCCCGCGCGATGGATCGCTTCCCGGCCCTGGTGCAAAACGCGACGCAGCGTCTGGGCGGCCTCGATGCCGCGCTCATTGCCCACGGCACGCTTTCCGACCAGGCCGCATGCCAGCGCTCGGTCGAACTGCTACGCGAAGAGTTCGACATCAACGCAATCTCGGTCATGGCCCTGTGCACCCTTCTGGCCCAGCAGTTCGAAACTGAAGGACGCGGCGTCATCGCGGTGATCTCGTCGGTGGCCGGCGATCGCGGCCGGCAATCCAACTACGTCTACGGATCGGCGAAAGCTGCCGTCACGGCATTCACCAGCGGCCTGCGCCAGCGTCTGTATCCGAAAGGCGTGCGTGTGCTCACCATTAAACCCGGCTTCGTCAGCACCCCAATGACGGCCGCCTTCAAGAAAGGCGTGCTCTGGGCAACGCCGGCGAAGGTCGCCGCTGACATCGTGCGCGCGATGGATCGTCGCAGCTCGGTGATCTATACGCCCTGGTTCTGGCGACCGATCATGTGGGTCATCAGATCGGTGCCGGAGACGGTATTCCGGCGCCTGCGGTTATAGCGCCGCGCTCAGTAATTGAGCGGCGTGCGGGCCGGGATGACTCCGCGCTGCAATTGCAGCGTGAACTGCACACCGACGACGGTCGAATTGAAGTCGCCGCCGACGAAGTTCTGCGACGCGCGGGTCTGATAATTGACGTACGGTTTGAGCACCAGCCAGGGTACCGGCGTATAGGTCACGGCCAGCGACGGCGTACTCAGGTGTTCGGTTTGCTCCGTGCCGGTGGCCACGATGACCCCACCGGCGCCGTAGGCATCGCCCTGACGCGGCAGCTGCCGGTAGGTGAAGTTGTAGCCCAGGACGACGCCGATCTTATAGGTGGCCTGCCAGGTGGCGGTCAGCACCGCGACACTGTCGATCTCGGAGGCATCATTGGTGAGGTAGACATTGATCGCCCGGGTCAGGTCGGCCTCGACCGTGGTCTTTCCCGTGAGTGCCCGCTGGTAATCCAGCTCGCCGGTGACACCGCCGATATTATTGTTGCCGCTGTCGGAGGAGCGCCGCGTGTAGCCGATCTGGCCCCGGAAGGTCGATAGTCCGGTCACCACGTCTGTCGCTGTCAGTCCCGCCGACTCCTGGGTATAGGAAGGCGCCACTGTCGGCCCGGTGTTGCTGAACGAACCCTTGAGATAGGTGGCGGTCAGGCCGGAGGTCACGCCAGCGGTACCGGTGTATTTAATGGCCGCCTGGCCCGAGGTCTCGGTCAGACTCAGGTCCGGGGCGAGTGTTTGCGGCTGGTCAACCTTGCGGGTCAACCCCGTGAATTCGGCGCGCCAGTCCGGTGTAGCCTGCACACTGGCTTTGGCCGTCTCGCGCTGCTCGGTCTGCAGGACCAACGAAGTTCCGACCACATTCCAGAACGACACCATGCTGCGAATGCGGGTGACATCGAGTACACCGTCCCAGAGACGACCGACTTTCCAGTCCCAACCGCCATCGAACGTGTACTCGCTGTGATCGAGTTCCGTGAATCGATCATAGTGATATTCGGTGCCCAGCACGGTTGCATAGAACTGCTGCTGGCTCAGCAAGTAGCTCGCGTCGAACTTGCCGCCGTAAGCGATGTACGAATCCGAATACTTGATGTCGCTACTGTTGGTGACGCCTACCGGCGTGAACGGCGTGGGGAACCCCTGCTGCAGATCGAATACGTTGGTGTTGTATTCGTAGCGAACGTCGCCGGCGGCGATCAGGGCCAGTTCCGCCAGCGCGGATACCGGCGATGCCAGCAACGCGGCGAACCAAAGATGGCGCCAGCGAAGTACGCGCCAAGTCGATGATATTCCTGACCAGGATGTCGGCCGGTAATGACGATCGTTCACCCAGTGATCTCCCCGTTCCTATAGGCGCGGCGCGCCAGATTAAAGCCATCAGGATTCTAGTACAGGCCGCAAATCGGTGCCGTGATGCTCCTCAAAAGCGCAGCAGGCGTGAATTGTTCCCAATGACTTTTACTTAATCTATCTCTTTCCCGCGGCAAGCGCGTGATTTGCAGCTAAATCTGCGCCGCGCACGATTGTTTATAGTGCGGTACGTCGTTTGCATACACTAAAATCAGGCGTCCTCGTCAGCGTTTCCGGGAGACCAGCGCTATATACGCCGTGGGAGCAAACGACCTCATGGGGCACGTATAGGTGGGCGCCGAAGGATCCTTCAGCGGCAGCTATGCGCCACCGGCTGCAAGTCCCTTGGCCCGCGGGGGCTCCGCGCTGCTCTCCGATGGCTCGATCCGCAACAAGGTATTCCGTCTCGGCACCGCGGAGCTGCCGTCCGCCACCCTGCTGAAAGAGTTTCTCGG
>Ga0302326_10021068_pt1 | contig 13385 bp, 10 predicted proteins | sample Palsa_T0_3_FD_202264 | JGI IMG/M metagenome (GOLD analysis project Ga0302326, IMG submission 202264) | Peat permafrost microbial communities from Stordalen Mire near Abisko, Sweden - Palsa_T0_3 | ecosystem: Environmental > Terrestrial > Soil > Palsa > Peat permafrost | place: Sweden: Abisko... | reverse complement strand
CTGTGCGGCCCCTTCGCGCGCAGCATTTACCAGGGCGGAAAGCCCGAGGACGACGGCAAGGTGAAGGCGTTTGTGGAAGCGCTGGGCGAATTGCGCGAGCGCGAAGGCGACAACCTTCTCTGGATTCTAGGAGTGGACATGGCGCACATGGGGGCCCGCTACCAGGACCGCTTCTCGGCCATCGCCAACCAACGCGAGATGGCCGCCGTAGGCGCGCGCGACGAGCAGCGCATTCAGCGAATCAACGCCGGCGACGCGGATGGGTTCTGGAATCTGGTACAGGAAAATCAAGACGACCTGAAGTGGTGCGGCTCTTCGCCGTTCTATACGTTCTTGAAAACCGCGCCGGATGTGCGCGGGGAGTTGTTGTGCTACGAGCAGTGGAATATCGACGAGCAGAGCGTAGTCAGTTTTGCGGGGATGGCGTTTTCGAAGGGGTAGTTGGCCGGTGAGTTAGCGGTTGAGCGGCGTCAAGGCATAGGCGCTCATCTTGCGGTATAGGGTCGCTTTGGCGATGCCCAAACGCCGCGCCGTTTCCGTAATGTTGCCGGCTGCCTCCTCCAGCGCGGAGACAATGGCGGCGCGTTCGGCGTCCTCGAGCGGGGTGCGGCTGCCCTGCCCTTCCTCCCGTAGCGCCAGGCGGAGGGTCTTGGGAATGTCGCCCGTATCGAGGACGCGCCCTTCGCAGTGGGCCAGCATGCTGAGAATGCAGTTTTCCAGTTCCCGCACATTGCCCGGCCAGGCGTAGGCTGACAGTTCCCGCATCGCCTCGGGCGTAATCGCCAATACGCCATCTTCGCCGTGCTTGTGGATGAAGTGCCGGATCAACGCGGGAATGTCGCTCTTGCGCGCCCGCAGCGGCGGCGCATGTACCAGATGTACGCTCAACCTGAAGTACAGCTCGGGGCGGAACGACCCGTCGCGCACGGCCGCTTCCAGATCGCGGTTGGTGGCCGCGATGACGCGCGCATCAAACTTGCGCACCGCGTCACCGCCAAGGGGCCGGAACTCCCGGTTCTGCAGAACCCGGAAAAACTTCGCCTGCAGAGCCAGCGGAAGTTCGCCCACTTCGTCGAGGAAGAGCGTGCCGCCGGCAGCGCTGGCCAGCAAGCCCGGGCGGTCGGCGGCGGCGCCGGTAAAGGCCCCGCGCACGTGGCCGAAGATCTCGCTTTCCGCAATGTCGGCCGACAGGGCGCCGCAATCGACCGCCAGGAAGGGCCGGTGCTTGTCTGGACCTTGATCGTGGATGGCCCGCGCCACCAGTTCCTTGCCGGTTCCGGTTTCGCCGGTGATCAGAACCGGTTGGCGCTTGCCCGCGATCCGGGGAAGCGACTGGAATAAGGCCAGCATGGCGGGCGAGCCGCCGATCATCCCGCTATCGCCCCGCTCCGAATCAAGCTGGAACCTCAGCGCCAGGTTCTCGGCGCGCACGGCGCGAAGCTCCGCCAGGCGCTCGATAGTCACCTCCAGTTGACCGGGCTGGAACGGTTTCACCAGATAGTCGTATGCGCCCAACCGGATCGCTTCCACAGCCGAAGCGATGGAGGCGAATCCGGTCATGAGCACCACGTCCGGGCCGCCCTTGCCGGGCGAAATGGAGCGGAGCAAGCCCACTCCGTCCATGCCGGGCATTTGGATGTCGCTGAGCACGACGTCGATCTCGTGCTCCTCAATCGCCGCCAACGCGTCTTTTCCGGATTTGACAATCAGCACCGCGTGGCCGGCGCTGGACAGCTCCTGGCGGCAGCACTCCGCCACGGCTGCATCGTCGTCGACCACCAGAACAGTCATAGGGACGCAGTCACCGGCCATGATATCACCTTGAGATTCCAGTGGCGCTAGGCCATGCCCGGCGCACGAGTGCGCGACATAAAAGTGGATGCCGGCTCGATTCATTTGGAAGCTGGCTGTAGTCCGAGCGTAGGGTTTACGCTTGGGGGCGGTCGCCGTTGTACTACTATTCATCCCATAATTTCATTGTGGGGCAGGTTGGCAACCTGCGGCCGATTGGCAATCGGCCAGCCCCCAGCGACCGGTAATCCCCCCGCACCAATGGCGGTTCGTTTGCAGCCTGCCGCTATGTGGTGCAGGATGCCTTGCTGCCTCACTTTCACGTCGCACACCCCCGGCGCACCATTGTCCTGTGCCTTCGCGTGATCGGCATACGGGGCGACAAGGCAATTTCTCACCGTTAGCAGAGGATTGCCGGCCGGCGGCGGTTCCATGGATAGCACGTCGAGCACGGACGCCGCGGGTAGAAATCCCGCTTTTGTAGTCCCAGGGTTCAAACTAAGATAGTTTAAGACTGACTCAACGCCCCTCTCGCAATGGTGAGCCCCATAGGTTCTAAATGGGAACTTAGGGCACTTCAGAAAATGCGCCAACATATCGAAATACCACTCACCAGAGCGCGCGGCTCCATTCAAAGCCGCGACCCGTAAGGAAGCGACCTTCGCGGGATGCATAACCGGTATTTCCGAAGCGGTGTACTTGGCGTCACTTACCCCTTGAATGGAAACTTGATATTCGATCTAGGTTAGAGTAGAGTTCAAATAGGAAATACAGAAATCGAGGCGGCGATTGGCCACTGCGATTTCGAAACGCAGTCAGCTGCGACAGCGGACAACTGCTACCTGCCAGCCGCGTTCACCCGCGAACGATCCCTACGGGCTTCTACTAAGGACTAACAAGTATGGGCCTTAATGCTCCTTACTCTATGGCGGTTTTGGCCCTATTCGCCGCGGCGCGGCCCGGGCTGTCTCAGTGTACGATCGGGCCCTCCCCCCTCAATAGCGGCAACGTTGTCGCCAGCATCATTGGCGTTGGCATGACGGGCTTTGCGCCCGTAGCGCTGTTCGGGTCTTGCCCAGGGAACACTAACGCGAACGTCAACTTCAAACTTGCCGGCTTCCTCCCGTCGACAAATACGTTGGTCGTGTCGCCCTCAAGTGGAACCACGCCCGCCACGGTCATCGTCGGCGTAAACCCTAACGCCCTCGGCGACGGATACCCGGGGGGCCCAGCTTCGGTGGAACTGCAGTTCACCACGAGCGGCCAGTCCCTGCCTTACACAGCATTGGCATACGTGACGCTGACCCTGACCGCCTCGGCCGCGCCCGTAATCCAGTCGGTAGTGAACGCAGCTTCGCTCGCGCCGGCAATCTCGCCGGGAGGATTAGTTTCGATCTTGGGAACCAGCCTGGGGCCGAATGTGTCGGCCACCTACGATCAGACGGCCTTGTACCCGACTACCGATGAAACGGGCGCCTCCGTGGACGTTTCGGGGTCGCAGATACCGTTCCAGGCAGTTGCCGGCCAGGACCTCTCGTTCAATTTTGCCATCTCAGGGCCGGCTCAAAAATGAAGCAATTAACGCTTTCCCTCGCGGTGTGCATGGTGGCTGGGTGGGCCCAGCAGCCGGTGATTAGCCCCGGCGGCGTGGTAAGCGGTGCCAGTTACACGACCGGTATCGGTCAACTCACCGACTATTACCCGCAAACAGGCGGCGGTCCGACCTTAATGAGCGGTTCGATCGCCACCATTTTCGGCTCTAATCTCGCCGCGTCCACGCTCTCGGCCCAACCGCCGCTTCCCATCAAGTTGGGGGGGGCCACGGTCAGCGTGAATGGCATCGCCGCGCCGCTGTTTTTTGTGTCGCCTACCCAGATCGATTTCCAGGTGCCTTCGATGACCGGCGTCACCGTTGGAGCCGAAGCGTCCACCGTCATTGTCGTTTCCAATGCCGACGGCCAGAGTTCCCCGTACCCGCTCCCGACAAACGGCGCTTTTGGCGCGCCGGGAATCTTCACTCAAGATTCCAGCGGCTGCGGGCGCGGAGCGGTTCTGAACGTCGCCCCCGACGGCGCCGTATCGCTTAACTCCTCCACCAACAGCGCAGCGCCAGGCGCCTACATTTCGATTTTCGGAACCGGCAACGGGTATGTATATAACTCTCCGCCGGATGGCGAACCCGCTCCCACCTCGCCACTTGCGAGCTCCGACGGGGGTTGGACACCGGTGTTTGACTTTTCGAATGTAACGAGCAGCGGGGCCTATTGGGCTGGCCGCGCTCCCGGCTTGGTGGGCGTCGATCAATTCAACCTCACCGTGCCGGCCACGGTCCGCCAGGGCTGCGCCGTCCCCTTGCAGATTGAAAACGAAAACCTCAGCGTACCCGTGACCATCAGTATCGCGGCGGCAGCCGGCCCTTGCACCGATCCTCCTTCGCAAGGCTACGGCCAGGCGCTCTGGCAGAAGACGGTCACCACCTCGGCGCTCGGTATGGTCACTGAAACCGACACGGTGACGCTCTCCCTCGAGGCCTCGCCCGGCCGCCAGGCGCCGGTCGCGCCCGTATTCGCGGAAGGCGCCACGACGCCGGTTTCACTTACCTATTACGGCTCCCAGTGCTCGATTCCCGGATATCGCAGCCTCGACGCCGGCGCTGTGACGGCGCAAGGGCCTGGCCTTAAGCCTGCCGCAACTTCCAAGGTTCCTCTTACCGCTGGAACCGAGATTAACCTGGTCCCCCCTGTCGACGCCAATTACGCGGAGATCGAGCCAACACAGGCAAGCGGCATAACTGCTTACCAAGCCACGTTGCCGGCGGGCGCGATACAGCCCGGCGCCTTCGCGCTCTCCGCCTCCGGCGGCGCGGACGTAGCGGCGTTTCAAACCACAGTTCAGATTGGATCGCCAATTCAGGTGGTCACCGCACTCGCCGCACGGGTGCTGGATGAAAACCCACTTCTGATTCAGTGGACCGGCGGCGACGCAAACTCGTGGGTCACTCTGAAGTTGCTGAGCCATGCGGGGCCTTATGATTGGTTCCACTCCGAATGGGTGGCCCGGGCCTCGGATGGTCGGATGACGATCCAGGCGTTGCCGCCGCCGTATGGATTCGGGGTCGCGGGAGCTGTCGATATCGTAATCGAAGTCGTACCCGACCCGGCGACCGTCCCCGCCATCGTGGCGCCCGGCCTCACTCTTGGCGGCAGGGCGCTCTGGAAATACAAGTACGTTTTTCAGGGCGCGACCACTCCAGTCTTCTAAGAGCGTGATGCCGGAATAGCCCATGCCGAACTTACAATAGAGATGGTGACCCGCCAGGACTTCCTAATCGTCCAGACTGAATTGACAAAAAGGACCATGCAACCGCCTAACGCAAGTGGAGCGGCGCTGGCAAGCGGAGCCACTATCGCGATTAGCGTCGCAGCCGGGCAATCTCCGCCTACGATCTCCCTCACAGTGACCGGGCACCGGTAGGCGGCCAGACATGGCTAGGAGGCAACGAATGATACGGATCTTTATGGGGACTCTGGCCCTATTCGCGGCGGTCATGCCCGGGCTGTCTCAGTGTACGATTAGGCCCGCCTTCCTCAATAGCGGCAATGTTGTCGCCAGCATCATTGGCGTTGGAATGACCAGCTTCCCGAGCATAGTGCTGTTTGGCTCCTGTCCCGGGAACACCAACGCGAACGTCAACTTCAAGTTCGCCGGGTTTCTCCCGTCGACAAATTTGCTGGTCGTGTCGCCCTCAAGCGGGACCACGCCCGCCACGGTCATCGTCGGCGTAAACCCTAACGCCCTCGGCGACGCATACCCCAGCGGCGTGGCCGGTACGGTGGAGCTGCAGTTCACCACGACCGGCCAGTCGCCGCCCTACACCGCATTTACCTACGTGACGCTGACGTTGAGCACCGCAGCACCGCCAGTAATCCAGTCGATAGTCAATGCAGCTTCGCTTGCTCCGGGGATCTCGCCGCGAGGATTAGTCTCGATCCTTGGAACCAGCCTGGGGCCGAATGTGTCGGCCACTTACGATCAGACCGGCCTGTACCCGACGACCTTGGGTTTCACCACGGTCACATTCAACGGAACGCCGGGGGCGCTGGTCTCTGTGAGCGCGGGGCAGGTGCTCGCCCAGGCGCCGTTTGAAATCGCCGGCCAGAAGACGGTGCAAGTAGTGCTTGCGCGCTTACTAGGGCCCTCCAACCCGCAGACATCGAACACCTTCTCCGTAGCGGAGACGGACAATTCGCTGGCTGTTTTCACAACATCGCTAACCTATGGTGGACAACCGGGAATACAGAACTGCGCGGCGAGTTGCACGCCTAACAGCCCGGCAAATCCGGCGCCGCCCGGTTCCATCGTGGAGCTGTACGCAACCAGCTCCGGGCTTCTGAGCGCCACCATGCCGGACGCGACCGTCGGCTTGCTGCCTCAGGACTTCGGCGGATCGCTTACGATCGGCGGCCAACCGGCAACCATCCTATACGCCGGCCCGGCCCCATACGAGCTGTGGGGCATGATACAGGTTAACGCCGTCGTCCCGAGCGGTCTCGCCTCCGGCTCGCAGCCCGCAGTCCTTACCTTTGGCCAGCTCAGCACCGCGGGCCAGAGCGTGACCATCGCCGTGCAATAAGAGATTGAGTCCGGACCTGAGCGCCAGTGTTGGCGCCTATCGCAGCGCCAGATCTTTTGTCCAGGAATCGCAAAATCCGCGCCAGACCGCAGAAAAAAAAACAACTTATTCGTGTTCAATCGTGGCCAAAAATGCCCGCCCCAGCCCCCCGAGAAAGGCGATCACAGCCCCTATCTCCATGAAAGCAATCCGAAAACAGCTAATCCATTTTTCCCCGTCCGGTATACTGAAGTGGGGCCTCTCTTTTCGTCGGATCGGTCATTCGCGGCCACCAGCCGAGCCGGCCACCCCTGTCGCGCAAAACGAACCCAATCCCATAAGCGGACAGTAAGCGCCCGCAGCTCTTTTCGAATCAGCTGTTTGCCGCGCCTTGGATCCTTGAAAATCGAATAATTATTCGCCCCGTGGCGCGGGCCATGCCCGGCGCTCCATTTGTCCGGCGCTGCTGCATCGTCGCAAGATTGCAAGCGCGCCGTGCATGGCCGGCGCTGCGGGTTGCCGCTCGGGTGAGTGTCGCACTTCCGCGAAGACCACGGCTCGGAATAGAACTCAGAAAGTGGTCTTAGCAACCGTGCGACGATGCTTAACCATTGCAAAGAAAAGGGCTTTTTCAAATTGCATACCGCGGAAGTCCGATTGCAATGGCTCGGCTCGATGACCAAAACCACATTCACGCCGGAGGAGCAGTTAACCCGCCTCGTCAGCCACATGCAGATGACAGTCCGAGGATTGGAGCATTTCGTGGCCGAACTGCAAGCACGCGCCCGGCGGCGCGAAGGGACGGACGCTCTCCGAATCCCCACCGGCCACATGTCAGATCCGAGGAATCGGATTTACGATAGTCACGATGCAACTCCCAGGTTTGGCGCTCGATAGGCGGCCGGCCGGCGTCAGGATACCGGCACGGTCAGGGACCCTACCTGATTGAATCCGGCGTCCACCACCACGATGCGCACCTGGCTCGTGCCCGCGGGAACAGGCAAATCCTCAGTCAACCGGATTCCGTCTTTGGACGCGTCGTCGTATTGCTGAGCGGTCCAATCGAGCGTGAGGCCGGTTGGTTTGGCGAGCTGCTTCAGCCCGCCTGCCGTAACGCCGGCATAGAGCAGCGCCAGTTGGCCGGTATACCCGCCGTTCCGCTGCACAATCGTCAGGTTAGACGGGTCGATCCGCAACTGAATATGCACGGTGTTCGGCGCCGCGCCGCGAGTCACTGTGGCGCGCATGCCGATCGCGGCCATGTCGGACTCACTGTTAGCGCCGGCTTGTAACAATGCGGCAGTGACATCCACCGGTGGAGTGGCCATATACCCCTGTTCGAACTGAAGCTGGATGCCCTTGCGGCTGGAAGTCACGCGGATCTTGTGGTATTTGCCGTCCCAGTTGTTAGGCGCAGGCTGGTAAGCGGCAGTGTAATTCCAACCCATGGCCTGCACGGCGTCCGGAATGGCGTCTTTCGCGCCGCCGCTGACATAGCTCCGGCCCGCGGTCATGCCGGCGAACTCATCGAGCGTCTGTTTGACCAACATCCGGTCTCCTCCGTCCACGTTCCACTCATCCACCGGATAGAGGGAGACGCCAACGGCGTCTAACTCGCCGCCGACAAAGCGCACCAAGGGCCTCAAATCGACAAACTCGCCACTGCACGGGGCGGTAACGTTCCAGGCCACAATGTCGTGGCACCGGCCGCCATAATGGACTTCCACAGGGAATCCGTTGGTGATCCAAACGATATTCTTGCGGCCCGGCAGAGAGGACAGCTCGGCGCCCATCCCCCGCAGGGCCTTGAACGTAGTGAGTGCGCGAATGCCGATGTCTTGATCGTCCACCGGCCGGAAGCCGTAAACCTTCTGGATGGCGGCGTCGAGCAAAGGCTTGGCTTGGCTGGTCCAGTTCGCGTCCGGCGCAGCGCCGCCGGGTCCGCGCTCGGGCAGGGCGTGAATGGGAAACAACTCGCCCTTGTTGGTCAACAGATACAGGTAAACATTGCCGGGGGTTTCCACTTTCCCCAGAGCCTTCACCAAAGTCTGCACCATATATTCACGATCGGTGAAGGAGCCATTCAAGAGATCGAAGAGGATAATGGCCGCGCCGGTGGGAGTTCCGGGAGTCCGGTTGGCGTACTCATGCGGACCGAGCGTGGCCGATGCCGGATGCCGGCTGTCATTCGCGTGGAATAGCACGATCGGTTGAGGCTTGCCATCGTCGAGCACCTGCAGATCTTCGGCTTTCAGATCGGCGACGGGCTGACCTTTTTTATCCAGCGCCACAATGTTGAGGCGTACCAGTGACTGCGCGGGCGAAGAGCAGGCGCAGGCCAGCAGGAGGGCGCAAGGAATTATAAGATTCCTCATAGTTATATGGTTGCAGTAATCGGCGCTCTTGGGGATAGCCCTTTCGGACACGAAGCAGGTCAGACTAGTGAGTGAGCACGGGAACCAGTGATGACATGGGAACGGCGCCCTGTCTCAGAGCGCGGTCGTGGAACTCGGCCGGAGAAGCGCCGCGGGCGGCTTGGTACTCGGCGCGAGCCGCCAGCCAATTGGCCGCGCCCACGAAGTAGCCGGGTAACTCGCAGGCAGTCAACTTGGCGAGGCGCAGCTTTTGTTCGGCCTCTTCTGTCTCCTGAAACGCGCCTTTCTCCAGCAAGGTGAGAGCTTCGGCGTCACTCATGTTGAGCATGTGGAGGCGCACGTCAAGAATGGCATCGGCGATGGCTCGCAGCTGCTCCTTGCCGAGGGTAAGAGCCATCTCCGGAGAATCGCCGGAGAAGCCCTCGCTGACCATCGCCTGCGCGGCATACTCACCCCAACCTTGAATATATGCGTGGGCGCCAAACACCGTACGGAGCAGGCGGCGGAATGGCGGCTCTACTGTGTTAGCCGCCTCGGTCTGCACATACCGGCCGGGAACGGCCGTACGCAGGGCAAGCAGCTTCAACCGGTAGAAGTTATATTCGCGGAGTCTCGATTCCACGCGTTCCTTGGGGAGACCCGGCGGAATGGGAGTGATCCGGAAGAATGCGCTCAACTTGGGATCGAGCGCGGGCGCGGGCTGGAATTCACTTACGGCAGCGATGCTAATGCGGAACTCCGGTGTTGGCATCACCTGGAGGTTGGCGCCGCCGGGCAGCGTCAGCAGGTTCTTTTGCCGTGCGAACTCACGCGCTTCCTCCACATCCCCGCGTAGATCGTCCATCAGCGATTCCGGCGTGGAATGGCGAGAGGCGATGCTCTCGAGGACCTCGCCGATAACGGCTTGTTGACGCTCGAGATCCCCCAGCTCCGGGTGATCCTTGTGGGCGGGCGCCAGAGCCCGGTGCAAAGGCAAAGCCAGATCGAACATACGGGCGCGCACTTTGTCGAATTCGCGTTCGGTATTCACCAGCAAGTCCGAGGGCGTTCCGCCGGATTCGAGCATGTAGTGAAATTTTCTGGAATACGCGTCCCGATTCAGCGTCCAGCCGGCGTTGTCGAGATATTGCAGCTTGTTCTCCATGTAATCCTGGAACCTGCGCATGGCGGCCAGCGCAATGCGGGCGGCGTCATCGTAGTCCTTTCGCAACTCCGGGGGGACGCCGGCGCGGATCTCATCATCCACCAGGTTGATGATGCCTCGATTGACTTCGATGGCGGCTTTGGTCCAAATACTGGGCGCGGAAGCGATGTTAGCGGTTGCCTGGTCGAGCAATAGGGGAACCTTGCGCAATCGCGAAGAGATGTGCCGGAACCGTTCGGTCTTGGGCGCGTAATCGAGAACATAAGGAATGTAGAGAGCGTTTCCGAGCGTCTCGACGTAGCGCAATGGATCGTGCCGGTAGCCGCGCATCTCAACCAGGTCGAAGAGGGCGAGTCCCGTCCGATCGACCATGATGCTCCAATCGGCGCGATCCTCGGCGCTCATGGTTTCGGGATCGAGTTGCAACAGACGCTGGTTGAAATCCCGATAAAAGCGGGCCTGATGGTCCATCGCGGCGGGACCCAAGTCGTCCAGTTGCCCGTCCAAATTCTGGTTCTGATAACGGTGTAATCCGGCAGCGGTAGCGGAGGAGGGGGAGAAAGAGAGAACGGTATAGACAAACTCCTCCGTCAGACGGGAGACCCGTGTTCTGTGGCTGCAGCCGGTCAGTGAGAAAAGAAAGGCCGTGAGAGCGGCAGTGGGAGCAACCCAGGCGCCTCGGACACGGGGCGGGAGCATTTCCCGTTATGTGTCCGATCCCAACTCGAAGACCGCGTAGAGGCAACGGGCATTGCTGCCATTGGTGATTCCATGGAAGTCGTTGGAAGCGGCATAACCGGCCGATCCCTTGGGCAGACGCGTCGTGACGCCGTTCACCATGAAATCGACCGAGCCTTCGATCACGACGAACATCTCTTCGTGTACATGGCGGTGCGGCGGATGCGGCGATCCGCCCGCGGGCAATTCGGTCTCGTGAACTTCCAGGGCGAAGCCATTGTGCAGCTCGCCTTTCAGAATCGCGCGCGACTTGTTGACGCCGCCCTCGCCGCCGGTTTTCACCGGGAGGTCATTAAAGTTGAAAGCTTTCGAGGGCATCGCGGTGGTTTGAGCTTCGGAGCCGATCGCGGCCAAAGCTGGAACGAGGAAGGCCAAATCTCTTCGGGTAGGCTTCATGACCGGCAGTATACACCTTTCGGATGAAGATTTCGACGCGGAGGCGCGGCGCGTCCGCGCCGTTCGGGGCTTACTTTCCCGAAGCCAGCAGACGCGAATAAACCGCTTGCGCTTCCGGATCCGCTTCCACCGCGTGATTCAAGTAGTAGGCGAACCATTTCCGCGCGCGGGCGTACTCGCTGATTTGCGAGTAGAGGTAGCCCAAGCCGCGGGCGCACCTCGGGTGCAACGGGTCATGGGCGATATATTTCTCGCACTGCGCCTCCATGCTGTTGATCGCAAATCCATTCGGCAGAGACTGCATGCCGGGCGGCGGATGGCGCATGAATACCGTCGCCGTGTCGTCCCAATACACCAGATGCCAGTCGACGGGCGTGGAAAGCGCCAGGTCCGGAACCAGCCGGAATGGCTCGCCGGATCTGAATTCGAAACCATCGAGCACGATCACCTCGATGCCGTACCGGTCGAGGAGTTGCAGTGGGTCTGAGCCGACCATGTTGTAGACAATCTTGCGGTAATCCTTGAAGACGTTGTCACTCAATGCCCGCCCATCGATGAATACCTTTTCCTGCGGCCACAGGCGCCAAATCAGGAACCCGCCGAAGTCGTAGGAGTTCAACATGCGCGATTCAACGTGATGAGCTTCCAGAAACTGCGCCGCGCCCCAGGGATATCTCCAGGCGGCAGCGCGAAATTGCAGGATGTCGCCGCCCATCAGCGCCAGGCCGAGGCCCAAAACCAGCAACCCCGCGGCGGCGAACTGGGCAATGGCCGGCCAAGCGCGTTTCCAGGGAAAATAAGCGGCGATCAGAAAGGGCGCCACAATCCCGAACAGCATAACGTTGCGCACGGCCCAGAGGGCGCCGGCGCCGAACGCCAGGAACAGCAGCCAATCCGTCAGGCGTACGCGGCGCCAGGCCAAGAGGGTGACGATGAGGGTGATGAAGAACATCACTTGGAATGGTTCGAGAGGCCATAGCGCCGTGTGCTGCCACTCCCAGATCAGTTTTTGCATCACGCTGTCGCGGTAGAGCAGCGGCATGATGACGGGAGTGAAGAAGTTCGGGTTCAGGCCCGATGCCGCGATGGCGATAGCGCCGATCAGGTAGAGCTTCTTGTCACCGGTTTGGGGCCGGCCGCGATAGCGCGCCAGCAGGGGCTCGGCGCAATACGCGCCCACCAACGCCCAGCCCAGGAAGAAACCGCCGTGACAGTTTGCCCAGAAAAGGAACATAGGCGGTAAGGCCCAAAGCCAGCGGCGGTATTCAAGCAGCGCGATGGTGGCCGCGAAGAACAAAAATGAAAAAAGGAATGGCCGGTCGGCGTGAAAGACGATGCCGACGCTGGCGGCGGCGATTCCCGCGCCTACAGCCAGATAGAAGTTGCCGCACCGGCGCCACGCGACGATTCCCACCAGCGCGCACACGGCGATCATGAGCAGCGACCGGAAGACCACCAATCCCGTAAAGCCGCCGGCGGCGTAAATCAGGTAAAAGATAACCTGCGCCAGCCATTCATGCGTGAGGTTGAAGTAGCGAACGGTATCTTCCGCGGGATATGCCGAGCCGGCGGTAGCGGTGGTGAATGCGAACGGATCGGGGACGGGCAGCTTGTGCGTTTGCAGGATGTACTGGCCGGTCTTGAGGTGCCACCAGGTGTCGCTATCGGCGACCTCGGTGGCGAACCAGATAAAGAGCATCGAGGCCGCCAGCAGCAGGATGAGCGGCCGAAGCCATGGCGGCGCAACCAGCGGCGCGGGGCTTTCCGTTACCGCCGCGGCGAGGGGAGCGGGCGCGGCGGATTTGGCCGGACGGTGCGCGGAACGGGACATGCGGAACTTGATTTTACCAGAGGGCAAGCTAAAGCATGCCCCACCTTATAATGAAGGATCGAATGCCCTCTGACGAGCGCGCGATCGTTATCGGCGCTACTTTCACCGCCGAAGCCATCGAAGCCGCACTCGCCTTTTGGGCGGGTGAACTCGCGCTGCCGCATGTGATTCGTTTCGCCGCGTATAACCAGCTGTTTCAGGAATTGCTTGCACCCGGCAGCCTCTTTGCCCGCAACCGCGGCTTCAACGTGGCGCTAGTCCGCTTCGACGATTGGCTCGCGGCCGGCGTCGGCGAATCCGCCCGCCGTTTCATCGATGCAGTTGGCGCGTCAACCGCTGCCGCGCCGCTCATCATCGCGCTTTGTCCGCCGGCGCCCGGCCATGAAGCCGCCTGCGAACCCGCCGCGAGGCTTATCCGCCAGGAGCTTGCCACACACTCCGCAGTCTACTTCGCCGAACCCGAACCCGTCGCCAATCCCCACGACCCTTACGCGGGAG
>Ga0302326_10021064_pt1 | contig 13388 bp, 12 predicted proteins | sample Palsa_T0_3_FD_202264 | JGI IMG/M metagenome (GOLD analysis project Ga0302326, IMG submission 202264) | Peat permafrost microbial communities from Stordalen Mire near Abisko, Sweden - Palsa_T0_3 | ecosystem: Environmental > Terrestrial > Soil > Palsa > Peat permafrost | place: Sweden: Abisko... | reverse complement strand
GTACGAGTTGATCGAACACGCCCTGCGCGACGAGTTCATGCACCACGCGGGTGTACGCGAGAAGCTGGCGGCATACGAGCAGGAGGCGCTGGCCGGACAGCTCAGCCCGTATCGCGCCGCGCGCCGCTTGATCCGGATTTATACGGAGAATCCGTCATGATTTTTTCCTTCCCGTTGCTATCGGCCGAGGAGGCTGCCGCGATGGTGGAACACGGCCAGACGGTCGGCTTCAGCGGTTTCACTCCGGCCGGCGCGCCCAAAGCCATCCCCATGGCCATCGCCGAGCGGGCCATCGCGGAACATCAGGCGGGGCGCGAATTCCAGATTGGCGTGCTCACCGGCGCTTCCACGGGCACATCGCTCGACGGCGCGCTGGCCAATGCCGACGCTATCAGCTTTCGCACGCCTTATCAGTCCGACCCGGCGCTGCGCTCGCGCATCAATGCCGGCAAAACCCGCTTCTTCGACATGCACCTGTCGCTGATGCCGCAAGCCACACGCTACGGCTTTCTGGGGCCAGTGCATTGGGCGGTGGTCGAGGCCAGCGACCTGACCGCGGGCGGCGGCATCGTGCTCACATCGTCGGTGGGCTGCGCGCCCACCTTCTGCAGCAAGGCCGAGAAGATCATCGTCGAGTTGAACCATCGCCATCCGCCCACGTTGCTCGGCATGCACGACATTTACGAGCCGGCCGATCCGCCGCACCGCCGCGAGATTCCTATTTATGCGGCTTCGGACCGTATCGGCTCGCCGGTGATCAAGGTGGACCCCGCCAGGATCGCGGGCGTGGTCGAAACCAATGCGGACGACGAAACCGGCGGATTTGCCGAGCCTACCGCGGTCACCGACAAGATCGGGCAGAATGTGGCCGAGTTCCTGGCCGCCGAGATCGCCGCCGGCCGGGTGCCGAAATGCTTCCTGCCGATTCAATCCGGCGTGGGCGATATTGCCAACGCGGTGCTCGGCGCGCTGGGCAAGCACCCGGACATTCCGGCGTTCGAGATGTACACGGAAGTGGTCCAGGAATCCGTGATCCGCCTGATGCAGAGCGAGCGCGTGAAGTTCGCCAGCAGTTGCTCGCTGACCGTGAGCCACGCGATGCTGCGCACGGTCTACGACAACTTGGAATGGTTCCGCCCGCGGATCCTGCTGCGGCCGCAGGAAATCAGCAACAATCCGGAAGTGATCCGGCGGCTCGGGCTGATTTCCATTAACACGGCCATTGAAGTGGATATCTTCGGCAACGTGAACAGCACGCACGTGATGGGACGCCAGATCATGAACGGGATCGGCGGCTCGGGGGATTTCACACGGAACGCTTACTTGTCGATCTTCACTTGCCCGTCCACGGCCAAGGGGGGCAAGATTTCAACCATCGTGCCGTTGGTCAGCCACATGGACCATAGCGAGCACTCGGTGCAGATTGTGGCGACGGAATATGGCATCGCGGACTTGCGCGGGCGTTCGCCTTATGAGCGGGCGGTACTGATTGTGCATAACTGCGCGCATCCGGATTTCCGGGATGAGTTGAATGGCTATTTGGAGATGGTGGAGGGCGGACATACGCCGCAGACGCTGACGGCGGCGTTTAAGATGCACGAGCAGTATTTGAAATTCGGGGATATGCGGGGGGTGGATTGGCGGCAGTTTGTGGGGTAGGGCGGGCATTGGGGATCAACCGAGCGGGAGGCTGGGTCAGAGCGACCTGAGATTCGCGACCTCGCGCGGCTGGCCGGACATAAAGGTCGCTATGTTGGGGCTATTTTTGGTGGACTGAATAGGTGGGCTTAGGTGTGCTGCCAAGCGATTACTGCTTATCGAGCACGGCCAAAATCTTATAGGTCTCAGACTCCAGTTTCTTTCCATCAATGCTCACGGGCCACTTTAGCTTCGCTTTGTCGCCGTGAAACTGGGCTTGGATGTTATTCACCAGCGGGATTTTGCAGCTTCGACGGACCTGATCCATCCTGCTAAAGTCCGTCCAATTCAGCTTGCTGTCGCAGTTGACCACGGCAATACGACCATCCCGCAGTTGGAGGGAAAACGTCGCGCCCTCGACTTCGTAGGAACCGCTGCGAGCGGGCACAGTTGTAGCGCTGGTTCGCGTCGTACCTGAGCAATTCACGCTCGCTTGGTTCGCGAAGCAGTTTACGTCGGTATTCGACGACGAGGCTGATCTGCCGGGCACAACATACGTATAGCTCATGTCATGATTCTGGCGGTCCATTATCGTCACACTGACGTCGTCTGCAGCGTGAACCGGAACGGAACCCGCCAGAAGCGCGACGGTGCTGGCGAGGGAAACTGCCTTCCACGCGATCATCAAGAGGATGCTCCTTTAGCCTTATAGTTGCGCGACGACCGGAATCCTCTCCAGGCTTTTTCTTCTTCCGCGCCCCAGGAGGGCCGGCATCTCGAATGTACTAGAATACAACCATGAGGGGCTGGACGCGCTCTCGGACGACTGGGAACCGCTGCTTATGCCCCGCCCTCAACGCGGTATTCGCCCGTCACTTTGGAGAGGACTGCAAGGTCAGGACGCCGCGTTGAGCGGTATGCGAATGCGGAGGGGATGCCGTCCCACGTTCGATCCTTTGCGAGACACAACGTCACTGGAAGACCATGCTTTTCGATCTTGCGTTGGTCCAAGAAGCCTCCGGCGGCGGACAGGGCCGGGATAGCCAAACACTTGATGGAACTCGGGCACCCGGCTTGCTGGATTCTCCTGACCTGTTCATCAAAGCATTTCACGTCAATTCCGGCCCGCCGCACAAACGCTACCGTTGCGCGGCCAACGTCGCCGTCGAACCAGATCAGTCGCACACCCTGGCGCTGTAGCTCCGTCACGCAAGGGAGACAGGAGACGGGAAAGCCCCAATCGAGGGCAGCTCGACTGTGATGTTGGCGGATTCCCCGAACGAAATTCGTGCGGTCTGTGTCCCATGTTCCTTTCAGTTCTGGATGCGGCCAGCCGGTGGCGGCCGAGGAGCAGGGCGTGTCTCCGGAACAGCTCAGCGGCACCATCCAGAACGACATCCTTAAAGAGTTCATGGTCCGCAACACTTATATTTATCCGCCGGAAGGCTCCATGCGGATCGTGGGCGATATCTTCCGCTACGCTTCGCAGAGGATGCCGAAATTCAACTGCATCAGCGTCAGCGGCTATCACATGCAGGAAGCCGGCGCCACGGCCGATCTGGAGCTCGCCTACACGCTGGCGGATGGCCTCGAGTACCTGCGCACCGGCATTCGCGCGGGTCTCGATATCGACAGCTTCGCGCCGCGCATCTCCTTTTTCTGGGGCATCGGCATGCACCACTTCATGGAGATCGCCAAAATGCGCGCCGCCCGTGTACTGTGGGCCAAGCTGGTGAAGCAGTTCAATCCGAAGAATCCGAAATCGATGGTGCTGCGCGCGCATTGCCAGACTTCCGGCTGGAGCCTGACCGCGCAGGATCCCTTCAACAACGTGGTGCGCACGTGCGTGGAAGCGCTGGCCGCCGCGCTGGGCCACACGCAATCGCTGCACACCAACGCGCTCGATGAAGCCCTGGCGCTGCCCACGGATTTTTCCGCGCGCATTGCCCGCAATACGCAGATCTACCTGCAGGAGGAAACCGGGATTACGCAGGTTGTCGATCCGTGGGGCGGCTCGTATTACGTCGAGAAGGTCACGCACGAGCTGATGCAGCGGGCCTGGCAATTGATCCAGGAAGTGGAGCAATTGGGCGGCATGGCTAAGGCCATCGAGACGGGCTTACCCAAGATGCGCATCGAAGAAGCCGCCGCGCGCAAGCAGGCGCGCATCGATTCCGGCAAGAACATCATCGTGGGCGTGAATGCTTATCAAGCCGAATCCGGCGCCGATGCCGCGCTGGATGTGCGGGTGGTGGACAACACGGCCGTGCGCAAATCGCAACTGGCCCGCCTGGAAGAGCTGCGGCGTACGCGCGACGTGGTCGCGGTTCAGGATTCCCTCGCCGCCGTCACACGTTGTGCCGAAACGGGCGAAGGCAACCTGCTCGATCTGGCGGTCGCCGCGGCCCGCAGGCGCGCCACGCTGGGCGAAATCTCCATGGCGCTGGAACGCGTGTGGGGCCGCTACCAAGCTGTCACCCGCACTATTTCCGGCGTATACTCGGCGGAGAGCAAGATGGACGAAAACTTCCAAGAAGCCCGCCGCATGGCGGATGAATTCGCCGCCGCCGAGGGCCGCCGCCCGCGCCTGCTGGTAGCCAAGATGGGGCAGGACGGGCATGACCGCGGCTCGAAGGTGATCGCCACCGCGTTCGCCGATTTGGGCTTCGACGTGGATATCGGCCCGCTCTTCCAGACCCCGCGCGAGGTGGCGCGGCACGCAGTCGAGAACGATGTCCACGTGCTGGGCGTTTCGTCGCTGGCGGCCGGCCATAATACGCTGGTGCCGCAAGTGATCGAAGAACTTAAGAAGCTGGGCCGCGAGGATATCCTGGTGATCGTCGGCGGAGTGATTCCACCGCAGGATTACGATTTTCTTTATAAGAGCGGCGTGGCCGGTATCTTTGGACCCGGCACTGTGATTCCCCTGGCCGCGCAGGAGATTTTGACAACGCTGTCCGCGTGGCCAGAGCCGGCTGACAGCCGGCTGCGGGCACGATTGCCCGCCCCACAATGATCCGGCGGCGGCTCGCGCGCGATGCGTATGTCGAAGGCGTGCTGCGCGGCGACCGCACCATCCTCAGCCGGGCCATCACTTTGATCGAAAGCCTGCACGCCGAGGACATCGAGCTGGCGCAGGATGTATTGGAACAGTGTATGCCGTACTCCGGCGATTCCATTCGCGTGGGCATCACCGGCGTGCCGGGTGTGGGAAAAAGTTCCCTCGTCGAAGTGCTCGGCGTGTACCTCACCGGCCAGCGCGCCGAGAAAGTCGCCGTGCTGGCGGTGGACCCCTCCAGCCAGGTATCGCGCGGCAGCATCCTGGGCGACAAGACCCGCATGGAGACGCTGGCCAATGACGAGCGCGCCTTCATCCGGCCCTCACCCTCCGGCGGATCGCTGGGCGGCGTGGCCCGCCGCTCGCGCGAAACCATGCTGCTCTGCGAGGCGGCCGGATATCGCAACGTGTTGGTGGAAACCGTGGGCGTGGGCCAGTCGGAAACCGCCGTCCGTTCCATGGTCGATTTCTTCCTGCTGCTGATGCTGGCGGGCGCGGGCGACGAGTTGCAAAGCATGAAGCGCGGAATCGTCGAGATGACCGACCTCATCGCGTTTAACAAGGCCGACGGTGACAATCGCGCCAAATCCGAAGCCGCCCGCCGCGAGTATGAGAGCGCACTGCACCTGTTCTCCGCCTCCGGCACGGGCTGGACGCCGCGCGTGACGACCTGCTCGGCGCGCGCCCGCGAAGGCATCGCCGAAATCTGGGATACCGTGCTCGAACATAACGCCTGGCTGACCAGCACCGGGCAGATCGCCAGCTTCCGCCAGCAGCAGGTGAAAAGCTGGATGTACGAGTCGATCGAACAGGCCCTGCGCGACGAGTTCATGCAGCACGCCGGCGTGCGCGAGAAGCTGTCGGCCTATGAGCAGGAAGTGCTCGCCGGACAGCTCAGCCCGTTTCGCGCGGCGCGCCGGTTGATCCGGATTTATACGGAGAATGCTTCGTGATTTTTTCTTTCCCTTCGCTATCCGCCGAGGAGGCTGCCGCGCTGGTCGAGCACGGCCAGGCGGCCGGCTTAAGCGGCTTCACTCCAGCCGGCGCGCCCAAAGCGGGCTATCGCGGAACATCAGGCCGGACGCGAGTTTCAGATTGGCGTGCTCACCGGCGCTTCCACAGGCATATCGCTCGACGGCGCCTTGGCCAAAGCTGACGCCATGAACTGCCGAAGTCTATCGCGGATAAAGGTATGCGCGGCAGCTATCGGAAAACGAAGCTGAGCATCGAATGAAGGCCGACCGACTCCGTGCGTCAACCAACACCTTGACGGGCCGTCGGCGCTGTCTCAATGCTTAACCTTGCTGAAACACGGCCATCCCGCCAATATCTCCTAACCTTACAGCATCGACGGCCCCCGAGAGTAGTTCAAGGCGGCGTTCATACCCAGCGGCCCCGAACTGGGTCTCTGCCATCCCAGCCTAACAGCCCTTCGCGAAGGCCCGATCCAGCTTATCCAACAGCGCCAAGCCCCGCTTCCGGGAGCCGCGATGAGCTAGCGCCCTGAACCGTGTCTCGGTGTCATACTGCGTCAACGCCGAGGTTGCTAAGTCGTCAATCAAGCGGTTGATGCTCATGCCTCTGGCTTTTGCCATGCAACGTAGACGAGCGTGGGCTCGCGGGAATCCGAATTGTCAGTGTATGCACGGCAATTACACGATAACACGAGTGCTGTGCTTGGCCGACTTGTGGCCAGGTTCAGTCCCCGGCCGGGAAGATTGACGCTCCAGGCGAGCGCCTGAATTTCGGTTAAAATGCAGACATGGCCAAGGTTGTCGTCGATCCGCGAAGTTTGCCCGAGCGCGCCGTTCCTATTCATGGAGCCAAACCACCAGTGTATGCCCTTCCCTACAAAGACATTGGTCACCCGGAAGAGGTCGATACATTTCGTGAGTTGATTCGGGAGATCCGGCATCAGATCCCAACACGGCCGAAATGACTGTTCTTCTGCTCGACACCAACGTGGTGTCGATTCTCTTCAAGCCGGACCATTCTCTCCACCAGAAATGCCTGAAGATTGCACCCGGTCATCAATGGTTCATTTCTTTCATGGCTCGTGCGGAGCTTCTGCTGTGGCCGCGAGTGAATCGATGGGGTTCAAGGCGGCGCGAGGAGTTGATCCATCACATTGGCCTCTGCACGACCTTGCTCCCGGACGAAGATACGTGTGTGTTCTGGGCCGATATCATGACCGATAGCCGCAGCGCGGGACGGCCCCTAACGGCAGCCGATGCGTGGGTTGCCGCCGCGGCTCTAAAGTGGGACCTCCCGCTGGTGACCGCGGACTATCACGATTTTGAGCATCTCGACGGGCTGACGCTGATTCCTGTTTCGGCTTAGGCCGGCGCCTCGGCTTACACTAATACTTATGCAACTCGAACCGCCGCGCGGCATGCGCGACTTCTATCCCGAAGACCTGGATCTGCGCGACCGCATCTTCGCCGCCTGGACGGACGCGTCCACCATCCACGGATTCCAGCGCTTCGAGCCGCCCGTCGTGGAGTCTTTCGAGTTGCTGGCGCGCAAGGCCGGTGAGGAAGTCGCGCAACAGATCTATCACTTCGAGGACAAATCCAACCGGCAGCTTGCCCTGCGTCCCGAAGTGACGCCGTCGCTGGTGCGCATGATCGCGGCGCGGCCGCAGCAGATCTTGTTTCCCGCGAAGTGGTGGACTATCGGGCAATGCTTCCGCTACGAGCGCATGACCCGCGGCCGCAAGCGCGAGCATTTCCAGTGGAATCTCGATATCGTCGGCGAACCATCCGTGCAGGCGGAAGCCTGGATTCTGGCCTGTGTCACGCAAGCTCTCGGCGCACTGGATCTGGGGCCGCGCGACGTGCGCATCCACGTCAATAACCGCCAAGTGGTGGCGTATTTGCTATGTGAGTTGGGTGTCCCGCCGGAGCGGCATGTGGATGTATTCATGGTGCTCGACAAGAAAGGCAAAGTGCCCGTCGAGACCCTGAAAGAAATGTTGGTCGAGAGAGGGCTGGCCGCCAACACCGCCGATGAAGTGATCGGGCAACTGGCGGGCGAAGGGGTGGATAGCCTGTCTTCCGGGCCGTTGGCCGCCAGTCCCGCGGCGGAGGATGTACGCCGCTTGCTCGAACTTGCCTCAGCCATGGGCTTCGCGGACTACTTGCGCTTCGACTCCGGCGTGGTGCGCGGGCTGTCGTATTATACCGGCGCGGTCTTCGAGGGGTTCGACGCGGAACGCCGCTTTCGCGCCATCTTCGGCGGCGGCCGCTACGATAATCTGTTCGGCGACATGACCGGCGCCGCACGCCCGGCTGTGGGGATGGGCTTCGGCGACGTGGTTATCGCCGAGATCCTGACGGAATCAAAGGGACTCACGCCCGCCAAGCCGAAGGTCGAAGTGTGCGTGGGCATGTTCGATGCCGCCCTCAGCATGGGCGCTGCGCGCATCGCCGCCGAACTGGTGGCGGCCGGCATTCAAACCGATCTGGCTTTTTCCGCCGGCAAACCTGGGAAGTTCTTCGCCTATGCGGATCGCCGTGGCGCGCGCTTCACTGTTTTTCTCGCTCCCAATGAGTTGCGCGACGGGGCCGCCGCGGTGAAGCAGATGGCCAGCGGAGAACAGACGACTGTGCCGCTGGCGCAACTGGCAGACTGGTTGCGCGCCCGCCTGCGCGGATAGCTGGCCGCTCGGCTGGTGTCGGGCGGAGCCCTCGCCGATGGCTCCCTTTGTCCGTAGGAAGCTGCCCAGAAATGGATCCCGCGACAAGCGCTCGGCCCGCCGCCTTTTGGGCTTCCTCCGCGCCCAATTCGGCAACTTCGCGCAGAAGCCGCTCTTGAATTTGCCTCTTCATTTCGACGCAGTCAAATTGTTTGCCGGGCGATCATGGCATTGCTGCAAGCCGCCTGAAAGGCGGCTGCGGGCAAGATTGCCCGCCCCACAATTTGTCACTCCGCCGTGACCACCGCATCCTCCGGATAAGCATGCATGCCGAATTCGGGCACATCGAGTCCCTCGAGTTCCACCTCGGGAGCCACCCGTATGGACTTGATCTTATTCACCACGAAGAAGACCGCATAAGTCGCGCCGAAGGCCCACACCGCCATTAGCGTGGCGCCGCCGAGCTGGGTGAAGAACTGGCGGGTGTCGCCATGCAGTAAGCCTGTAACGCCTTGGCCGGCATGCCCCAGATAAGTGGTGGCGCCCACGCCGTTCCATCCGGAACCATAAGTGCCATCGGCGAAGATGCCCACGCACACCGCCCCCAGCCAGCCGCAGAATCCATGCACCGAGATGGCGCCGCAGGGATCGTCGATCTTAGTCACGCGTTCGTTGAACAATACGCCCATGCACACCACTATCCCGGCCAGCACGCCGATGACCACCGCGGAAGTGGGAGACACAAACGCGCATGGCGCGGTGATCGCCACCAGGCCAGCCAGCATCCCGTTGCATGCCATGGTGACATCCGGCTTCCCAAACATGAAGTACCACAGCAGCATGGCTACCGCTGAACCGGCCACGGCGGCCAGGTTGGTGTTGATGGCAATCACGGAAATGCGGAGGTCCGTGGCGCCCAGGGTCGAGCCGGGATTGAAGCCCATCCAGCCGAACAGCAGGATGAAGGTGCCGGTGACCACATAGACCAGGTTGTGTGCGGGGAATGCGCGCGGCTTTCCGTCTTTCCCGTACTTGCCCAGGCGCGGTCCCAGAATGATGGCCAGCGCCATGGCGCAGAATCCTCCCACGCCGTGTACCACGGTGGATCCCGCGAAATCGACGTAGCCGTGGCCCAGGTTCATCGTAGTGCCTACCTGCGATAGCCATCCGCCGCCCCACACCCAGCAGCCGAAAACCGGATAGAGAATGGCGCCGATGAACAGCTCGCAGACAAGAAACGCCCAGAACGTGATGCGCTCGCAGATGGCGCCGACGATGATATAGCCGGCGGTCTCCATGAACACGACTTCGAAGAGCGCCAGACAGTTGCTGCCGGCATCGTAGGCGGGGCCGGACATGAAGAACCCGTTGCCTCCCAGGAAACCCCACAGGCCGTTGCCGATCAGATAGTGGTTCAGGGTCGGGGTGCCACCCAGGTTGGAAGGCGCCGCGTTGATGGCCACGCCGCCGAATTGAAACGCATAACCCACGGCATAGTAGGCCAGAAATGCGAAGACGTAAGCGGCGAAGTTGAGCATCATCAGATGCCCGGCATTTTTCTTGCGGACCAGCCCGCAAGTCAACAGCGCGAATCCGGCTTGCATGAACAGCACCAGGTAGCCGGTGTTGAGGGTCCATGCAAAATTGGTCGCCACGCGGATATGGCCGACCGAATCGGCCAGTTTAACCGCCAGGGGTTCCTTGGCCGCCTGGGACTGGTAGTCGTCGAAATCTTTCTTGTTCTTGGAGTAGTCCGGCGAGGTCTTATCCGCCGGGGCCGGGACGGCGAACGTGTTGCCTCCCGCATCCACCGCGGTGGACTTGTCGCCAGTGGCGATACCGGCGGGGTCGGGCTTAGGCCCCTCGTCGGCGCGGCCCGGTTGCGGCAGCAGGCAGAACAGTCCGGTGACCAGTAGCACGATTGCGCATAAACGATGAGCCATCTAAGTAGATTGAACCAAGGGAACGCATGCGGTCAAGACGAAATTTCTTCTATGCCCTATAAGCTTTTTTGTTCCGTGGGGCGCACGCTCGAAAACCTCCAGCCAGCTAAAAGCAATACTGTTCACTTAAAAGCCATGTGCGTGGGGCGCACGGTCGTTTTGTGTCGTCTGCCTATGCGCGCCAGAGCGGCAGACCACAAAAGGCGATGGCCTGCCCCCCCAATTTATGCAGGATTGCGAGACTGCGAAAACGAAGTGACATTGGGCAATCCAATTGGGTTTTCATCGGCGCCAACTTGCGGAGCAATTCCCAATACGGGCAGAATGGTTAACGAGAGGAGCATCGCGTAGCGTGCCCGCCAGCATCGACAAACGGCCCAGCCCCGAAGAATTATTGAGCCGCGTGCAGGCGGAAGAGCGCCGCGCCAGACGCGGCCGTCTCAAGGTGTTCTTGGGTTACGCCTCGCGCGTGGGCAAGTCGTTCCGCATGCTGGATGAAGGACGGCGGCGCAAGGAGCGCGGCGAAGATGTGGTGGTGGCCTCCATCCAGTTTCCGCTTACGCCCGATCTGGAAGCGTTGATGGCGCGCCTGGAGTACATCCCGGTGTTCAAGGAAACATACGCCGGAAAGGAGTACGAAGTGCTGGACGTCGCGGCGATTTTCCGCCGCCATCCGCGCGTCTGCCTGGTGGACGAATTGGCCTACGATAATCCGCCGGGCTCGCGCAATCCGAAACGCTGGCAGGATGTGGACAACATCCTGGACCAGGGCATCTCGGTGATCACCGCCGTCAACCTGCAGCACATCGAAGAGCACCAGGACGCCGTCGAGCGCATCACCGGCCAGCGCGCGGGGCAGACCGTGCCGGAGCGATTCTTGCGATCCGCGGACGAGATCGTGCTGGTGGATGCGGCGGTCGACGATATGATGAAGCGCGCCAGCGCGCTGGAGCCGGCGGATCTGCGCCGCAAGCTTTCGGAATTGCGCGAACTCGCGCTGCTGCTGGCGGCCGATGTGATCGACGGGCAACTGGAAGGCTATCTGCGGGCGCACGGCGTGGCGTTGCGCTGGGGATCGCAAGAGCGCATCCTGGTGTGTGTCACCCCGCGCAGCGATGCGTGCGCCATGCTGCGCAGCGGGCGGCGGAACGCGGACCGGTTTCACGGCAATCTGCTGGTCTGCTACGTTCGGCAAAGCGGGTTGGGGGCCGAGGATCAGGCGACCATGGACACGAACCTGGCGCTGGCTCGCGAACTGGAGGCCGATGTCCACGTGTTGGACTGCTCGGACCCGATTGCGGCCATTATCCGGTTTGCGCGCGAGCAAAAGGTGACGCAGATTTTCGTGGGCCACAGCGCGCCCGACCGTTGGAAGGAGATATGGTCGCGCAGCCCTGTGGACCGGTTGATCCGGGCGGCCACGGATATCGATATCCGCATTTTTCCGCATCCGGAAACGCCATGAGCGGCCCGGTCGAAGCTGTGCATTCCGATGGCGCGCCTGCGCCTCCCAAAGGCCGGCTTAAGGTTTTTCTGGGTTATGCGGCGGGGGTGGGCAAGACTTATCAGATGCTCGATGAAGCGCAGGAACTGCGGCGCAAGGGAGTGGACGTGGTGGTTGGGTATTTCGAACCGCACGGCCGCCAGGCCACCATCGCCAAGACGGCGGACTTGGAATTCATTCCGCGCAAGAAGGTGGAATACCGCGGCTCGGTGTTCGAGGAAATGGATGTGGACGCCATCGTGCGGCGCAAGCCCGCGGTGTGCCTGGTGGACGAATTCGCGCACACCAACGTGCCCGGCTCGCCGCGGCTGAAGCGGTGGGAGGATGTACAGGTGATCCTGCAGGCGGGCATCGATGTGTTCACCACACTCAACGTGCAGCACCTGGAAAGCCTCAACGACGAGGTTTGGCATATTACAGGCGTGCGCGTGCGCGAAACCGTGCCGGATTGGGTGGTGGACGCGGCAGACGAAGTAGTGCTGGTGGATTTGACGGCGGAGGCCCTGCAGAATCGCTTGCACCGCGGCGTTGTGTATTCGGCCGACAAGGCCAAGAAGGCCATGGAGAACTTCTTCACCGAGGCCAACCTGACGGCCTTGCGGGAGATGGCGTTGCGCCACACGGCGCACGAAGTCGAGGGGCGGCTTTCGGACTTGGATTGTCCCGCGCCCGGCAGGACGCAGACGGCGCGGCCCGAGACCGAAGCTCCGGCGCGGCACGAGCGCATTCTCATTTGCCTGACGGAGCGGCCATCCACGGCCGTGCTGATCCGGCGCGGAAAACGCGTGGCGGATTATCTGCATGCGGACTGTCTGGCGGTGCATGTGGAGCGCAACTCCGGGCGGGGCGGGCCGGAAGCCCGCAGCGGGGCGCTTGAAAAGCACTTAAGCTTCGCGCGCAACTTGCATATCGAAACGCACGTTTTGAAAGGTACGGACGTGGCGCGCACCATCGTGGATTTCGCGCGCGAGCAGAATATCACGCAGATTTTCTTGGGGCGGGCGGGCGCGCATGCGCTTTGGGGCGGGGTGTGGAGCACGGTTCACAAAGTGGTGCGGGAAGCGCGGGACCGGGAGATTACAGTTGTCGCGGAACGCCTGCGGTAACTGGTGGAGCAGGGTCGGGTTATCCGCGTTTAGTCGCGGTAGGGACGCCCGTTGCCGAACGTCCCCCGCACAGATCCGTACGGGCGCACCTTAGCGCATACGGCTTTATAGGGCACGGCGGGGACTTCCAGGTGGATATCGATGCGGTCGAGCACGGCCCGCTGATCTTGCCGAGGTAGCGCTGGATCATGCCGGGTGTGCAGGGGCATTCGCGCGTAGTGTCGCCATAGAAACGGCATCGTTGCGGGTCTAATATTGCAATGCAGAAAACCCAACGAATTAACGAAAATGGGATGTTCGCAGATTGACGACTTCGCCGCCGCGCCCGCACGACGCCCAGCAGCGACGTTCCCTGACATGACAGGATTAGCTCATTGCGACTGCCTTAAAGGATGTCTTCGAGCTTGAAATTCCTGGAAATGTGCGCTCCCAGCTTGTCCTGTGCGGTCGCTACGATGTATGGCAGTCGTTTACGACTAAGATGAGATCTTTTCACGTCGGA
>Ga0302326_10021060_pt1 | contig 13389 bp, 7 predicted proteins | sample Palsa_T0_3_FD_202264 | JGI IMG/M metagenome (GOLD analysis project Ga0302326, IMG submission 202264) | Peat permafrost microbial communities from Stordalen Mire near Abisko, Sweden - Palsa_T0_3 | ecosystem: Environmental > Terrestrial > Soil > Palsa > Peat permafrost | place: Sweden: Abisko... | reverse complement strand
GTGGTGGGGCTGCTGAGTTTGCTGTATGCGTACAAACCTCACTTGTGAAAGGTCTGGAACTTCGATGGCAAGGCTTGGTTTTCTAGGTTTAGGAATCATGGGCGGCCCGATGGCGCGTCATTTGATCGAAGCCGGTCATGAAGTCGCGCTCTGGTCGCACAGTCCGGGCAAGGCGCAACACCTTGCCGCGTTGGGCGGTGTTGCGTGCGCTACTCCGGCAGAGGTGGCGCAGCAAAGCGAATGCGTATTTCTATGTGTGGGCAATACTGAGATGTCTCGAGAGGTAACTCTCGGTGCACGAGGCCTGGCGGAAGGCGCCTCTGAAGGACTTGTAATCGTGGACTGCAGCACGATTGCGCCGTCAGCCAGCCGCCGCATCGCTGCCGAATTGGCAAGCAGATCGGTTGAATTTCTGGATGCTCCATGCACCGGATCGAAAAAGGGGGCCGAGGATGGCACGCTGACTTTTATGGTCGGCGGCGACGAGCAGCTGTTCGCGCGGGTTCGGCCTTACCTACAAGCCATGGGAACACAGCTCTACTACTGTGGCGGACCGGGGATGGGGCTGCAGGTAAAGCTTTCGCAAAACATGATTATTGGGAATCTACTCCAGGCATTTAACGAAAGCCTGGTGTTGAGCACCAAGGGCGGGGTCAAGCCTGAACTGATGCTCGAAGTGCTGAACAATAGCGCGGCGAGATCGGGATTAGTTGCGGCCAAAGCGCCCGCTGTCTTCAGGCGTGATTTCGCCACTCACTTTTCTGTGAAGTGGTTGGAAAAAGACATGGGACTCATGCTGGAATCCGCGGCAGAACTGAACGTTCCTACGCCGCTGACATCGCTGTCGCGGCAGCTCTATCGGGCAGCCATCGCCAAAGGTTATGGCGAAGAAGATATTTGCGGATCCATCCGGGTACTGGAAGAGATCACGTCTTGTACGGTCATTGCCGGCGAGCAGGAGACCCCGGTCGGGGCGGAGGAGGGTATCAGCCGGTGATGACGGCGTGCAATACAGAGAGAATTTTCCTGGCAGCCTGTACAGACCAAACCGCAAGTCGCGTGGGCAACAGTCGAGCTGTGTGCGGCAAATCGCCAGGGCCACGCAGCAACTGACACGTTCCCCTGAGGAGAGGTGACATCATGCAAAGTTTCTTCCCATGGAAGCCCAGCAGTACGTTGTTAATCATGTTGGCGATCTTGTTCTTGCCTCAGGCGATGAGGTCGCAAGCTACGGGAGGCGCGCAGATCAGTGGCGCGATTACTGACCAGAGCTCAGCCGTTGTGCCGAATGCACAAGTGAGGGTAACGCAGACGGACACGGGCCAGGTGCGCACCACGGTCAGCTCCGCGAATGGAGACTACGCTTTTCCAAACCTGCCCGTAGGTCCTTACACTGTTGATGTGATCGCGCAAGGATTCGAGCATTACGTTCAGTCCGGCATTGTTTTGGCGGTAGGAAACGCAGCCGAAATCAATGTCGCTCTGCAGGTCGGCAACGTGAGCCAGGAGGTGCACGTCTCCTCCGAGACAGGATTGGTTCAAACGCAAGACACGTCCATTTCCGAGTTGGTGGATAAGCAAAGGATCGTCGATCTACCCTTGAACGGACGACAGGCTACGCAGTTGATCTTGCTCTCGGGCGGATCGGCCAACTCGCCGGCCTTTGCCAGCGGCGGCAGCGTCGCGCTTGTGACCACCAAAACATACAGCGGATCGGTCGCGATTTCCGTGGCCGGAGCGCAAGCGACGGGTAACAACTACCTTATGGACGGCGGAGATAACAATGACGCGTTCTCGAACGTCAATCTGCCCTTCCCGTTCCCTGACGCTCTGCAGGAATTCAGCGTGCAGACGAGCGGCCTTTCCGCCCAGTACGGGCTGCACCCTGGAGCCGCCGTCAATATCGTTACCAAGTCAGGAACCAATCAGTTTCACGGAGATCTGTTCGAGTTTGTAAGGAATGGAGACTTCAACGCACGTAATTATTTTGCGACAGCGCAGGATACTCTGCACCGTAACCAATTCGGCGGCGTGGTGGGCGGCCCTATCAAGAAGGACAAGCTATTCGGATTTTTTGGTTATCAGAACACGATCCAACGCACTGCCCCGCCACAGACGATCAGTTTCGTGCCCACACAGGCGGAGCTGAACGGCGACTTCAGCGCGCGAGAATCCGCAGCCTGTCAGTCAAGCGGTAAAGCGAGAACGATCATCAATCCCCAGACCGGTAAGGCGTACTCGAACGACTTTGTATCGCCCACTCTCTTCAGTACCCAAGCCCTCAATCTGCTGAAGTACATCCCGATATCAAGCGATCCATGCGGAAAGATCACCTACGGGATACCCACCCCCAGCAATGAGACACAATATATCGGCCGATTCGATTGGACACGAAGCGTAAAGGACGCTTTGTTCGTTCGATATTTCATCGTTAATCTCAACAATCCGCCATTTTTCAATGGGACCAACGCGCTGACGACTACCTCTCCGGGTACAGCGCAGCGTGGACAATCGGTGGTAATTGGAGACACCTACACGATCAATGCTTCCCTGGTGAATAGTTTCCACGTCACCGGAAGCCGCTTTAGAGACAACCGGGACATGGCCTCGAATTACTTCAGTCCTCCGTCTGTAGGCATTGACATCGCTTCCTTCGTACCGAACTTTACCAACATCAGCATAAGCAGCGCCTTCAGCTTCGGCAGCGGCAACGGCGCGCCCGCGCACTTCAATCGCAATACATTGCAGGTTGCCGACGACGCGACGTTCATTCACGGGCGCCAACAGATATCCTTCGGCGTTGACTACATTTATCGCCAATTGAACGAATTTAACGTCTTCAACGGAAATGGCTCATTCACCTTCAACGGGCAATTCACCAACGATCCGTTGCTTGATTTCATCCTCGGCACCGCCAATTCCCTGGTACAAGGTAACCCTGAGCAGACCGGCGTGCGGCAAAACTACATCGCCCTTTATGCCCAGGATAATGTTCAGGTAAATAAGAAACTTAACGTGCATCTTGGCTTGAGGTGGGAACCTTTCCTTCCCGAAACAGATGTTGCCGGGCGCGGAGTCTATTTCTCGCAGACCGCCTTCAACGCGGGTGAGAAAACCAGCAAATATACCAACGCGCCATTCGGGCTGCTGTTTGCCGGGGATCCTGGGGTTCCGTCAACCTACGTGAACGGAAAGCTGGCGAACTTCAGTCCTCGTATCGGGGTGGTGTTCGATCCCACAGGAACCGGCAAACAGAGTATCCGAGCTTCCTATAACGTATTTCATGACACGCCGAATCTATATTTTTATGCCAAGTGGGCAGACTCAGCGCCGTGGGGCAGCACAGTTACGCTAACACCTCCAGGAACATTGGCTAGCCTCTACTCAGTCTATCCGGGCGGAAATCCCTTTCCGTTTCCATTTCCGCCTTCGAGGAACCAACCTTTTCCAACCAACGGGACTTATTACAGTTTTCCCGTCAATACCCGGCCGACCTATGGACAGATCTGGGGTCTGAGCTACCAACGCCAACTGGGAAGCGATTGGCTGTTGTCAGCGGACTACCTTGGTAGCAAGACCACGCATCTCTGGTCGGGCACTGACCAGAACCATGCTGTTTACATTCCCGGAACATGTAACGGAGCGCCTTGCTCCACGCTTACCAACACCACTCAACGCAGAATACTTTACTTGCAGAATCCTGCGGCGGGTACCGCCTACGGCCAGATCCAAAGCCTGAATGAGGGAAACTATTCCAACTACAATGGGCTAATTTTGAAGGCTCGTCACCGCTTCGCGCGGAACTATACGGTTCTCACAAGCTATACATACTCCAAGTGCCTGCAGGCTGGGGAAATCGAATCGAATGACCTGGGCAATAATGGTCCTTCGTTCCAAAATCCAGATAACATCAACGCCGACTATGGACTATGTGACTCGGACCTTCGCCACTCTTTCGTCGCTTCACTGGTGATCGATAGCCCCAAATTCGGAAATAAATTCGCACAGGCTGCGTTAGGAAACTGGGAAATATCTCCGATCGTCTCCGCTCAAGCGGGATATCCGTTTAATCCCTTAAGCGGCGTGGACAACTCGCGGACGTCCATAGGGCAGGACCGGCCCAATGTCGTGGGCAACCCGTACCTGCGCAGCAAGAGTACGCTGAAGTGGCTAAACGCCGCGGCCTACTCGCAGAATCCGGTAGGCACGTTTGGCGATTCACGCTGGAATGCGGTGACCACTCCCCGTTATGTCGATCTGGACGCAGCCGTTGTGCGGACGTTCCCCATTCGCGAGGTGTATAACTTCCAGTTCCGCGCTGAAGCTTTTAATGCGCTCAACCACACGAACTTTGGTCAACCTGCTAACAACTTGAGCACGAGCACGTTCGGTACGATTCTTAGCTCAAACCCGGCACGTATTTTGCAGTTGGCCGCGAAGTTTACCTTTTAGAAGTCATCAGCCCAGGAGAGGGATCGTATATGAATCGCAGAGCATTTATGCAGAGCGCGGCGGCCACAGCGGCTGCCGCCGCTATCCCAACTTCAAGCGCGGCAAGCGCTCTTTTTGAGGATCCGGGTCCGCCAAATACCGAACCGGGATGGTGGATGGTGGAACCGATTCGCTGGTTGCAGACCAACCTTCGCGAAACGAATGCGGCACTGAATCCCAAGGAGTTTATCGCGCAGGTCGTAAACTTCAACGCCAACGTGCTTATGATGTCCGCCGGCGGCATCACTGCCCTATATCCCAGCAAGGTTGAATACGAGTATGTGAGCCCCTACCTGCCTAAAGGGCAGGACACATTTGGCGAGGTTGTTCAGGAGGCCCACGCCAACAAGATCCGCGTGGTGAGCCGTTGGGACTTCAGCAAGGCTCACAAGGACGTCTTTGATGCTCATCCGGACTGGTTTTTCAAGATGGCCAATGGGCAACCGGCAATCTATAACGGACTCTACCTGGCGTGTATCAACGGGGGATGGTATCGACAAAAATCGATCGAGATTCTGTCAGAAGCACTGGATCACTACGACGTTGACGGATGCTTCTTCAATGCCTTTAGCAACTCCACGACGGATTACAGCGGGCACCAGCTCGGACTTTGCCACTGCGACAATTGCGAGCGACTCTACCGCGAACGCTATCATCGCGACGTGCCGGAAACGGCGGATGCCGATTACCACGCCTTTCTGCATGACTGCAGCGTTTCCATGTCGCTCGCCATTCGCAATGTTGTGAGGATGAAACGTCCCAAGGCCGCGGTAGTTGGTACCTCGGTCGAGATTGGAGATATTGCTTATGGTGAAGCCAATACGGCAGTGCGCCGCCCGCTTCCGCTCTGGCCTTATTCGGCTGGAGACAATAGCAACGTGTGGCGAAACAGTTATCCCGACAAAGGCGTTGTGTGCCAGGGGATGTCGTTCGTCGATTATGCGTGGCGATTTGCTGTGGTGCCGCAACCTGAGATTCGGACCCGGATATGGCAGGACGTTGCCAATGGAGGAGCGGCGGCATTCAACCTACATGGGACTATCGCAGAACAGCAAGACAGGATGGCCATCGATGTTGCCATTCCGGCCTATGGCTGGCTCAAGGATCACCAGGATTATTTTGTGGGGCAAACCAGTGAGGCGCGTGTGTTCCTGCTTGCACCGCGGCCGGGAGGCATTGGCTTTCAGATATCTCAGGATGCCTATCGCGGTTTCTACCGGTTCTTAACCGAGCAGCATATTCCATTCGCGGCCGTTGAGAATCTCAACTGGCTGGGCAAACGCGAGGCCGACCTGGTCATCAGCCCTGGTCAAACCCCCGCGGCGCTCCAGGGCTATGTGCAGAACGGCGGACATCTCATCGTGGCCGCCGATACCGCGCCGGAGTTCGAGGTCAGCCCGTCGGTGAAGCTATGGAAATCTCCCGACGGCGCTTACTTCCGCATTCGCAATAAAGCCATGTTCCCGTCACTGAAAGAGACGGACGTCGTCTTCATGTACGGCGATTACTTGCAGGTGCAAGCACAAGGCGACAGTCCGATCACGTTCATTCCGCCCTCTATGTACGGGCCACCCGAGTTCGTCCACGTGGACTGGAAAGATACAGATGATCCCGGCCTGGTCCTGAAAGATCTGGGTAAAGGAAAGCTGGCGTGGCTGCCCTGGAACATCGGGGGACTGTACTATTTGCACAGCTCCGAGGCCCATTCGCGTCTGCTGAGCGACCTGGTGGATAACATGCTGCCGGAGGGACGCCAACTCAAGAGCAACGCGCATCCACTGGTCGAGATCACGTTCATGCGCCAGAAGAATCGGCATCTGATGCACTTTATCAATCTTTCTGGCCACTCCGACACTGCGTATTTCAATCCAGTTCCCATGAAAAATATTCAGGTACGCGTGAAGGGAAACTTCCGTTCGGCACATGCTCTGAAAGCAGGTCAAACGATCGCAATAACCACTAGCGCAGAGTATGCGGAGTTCACGCTGCCGTCGCTCGATGAATACGAACTGCTCGATTTAGGATGAGAGAAGATCTACAAACCGCCGGGGCTCTGGATTGGTGGAATACCGAGCCCATCCGCTGGCTGCACAATAATCTTCGCGAGACGGATGCCGCCCTTAACCCAAAAGGGTTCATCCATGATGTCGCAGATTTCAACGCCAACGTACTTGTCACCGCGATGGCGGGAATCACTGCGTCCTATCCAAGCAAGGTGGAGTACGAATACGTAAACCCCTACATGCCGAAGGGACAGGATACCTTTGGCGAGATTCTTCTTGAGGCCCACGCACGCGGGATTCGGGTGATGGGGCGATGCGATTTCAGCAAGACACGCAAAGATGTTTACGATGCTCATCCGGATTGGTTTTTCAAGCGGGCCGACGGGCGGCCGGTCGTTGACAACGGGCTCTACCAGACTTGCATCAACGGAGGGTGGTATCGGCAGAAAGCGATCGAGATCCTGACGGAAGCGTTAGACAGGTATGCTGTTGACGGACTGTTCTTCAATATGTTTGCCAATCCGGAGGTCGACTACAGCTACCGGCCGATTGGTCTATGCCACTGTGACCACTGCGAAGCTCTCTATCAGCAGCGCTACCATCGCGCAGTACCCGAAACACCGGACGCAGATTACCGGGCTTTTCTGCACGACTCCGCGGTTTCAATGTCTTTCACCATCCGCGACCTGGTCAAGAGCAAGCGAGTCGGGATCGCACTCGCCGGGTTGGCTGCGGATATTTCCGACATCGTTTACTCGGAATCGAATACCGCCGCTCAGCGTCCGCTTCCACTCTGGCCCTACTCCGCCAGTGACAATACCAACCAATGGAAGAACAGTTACCCGCGAAAACCTGCCGTGAATCAGTGTATGTCGTTCGTGGATTTTCGCTGGAGGTTTGCGACCGTTCCCCAACCTGAGATCCGTAGTCGCCTCTGGCAAGATGTTGCTAATGGAGGAGCTGCAGCGCTCAGCCAGCACGGCACGATTGCGGAACTCCAGGATAGGATGGCCAAGGATGCTGCAGTTCCCATCTATCGCTGGCTGAAGGAGCACGAGGCCTACTTCGTCGGGCAGACGAGCGCAGCGCGCGTTTGCCTTCTTGCGCCCGGTTCGGGAGGCTTCGGCTTTCAGATGCCGCAGGACTCGTATCGCGGACTTTTTCGGCTGTTGACCGAGCAGCACATCCCGTTCGCCGCGGTTGACAACCTTAACTGGCTGGGAAACCGCGATGTCGATCTCGTGATCACCACCGGCCCGACGCCGCGCGCGCTCGAGGACTATGTGCAGAACGGCGGCCGCTTGCTCATTGTAGGATCCACCGTTCCTGAGTTCGCCATTGCTCCCACGATCAAGCTCTGGAAGAATCCGGATGGCGCATACTTCCGCATTCATGACAAAGCTTTGTTTCCTTCGTTGCAGCAAACAGATGTTGTATTTATGTATGGCGATTACCTCCAGGTACAGCAGGACCATAAGAGTGCATTGACCTTTATTCCTCCATCGATGTACGGGCCGCCGGAATTCGTTCATGTTGATTGGAAGGATACGGACTATCCTGGCCTGGTGATGAAGAGCATCCGCAAAGGAAAGGTGGCATGGCTTCCCTGGGACATTGGCGGGCTTTACTATCGACACAGTTCCGAAGCTCACGCGCGATTGCTGAGCGATCTGGTCGACAATCTGCTGCCCGACGGACGTCAGATCATTACCGATGCGCATTCCTTGGTTGAGATAACGTTCATGCGTCAGAACGACCGCCACCTGGTACAGCTCGTCAATATTTCCGGACACGCAGGCACCGCATGGTTCGATTCGATTCCGATGGCAAATATTCAGGTCAAGTTGAAGGGCAGTTTCCGAACCGGTCGTGCCATCAAAGGCGGGTACTCTATCAATGTTGTCAATGGAGACGGGTACGCGCAATTCAAGCTTCCAAGTCTGGATGAATACGAGCTCATCGAGTTGGGTTGAACATGGATAGACGGGAGTTTTTGCAAAGCGCTGCCGCTGCGGCTGTAACGCGGTTACGGCCTTTCGAGGCCAATGCCGGCACACCGGCGGTCTCGCTGCTGCTGGATGCTTCGGCCGGATCGCCAGGTGCGATCGCGTTTGAAAAGGTCCGCTCAGCACTGGCCGAGCGCCAGGTGGTCTTCGAGGAGACCCGGGCCCTGGAGGCAGCCCGCAGTCACACTATCCTGATCGCCGGCTCAGTGAAGGATTCTCCTTGGATGGCCGAGTTGGGGACAAGGTTCCGGCTGCAACTTCCAACTGACCCTGAGTCCCTGCTGATCGAGCGAGCAGCAGTGGGCGATAAACAAATATTGTTCGTGATTGGTTCAGACCCCCTCGGTCTGGCCTATGCACTCTACGACGTAGCGAATCGGATCGCTTGGCCACGAGCGGGCTCACCGCCGTTGAGCGAAGTCCGCGATGCGCGTGAGAGCCCTGCCGTGCGCGATCGCTCGCTCTCCGTGTACAGCATGCAACAGGCTTACTTCGAACGCCGATTGTTCAACGAAGCATACTGGTCGATGTACCTCGACAACCTGGTGAGGCATCGGTTCAATAATTTCTCTATGCTGTTTGCTTATGAGTCTTCCGGCTTTCTAGCGCCGCCTTACGCGTGGTTTTTTGATCTTCCGGAATTCCCCGAAGTAAAAGCCGCTGGTGTCAGCAAGGAACAACAAGAAAAATACCTGCGTTCGCTGAATCGGTTGATTCAGATGACGCACGAGCGTGGTCTTAAATTTACTCTGGGAATTTGGGACCATATTTACGATGGTCACAGCTCCTACTACACAGAGGGTGTTTGGGATCACTTACCAGTCGTGAACGGCCGACGGCCCAGATGGCCGGTGGAGGGTCTGACGGACGAAAATCTGGTCGCCTATACCCCCAAAGCACTGGAACATTTCCTTGAGCTGGTGCCGAATATCGACGGCGTCCAGTTCCGCATGCATGGGGAATCCGGGCTGAATAAGGCTGGGTTGAAGAACTTCTGGGTTCCGATATTTCGCGTTATGGCGCAGCAGAATCCTCCCATCCGCTTCGATGCCCGGGCCAAGGAATTCCCGCGCGATCTGATAGATACCGCGTTGCAGATGGGGGTGCAATTGCGTTTGACCACCAAGTACCTGGCGGAGCAGGTTGGGCCTCCGTTTCATGCCATGCACCCGCAGCGCTTTGATCAATTCCAAACCAGGTTCAGCTACTTCGATATGTTGCGCTATCCGCAGACATACAAAGTTCAATGGCGGCACTGGACCAGCGGAACCACCCGCGTGCTTCTCTGGGGCGATCCGGAATATGTTCGACGCTTTGCTGAAAGCACGCATCTTTATGATGGCGATGGTTATGAGGTCGCAGAACCCTTGGCCACAAAGATGGCTTCCAAACCCCATGACCAACCTCCCGTAGAGCTTCTGAATCCGCACGCACAATATTATGACCAGGAGTTTCAAAGGTACTGGGCGTTCTTCTTTGCTTTTGGCCGGATCGGCTACAATCCGGAAACTCCTGCCGAAGCCTGGCAGAAGCAGTTTGAACTTCACTTTGGCCGGGGTGCAGCACCTTACGTGGAGCAAGCGATCACCGACGCCAGCGGAATTCTGCCCCGTGTTATTGGTTACTCCTTGCCCTTGTCTAAGTTCCCTACAACGCGTGGCTGGCCAGAGCGTCAGCGTTGGGACGACCTGCCCGATTATGTCGCCGCAGAGCCGAGCGATACGCAACTCTTTTGCAGTTTTCAGGAGGAAGCTCACGCCGAGCTAACCGGTGCGGCAACGGTGAAGATTTTGCCTTCGAAAACCAGCAAATGGTTCGCCCAGCGCGCGAAGAGAGTATTAGCGAACGTGGCAGAGGCAGAGCGTCAAGCAGGCCCGGAGCCTAGCAAGGAATTCGTTAGTACGATGGTCGATCTCAGGATATTGGCATACCTGGCGGAGTATCACTCACGCCGTATTCTGGCCGGAAGTCAGTATGCATTGTTTGTGCAGAGTCGAGAGCTTTCGGCACTCGATGCGGCGATTGCATGGGAACGAAAGGCTGTCCTTGCCTGGGAACAAGTCGTGCAAGCCGCTGGAGATGTTTATGCGGATGACCTGGCCATGGGACTGCGGGAAAGCGAAAAGACCAACCGGCCCGGCGCGGACCTCTCCGGCCACTGGCGCGACGAGTTGCCAAAGTTCAGGCTGGGTATCGCGAAGCTGGAAAAGGAAAGAGACGAGTTCCACCTGGAATGCCGGCAGCTGATAGGACAATACGCCTTCGATAAGACTTCCGCAGAGGCCCTGGATCAGCTGCTCCCCCGGAAGAAAGACTTCAGTCTGGATGTGGCAAACGGCTTTTACGAACTCCGGTTTATTGTGCAGGATGACGCGGCTCATTCGGGAGGCTGGGGTCCGATGTGGATCGAAGCCAACGGAGTGGACCGAACGGATGCGTTCACTGTGAAGCCGGGCAGCTCCGTTCAACGAACACTCTCCACCGAGGTACGGGACAAGAAACTGAACGTAATGCTAGCGAATGAATCTACGGGCGAATGGAACCTCAGCCGAATGATTGTGACGCGTGTGCAGCCTGTGATTGCTCACGTGCCGGTGAGGAAGGTTTCTCCCGGCGAAGCGGTGACCCTCCGGGCAACTGCGGTCGCCATGGGCGAGATACGTTTCGTTAAAGCGTATTGGAGAGATCCTTCAGGTCGCTTCAAAGCTTTCGAGATGAAGCGTAGCGGCCCGTTTCAATATGAAGCCACTCTCCCGGCAGGTGATTGCAGCCACGGAGGAAGTTACTTCCTGGTTGCCGCTGATGACAAGGGTCAAAGCACGAACCATCCCAGCGCCGGAGGCGAACAACCGTTCAGGGTACAGGTACAAGGCATTGAGGAGCATTGTTCGCTGGCTCACAATCCAGTTCGAAGCGCGCGCCCGGGCAACTCTCTGGGCATTGCCGCCTCCGTCAAAAGCGGTTCCGGTTTGGCCTGGGTTCGATTGCGCTATCGAAGCGTCAACCAATATCAGGACTACTTTACCCTGGATATGTCGCCTACTGGAGACCAAGACCAATACTACGCAGAAATCCCAGGGCGGCACATCCCCGCTGAATGGGACTTCATGTATTTCTTTGAGGTGATGGACAAGCAGGGAAACGGGCACATCTTCCCCGACGCAGAAAAACAGCCTCCATATGTGATCGTGAGTTTGGATCGGCGATCCGCGTAAATGCAGAGAAGCGCGCCAGTGTTGGTCCAAGTCAGGCGTGGAACTCAAAACAGCGTGGCGACAATACCGCGCCCGGGAGAAGGCAATTGAAACGAGGTGGTTTGGGATTGAGAACCTCCTCGACCGACTTCATCCATGATCTTTGAAGTGTAACGGCTTCTCGGTCTCATCGCTCTCGGTGCCCCGCGCCGGAATTTTCCTGAACATCATAGCGGCAGGCTTACGACTGACCTTCGTGGGCAGCCTCATAGGTACGTCAATAGCTTTTGGGTTCTTGCACAGTCTGGGAAGGGACACCGCAGTGATCGGCTTGCGAACGCTGTGGGTGTGGCCGGCGGGGCCGCTCTTATCCGCCGTATTGGTACTACTTGCCAACTCAATTCCTGCGTATCGAAGCTCGCGCCTGGACCCTATGGCGGTCATGCACGGTGAGCATTCAAATCGACCTTAAACAAGAGGCAAAGCGATAGTTGGGGTCCGATATCCAACCGGCATCCGCGTGGGTGCCCGCAAAGTCTCGTTCTCGGTGTGTGTCCAGCTTAAGGCTGGCCCATTCAGTAGGAGGTAGACCTACCAGAGCAATAGTCAGGACCCCGTAGCTTGGATCGCATTCGTGGAGGAAACGAAGCGAGTGTAGCCGATCGACAAAGCCATCTTTGGGATGGTGAGCGAGTCATCGGGCCGCAACGCAAGTGAACGCATAGGTGGCCTCGAAAACCCGAAAGCTCCAGGGCCGAGCCCGCACCGAAAGGGCGTATCCAAAGCGCCTACGCACGCGCTTTGCGTGAAAGCGAAGTGGCTCGGTTTCGCCCCTACGATTGTCGCCACACCTGGGCCACCCGCGCCGTCGAAGCTGGAATCGATCTCGTGACGCTAGCGGCAATGTTAGGCCACTCATGGAACGGTTCGTCAGTGAACAGCGGATTGCCCACGCGGAGCGCACAGCGCCGCAATCGTCATACGCTGTCCAGTAGAGGTGGAACAGTGCAATAGGACACTGGAAAGCGCGGCACTCGCGACATTTTCCGCTACAGTGGCCTGCACAGTGCCATCTCAGGATCGATATAAGTTGTTGACACTATTGGAGCACCGGGAGGGAATTGAACCCTCGAATACTGGTTTTGCAGACCAGCGCGTTAGCCACTTCGCCACCGGTGCTCATGTCATCTCTCTCAGGGAAAGCGGCCCTGAGAGAGACACCTACTTCGCCTGGGTGGCCAAATCTTTCTTGGCCAGGTACCACGTTTCCACCGCCAACCCAGCGCCGCCGCCGTTGGTGCGCTTGCGCGCGTCTTCCACCGTTGCCGGAGCCGGGACGATGACAGACTCGCCCGGCTGCCAGTTGGCGGGCACTGAGACTCCATTATCGTCGATCGTCTTCAGCGCCTCGAAGACGCGCAACAACTCATCTACATTACGCCCCAATTGCATGGGGTAGTAAACGATGGCGCGGATATTTTGCTTGGGGTCGATGGCAAAAACCGCTCGCACCGTGGCTGTATCCGAGGCGGCTTCATGCACCAGCCCGTAGGCCTGCGACACCTTCTGGTCGAGATCGGCTATCACTGGGAACTTTACATCGACCCCGGCATGACGCTCGATATCGCGCACCCACGCGATGTGCGAGTAAATGCTATCGATTGAGACCCCGATCAGCTGCACATTCAATCTCTC
>Ga0302326_10021059_pt1 | contig 13389 bp, 15 predicted proteins | sample Palsa_T0_3_FD_202264 | JGI IMG/M metagenome (GOLD analysis project Ga0302326, IMG submission 202264) | Peat permafrost microbial communities from Stordalen Mire near Abisko, Sweden - Palsa_T0_3 | ecosystem: Environmental > Terrestrial > Soil > Palsa > Peat permafrost | place: Sweden: Abisko... | reverse complement strand
ATCAAGAACAAGGCCCGCGGCGGACACATGCTGATGGACGTGCCCAGAGCATTGGCGATTCTGGGGGCCGTCCGCGATACGCTGCCGGCCGTGGCTCCGACCACGGTCAAGCTTCGCCGCGGATTCGACGATTCGCCGGAATCGGAAGACCGCTTCTTCCAGATTCTTAACGCCGCCTGGGAACTCGGCTACGCCGCCGTCTGCGTCCACGGCCGAACCGTCGAGCAGAAATACGCCGGCCCCAGCCGATGGTCTTTCCTGACGGGGTTGAAGCAGCGCTACCCGGATCGCACGATCCTCGGCAGCGGCGACGTCTTCACCGCCGAGGACGCGGTGCGAATGCTCCGCGAAACTAAGGTGGACGGAGCGTGGATCGCGCGCGGTGCGATCGGCAATCCCTGGATTTTCCAGCACGCCCGCGAGTTGATTTCATCGCCCGAATCGTTGCCGAGGCGCGATCCTCCATCGCTGGCGGCTCAACGGGCGGCCCTGGGCGAACATTTCCAGATTGCGATGGAGATTCACGGCGAGCAGCTTGCCGGCCGGCGCATGCGTAAAATGGGAATCAAGTACAGCCGGTTCCACCCGCTGGCGACGGAAGTGAAAGCAGCGTTCATCAACGTGAAGAGCCTGCGCGATTGGACAGCCGTGCTCGATCGCTACTACGCCGCCGATGGCCCCGGCGTCTGGCCCGACCCAAGGTCGGCCGACGAAGTGAACGCCGGCGCAGACATGCAAACCTGTGAGGTCGTCTGATGGATCTGCCCGAGCCCGAAAATCTCGATTACGCATCGGGGAACACCGGCGAAGAACCGGATGGCCCGCCCTGGAAGCCGACGCGCGCCGGCCCGCGCACAATTCTGGTCCTGTTCGCCGTCTGCGGCTTCTTCTGTTTCCTCTTCCTGATGTTCATCCTGCGGGTCTTTTGATGCACTCGCGCACGCCGCCCCGCAATCGGCTCGCCAAAGTGTTGCCCGAGGAGTGGCGAAAAGTACTCCTCGATCACGGCGCTCCCAAGCGCAAATACACCGCCGTCTGCCGTGCGACACTCACGTCTGGAAGAATCATCGAGCAACTCATTATCGAGGAAGGCTGGATCGTCGCCCTCGACAAATCCGGCCTCGGCGGCACCTTCGAACAGCGCATCGATTTCGACCCGCGCACGATCGCGGAGCTGGATGTGTTGCAGGTGGTGTAGAGCGACGATCGGAGAGGTCTTCAGATTTCTTTTGCCGCTAACCCGAGCGCAGGCTACACTTCAATCATGGGAATGACCAAAGAACAGGTCAGATCGGCGGCTCTGCAGCTCGATCCCTTGGATCGTGAAGCGCTGGCGGAGGAATTGCTTCTTAGCATCGACGGCGAGCAGAGTTCCGCGATTGATGCAGCTTGGTTGGAAGAGGCGCGTCGCCGCGATGAGGATTTCCTCGCGGGACGCACGTCCGGCAGACCTGTAGGGGACGTGATTGGTCGCCTGAACGCCAAAGGTCAGCAGTGACCGCGATCGTCTTCGCGGAAGCTGAGGCGGACCTCGAGGAGGCGTTTGATTTTTATCAGAAAAGGCAGCGCGATCTTGGCCTGGAATTCCTTGATGAATTTCGCCGGGGAGTAGCGAGAATCCTCGCTAATCCCAATGCCTGGCAAACGCTGACCGACACCTACCGGCGGTACCGCTTGCATCGATTTCCATATGGGATCGTCTATCGTCCCACCTCCGAAAGCAATCAGATCCTAATCGTCGCGATAATGCACCTCAGCCAAAAGCCCGGATTCTGGCGCGGGCGGGACAGTCAATAGTCACGCGGCAAGAAGATTCGCTCTCTCCAAAATCGATCATGGGCGGACCGAATCAATTAATCCTGGCATGGCTTTGGCTTTTTCCTCGCGTTCGTTTAGCGCGAATGCGGTCGCCACGGCGCCCGTCGCGGCGGCGGCGAACCAGCGGCCGAGGGCGGCGGTGTCGCCGAGGCCACGGATCGTGAGCATCGAGAAGATTGCTGGTGCCGATGCCATCGACGGTGTCGGCGCGAGGAACGTCAGCGTCGGTGTGGATCGGTTCGTCGCCGCCTGCGGGGCTGAGGAACCGGGTGCCATCGCCGTGTTCGCGGCGATTTCGATGCCGGTGAACGCGCTCAAGGCGGCGGCCGGAAGCTCGATCACACCAAGCGAATAGATGGCCGGATGTTGCCCCACCTGGCCCGGGGACGACGGCGAAGATTGTATGGCGGAGACGAAGGAGGAATTGGCCGTGGTGATCGACAAAAGATTTCCCGCGGAATCGGAGCGAGAATAATTGATGCCTGCCGCGTCCAGGGTGAAGCTGGAGGCCGTTGAAAAGGCGGATCCGGAGGATAAGTCGTCTGCAACGCTACGGAGGAGCGCCGTCTGTGCGGATTCGGGTCCGGCCACATTTGCAAGAACGTCGGCCGCGTAGGTGTGCCTCCAATGCCACCACCCGCCATAACCGCCGTAACCTCCGTGGCCTCCATAGCCGCCGGGCTCGCCGCCGGTTCCAGTTCCCGTGCCAGTTCCTGTCCCGGTTCCCTGGCCAGTTCCCGTGCCGGTTCCGGTCGTCGTTCCCGTTCCGCCGGTTGTCGTAGTGGTGGTGGTCGTCGTCGTTGTGGTGGAGGTACCCGAGAGCGAGCCGATGATCGCGGCGGCTTTGGGCGTTCCCAGGCCGGTGACCAGGTCATAGCCCGTTCCGGCGGAATAAAGACCGCTGCTGCCGCTGGTGATGTCGTTGAAATCCTCGCTGTACGTCGAGGACTTACTGTAGATGGCGTAGAGCATCGGCAGCGTCTGGGACGATCCATCGAGGCTCGTTCCGCGCAGGGCGTCGGCATCGGCGATCAGCGCGGCCCATTGCGGCGCGCCCACGCTGGTTCCGCCGACTTGTTCCCAGCCGCTGGAGCGGCCTTCGGGGACCGAATCGTAAACGGCAACGCCGGTGTCCGGATCGCCATCGTAGGCGACATCGGGGGATTCGCGCTCGCCGGTGCTCTGAGCGGGCGATTGATAGCTCGGCTCTGATTCGTAGCGGCTCGGACCGCCCGTGCTGCCGTCCCAGGCGGTTTCGCCGCCGTAGCCGCCGGAGCTGGAAAGATCGAGCGTGGTCCCGCCGACGCCCAGCACGTTGGAGGAGCTCGCCGGCCACTCCGGTCCGAAGCGGGAACTTCCCTCGTCGCCGGAGGCGGCGACAAACGTAATGCCCTGATGCCCCGCCGGCGTGGTGAAGTAGGAATCGTAAGCGGTCTGGCCGTTGAACTCGCTGCCGCCCCAGCTCATCGAAACCACCGAAACACCGGCGTCGCTCTTCGCATAGTCGACGGCACTGAGCAGGTCGGTCAGGCTTGAGGAGTTGGCCTCGACGAGAAGGATATTGGCTGAGGGCGCGATGGCGTGCGCCCACTCGACGTCCAGCGAGATCTCGCCGTCCCAACTGGCGTTGCTCGCAGGCAGTTGGGTTGTGCTGCCGGTCTGGCTCACCACCTGCAGGCTTGTCGGCGAAGGCAGGCCAAATTGCTGGTCGAAGACGCCAAGGTCCGAGGCGATGTTCGCATCGTTGTATGGGTCGATGACGGCGATCGTCTCACCGGCGCCGGTATCCGACGAGCTGAACCCATACGCCGAGCGGATCTGGGCCGGCGTGTAGCCGGAAGGCGTCGTACTGGTGACAGCTGGCTGAAACGAGAGATTGGGATGAATCGCGGTGCTGGCGGACAACAGGCGGCGATCTTCAAGAGCTTCAATGAGTTGAACGGATTGAGCGGCGCGAACGAGAGACCGGCGGCGCGGACGAATGCTTGCATTGCCTTGCATCGAGACCTCCATATGCAGCTAACGGTGTAGAGTCCCGGTGGGATTCCGGGTCAGCGCCCTCGCGAGCACTGTAGTACGGTACTGTGATATTACAAGCCCAAAAACTGGTTTCAGAACACTGATGCCCGTGTAGCCGCCGAGCTTGCTCGCGGTATTGGCACGTTCGATCAATCGATGAACTTCTGCAACTTGAGCCAGAAGAGCAGGTCGCGCGCCCATGGGTGAAGGCGTTGTTCGTCGCCGGGGAAGGGGGCGCTCAAACCACCGCCGTGATCGCCGTGCTGGAAGATGTGGAGATCGAACGGAACGCCGTTCTTCAGGAGTGCCATCGCAAACTGGAGGGAGTTCTCCACTTTGACGGTCTTGTCTCTATCGCCGGGTGATGATACCCATTGGAGCCAAGGCGATATTTGAGCACAAAGCTCGCGATGCCGTGTTTAGCGAGAAATTCCGCGTAATCCTTTCCTTCGTAGGGTGCCAGGCTCGCGTAGCCGCCGCCCGGACAGATCACCATCGCAGCGCCGCTGCGCCGGTCGCTGGCCCAGTAGGGCGTCAGCGACGGGATGTCTTTCGCCGGATCATTTCCGTGCGCCAGCGGCGCACCGTTGGGCCAGAGTGCGAACTCCGCCCTGGGCCGAGCGCCCTGCATCGCAGGGAGATCCGCCGAGAGGAGCATCGGCATGGCAAGAATCAGCAACGGTATGATCGGCAACGATGGTCTGTGCATCATGGACTGATTCCGGTTGGTGGCGCGCGGCGGCTTTCGTACCGCAAGGCGCAAACACGATCAAATGACATTCATCGATCTCGCTTTCCCATTCCTCGGGGTGCGCATCATTCACGATCGTTCTGATGCTCCAGACAAGCAAATTTCTCGCGGCAGGCGCCCCAGCACCTGGGGGCGGGTGCACGACCGTTGCTGCGCGCGAAATGCGGCTTTCGCAAGAAAAGTCAGGGCGTGTCATTTTCGACGCCCGGTCTGAACCGAAGGCTTCGGGTCGAATTCAGGGAGGACTCAGAGAGACGATCCATGCACCCCCCGTTAGCCGCCCGTTAGCCGCCTCGCTTGCGGGGCGTGTCCCACGGCACGATTCCCGAAAGCGGCGTGAGAAATGACCAGGCCATTCGGAGTTTTCCCGCCCATATCAGGTCCAGCGCCGCTGGACACGCCTCGCAAGCGAGGCGGCTAACGGGAGGCGCGGACTTTCGTCTCACCGTCGCCGGGAGCACGAGCGTCTCCGCGTTCAGGGGCGCACAGAGACGGTCGTGCACCCCCTGGGGGCCTGGGGGCGCGCAACTTGATTCGCACGGTGGATGCTTGTACTGTCCAGCGCAGCGGAGAACGCTCCGGGGTGTAGCTCAGCTTGGTTAGAGCACCAGACTGGGGGTCTGGGGGTCGCAGGTTCAAATCCTGTCACCCCGATTTTTGCCGCAGGCAAAATAGAGCAGTGGAAAAGTCGAGCAGGCGAGCAGTAGACAAGAAGAATATTCGAAGTCGAAGAACCCCACTGCGGTCTCCTGCTCTACTGCTCCTCTTCGATTCCATCATCGCATTCATGTTCGAGAATCTTCAGGTCTACCAAAGGCCGTAGATTTCGCTGACAAGATTGCCTCACACACCTTCAGATAGTTAGGTAAGCCAATGCCGGATGAGGCAGACCCATTTAAGTCGGCCGTTGCCCAACGCGCTCAACTTCTAGAGCGACTGGCGAGTATTCCGCCGATGGAGGTGTCCGGTGTTGTGAGCCCCTCGGGTGTAAGCGGAGGCAAGGTCGGGCGCGAAGAACTGTGGACGCTCAGATTTGTGCTTAGACCCTGGCGCGTATCCGGTCGAGAAATCCACGGTGACGCTTTGACCGTTATCCGTCGCGTATCAAACGCAGAATTGCATCGCCTTCGGGAGGTAATTAAACCATACGCTGTCGTGCGGATCCGGGTTCGCGTTTCCAGTCGGCTCTCCACTGAGCCAGAGGGACTCTTCGAGGAATTTCTAGGCTTCTGTGATGTGGACACTGAACTTTTCAGCGCCTCACAAGAGCTCCAAAAGCCGGTGACCCACCAAGACAACGCGTTCGGCATTCTCACGCTCGATCGACGAGTAAATTGGTGGTCGTGCAAGACAAAATGGAATGACGGCAGCATCACTCTCAACGTGGCGTGCGGACGCGCCGGAAGTCTAATTGAAGGCTTATCGACCGCACACGATCTTTGGAAAGATCAGGATCGTTGGGAAAAGCGAGTTAAAGACTACGCGGCCCTTCGGCTGCTTGCACTTAGAAACGACGCATGGAGCGATGAGGATGAACAACCATTGGATGTCGATCAGTTCAAAGATCGAATGACTTTGGAATCGATAACAGTTTATCCAGACGGAGATTTGCAATTCTGGTACAACGACGGCGACCTATTCTGGGGACATGCGATTCACGTCAGCGGCAGTCTGGCGGCCGGACCGACAGATGCGGATACACCGGGTTGACCGCAAACGGATCGGACGCCACCGGTTTTGCCGGGTGTAGGAGCAGCGATCCGAAATCCTAGATTTCAGCGCAAAATCCTAAAAAAGTTCAACTGGTGTCACCCCGATTCGCCCTTCGGGCGAATAGAGCAGGAGAAAGCAGTGAGGAGAAAGTAGAGCAGGAAGAGATATTTCTACATGCAACTTGCGTCGGCCCAGCCAAGTTGCCCCTACTTTCTACTTTCTTCCGGTTCGATCCGCTCAAGGCGTTCGCCTTCGAAAAGCTGCAGGTGGCGACAATTTCACGGCGAAATCGCTAGAGGTCCCCAGTTCCTTCTCCATCTAAATGAAATAAATGAAGTAATCAATTCCTGGCAAACGTGCCGCTCGTTGGACTTCAAGTCAATCGAGAAAACAGAAGGAAATGAAATGAATCAGCGAAAACTGGGTAGCAGTGATCTGGAAGTCTCGGCGCTTGGTCTTGGCTGCATGGGGATGAGCTGGTCGTACGGCCTGGCGAAGGACAAGCAGGAGATGATTGGCTTGCTCTCCGCTGCCCTGGACCGAGGGGTGACATTCTTCGACGTCCAAGAAGACCATTCGATTTAAGGAGATGTAATGAAAGAAAGTAACGGCAAAACGAAGGAAACTCGCGGATATGCACCAATCGATGGTCTGAAGATGTATTACGAAATCGAGGGAACCGGCGATCCGCTGGTTTATATCCCTCCTGCCTTCGGATATGCCGGGGTGAACTCATTTCCCGCGCTGGTTCAAACCCATTCGGTCATTACGGTCGATCTCCAAGGACATGGTCACACGGCGGATATCCCGGAGCGTCCGATTACCTTCGAGCAACACGCCAAAGACGTGGTCGGCTTGTTGAAATATCTTGGAATCTCAAAGTCCGACTTCTTCGGCGAAAGCTTCGGGGGCGTCATCGCGACCATGATCGCAGTTCACTACCCCGAGCTTGTCGGTCGGGTCGCGACCTACGGAGCAACCTTTGGCGCTCCGCAGATTGCCGTCAAGCCGGAAATCCTGTGCACCAACCCGGCGCCTACCCCTTACTCCAGAGGCATCCAATTTCAGAGAGAAAACTACAAGAAAGTGGCTCCCGATCCTGATTACTGGCCCAGGATTTGGGGCAAGGTGTGCAGCAATCAATGGGGAGGATTTTCGAACGAAGAGTTGGCGTCAATCAAAGCGCCGATTCTCATCGCCATCGGAGATCACGATTTTGTCCGCCTTGAACACGCACTTGAGACCTTCAGGCTCATCCCCAACGCCGAGCTCGCCGTGATCCCGGACGCTGGCCACTTCGCCCTGTATTGGGAACAAAGGAAGGTGATCCCGGCGGTCGAAAACTTCCTGAAAAAACCTGAAAAGAAAATCCCTTTTGCGACCACTGAAACGGGCTATCACCCCGGCGAAACAAGGTAAAGTTGGCCGTGTGCAGGGGATCAAATCAATCCGACGTTGCGCTCGATCGTCTTGATCACTGAGTCCATCTTCCCGTTCAATACCTGCTTGGCGAGGCTGAGCGTAAAGCCCTTGGCCGCATGGAAGGGAACGTGTGACGGCAATGAGAGTGCGTAGGAATCGACCATCACATCCACGACGACTGGACCGCCCGTGTGTGCAAGGGCCGCAGCGAGTCCTTCTCTCAGGTCGCCTGGATCTTCGATACGGATGCCCCTGGCGCCCATCGCCTCGGCGACTTTGGCGAAGTTCGGATTCTTGAATTCAACGCCGAAGGGAACTACGCCGGCTTCCTGCATCTCGATGTTGACGAAGTCAAGCGATTCATTGTTGAGGATGATCTGAACGACCGGCGTTTTCCGCTGGACCTGGGTCAGCAAATCGCCGAGGGCAAGCATCGTAAACCCTCCGTCCCCGCACAGCGCGATAGTCTGGCGCCCGGGGAATGCGAGTTGCGCGCCGAAGGCGTTGGGGGCGGCATTGGCCATGGAGGCCCATGAAAACGAGCCGAAGATTCGCCGGTTGGTCCCGCCTTTCATTTGCCGCGCCATCCAGATGCAGGCGGTTCCCGTGTCCGCGAAAAACATCGCGTCATCGGAGGCAAGCTCGCTGAGCGTCGCGGCCAGGAACTCCGGACGGATTGGTTTGATCCCCGGGCCTTTCCGGACGTAATGTTGCAGAAGTTCATGGAACGAGTTGGTTTCGGCGACGTGTGTTTCGAGAAAGCTGCCGTCGTTCTTTTCGCGGACATGGGGGAGAAGCGCCGTGACGGTTGCCTTGATGTCGCCCACGAGTGCCAAATCGACAGATGTTCGCCGTCCGATGTGTTTCGGGTTCGTGTCGATCTGCACCTTCTTCACGTCGTCGCCCGGGAGGAATTCCGAAAACGGAAAGTCGGTGCCGAGCAACAGCAGCAGGTCCGCATCGTGAATAGCCTTATAGGCTCCGCCGTAGCCGAGAAGGCCGGTCATCCCGACGGCGTACGGATTGTCATGCTCCAGCCATTGCTTCCCGCGAAAGGAGTATCCGACCGGCGCCTTGAGTCTGGCCGCAAGTTGCAGCACCTGGTCGCGCGCATCGCGGCAACCCTCGCCGCCGAAAATTGCCACCTTTTTTGCAGCCTCGATCATTGCGGACAGTTTGAGGAGATCCGAGTCGGTTGGGCGAAATACCGCCGGAGCGGGAATCGTGATCGCATGAGAAGAATGGTCCGGCGCGTTCGCCGATGCGATGTCGCCAGGCATAGAAATGACCGTCGGACCCTTGTCGACAACGGCAGTCAGAATCGCGGTCGTGACCACCGCCCGTACCTGTTCAGGGTTGACGACGCGCCCAACGTAGAGGCAGGCGGTATCGAAAAACTTGTAAGGGTTCAGCTCTTCAAGGGCGGCGGTGTCCATCAGGCTGGTCTCGACGTCGCCGGCGATGGCGATCACCGCAGCCCCCTCCTTGCGCGCGTCCATCAGTCCATTGAAGAGATGCGTTACGCCCGGGCCGGCGGTTCCGCACACCGCCACGGGGTTGCCGCTCAGGTAAGCATCGGCGACCGCAGCGAAGACGCCATATTCTTCATGGCGAACGTGGATGAATTCAATCTTTCCATAGCGCCGCAGTGCGTCGATTACCGGGTTCAGCGCGTCTCCAACGATGCCGTAGCAGCGTTTGACGCCAGCGTTCCCCAGCAATTCCCACATAACGTCGGCAACTTTTTGTGCCACGGAAGACTCCTTCCTGTGAAAGCCCCTCAGGAGCTGAATTCGTCGCTGCTTTTTGGTGCGCGACATTTCCATCTTCGCTTCCGGATTCGCAGGCAGCATACACCAATTCTGGTTTCGTTGGCCAGACCAAAAGTATCGCGTTGCCTGCGCATTCTGGCCTGCGTCAGACAAGCTCATGGCGTCACATGCATACCATCTTGGGAAAAAGTAACCGGGCCGTCGTAACTGTGACGGATCGACGCGAGAACCTCGTTGTGCGCCTCGTCGATCGATGGATTCAGATGCGTGAGCAGCAACGCGCCGACGTGTGCTGCGGCTGCGACTTGCCCGATCTTTCTCGGGGGCGTGTGCAAAAGATAAAGAATTGCCGGCGAGTGTGGCGGATCCAGCACAACGGTATTGAAAACCAGCAGATCGCAATGATCGGCGATGAGGCGAAGGTTTGCCAATCCGGCCGGATCGATGTCGCCGGTAAAAACCACGCTGCGGCCTTTGTAGCCGACGCGATAAATGATTGCCGGGGCGTCGTAATGATGGCCGGCGATCGCGTCGATCCGCAGCCCATTCTGTTCCAACAATGTCTGCGGCCGGACGCCAGGTTGTAGTCTGGCATCCACGTCGGTTGCAACAATTGTCAGCGGCGCGGAAAAATCGGCGAGGTACGCGAACGCCCCCTGTTTGCCGAAGAGCAAATCCACAAACCGTGTTGTCGATGGAAACTGGTTTGCGCCGCTGGGCCCGAAGATCTGACAACCGATGGGGCCGCGAGTGGCAACGGCACGCGCCAGGAGAAACCCCGGCAACTCGCCGGTGTGATCGATATGCAGATGGGTGAGCAGAACCAGATCGAGCCGATCGAGGGAGATGCCGGCTTCACCGAGGCGTGCGAACGCGCCGGGACCCGCATCGACGAGAATTCTTGGCGAGCCATCGAGCGACAGAACAAAGCATGTCGACGCGCGCCCAACGGCACCGGGCCCGCCCGAACCCAATACGATCAAGTCGAGTGCCGCTGGTTGCGGTGCGGCCAATGGCGTTTCCGAGGCTGCGTTTCCCGGCGAGCGCTCTGCCGGCGCGCACCCGGTTCCGATCACGAGGCACAGCACGACCGCTCTGCAAATCCGCGGGACCCACACCGAATTTCTCTCGCCGGCGTGTCGCATGAAGAAGCCTCGTTCTCCAGACCATCGTTTGGTCAAACAAACTTCAGACGGCCACGAACTTGCAATAGTCACGATCTCATCCAATGATTACCGAGAACAGAACGGAGGATATATGAGCAAAGCGGAATTGAAAAACTTCGGAAAATCGGACGAAGTTCGGGAGTTTCCCAAAGGCAGACTGGAGTTGATAAAGATTGGCGGCGCGATGGTTGGCCGGGCCATCTTCGAGCCGGGCTGGCGGTGGGCCACGTCGGTGCAGCCGCTTGTCAAAACTAAAAGCTGCGAAGCTCCGCACTTCCAGTATCACGTTTCCGGCGTACTGCGGATTCGCATGGACGACGGCACCGAGTTCGACTGCAAGCCGGGCGACGTCTCCCTGCTGCCCTCCGGCCACGATGCCTGGGTCGTCGGCGATGAACCTGCGGTCGTTGTCGATTTTCAAGGCATGATTGATTATGCGAAATCGCTCTGAGACGTATAGACCACGATCGGCACCGTTCCCGCGGCGGCGATGTTGCCGGAATTGGAAATGCTCAGCGTCTCGGTGAACTTCTTGCCGCCCTTTTCTATGGATGCGAATTTCGGCAGCCCCCGAAGGGGCGAGATTTCGATGGCGGTCGTGACGCATCCAGCACACCACGCGAAGAGACGTCTCCGGACTCGCGCCCCTGCGGGGCCGCCGCTAAACGGGATGCCCGCGTGTACATGCAGACTGGGCATCACAATACGCCGTGAAGTTTCTCTCGTGGGAACGTCTTTCCTTCAACGGTCTCCCACCCGAGATCACTCCACGTCGGGCACGCCGTGGCGACGAAGTAGTTCCTGGACGGCATCGCTGCCGCCCCAGATGCGGTCAGGGAGTTGCGCGCCGCGGGCGATCAGGAACTCGACGATGCCTGGATAATCGCCCGTGACGGCCTCGTTAGGCAAACGCATGCCGGGGCCGCCTTCGGTGTCGAAGCAGTTGGCCGAGCCATAAATGGCGGTGCCGAGCGCGGCGCCGCCGTAGCTGTTTTGCCAATGGATGTCGGCCCCGCGCTCGACGAGTCTTCGAACCGCGTTGAGCCGGCCGCGCCACGCGGCCCAGTGGAGCGGCGGCGTGCGGTCGGGGCCGGCGGGGGCGTCAATTGCAGCGCCGGCATCGAGCAGACGATCGATCGTCGCCAGATCGTTTCGCGCTGCGGCAAGACAGAGCGTGATGGGGTCGCCGCCTTTGGCATCGTCGAGCGCCGCTCCATCGCCTCGTGCGCCGCGGGAGCGGAGCAGCTCTACGACGGCCTGATCGCCGTTGCGCCCTGCGGAGCGAAGAACGCTCACGCCACGTTCATCAACCGCGTTTACGTCGCCGCCGGCGTCGATGAGCATCTTGACGATGTCGCTCGATCGGCCAAGGTAGACGGCTTTGTGAAGCTGTGTTCGCAGGCCGTCCCAGTTGATGCGGGAGTTCGGGTCTGCGCCCGCCTTCAGGAAAAGAGCGACATGATCGGGGTATTCGAAATCCGTCGCCCGGCCCAGGCAATAGGTCACATGATCGGCCGGCGGATTACCCTCTGAGAGGAGCAGACGCAGACAGGTTGGGTCGGGAAACTCGGCCGAGTGGTAGAGGACTTCTTTGTCGCGTGGATTGACGACCGCGCCAGCATCGAGCAGCAGGGCGGTCAGTCCGACATGATTGGCGATTCCCGCCGCACCGTAGAGCGTGGACTGCAGCCAGCGTTCGCCGCCCCAGTCCATCCAGTAGTTTGCATTGGGATCGGCGCCGGTGTCGAGCAACAGCCTTGCCGCGCGGAAAACCCCCTCCGCCCGCGTTACATCCGCGCGCAGGAATCGGCTGAAGCAGACATACAAGATCGGTTCATGATCGAGCGGGCCGCCTTTGGCACTCGCGAGTGATGGATCGCGAAAAAGGAATTGAGCGACCGTCTCGGCTTCGCCGCAGGCGCATGCGGAAAACAGATCGTGCTGCGCGAGCGACGGTTCGGCGTCGAGCATCACGCGGGCCTTGCGCACGTCGTTTGAGCAGGCCGCCTTGACCAGCTCGGCCGCGCGTTGTGAGATGTCCAGCCGTCGGGTCTCGACAAACTGTTTCCACCTGGGCCAGCTTGCAAAGCCGTACTCGCGAGCCACGACCAGCTGCGCATCATGCAACGCCACCGCCCGACCGAGGAGCGATGGATCGCGCACCGCTCCGAAACGAGGATGATGAGCATTGAACCGGCGCAGAGCATCCGTCTTCCCGCGCTGCGCGGCATCAAGAAGGGCCTTGGCCTGCTTGCGGTCAAATTCCAGATTGGGATGGAGCGGAATCGGACGAACGGGAGAATTGGGCGTCGCCATGACGACCTCCTTCGTGCAGTACCCATTGTCCGCATCTCAGGGTAGAAGGGGTCGAAAGACCGCCATGAGTTTGTTTGACAGGAGGGACATTCCCTTCACGCGGACCGTCGGCCGCCTGATCGGCCGAAAGAAGTCTCGCAAAAGCCGGCGGATATGCAAGAATCCGCGGGGGGTGCACGACCGTCTCTGCGCGCCGCCCCCTCTCCCGGTACTCCGGGAGAGGGCTGGGGTGAGGGTGATTTCGAACGTACAACGACTCTCGTATTCCTTTTATTCCTTTAGTGAATTTTGTTCGGCGTATCAGCGACTTCTTACGCTCCAAATCACCCTCACCCCTGCCCTCTCCCGGAGTACCGGGAGAGGGGGGCAGCGCGCGCAGCGACGGTCGTGCACGCATCCGTGGGCCGTTCTT
>Ga0302326_10021058_pt1 | contig 13389 bp, 12 predicted proteins | sample Palsa_T0_3_FD_202264 | JGI IMG/M metagenome (GOLD analysis project Ga0302326, IMG submission 202264) | Peat permafrost microbial communities from Stordalen Mire near Abisko, Sweden - Palsa_T0_3 | ecosystem: Environmental > Terrestrial > Soil > Palsa > Peat permafrost | place: Sweden: Abisko... | reverse complement strand
GGCGTACTCGACCCTGAAGCGGAGCGAAGGCCACGCCATCGGGACAAGGTTCCTGGCGCTGGAAAACAGCTTTCACGGGCGCACCATGGGCGCGGTTTCGACCACCCATAAGGATAAGTACCGCGAGCCCTTCCAGCCGTTGGTGCCCGGGGTGGATTTTGTGCGCTTCAACGACGTGGACCACCTGCGGGAATCGTTCTCGAACGAGGTTTGCGCCGTATTGATCGAAGCGGTCCAGGGCGAGGGCGGCATCCGGCCCGTGTCGCAGGAGTTTTTCGCCACGGCGCGCGAGCTCACGCAGTCTACCGGTGCGTTGCTGATCGCGGACGAAATTCAGGCCGGTCTGGGACGTACCGGCAAGTGGTGTGCTTACCAGCAATTCGGCATTCAGCCCGATGTAACCACGTTGGCCAAGCCACTGGCCGGCGGCCTGCCGTTGGGTGCCATGCTGTGCACCGAGGAAGCGTCGCGCGGCATTCATCCCGGATTGCATGGAACTACGTTCGGCGGAGGACCGCTGGCCTGTGCCGTGGCCATCGCCGTCATCGACGCCATCGAGAAGGAAGGCTTGCTCGCCAACATCCAGCAGACCGGCACGTACTTTAAACACCAGCTGCACGATCTGGCGGCCAAACACGAGACCGTGGTCGACGTGCGCGGCATGGGGCTGATGCTGGCGATGGAGATGAACTCCGCCGACCTGGCGAAGAAGATCGTGGCCAGGATGCTCGAGCGGAAGATTCTTATCAACCGCACCAGCGAGACTGTCCTGCGTTTTCTTCCGCCCTACATCATCGGCCGGGAGCACGTGGATCTGGCGGTCTCTGCGTTGAACGAAATCCTGACAGAAGAAGGCGCATCCAAACAAAAGGGGGCCACGGAATGGCTAGCAAAGCTTTAGCGGTCGAAGAAAAAGGATTACACGAAAAAGGATTACTCAGGGAGGGCAATACGCTTGCTCTAGCCACCGCTTCCCTTGCCGGACGCGACCTCTGCTCCATTGCCGATCTCTCCCAGTTGGAGATCGCCGCCGTCCTCGAACTGGCACACGCGATCAAGGCGTCGCCCTCTGATTACCGCTTTTCGCTCGACGCCCGGCAGATGGTGATGTTCTTCGAAAAGGCATCGCTGCGTACCCGCCTGACCTTTGAAGCGGGGATGAACACGCTGGGCGGTTCGGCTATGTTTGTTGATCAGACACAATCGCCACTGGGTGAGCGCGAGTCGCTCGCCGATATGGCGCGCAACGTCGAGCGTTGGGTCAGCCTGATTGTGCTGCGCACTTATGCGCACGAGACCATCACCGAGATGGCGGAGTACGCCCGCTGCCCGGTGATCAATGCCCTCAGCGATCTGGAGCATCCCTGCCAGGCGCTGGCCGACTTCATGACAATCGAAGAGCGCTTCGGCACCGCACGCGGTCTTAAGTTCACCTACGTGGGCGACGGTAACAACGTCTGTCACTCATTGATGCTGACCTCGGCCCTGCTGGGCGCCCACTGCACGGTCGCGTCGCCCAAGGGGTATTACCCCAAGCCGGAGATCGTTGCCAAGGCGCAGGAAATCGGAGCCGAGTCCGGAGGGACGCTCACTCTTACCCACGACGTCGTTGGTGCGGTACGCGGCGCGGATGCGGTGTACACCGACGTTTGCACCAGCATGGGCTTCGAGCATGAGGTGACCAAGCGGGCGCCTATCTTCAAGCCTTACCAGGTCAACGAGGCATTGATGGCCCATGCCGCGCCGCACGCCGTGTTCATGCACTGCCTGCCCGCGCATCGCAATGCGGAAGTCACGGACGCGGTGCTTGACGGACCGCAATCCGTCGTCTTCGACCAGGCGGAGAACCGTTTGCACGCGCAAAAGGCACTGATGGTTCTGCTGCTAGGCGGCGGCCACAGCGGACAGCGCGATCCGGCGACAAATTAACCAACTGCCAACATTTGGCGGGGCTTTCAGGGGCTAAACAGTCCATGGGGGGCCTGAGGGACTGCTGAAATCCTTTGTACCTGTGTTCAGCCGTCCCTGCGGGACTTTCAGAATGGCTTTGACTTTACCCAGGACTGGCGTCCTGGGCTACTTTCAGACGTCCCTCCGGGACTCAAGACACAAGGTTGTAAGGAGTTTTGCATGTCGAAAAAAGTTGTTCTTGCTTATTCAGGTGGTCTCGACACCTCGATCATTATTCCCTGGCTCAACGAGAACTACGGTATGGATGTAATCGCCATGATTGCTGATGTAGGTCAGGGCGAGGATCTGGATGCAGTAGTCGCGAAGGCCTATGCCACGGGGGCCAAGAAGGCGGTGGTCCTCGACCTGCGCGATGAGTTCGTGCGCGAATATGTCTATCCGACGGTGCGTGCCGGCGCAATCTATGAGCACAAGTACCTGCTGGGCACTTCGATTGCACGGCCGGTGATCGCCAAGCACCAGGTGGAAGTGGCGCTCAAGGAAGGCGCCGAGGCCGTCGCCCACGGCTGCACGGGCAAGGGCAACGACCAGGTGCGTTTCGAGCATGCCTACCAGGCGCTGGCTCCGGACTTGAAGGTGATCGCTCCCTGGCGTGAGTGGACGCTGAAGTCGCGCGAAGACTGCCTGGACTATGCCGAGGCGCATGGGATCCCGGTGGCAGCAAGCCGGGAGAAGATCCACTCCCGCGACCGCAATCTGTGGCATATCAGCCATGAGGGCGGCGAGTTGGAGAATGCCGGCAATGCTCCGCTGGCCAGCACCTGGGTGATGACCCGTTCGCCTCAAGAGGCTCCCGACCGCGAGGAAGTGGTGGAGATTGGCTTCGTCGAGGGCAGGCCGGTTTCGGTGGATGGCATGGCGCTCGAGCCGGTGCAGATTGTGGAGCTGCTGAACGAGATCGGAGCGCGGAATGCCATCGGACGCATCGACCTGGTGGAAAATCGCTTCGTCGGCATCAAGAGCCGCGGACTCTATGAGACTCCGGGGGGCACCCTGATCACCTCGGCGCATCGCGAGCTCGAGGCATTGACTCTGGACCGCGAAGTGGCGCATTACAAGCAGCAGGTCGCTCTGAAATACGCAGAGCTGGTTTACTTCGGCCTGTGGTTCACGCCCCTGCGCGAGGCTCTGGACGCGTTCGTCGACAACACGCAGAAGCTGGTCACGGGTTCGGTGAAGCTTTCTCTGTACAAGGGCAACATTGGTGTGGCCGGCCGGCAATCGCCGTACTCGCTCTACTCCGACGATCTGTCTTCGTTCACCATGGGCGACAGCTATGACCAGAAGGACGCCAAGGGCTTCATCCAGATTCTGGGGCTGCCCGCCCGCACCCGCGCGCGCCTGCTGCAGAAGAAAGAGGCTCACCAGTGAAGATGTGGTCTGGCCGCTTTCGCGAGCCACTGGACCAGGACTTCGAACAATGGCAACGATCACTGGCATTTGACTGGCAGCTGCTTCCCCAGGAAGTAGCTGCCAGCAAGGCTCATGCGCGTACCATCGCTGCGGCGGGCATCCTGTCGGCAGATGAGCTCGCGCGTATTGTGGGTGCCCTGGATGCGATTCGCGACGAATATGCGCAGCGGCCGCCCAGCGACATTTACGGCTGCCTGCAAGCGGAAGACATTCACCACTTTGTGGAGCTAGAGCTGGTGGCGCGCATCGGCGACCTCGGTTTCAAGCTGCACACTGGTCGTAGCCGCAACGAACAGATTGCCACCGATCTGCGGCTCTTTGTGCGAGAAAAGTGCGCATCGATCAGCGCACGCCTGGCGGATTGGGTGCGCGCATTGACGACTCAGGCTGCGACCGCGGGCGACGCGGTCATGCCCGCCTACACCCATCTGCAGCGGGCGGAGCCGGTGCTGGTCGGTCACTGGCTGCAGGCCTATGGCGAGATGCTGCTGCGGGACATGACCCGGCTGGGGGATTTGAGCCGTCGCCTGAACTATTGTCCACTGGGCTCTGGAGCGGTGGCGGGAGCGACTCTGAAGCTGGACCGCACGATTGCCGCGCGCGAGCTTGGATTCACTGCGCCAACCGCCAATAGCATGGATGCGACCAGCGACCGCGACTTCGCCCTCGAGTTTTTGCAGGCGCTTACACTGATCGCCTTGCATGCCAGCCGGTTCGCGGAAGAGATTACGCTCTATGCCACGGCGGAGTTCGCATTTGTGGAACTGCCCGAAGCATTTTCGACTGGGTCGAGCGCGATGCCGCAGAAGAAGAACCCCGATTTGACCGAACTGGTTCGGGCCAAGGTGGCCCGCATCAATGGAGCGGCGCAGACGGTCACGATGTTGCTGAAGGGTCTTCCTCTGGCTTACAACAAGGACCTGCAGGAGAGCCAGGAGCCGCTGTTTGCCGCGGCTGACTCAGCGGAGCGAATGACTGCGCTGCTGGCCCGGTTTACCGCTGCTCTTCGCTTCGACACGGCTCGCATGCGCAGTGCCTGCGAAACCGGTTATCTCAATGCGATGGCGGCCGCGACCTACCTCGTGCACAAGGGAGTTCCCTTTCGCAAGGCGCACGAGAAAATTGGCCTGGCCGTGCGCTATGGTTTGGAGAAGGGTTGCGAACTCGATGGCCTCACGCTCGACGAGCTGAAGCAGTTTGGGCCGGAGTTCGAAACCGATTTTTTTTCGAGCATCACCCTCGACGCGACCGTTAATTGCCACGATGTGATCGGTGGCACCGCGGTAAGCCGGGTGCGCGAGGCGTTGGCAGCGCAGGAGGCGAGACTTTCTGCTGCTATGGGACAGATGGATGGAAATACGTAAGGCCAGGTTACAGGACGCATCGAACATCTATGAGCTGGTGAACAGCCTTTCGTCGGACGGCACGTTGCTGCGCCGCGCGTTTGCAGAGATTTGCGAGAACGTGCGCGACTTCACCGTCGCGGAATCGGCCCAGGGCATTTTTCAGGGTTGTGGCGCGCTGCACCTCTACGGTCCGCACCTGGCGGAGGTGCGGTCGATCGTGGTGCGTCCGGAGGCCAAGAGCAAAGGCACCGGCGGCCTGCTGCTGCAATCGCTGCTCGACGAGGCCGAGCAACATGGTGTGGGTTGCGTGTGTTTGTTTACCCGGATACCGGACTTTTTCTTCAAGCATGGTTTTCGCGTGGTGGAGGATAGAACCGCCCTGCCCGACAAGATCTACAAAGATTGCCAGAACTGCCCCCGCCTCTACCGCTGCGACGAAGTAGCGATGGCTCGCGGCCAGATTCCCAAGGTTTCGATCCTGGGCACCCGGATTGAGGCCGAGCAATTGGTGCGGCTGACCGGATAAGGCGACGAACAGCGCTGCCCGCATGCTGGGACTTATTTGGCAAGGTTGCCAAATAAGTCCTTTGTTTCACGAAGGTGGCCAAGATGGATCGCCGGGCCACGGACGGGACGATCTTTCTGCCTCCTCCGACTTGGGCCTCCGGCGGTGGGGTTTCTCAAGTTGTCAAAACTGCTCCATCAAGAGGACGCACTGAGCGTACCCTGCTTACGGAGTGATTTCTGCTCTCCGCAGGCGAAGAAGCGTATCAGTCAATTTTGGTGTCACATAACAGTTTGCGATCGCTAAGAGGTCATGCCGGTAAGCGCGGAGGACCTCCGGGAAGTGGTGGCGGATGCACGTTTGGTGCAAGGCCGAACAGGGCCGTTATGGCGAATACGGCACTTATGTTTAACTGCTTACCTCCAAGGTAGTACGGTTTTAGGGCGACGTCGAAAGACTGAGCGGTTCAAGGTATTTTTGGTAACCAGACGGGAATCTCATTCTCGTCACCGCGTCTGTGACGTTTTTCTGTTGGTTTGTCACGATCATGTACTGAAGAGTCGGCGAGAGAATTGGGACGATAAACCACAGATCCCTCCACTGCGCTGCGCTGCGGCCGGGATGACAAAGAAAATTTCCAAGGGGGGTCCGCGGAACTGCAGATCCCTCCACTGCGCTGCGCTGCGGCCGGGATGACAAAGGGGAGGGTGGCGCTTCCACCAGGAGTTGGTTAGTGGATGACAGGACCGCAGATCCCTCGGCTTCGCTCGGGGGAGGGTGGTGCTTCCATTAGGAGTTGGTTAGTGGATGAAGGGACCTGCTGTGGCTTTTCCCGGGCGGTAGAGGTGCAGCAGGATTGCATCCTGGTAATTTTCAATCGTCCCTGCGGGACTGGTTTGTCTCTCGACTCTACCCAGGACTACGTCCTGGGCTACTTTCAGACATCCCCGTTCGACAAGCTCAGGGCAGGCTCTACGGGACTGAGTGCAGAGTTTCTCACGCAGAGACTGAAGCCCCTCCCTGACAATGTAGCGCCTTTCCGGTGGACTGAAGTCCACCGGCGTTTTAATAACAGACCAGAGTCGTCGGGACCAAAAGGTTTTACCTGGTGTCTAATTAAGTGTAAGTCGAAAGTAATTCGCACTTATCGAGGCAGAGCCATGTTTGAAGACGCTCTCATGGAGTCGGGTCACGGGATCAGGGGCAAGAGTAATTATTGGTCGGTCGTTTCCTTATTGGTCAATGGTGGGTTGTTGGTTGCATTTATTATCTGGCCGCTTTTGCATCCCGAAGCATTGCCCAGGCAGATGATGGCTACACTCATGGTGGCCCCATCACCTCCTCCGGCACCTCCACCCCCAACACCGGTACCGAAGGCTCAGGTCAAGTCTGAGATGCTGAACAGTGAGTTGCTGGCGCCGAGCAGGATTCCAAAACAAATCAAGACCGTAAACGAAGCGGCGGCGCCACCGTCCATGGTGGGGGTTGTCGGCATGGAAAACATGGGCAGCGGTACACCGGGCGGAATGGGCACCATCCTCGGCAGCGTTGGGATGGGAACGGCCACAGTCGTCAAGTCAGAGCCTGCGAACAAGGTGAGTGTCTCCTCTGGTGTGATGGCGGGAAACCTGGTCGTCAAGACTATGCCTCAATACCCGGCGATCTCGAAGGCCGCCCGTATTCAAGGTACCGTGGTTTTGCAAGCGACGATATCTCGAACCGGTTCGATCGAGAATCTCAGGGTGATCAGCGGTCCACCTATGCTGCAGCAAGCAGCGATCGATGCGGTTCGTACATGGCGGTATAAGCCTTACGTATTGAATGGAGAGCCGGTCGAAGTAGAAACTACTATCAATGTAGTCTTCAACCTTGGGGAATGACTGCTCGATCCGACGCATGCTGCAGGTAAACTTTGGCAAGCACGTAGATCATCGGGGCCGTTAATACTGCAGCCGTGAGCAAGAAGATTGGTCCGACTTTCCGTGGGTCTGCATAGTGCGCCAGTTGTAAGAGGGTTAGCGCTGGACCGCCACGACTCCAATTGTCCATAGCGGCTTGATCCCATGTTCTAGTCCAAAGCGCTAGGACAGCCATTGTTACAGTCCACAAAGCCAGGAAGAAGACCCCAGGAAACTTCATGTTCTGCGGTTTGTTGCTCTCACGAATTCCACAACCTGCCGGGAGAAGAACGAAAAGGAAACTCATGAGCAGCGGCAACCACGACCACCCGGCGTACCAGACAATCCGATGGAAGGGATGTACTGCGCCGATCGCAAAGGCGAGATAGAGGCCAAAGAACAGACCTCCGGTAACCCAAATCGTTCTTCGAGACAAGGTGCCCAGGGCGAACGCACAGGTCCAAGACCATGTGCTGAGCGCCACAGCTCGGATACTAAAGCCAGACCAAAATGCAGGAGGCGACAACCCGGTCCTGTAAGCGCCGCCATGATGCAACCACATGACCAGGGTAGGCCAAATTCCGTGGCCTAGTTGATTGCACAATGTTTCCAATAGCGGGCAGACGGGGATGACGATGGCAACTAAGACAAACCAGGGACTCCATTCTCGCCAAAGCTTAAGTTGACGCCTCATGACCAAGCCTACAAGGCTCCTCACAACTTGCCGATCCGTCATAGCTAATTCGACAAAATCTCCGGAAACAGCCTCCCGCTCTGCTGGATCAAGCGATCTCAAGAGCACGTCCCTCAAGCTCACCCAGAGCCTACTCACTTTCGCCCTCCAGCCGGCCCGGCCTGCCACGAGGTTCCACGGCTCACTGTCGACACCGCTTCGTAAAAAGCTGTTGCTGCTTCGATGCCCTTGGCCAGAACCCGCACCATTCGCTTGGATCGGCCGCCTCGTTCCGGAGTGGGATTACCCATCCAGGTCTTGATCATTCCCTTAGCTTCGAGACGATCCAACGTTGTGTAGAGGCCCCCGATGGAACATTTTTGGCGAGTGGCGCTTTCGATTTCCTGTACGATGGCAGCGCCGTAGGCGTCATCACCGAGACGGACGGTAGCAGCCAGGATGAGGTATTCGAATTCGCCGAGCATGTATCCTTACATTGTGATATTAATCGACGTGGGAGTCAACACCACATGAAGGCACTTCGTTTATCCGTAACGTCCGTCGCTGTCGTCACCCTGGCGGCCGGCTTGCTTGTCTGCACTGCTCTACACGCCGCAGATAGTTCTCAGACGTCCAAGAGTACAGTCGATACACTTCTACCGAAGGATCAGCGCAAGGCTGCGCCAGAGTTCTCTTTGGCCGGTGCTGACGGAAAACCCATCGACCTGGCTAACTATCGCGGCAAAGTAGTGCTGCTCGATTTCTGGGCTACGTGGTGTGGAGGGTGCAAGCTGGAGATTCCCTGGTACATGGAGTTCGATACGAAATACAAGCGGGAGGGGCTGGCGGTCATTGGTGTGTCGATGGATGAAGACGGCTGGAAAGCGGTCAAGCCATTCCTCGCGCAAACGCGAGATCCGGAGACGGGCGGAAATACTGCCATGAAATATCCGGTTGTCATCGGGAATGACACACTGGCGAAACAGTACAACCTCACCTCGATGCCAATGACTCTGCTCATCGACCGGGAGGGAAAGATCGCTTTGTCGCATACCGGCGTGGTGAACAAGGATGACTTTGAGGGACACATACGTCGGCTACTGCAGTAGTTTGTTTCCCGCCCGCTAACGACGAGTTTTGCTCTTGCGTGGAAGTCTTGCCTTGACGCTTCGCTTCGATCTGGACGCCCGCTTGCCGGTCTGCATTCCCGCAACGACACGCAACAATGCATCGGTGAGTTCCCGAGCTGACAAAGCATGGTCGGGGTCGATTAACCATTGCGCGATCATGCCGGTCAGGAGCACGTGATGAAACGTACCGATGGTATGCGCTGCGTGCTCAGTGACAGAACTCTCTTCCTGGTCTGCAAATAGCGCGGCCAAACCTGTACGAGCGAGCTGAAGGTTGTTTCCCAGCATTCGCCGGATCTCTGGCTGACGGTCCATCTGCGAAAATAGCTCGAAGTTGGCCACCCAAAGGGAGCGGTGGGTTTCGAAGGTCTCGATCAGCCGCGCCCAGATCAGTTCAAACCGCTCCACCGGGCCAAGATTGGCCGGAACTGTCGAGTTCAGCGCCGCACGGAATTCCTGGTCCCAGTCCCCGAAAGCGAGCAGGAGCGCCTCGGTCAGCAACGCCTCCTTGGAACTGAAGTGATAGCCGATGGCAGCCAGGCTTACGCTCGCGGCTGCAGCGATGTCGCGAGCCGTGGTTCCCGCATAGCCTTTTTCGAGCAAACAGCGCTTCGCCCCCAGTAGCAGAGCTTCCCGATTTCCCATGTGTGCAGTCTAAACCGGAGTTCATACAATTGTTCCACACAGGTGTATGGTACGTTTGTCTCATACATTTGTTCTACTCGCAGACGAGATCTGTGGAGAGGAAAAGACTTGAAGAACAAGAACATTTTGATCTCTGGCGCCAGCATCGCCGGGCCGGCGCTTGCCTTCTGGCTCAGCCGCTACGGTTTCCGTCCGACCGTGGTCGAACGCGCTCCCACAGTACGGCCGGGAGGATACGCGGTCGACTTTCGGGGCGCTGCTTTGCGCGCGCTGGAGCGCATGGGCATCCTGGCCGAGGTGAAGAAGTTCGAAACCCGGACTGGTGCAATCACGATCGTGGACAAGTTCAACAAGAAAGTTGCCAGTCTGCCGGATGGGTTCACGAGCGGCGAACTCGAGATTATGCGCGGCGACCTGGCCGGAGTTTTCTACGAGGCGTCGCGGCAGGACGCAGAATATATCTTTGACGACACGATCACCGGCCTCACGCAAAGCGATCCCGGGGTCGCGGTGACGTTCAGTCGTGCCCGAGCACGCGAGTTCGACCTTGTGGTCGGCGCGGATGGGCTCCATTCCAATGTGCGAACCCAGGTTTTTGGTGAGGAGTCTCGTTTTGTGCGTGACCTTGGCTATTATGTCGCAATCTTTACCATTCCTAATTTCATGAGCCTTGACCGCAGTGGTTTGTACTACGGCACTTTGGGAAGGAAGGTTGGGATCTTTAGCGCTCGAGAGAATACAGAAGCGAAGGCGTCGTTCTTTTTTGCTTCGCCGCCTTTGCCATACGACCGCCGTGATGTCACGCAACAGAAAGAGATTCTTCGCCAGCAATTCGCGCAGGAGGAATGGGAGGTTCCCCGGCTTCTCAAGATGCTGGACGAGGCACCGGACTTCTACTTCGACTCCATCAGCCAGGTCAAAATGAACCGATGGTCGGAAGGACGTTGCGTTCTGCTTGGAGACGCAGGATATTGCGCCTCACCCCTGTCAGGGATGGGAACAAGCATGGCAGTCGTGGGCGCGTATATTCTTGCCGGCGAATTGAAAGAAGCAAACGGCGATCATGGCGTTGCGTTTGCTTCCTACGAGGCGCTCATGCGGGAATTCGTGAGCCGGTGCCAGAAACTTGCCGAAGGCGCGGATTGGTTCGTTCCTCGAACGCGGCTGAAGCAGTGGTTGAGCCAGCAGATGTGGCGCATCCTGCCCTACACGCCCTGGAAAAACATGATGATCGATCTTCCTTTGAAAATTGGAAACTCGATTCGTTTGAAGAACTACGGATGATGGGCAGGATGATCCGTTGAGACATTCAGTCGTCCCTTCGGGACTGGCCCACTTGGTCTAGAACTACCCAGGACTGCGTCCTGGGCTACTTTCAGGCGTCCCTTGGTCGGGCTTCGCCCATCTTTTTCGGCCCAGGTACGCTTTGGCGAACCTGGGGCACCCGTCTGTCCTTTACCGCTACTATGACCTCGGCTTCTATTGGACCCCAGAGTATTCAGATCGAGAGTTGTGGTATCCCACATCCCCGATTTCCTGTCAGGGTTAGTGGGCTCCGCGAACCTTATGCGCCTTTCCTTAAAGAAAGGCGCACACGCTGTCTTGTCCGGTGCAACGTGCAGGAAATTCGGGTTCTCGCGAAAAACGAGCGAGATGTGGGGCACCCCTGGTTTTGTTGCAGGGCATAAATTGGTAGGGGTATGGCGCGCATTGGATTTCTTTCGGTCAATGCTAAGGGGCATATGTACCCGATGAGCAGCCTAGCGCTGCAGTTGCGGCGGCGCGGGCATGATGTGACTTTTTTCTGTGTTGCGGATGCTGAAGGGTTTTTCCGGGAGCTTGATCTGAACGCGGTGGTTGTCGGGCGGGAGCAGTTTCCGCTTGGCTCCACGGAGGAGGTATTTGCTCACCTGGGCAAGTTGAAGGGCCAGGCCGGCGTATTGTATACGGTCAGGAACCTCGGAGACATGGTGGAGACGCAATTCGCCGAACTCCCAGAGAAGATCCGCGAGCATAACATCGATGGATTGGTGATTGATCAGTTCTCCATGGGCGGCGCCACCCTTGGCGACCATCTTCGCCTGCCCTATGTGCACGTCGCTAATGCGTTGATGTTCAACATGGAAAGGGGAGTTCCTCCGGTCAATTTCGGATGGAACTACGAAACAACTCCCCTCGCAATTGCTCGCAATGCGATCGTCCACGCGCTTGGCCGAAGGATGCTGACGCCCCTGCGCTCGAAAATCAACCAGCAGCGGACCCGGTGGAAGCTGGTTCCCTACCGAGATTTTCCTAATGATGCTTTTCGTGGACATCCGCAGATTAGCCAACAGCCACGAGGTTTTGAGTTCCCGCGACATGAATTACCAGCAGACTTCCACTTCGTGGGCCCACTGCACCAGCGGATGGATCGCTCAGAGACTTCTTTTCCGTGGGAGCGGTTGGATGGCCGGCCAATCGTCTACGCTTCGATGGGCACACTGCAAAACCGACTTGACTGGATCTTCGAAGTCATCCTGAAAGCGTGCGCAGGCCGTGAGTTTCAACTTGTTCTTTCGCTTGGCGGAGGGTCGGATCCAAGCAGGTTTGACGAAATAGACGATGCGGTGATCGTCAACTACTGCCCGCAAATCGAGTTGCTTCAAAGAGCCACAGTCTGCATCACGCACGCCGGCCTGAATACCGCGCTCGAGTCACTGGCACAGGGAGTGCCGATGGTGGCGATCCCGATCACCAATGATCAGCCAGGTGTTGCGGCCCGCATCGCGTGGAGCGGTACGGGAGTTGTGCTGCCTCCAAACCGCTTGAACGCCTCACGGCTCGCTGAGGCCCTGATGAGGGTTCTCACCGTACCCAGCTATCGTGAGAACGCATTGCGCTTGAGCCGGGAGATCAACAAGTTGAACCCACTCGAGCGGGCAAGCGAGATTGTAGAAAAGACGCTGATGGAGAGCCGGTCACAAAGTTCGGCTTGACGTATTCCTTTATAGGCATATACGATGCCTCCATGGCCAGAGCAACTACCACCTCAGATGTCTTCAACGCGATTGCCGAGCCGCGGCGGCGGGAGATCATCGACCTGCTGGTCAATGGGAAAGAGCATGCGGTGGGGGATTTGGTTCTTCGCCTGCGCATGCCACAACCAGCGGTATCGAAGCACCTGGGCGTGCTGCGAAAGGTTGGCGTGGTCTCGGTGAGCAAGCGCGGACAGCTGCGTATGTACCGGCTGAACGCAAAGGAGCTGAAGCCTGTGCATGACTGGGTAAAGACCTATGAGCGCTTCTGGACGCATCAGCTCGACCGGATCAAAGAGCGGGCTGAGCTGAAGATGGCAAACCAAATAGGAAAGGGAGAGAAATGATGGCAGTGAGTGCAGAACAGGAAGTACGCAGCTTCGAGGTGGTGAAGGAAGAGAAGATCGCGGCGTCGCTGGAAGTCGTGTTTGAGACGATTCTGGAACAGATGGGACCGTACAACGAGACTCCCGACGGAACATCGCTAGCCATGAAGCTCGAGGCGTGGCCAGGCGGCCGATGGTATCGGGATTTGGGAAAGGATACGGGCCATTTCTGGGGACACGTGCAAGCGATCAAGCCGCCGACACTGCTGGAAATTTGCGGTCCACTTTTCATGTCCTTTCCGGCGATTTCGAATGTGCAATACCGGTTGACGGAAGAAGGCGGGTTGACGCGTTTGAGGTTCGTCCATCGCGCGATGGGGCTGATTCCGCTTGAAGTTATTGAAGGGGAACGAAGCGTAAACAATGGATGGAACTACATCGTGAGAAGGATTCGCGAACGCGCTGAGG
>Ga0302326_10021057_pt1 | contig 13389 bp, 10 predicted proteins | sample Palsa_T0_3_FD_202264 | JGI IMG/M metagenome (GOLD analysis project Ga0302326, IMG submission 202264) | Peat permafrost microbial communities from Stordalen Mire near Abisko, Sweden - Palsa_T0_3 | ecosystem: Environmental > Terrestrial > Soil > Palsa > Peat permafrost | place: Sweden: Abisko... | reverse complement strand
TTGGGATGTTGCTTGGAGGCTATGTGAAGGCGGAGCGAGCTGGCTAACTCGTCGTCGATGTACAATCCGAAGAGATACGCATTGTCCGTTTCGTCGTAATGGTCGGAAAACATCCCGGAGGAATTTGGAGAAATCGCTCCTTCACGCGTATAGGCTTGATAGCGAAGGCGGAAGATGGCTTCGCGTTGCTCACCGGAATCCGCGCGCCTGAACTCGATCCTGGCCAAGAGCTGCGCGAGACGATCGGAAAAACTGTCGTTGTCCGCGTGACCCGAAAAAGTCGAACGCGTTACTTTCGGACCCATACTCAACTCCCCGTTGGCGCCCGCCTATGCCAGCAGTGAAGGAGCAGGTTAACAGTTCGTTAACGCGATTACAATTTTGACAATGTATTAGGGTTAACCCCGTGCCCGCCGTTTTGTTGTGGCGAGCGAGCGACAAAGAAGTGATAGGAAAATTGTACCGCCTACGCAGCGTCGCTGCGCAGCATCGCCGGTAGCGAAGAACCTTGATCGGGCGCGACATAGGACGCGTAGAGTAACTTGCGCAAATCCGCTGCCGGCATCGGCCGGCAAAGCAGGTACCCCTGCACCTCGTCGATACTATCCTCGCCGGCGAGTAATTCGAGCTGCTGCTCGGTCTCGACGCCTTCGACCACGACGCGCAGCCCCAGTTGCGCGCTCAACCGCGTGATGCCGCGCAGCAACGTCACCCGGCGCTCGTCGTCGCCGAGGCCTTGCAGGAATGACTGATCGATCTTCACCTTGTGCAGCGGAAAGCTGTGCAGGTAGCTGAGGCTCGAATAAGCGGTGCCGAAATCATCCAACGAGATCCTCACTCCGCTTTCCGCAAGCTGCTGGAGATCCGCGCGGATCCGTTTGGTGTTCTGTAGGAGCGTCGATTCCGTTATCTCAAGCTCGAGACGGTGGGCGGGCAGATTCGTGGCGGCGAGCGTTTCGCGTACCAGTGCGGGGACATTGGAGCGATCGAATTGGATCGATGACAGGTTCACCGCCACGGCGGTATCGCCCGGCCAGCGCCGGCACTCCAGGCAAGCGTTGTACAGGACCTGATTGCCGATTTCGACGATGAGACCCATCTCTTCGGCGACGGGAATGAACTCCGCCGGCGAGACCATTCCGCGCGCATGGTGGGGCCACCGCAGCAGCGCTTCGCAGGCCTCGATCCGCCTGGTCTTCAGATTGAACAGCGGCTGATAGTAGAGCTCGAACGCTTCGCTCTTCATCGCCGTACGCAAATCGAATTCCAGGGTCCTGCGAGCCTGCGCATTGGCTTCCATTTTTGTTTCGAACCAGCGCCAAGTACCGCGGCCGTCGGCTTTGGCCTGGTAGAGGGCCAGGTCGGCATTGCGCAAGAATTGGTCGGGGTCGATCCGGTTTTTAGCGACCGCAATCCCGATGCTCGCGGTTACCGCGACCTTGTGTCCGTCCAGATCGTAGGTGCCGCCAAGGACGTTCAATATGCGCGTCGCGAGAGCTTCGCTTTCCTCGAGCGATTTGATCGGAGCCTGAAGGACGACGAATTCGTCGCCGCCAAAACGCGAAATGACATCGACATCACGAATGGAATCCTTCAACCGCTCGGCGACGGCTTCCAACAGCATGTCGCCCCTGGTGTGGCCGAGCGTATCATTGATCTGCTTGAATTGGTCGAGATCAATGAAGTGAAGGGCGCACAGATTGTCGGGCCGCCATGCGCCCAGTGCGCGCTCCATGCGGTCGCGTAAAACGGTGCGATTGGGGAGCCCGGTCAGCGCGTCAAATCGCGCCAAGTGGTTGATCTTGGCCTCGGCGATCTTGCGCTCGGTGATGTCTTCCGACAGCACGACCATGCCGCCGTTTTCCATGGGCTGGACGGTGAATTCGAGCGTCCGCTCGTTGAGCATATCCGTTGCGAAAGCGGCATCCTCGCTGCCCGAGAGCCGGGCATCCAGGCGCTCGATGAGGCTCTGGGCGTTGATGTCGGAAAGCTGACCCGCCTTGACGATACTCTCGACCAAGTCGCGCGCCATCAAACCTTTCAGGTCGAAGTCGGTCGGCAAACCGAGCTGTGCGCCCAGCTTTTGGTTGGTGACCACGATGTGGCGTTCGGCATCGAACATGCACAGGCCGTGCGGCATGTTGTTGAGCGCGGTGTCGAAGCGCGTGGCGAGCAATGACATATCGCGCGATGTGACAACCGCGTCCAGCAGTGTTCGGCGCAATCGTTCCGCTATCAGTTTTATCCCGAGGAAAGAGGGAATGAGTAAAACCGCAAAAATCCAATGAAACAGATTGCCGTAAAAGATGAGCGCCGCGGTCATCGGCGCCCATGTGCATAAAATTTGGATGATGACAAATCGGCTGTTGGCAAAGTTGCGTCCAAAAATGCCGGCCGCGTAGGCGATCGTCATTGAAAAACTTACCAGGGTAGCAAACGGATCCGCGGTGCGTGAAAAGGCGACGTAGCACCAGACTCCTAAAAGCGCGAGGAACGCGGACGCCCCCGCGCCATAGCGATGTTCCCATCGTCTGGCAGCTTCTGCAGTTGTGACGGTCGAGCGTACGCGCAGATAAGCATGCATCACCAGCCCGCGCATGCAGGCAACAAGAAAGATCGCCACTGCGCAGTATAAGATGAATGGCTCGCCGGTCTTCCAATAGGTGAGTAAAACCGACCCGATAACAAAAATGGTCCCAATAAGAAGGGTTCGCCCTTCCTTGAAAAGCGAATCGACCAGCGGAACGTAAATTTCCGGCGGCAGCTCTTCGTGTCCAGGCTGGCGAGGTCGGAGCGCGGAACTCATTACGTTGCACCGTCAGCAATCGCAGGGGCCTAAAATCGCGCTAATGAGTATGGCTTAAAGGTCTCTCCACCGAGTAAATGTGGATGGCTTCTTTTCGTTTAGTGTCAGCGTATTAAGGGCATTTGTGGCGCGCCGTTAGCATACGATTATCCATGCGGCCGCGGTTCCCACTCGCGCCGGAGGTAATCCTTCCGGGGGCTCGCGGAGCGAGCGCAGCCGCGTCGCCCCGACGTAGTTGCCGCTTGGTTACCAGACAAATCGCGTGGAATTCGCCTACCGGATTTTTTGAAAATCGCCGTGCCGGCCGAGGCCGCCCTTGAAGCGGGTGGCTCCGGCGACGCCGTCTTCGATCAGGGCTTCGCGGCCGTTATACCATTCCTGGATCAGCGCCTCGCGCACGCCGAGGCCGTGACTTTTGATGGCCGATCGGCGATCGGCGCGCACACAGACTTGCGGGAAGCGCGCGATCTCACCGGCGAGCTCCTCGGCCTTCTGACGAGCGCTGCCTTTCGGCGTGACATATTCGCACAGGCCGATGCTCAAGCACTCCTCCGCCGGAATTTTACGCCCGGTGAGAATGATCTCCAGCGCGCGGCCCTGGCCGACGATGCGCGGCAGCCGCACGGTTCCGCCGTCGATCAGCGGCACGCCCCAACGGCGGCAATAGACTCCGAAGTAGGAGTCCCTCGCCATGACGCGGAAATCGCACCACAGTCCCAATTCCATGCCGCCGGCGACGGCGGGCCCCTCGATCGCGGCGATCACCGGCTTGTCCAATTCGAGGCGCGACGGCCCCATCGGTCCGCGCGGAATCTCGCCGCCGTTGATGCGGGGTCCGGCGGTCGGGATATCGAGCTCGCCGAGCGGATGCGCGGCGTTGAGCTTAGAGACGTATTTGAGATCCCAACCGGCGCAGAACGCGCCGCCGGCGCCGTAGAAAACCGCGACCGAAGCGGTCTTGTCGGCGTCGAATTCGAGAAAAGCGGCGTTCAGCGCATCCGCGCTCGCCGGGTCCATCGCATTGCGGGCTTCGGGCCGATCGTGAATCACCGTCCATACCGCTCCGTTTTTCTCAATCCTGACCGCCATCGTGCGTTTCCTCTCTAAGATGATGATTGTCCGACATTTGCTTTCTTGGCCGCGGCCATAAAAGGTTGATGGTTCTGGCTCCGGCTATCGGCCGGTGAAAATTGGCAGGCGCCGCTCCGCCATCGCTTTCACGCCTTCCTTGAAGTCTTCCGTCTTGCGCAGCCGCGTTTGCTCGACGAGCTCATGCTCGGTCGCCGCGCGCACGCGGTCGGCGAGATTGCCGCGCAGCGTGGCGCGCGTCGCGATGAGCCCGAGCGGCGAATTCTCCGCGATCTCGGCGGCGAGCGACAGCGACGCGGCGCGCACCTGATCCTGCGGCACCAGCACGTCGGCAAGACCCATGGCGTGCGCCTCGTCGCCATCGAACCGGCGGCTGGTATAGAACATGAGCGCCGCCTTGGCCGGGCCGATGACGGCCGGTAGCGTGACGGTGAGGCCAAAGCCCGGATGGAAACCAAGCCGGGTGAAGTTGGCGGAAAATCGCGCCTCGGGACAGGTCACGCGAAAATCGGCGATCATCGCCAGGCCCAGTCCGCCGCCGACCGCGGCGCCGTGAACGGCGGCAACGATCGGCTTTTTGGTGCGGAACAGTCGATTGCCTTCGATATAGAGATGCGCCACGCCGGGCATGGGTTGGCCGGGCTGGGTGCCGTCCCGCTCGAGCTCGCCGCCGTCGCCGAAATGGGCGCCCGCGCAAAATGCCTTGCCTTGCGCGGCCAGTACCAGCGCGCGGCATTCGTCGTCCGCATCTAATGTCTCAAAGGCGGAGGCGAGTTCTTTGATCAGCGCGACGTCGAAGAAATTATTCGGCGGCCGCCTGATTTCGATCAGCGCCACGTGGCTGCTCTTCTCCACGCCAATGTCTTTGAAAGGCCCCATGACGTTTTCCTTCGTGTATCGCTATTCGGCCGCGCCGCGGCGTTCCTCCAGTTGGATATCGCGCTTGACGATGAGCGCATCCACCACCGAAACACCATTGCCCTGCGCGTGCACGATGACCGGGTTGAGATCGATGGCGTCGATATCGTCGGCATGATCGGCCGCAAACTGCGACAGCCGGACCATCAGATCGCCGAGGGCTTCGGTGTCCGCGGTCGGCATACCGCGATAAGGCTCGAATACCCGCGCACCCGTGAGGTGCCCGATCAACGCGCGCGCGGCGGCGCTATTGAGAGGCACGGGCGCGATCGCCACATCGCCGAGCGCCTCCACCAAAACCCCGCCGAGACCGACCATCAGCAACAGTCCCCAGGTCGGGTCGCGATTGATCCCGAGAATAACCTCGCGCCCGGGCGGCGCCATCGGTTGCACCAGCACGCCGTCGATATGCGCCGACGGCGCATAACGTTTGGCGGCGGCAAGCACCCGGCCGTGGGCCGCGCGCACGATGTCTGCTCCGACGAGATTCAACGCCACCGCGCCGGCTTCGGTCTTGTGCGGAATGCCGGGGGACTGAACCTTGAGCGCCACGGGCCGTCCGATCGCCTGTGCGGCGGCGATGGCGTCGTCGCTCGACTGCACCAGCTCGCCTTCATTCTCAGAACCGATGCCGTAGGCCGCCAACAGCGGCCGGGCCCGGTATTCGCATAGCACCGAAGGAGCCTCCGCAAGCGTGGCGGCGACTTTAGCGCGCCCCGGCGCCGGTGGCGTCGCCGTGTCGGCCGGGCGAAGCAAACGCTCGCGCAGCGCCCGGTAATCCAACATCTTGCGCATGGTGCGAGCACAGCTGTGCGCGCCGATGAACAGCGGATAACCGGCCTCGTTGAGAATCTCGACGGTGCGCGCTGAAGGCAGGGTGTAGGTCCACATGAACACAGGTTTGGTCGATTCGCGCGCAAGGGCCTTGAGTTTCGGCAGATCGGCCTCGAGGAAAGCCGAGCGGCGCGCCGTGATCACCACGACGACGCTGTCGATCGACGGCGAGCGCGCGACCAGGCGCGCGAATTCCGCATAGCCGAGCTTTTGAACGCCCTGAGCGGTGCAATCAACCGGGTTCTGCGTAGTGCCGTAAGAGGGCACGTGAATATCGAGCGCGGCGCGTGTTGCCGCATCAAGCACCGGCACATCGAGCCCCGCGGCGGCGCAGGCATCGGCCATCCATATGCCAGCGCCGCCCGACGCCGTACAGATGCCGACGCGATTTCCCGCCGGCATGCGATCACCGCAAGCGAGGAAGCCCATGGCCAAATCGAGCATCTCGTCGAAATCCCGCCCCTCAATCAATCCATAACGGTCGAAGATGGCGCGGTAGGCGGCGGTCGAACCGGCGAGAGCCGCGGTGTGCGAGGCGACGGCGCGGCTGCCGGGCTCGGTCTGGCCGATCTTGCCAACGATCAACGGCTTGCCGGCCTTGAGTGCCTTCTCCGCCACGCGGATGAATTTTTCCGGCGTCTTCACGGCCTCGAGCAGCAGCAAAAAGACTTCGGTTTTGCCCTCATCGAGCATGGCGTCGACGATGTCGGACACCTCGAGGGCGGCTTCATTGCCCGTGGTTACGATGTAGCGGAACGCAAGATCGCGCGACCGCGCGCGATCGAAAAATGCGAAACCCAGGCCGCCGCTCTGCGAGATCACCGATACCTGGCCGCGGCCAAGCGGGCGTGCCGGCAGCAGCGGTCCGGCGTTTTTGTCCATGGCCGGGCTGAACGTCGCGCACAAAGATGCCGCGATGTTGACGAAGCCCTCGGTGTTCGGCCCGCTCACCGCCATATCGTAGCGGCGCGCGGTGGCGGCAATCTCGTGCTGCATGCGCGTGCCGGTCTCACCCGCCTCGGCAAAGCCGGAGCTGACAATGACCGCCGCGCGGATACCGGCGCGGCCACAGCGCTCGAGCTCTGGCGGAACATATTCGGCGGGAATAATGAGGATCGCCAAATCTACCGGCTCTGGTATCGCACTGACAGATGGATAAGCTTTCAAGCCTTGCACTTCGGCCGCGCTTCGACTCACCGGATAAACCCGGCCGGCGAACGGATGGCTGCGGATGATTTCCAGTATCCGGCCGCGCAGGCCGTGTAGATCGGACGAAGCGCCAATCACCGCTACCGATTTAGGCCAAAGCAATTTTCCGATGTCCGGCACGACTCGTTCGTCCTTCACCGCAAGCCGAGTCCGCGCGCAATGATGCCGCGCAGGATTTCGGTGGTGCCGCCCTGGATGGTGAGCTTGGGCGCGATCGTCGTGGCGAAGGCGAGCTGATCCTCCAGCGTGGCACGGTTCATGATCTCGGGTTCGAGGAAAGCGGCGAGATCGCGCACGCGGCCGGGCAGCTTCTGCTCCCAGACGGTGCCGAGATCCTTGACGATCGAGCCTTCTACTACCGGCTCCTTGCCGACCTGCAACATACCGGCGACCGACACCGACATGCGTCGCAAGGTATGCAGTTGCGCGACGAGCCGCCCGAGTCCTTCGGCGCCGCGCAGGTCCGGCTCCGGCCCGAGCGCGCGGATCAGCTCCAGCAGCACATAGAAAGTGTCGAGGAAGCGTTCCGGCCCGCTGCGCTCGTAAGCGAGCTCGCTGATCGCCTGTTTCCAGGCGCCGTCGATCTCCCCCATGACGTGGTCGTCGGGCACGAATGCGTCGTCGAATACCACCTCGTTGAAGCCGGGCTTCCCCGTCATCTGATAAATCGGATTCACTTTGATGCCCGGCGCCTTCATGTCGACCAGAAACTGCGTCAGCCCGTGGCGGCGGTTCTCCCGGGTCGGCGGTGAGGTGCGAAATAAAGCGAGCATGTAGTCGGCGATCTGGGCGCTGGTCGTCCAGATCTTGCTGCCATTGATGCGCCAGCCGCCGGCGGTCTTGCCCGCCTTGGTCTTTGCCGCGAACAGGTCGGAGCCGGAGCCCGGCTCGCTCATCCCGATGGAGAAGCACAACTCGCCGCGACAGATACGCGGAAGGATATCGTTCTTGATGTGCTCTGGAGCATATTTGAGTAAGATCGGACCGCTCTGGCGATCGGCGACGAAGTGGAGGTGCGACGGCGCATTGGCGACACGAAACTCTTCGGTCACCACGTAACGCTCCAATTGGCTACGTTCATGCCCGCCGTATCGCTTCGGCCAAGTCATGCCGATCCACCCCTTGGCGCCGACACGCCGGCTGAAGCCGCGGTTGTAGGCATCGCCATCGCCCGGCTGGTGCGGATCGAAAGTGCCGGCCGCGATCTCATCCGCCAGGAAAGCGCGCACCTCTGCGCGCAGCGTGTCGCATTCGGGCGGTAGGCGGATCGGATCGAAATACAGATGCGCTGTCATCGCGAGGCAACCAGGGGCCAAAATTCGTCGGCGCCGCGGCAGGCTACGCGCTTGCCGAGCTCGGCCGCCCAATAACTCTCGCTGCCGAAGTCGTCGCGCCATGACAGCATGCGCAGCGTGAAGCGGTGAAGCACGTGCTCCTGGGTAAAGCCGATGGCGCCGAAAACCTGATGCGCGATCGCCGAACCCTCGGCTGCGGCTTCGGCGGTGCGGATTTTGGCGGACGCGGCCTCCAGGAATACGGCTTCGTCGAACGCGTCGGCTTGTGCGATCGTATCCGCTGCCGAACCGGCGACCGCGAGCGCGGCGGCGACTTCGCCTGCCAGTCGCGCCAGGTTCTGCTGCACCGCCTGGAATTTTCCGATCGGCCGCTCGAAGGCGACGCGCTCATTGGCGTAGGCGACGCTGAGCGATAAAATGGCTTCGAGCGCGCCCGCAGTCTCCACGCTGCGGACCGTTGAGGCCATCAGCAGCAAGGAGGTTAGATCAAAGCCGTTCGGCGCCGGCGCGATGCGCAGCGGCTTGACCCGCTCGAAGGTGACAACGTTTGCGGCGTCACCTGCCAGATTGCGGCTTTCGCTCAGCCGGCAGTCCCTGGTCTCGACCAGCGCGATCAAGTGCGCCCTGCCGCGATCGGCGAGCATGGCGATGTGTTGCGAGTCTCGCGCGAACGGGACGCCGATCGCGCGGCCGCTCAACCTGCCGTCAGCATCGACGCTGATGCGGTCATATGGACGGGCAGGCGCGAGCGTCATCGGCGTTGCCGGCGCCTCGATGCCGGCGCGTGCCAGGAGCCAGCCAGCGCACAGCGTTTCCGCCAGCGGCACCGCGAGCGCAAAGCGCCCGGCGACGCCGAGAATCGCAAACCCCTCCGCCAGGCTCGCGCCCGAACCGCCTAAACGTTCCGGGATCCACGCGAGCGGCAACCCGGCGTCACTGAGCGCATGCCAGAGCGGATCTTTCCAGGCACCGTCTGTGGATTTGTTAATGGTCTGCGGATCGGCAAGGTCCGCGAGAATCCGCGCCGCCGTTTCGGTAACGATACGCTTGCCGTCGTCCGCCACGATTGACCAAGCCCGGTGTCCATGAGGCGGCGGCAACAATCATGCTGCTGCCGGCACCCGATGCGGCCATGGTGAGGGCAAGCCGAACCGTTGGCAAGTTGGCCCCGTCCTCGTCCTCTTCGCCGGGTCTGCCCTGTTTCGCCGAATGAACGGGCGGCGCATAATGCGTGGCGGCGCGGCCATCTGCCGTTGGCAGAAGCTCGCGGCGCTGAGGGAGGAAGGGGCTTGGCAAAGCGACATGCTACGGTGGCCGTTATCGGTGCGGGCGATTTCATCGGCTCCGCTATCGCCAAGAAATTCGCGGCCGAGGGATTTGCGATCTTCGCCGGCCGCCGCAATGCCGACAAGCTGGCACCGCTGATCGCCGATATCGAAGCCGCCGGCGGCGAAATGGTCGCGCGCGGCCTCGATGCGCGCAAGGAAGACGACATAACCGACTTTCTGCACGCGGCCGACGCGCACGCGCCGCTCGAAGTCTGCATCTTCAATGTCGGCGGCAACGTCAATTTCCCCTTGCTGGAGACGACCGAGCGTGTGTTTCGCAAGGTCTGGGAACTGGCCTGCTACGCCGGGTTTTTGACCGGCCGCGAGGCCGCGCGCGTGATGCTGCCGCACGGCAAAGGCTGCATTTTCTTTACCGGCGCCACCGCCAGCGTTCGCGGCGGCATCGGCTATGCGGCGTTCGCCAGCGCCAAGTCCGGCCTGCGCGCGGTGGCGCAGAGCATGGCGCGGGAGCTCGGGCCCAAAAACATCCATGTCGCGCATCTGATCATCGATGCTGGCGTCGACACCGCGTTCGTGCGCGAGCGCATCCGTCAGCAATCCGGCGCGGAAGCGGTGGAGCGTCTCGATCCGGATCAGCTCATGCATCCGACCTCGGTCGCCGAAGCCTATTGGCAACTCTATCGGCAGCCGCGCGACGCCTGGACCTTCGAGCTCGACATGCGACCGTATCGGGAGGCCTGGTGAGATGGCCAAAGTGGAATTTCATTTCGATTTCGGCAGCCCCAACGCCTATCTGGCGCATTTGGTTGTTCCGGAAATTGAGCGGCGTACCGGCATGAAATTCGAGTACGTACCGATCCTGCTGGGCGGCGTCTTCAAAATGACCAACAACCGCTCGCCGGCGGAGAAGATGGCGGGCATCAAGAACCGGCTGCAATACGAACAACTGGAGATGCAGCGTTTCATCCGCCGACATGAGATTAAGCGGTTCACGTTCAATCCGTTCTTTCCGGTCAACACCCTCCTGGTCATGCGCGGCGCGATCGCGGCGCAGTTCGCAGGCGTATTCGAACGCTACGTCGACGTCGTGTTCCGCAGCATGTGGGCGGAGCCGAAGAAGATGGACGATCCCGAAGTGGTGCGCGCGGTGCTCCAGGAATCAGGCCTCGATGCCGCCGCTTTGCTCGCTCGCACCCAGGAGCCGGAGGTCAAAGACCGGCTGCTGAAGAACACGGAAGCCACAGTCGCGCGGGGCACGTTCGGCAGCCCCACTTTCTTCGTCGGCAGCGAGATTTTCTTCGGCAAGGATCGGCTGCTCGATGTCGAGGAGGAAATCGTCCGCGCCAAGTAGAGCGCCGAATAAATTATCCATCCGCCGCGGCAATGGCATGGAAGAAGGTGCCGGTGACGCGGCCGCGTCGTCCGCCGGCCTTCTCCAAGGCGCGGCCTTCGCTGTCGGTGACTTCCGCGAACGGCCCGTCGCTGCCGGCCGAAGTCAAGGAAGCGTAGTGAAATTCGTGACCTCGAATGCTCGCTCCGCCGCGGCCGAGCGCGCCATCGGCAAGGAGCCGCGCGGTGCGATAGCCGAGATGCAGCTTGCGCTTGGCGAAGCTCGTTGCATGGCCGAGCAATCCGGTCATGGGATGGTGCCGCCCGGCCGCATCTTCGAGACGCTCGCCCAAAACCATGTAGCCGCCGCACTCGCCGTGGACCGGCCGCGTTTCCGCAAAACGGCGCAATCCGGCGGAGAACTTTGCTGCATTGGCGAGCGCTTGCGCGTGCAGTTCGGGATAACCGCCTGGTAGCCAGCAGCTATCGGCGCGTTCGGGTGGCGGCTCGTCGGCGAGGGGTGAGAAATGCAAGATTTCGGCACCGGCGTTGCGCCATGCGTTGATCACGTGCGGATAGACAAAGGTGAAAGCCCGGTCGCTCGCAAGCGCGACACGCTGGCCCGGCGGAGGCACCGGCAAAGCGGCGGAAGCGGTTGCGGCTAGCCTAATCGGTGCGGCGCTTGCCCTGATGGCGTCGAGATCGAAATAACGCTCCGCCATATCGGCGAGGCGAGCGACGAACGTGGCGAGGTCGGAATGCTCGCCAGCTTGGACGAGACCGAGATGCCGCTCCGGCAGCGTCACCGCCGCTTCGCGCGGCAGCGCCCCGAGGACCGGAATAGCCAGCGCGGCGATAGCGTCGGCCACCAGTGCGCGGTGCCGTTCGCTGCCGACGCGATTGAGGATGACGCCGGCAGTGCGGACAGCCGGATCGTGGGCCGCAAAGCCGCGCACCAGAGCGGCGGCGGACTGCGCCTGGCGCGCGACATCGATGACAAGCACGACCGGCAAGCCGAAATGCGCGGCGAGATCGGCGGTTGTGCCGCGCCGGCCCGAAATGCCGGGTGCGCCGTCGAATAAACCCATGACGCCTTCGATCACGAGAAGGTCGGCGCCGTGAGCCGCTTGCGCGGCGAGCGCGTCGAGAAGTTTCCCCGGCATGGCCCAGGAATCAAGATTGACCCCTGCCGAACCGGTGACCGCGGCATGGAAGCCGGGATCGATATAATCCGGCCCGGCTTTCGCCGCACGCACGACGCCGCCGCGCCGCGCCAGCGCGGCAAGGAGCGCGAGCGTCACCGTCGTCTTGCCGGCGCCGGAATGCGGCGCGGCCATGATGAGCCCGCGCCCCGTCACTCGCGCTCCTTTTGCTTTTTCCCGGCCGCAGCATTTTCTCCGAGAAGCCGTGGGCGAAAATCCACGATCTCGCCAATCGCCACGATCGCCGGCGGCTCGAATTTTTGCTCCTGCGCGTTGACAAAAAGTTTTTCCAGCGTCGAGATGAGCACGCGCTCTTTCGGCGTTGTCGCCCCGGCGATAATGGCGGCGGGCGTTTGCGGCGCGAGCCCGCCAGCCATCAAGTCGGCGGCGATCTTTTCGAGATTGTGCATCACCATGTAGAGCACGATCGGCTGCCCGACGCGGGCGAGCGGTCCCCAGTCGAATTCCTCCTCGGCGCCATGGCCGGCCGCAAAGATGACGGCGCGGTTGACGCCGCGCAATGTTGCCGGGATTGACGCCGCCGCGAGCGCCGCCAGCCCGGCGGTAACGCCGGGGATCACGCGGAAGGGAATGCCCGCGGCCGCGAGCGTCATCGCCTCCTCGCCGCCGCGGCCGAAGACGAACGGATCGCCGCCCTTGAGCCGCAGCACGCGATGCCCGGCGCGCGCCAACGCTACGAGCCGCTGGCTGATATCGGCTTGCGTGGCCGAGGGCTTGCCGCCGCGTTTGCCGGCGAATTCGAGCCACGCGTCTTTGCCGGCCAGCGCCAGCACGCGTTGATCGACCAGGGCATCGTGAACGACGACGTCGGCCTGCTGGAGACCGGCGAGCGCGTCGAGCGTGAGCAGGCCGGGGTCACCCGGTCCCGCGCCGGCGAGCCAGACGTGGCCCGGCGCCAGGACCGGAACGCCGGTGCGTTGCGCGGATAATGTATCCCAGGCCGTCATGTCACGTTCCCCTGGTGACGACCGCGACGCGCGGGATTAAAGGAAGGCGCATGGAGCGCCAGGAACGACCACTGCGCCGGGGCTGGACCACCGGCACCTGCGCCGCAGCGGCGGCGAAGGCGGCGTTTTTTGCGCTCATCACCGGCGAGTTTCCCGATCCGGTCGAGGTGACTTTGCCGCGCGGGGAACGGCCGAGCTTCGCGCTGGCTTTGACCCGGCTGGACGAAGCCTCCGCGACCGTCGGAGTCGTCAAGGATGCCGGCGACGATCCCGACGTGACCCATGGCGCGCTGGTGCTGGCGACGGTGCGTGCCGGCGCGCCCGGCGCCGGCGTGTCGTTTCGCGCCGGCGAGGGCGTCGGCACCGTGACCCGGCCCGGCCTGCCGCTTCCTCCGGGCGAGCCGGCCATCAATCCGGTGCCGCGCCGCATGATCAGCGACGCCATCGGTG
>Ga0302326_10021054_pt1 | contig 13390 bp, 15 predicted proteins | sample Palsa_T0_3_FD_202264 | JGI IMG/M metagenome (GOLD analysis project Ga0302326, IMG submission 202264) | Peat permafrost microbial communities from Stordalen Mire near Abisko, Sweden - Palsa_T0_3 | ecosystem: Environmental > Terrestrial > Soil > Palsa > Peat permafrost | place: Sweden: Abisko... | reverse complement strand
AGCGGCTATCTGATCGCCAGCCCGGAAGCCAACAAGAAGCCATTGCCGCCAAGGGCCGAGCTCCAGTGGTGGTACCAATACTACTTTGCTACAGAACGCGGCCGAGCCGGCTATGACGAATACCGTCGCGATTTTGCGAAGCTGATTTGGCAGATCGCTTCGCCCAAGTGGAACTTCGACGATGCCACATTCGATCGCACCGCGGCTTCCTTCGATAATCGGGATCACGTGGCCATCGTGATTCACAATTATCGCTTTCGGATTGGACTGGCTGAAGGCGAACCGCAATATGACAAATTCGAAAAGCAACTCGCTCAGCTTCCGGCCATCGTCGTGCCCACCATTACCCTGGAAGGCGATGCCAACGGAGCACCTCACGCTCCTGACCCAGCAGCATATCGTCAGAAATTCACCGGCAAGTATGCAAACCGGATCATCACTGGCGGCATTGGCCACAATCTGCCTCAAGAAGCGCCGCAGGCGTTTGCCCAGGCCGTGATCGACGTCGATGGGTAGCCTACACGCTTCAAAAAGTTAAGAAACCGATATCGTTCGCACACCATGCCGAAGGCGGTTGGCCCCACCGCAGATAGTCCGCCCGAGCGGCAAGCTCACCACCCGCGGGTTTGGAGAAGCTGCGACTCTTCCAGCCCGGCGGCGGCCAGACCCTTCATGGTGCCGGTGACCTGCTCGGAGACTTCGGCCAGAATCTTCGGGTCGTTGAAGTGTGTGGTCGCCATAACAATGGCCTTGGCGCGGGAGACGGCTTCTTCGCGCTCTTTGGGGTTGTTCTCAACATCCAGTGGAGTCGCTCGCTCCTTCATAAAAATCCCTGACCCGACGAAGATGGCCTCCGCGCCCAGTTGCATCATCAGCGCGGCGTCGGCCGGGGTGGCGATGCCGCCGGCGGAGAAGTTGGGCACCGGCAGCTTGCCCGTCTGCGCGACCATGCGGATGAGCTCGTAGGGCGCCTGGTGGTCTTTCGCGGCTGCGTAAAGCTCCTGCTCGCTGAGCACGGTAAGGGCGCGCATCTCGCGGGTGATCTGGCGCATGTGGCGCACGGCAAAGACTACGTCGCCGGTGCCCGCCTCGCCCTTGGTGCGAATCATAGCCGCGCCTTCGGCAATGCGGCGGAGAGCCTCGCCCAGGTTGCGCGCGCCGCAGACAAAGGGCGTAGTGAAGGCGTGCTTGTCGATGTGGTGCGCCTCGTCGGCGGGAGTCAGAACTTCGCTTTCGTCAATAAAGTCGACGCCCAGCTCCTGGAGGATCTGCGCCTCGGCGAAGTGGCCGATCCGTGCCTTGGCCATCACCGGAATTGAGACGGCCTGGATGATCTGCTTGATGAGGCTGGGCTTGGCCATGCGGGCCACTCCTCCCTCGGCGCGAATCATGGCCGGGACGCGTTCCAGAGCCATGACCGACGTGGCCCCGGACTCCTCGGCAATGCGGGCCTGCTCCACGTTCATCACGTCCATGATGACGCCGCCCTTGAGCATCTCCGCCAGGCCTACCTTGAGGCGCAGGCTGGTCCCGGTGAAGCTCTTGTTTCCGTTGTGTTCCGACATAGCTTCGAACCTCGTTTCGGGGCGGCTTCCGGGTGTGTTGGGACCGAAAAACCGCATTTGGATATCACCTTCCAGTGTAGCAGCGATGTTGCTGGAAGGTTTCCGGGGGCGCGGGCGGCGGCATTCATTAGTCCTTTCCAATCCTTCTGTCCTGTTTCTGGTCACCTTTCTGCATGATTTCTCAGCAAATGGCAATCGCAAATCCACTGCCTGCGCCGGCAAAAGAGCAGCCGCGCGAGGCTGGCGTGACCAGGACCGAGCAGCCATCCGGCGAGCAGGCGCTGGTGCCTTCACCCCGCCCGCCGGTAGAGGAAGATCGCATTCCGCTCAGCGAACCGCTGGCAAGGCTGCCGGTGGAGTTGGATGTGAGCGTTCCGGTGAGGGAGTTTCGCGTCCGCAATCTGCTGGCTTTGGAGCCGGGCGCGGTGATCGAGTCGCAATGGACCCATGGCGAGGATCTGCCGGTGGCCTCCGGCCATGTGCAACTGGCGTGGAGCGAGTTCGAGGTGGTCGATTCGCAGTTGGCGGTACGGATTACCCGGCTGGCGTGATGAACAGGGACTAGGAACTAGGGACCAGGGACTGAGGCGGTCGGGATGCGGACAGGAGCTCGATGAAAGCGAACGCGAAGACAATGTCGGTGGGTGGCCTTACCGCATGGCTACTTGGAAGGCTCGGCTCCGGACGCCGACCCGCGCCGAGGCTGGCGCTGCTCGAACGCATTACCCTGGCGCCGCGGCAGTCGCTGGCCCTGGTGGAAGCCGAAGGCCGGCGGTTTCTGGTAGCCACTTCGCCTGAGGGCGCGCCCGCCTTTTATCCGCTGGATGAGCCGGCTCGGGGGGGCACTGCCGGACAATTGGGCAAATCTCCGCAGGCTAGCCTGGGCGGGGCTGCGAGGATCTCATGGTAGCGGTTTGGACACTGGCGCGCGTGGCCGCCGCTTCGCCCGCCCCTTTGCTGCCCGATCTCAGTCAGCGCCTCCATCCCTCGGATTCGACGCCGTGGACGATTCTATTTGTTCTGACCTTGATTACCCTGCTGCCCGCCATCCTGATGGCCATGACGCCGCTGGTGCGGCTGCTGGTGGTCTTTCACTTCCTGCGCCAAGCGCTGGGCACACAGACCGCGCCTTCCAACCCCACCCTGATGGGGCTGGCCCTGATGATGACCTGGTTCCTGATGACCCCGGTGCTCAACCAGGTGGATCAGCTTGCAGTCGAGCCCTACCGCGCCGGCCAGGTGACGGGCTGGGAGGCGATCTGCCGCGGCTCCGTGCCGGTGAAGCATTTCCTGCTTCGCTACGCGCGCGAAAAAGACCTGGCCCTGTTTACCGCCGCCGGCCAGATTCCGCGCCCCGATAAACCCGACGACCTGCCCATGCAGGTGGTGGTTCCGGCCTACATCCTTTCCGAGCTAAAGGCCGGGTTTGCCATCGGCGCGGTGCTCTATCTCCCCTTTCTGCTGATCGATATGGTCACCGCCTCGATCACCACTTCGATCGGCATGTTCCAGTTGCCGCCGGTGGTGGTTTCGACGCCGCTCAAGATCCTGTTGTTTGTGATGATTGATGGCTGGAACCTGCTGGCCAATTCGCTGCTGAAGAGCTTTTGAAGGGAAGCGCGATGACCCCCGACATGGTTGCCGAACTGCTGCGCCAACTGATGAAGGAGGCCATGATACTGGCCGCCCCCTTGTTGATTGCCGCCGCGCTTTTGAGTTTTCTGCTCAGCCTGGTCCAGACCCTCACCAGCCTGCAGGAACAATCGCTGACCAGCGTTCCCCGGCTCGCGGCCGTGGCCCTGATCCTGCTGGTTGGAATGCCCTGGTTTCTGGGCCGGATGGCGGATTACACGCGGCTGTTGCTAAGTGATTTTCATAGGTATCTGGGATGAGCAGGACAGCCGCAAGATTTCAGCCTTCAGCTGTCGGTCGAAGCAGGCCGGGCGCAAGACGAATCGGCGAGTTGGCAGCGGAAGGTTCGGGCTGAAAGCTAGAAGCTGAAGGCTGAAGCTTGAGAGCTAAGGAGCAACGATGGCCGATTGGACGAGCTTTCTGAGCGCAATGACCCTGGTCCTGGTCCGGGTAAGCGGGATGCTGGCCTTCGCTCCATTCTTTTCTTCAACCGCGCTCCCCATGCGCACCAAGGCGGTCTTCGCCGGCGCGGTCGCCTTTCTGCTTGCTCCGCTGGTGGCCACGCTGCCCAGCGCGCATGCCGCCCTCAGCTTTCAAGCCCTGTTGGGCGAGCTTTCCGTGGGCCTGGTGTACGGCCTGGTGCTGGCGCTGCTGAACGAGATGCTTCTCTTTGCCGGCCAGATTGCCGGAGTGCAGTTCAGCTTCTCCATGGTCAACCTGCTCGACCCCACCTCCTCGATCCAGACCCCGCTGCTGGGTGACCTGTTTCAGCTCATGGGCACGCTGGTGGTGATTGCGGCGGGGCTGGACCGGATCATGCTGGCCTCCATGGTGCGCAGCTTCCGCGCCGTGCCCCTCGGCAGCTACGCGCTGGCCCCGGTGACCGCGCTGGGAATCGTGCGCGCCGCGGGGGGCATTTTTCTGGCCGCCGTGGAGCTGGCCGCGCCGGTGCTGGCCGCCACCATGCTGGTAGAGGTCGCGGTGGCTCTCATGGGCAAGCTCAGCCCGCAGTTGCCGGTGATGAGCCTGACCGTGCCACTCAAAACGCTCACCGGCTTCGCCATTCTGACCGGCTCCCTGGCCCTTTGGCCGCGCTTCATCGAGGCGCGCTTCGCCGGGCTGCTCGACCTGGCCGAGCGTCTGATCGCCCCTACGGGCCGCCTGACGGGGGGATAACGCATGCCTGGAGAGCGCACCGAACAGGCAACACAGCATCGCCGCGAGAAAGCCCGCAGGGAAGGCGACGTACTGCACAGCCGCGAGCTCTCGGCCGCGGCGGGAACCCTGGCCGGGGTGATTACGCTGGGAGCATTGGGCAACCGCACGCTCGAGGTCTGGCGGGGATGCTTTTCCGCTTTTCTCGACCTGGGAGCATCGGCCTGCTGGGAGCCTTCTAAGATGGGACCGACGCTGGCAGCCGTGCGGCGGCTCTCGATGGCCGTTCTCGGGCCGCCTGCGGTGGTGATGGCCGCCGTGGTCGCGGCGGGCCTGGGAATGGGGATGCTCCAGACCGGAGGAGTCAGCTTCTACGCCGGAGCGGTGGGCTTCAAGCCGGAGCGCATCAACCCGGTTTCGAACATCAAGAACCTGTTCTCGCTGCGCGCAGCCGCTCGGCTGGGCAAATCGCTTCTTCCCGCCAGCCTCCTGGCCGTCTTCGCCGTCCAGCGCATCGCCCGGCAGTTGACCGTGCCGCCGTTTTCGACCACCCGTCTGGAGCTGCTTGCCTCCGACATTTATGGGCTGCTGCTGACCGCCGCCTGGCTGCTCTTCGGCTGGTCGGCCATCGACTACGCGGTCGAGTGGCAGAGCCGCGAGTCGCGGCTGAAGATGAGCCGCCAGGACATGCGCGAAGAGTTCAAGGAAACCGAGGGCAGCCCGCAGATTCGCAGCCGCATCCGCAGCCTGCAGCGCCAGATGCGCCGCCGCCGGGTGAAGGCCGACGTTTCAAAGGCCGCCGTGGTGCTGACCAATCCTACCCACTATGCCGTGGCCCTGGGCTTCGACTTCGGCACCATGGAGGCTCCCAAGGTGGTGGCCAAGGGCCGCGACCTGCTGGCTGAGGAGATCAAGGCCGAGGCCCGCTGGGCCGGGGTTCCGATCATCGAGAATCCGCCGCTGGCCCGCAGCCTCTACCGGTCGGTTGAAGTGGGGCAGCCGATTCCCGTCGATCTCTACGCCGCCGTGGCCGCCATCCTGGCCTATCTCTATCGCCAGAGGGTGGAGGCCGAACTCAGGGACCGCCGCGCCCGCGAAACCGCCGCTCGCGCCAGGGCGCAGGCCCATGCGGCGCAGTCCGGACGGCCCGGCGCGCCGCCGTCGAAAGAAGGCGCTCGATGAGCACGACAGTTCTCGCCGCAGGCTCTGTACCTGCGCATTCCATCTGGCATCGGCTGCGCGAGGTGCTATTGCCGCTGGCCGCGATCAGCGTAATCTTCGTCATGCTGGTGCCGCTGCCGGCCGCCTGCCTGGATTTCCTGCTGGCCATCTCGATGGCCGCCTCGATTATCGTGTTCCTCTCCGCGGTGCAGATTCGCCGGGCCGTCGAGCTGAGCGTGTTTCCCACCCTGCTGCTCTTGCTGACCCTCTTCCGGCTGGCCCTGAACATCGCCTCCAGCCGCCGCATCCTGCTCCACGGCCAGGAGGGCACTGCCGCGGCCGGCAAGGTGATCGAGGCCTTCGGCCAGTTTGTGGTGGGCGGCAATTACGTGGTCGGCTTCGTGCTGTTCCTGGCCCTGATCGCCATTCAATTCCTGGTGGTGTCGCATGGGGCCGTCCGAACCGCCGAGGTTACCGCCCGCTTCACCCTGGACGCCTTGCCCGGCAAACAGATGGCCATCGACGCCGATATGAACGCCGGGCTGATCGACGAAGTCGAGGCGCGCCGCCGCCGCCAGGCGATCGCCCGTGAGGCGGAGTTTTACGGCGCCATGGACGGCGCGGCCCGCTTCAACCAGCGCGACTCGCTGGCCACCATCCTTATTACCGCCATCAATATCGTCGCCGGGCTGCTGATCGGCACCTTGCAGCAGGGCATTGAGCTGGGCGAGGCGGCGCGCACCTACACCGTGCTGACGGTGGGCGACGGCCTGGTAACCCTGATCCCTTCGCTGCTGGTCTCGATCGCCGGGGGCATCACCCTGACCAGGGCCAACTCCGCCGGTCTGCTGGGCGGCGAGATTCGCCAGCAGCTTCTGGCCAAGCCGACGACGTTGTACCTGGCCAGCTTGGTCTCCGGGGCCATGTGCCTGATCCCGGGGCTGCCCAAGCTGGCGTTCCTTACCGTGGCCGGGGCGCTTTACTGGGGCGGAAGGCATGTCTCCACTCATGCCCAGGTAGCCGCTCCGGCCGAGCCGGGCGCCGGAGAGAAGAAAAAGGCCGAACAGGCGCAGGGCTCCGACATGGTTTCGCTGCTTCGCCTGGAAGAACTGACCCTGGAGATCGGCTTCCAACTGATTCCGATGGTGGACGAGAAGCAGGGCGGGCAATTGTTGACCCGCGTCCGCGCCCTGCGCCGTCATCTCTCCTCTGAGATGGGTTTCCTGGTGCCGCCGGTGCACATCTCGGACAACCTGCGTCTCCGGCCTCGCGAATATCTGTTTTCTCTGCGGGGAATCGAGATCGGCCGCTGGCAGACCGAAGGGCCGCAGTTGCTGGCCGTCTCCGGCGACCCGAACCGCCGTCCGCTGGCGGGAAAGGAAGCCCGCGAGCCGGCCTTCGGGGTTCCGGCCATATGGATTGCTCCGGCGCTCGAGGACCAGGCCATCGCCGCCGGCTACTCGGTTGTCGATGCGGTCACGGTGATCACCACTCATCTGGGCGAGTTGATCCGCCAGCACGCCTATGAGTTGCTGGGGCGGGCGGAGACCAAGCGGCTGATGGACTCGCTGAACGAAAGCCACCCCAAGCTGCTTGAAGAACTGGTGCCCAAGCTGCTGACGCTGGGCGAGGTGGGCCGGGTTCTCGAGCAACTGCTGCGGGAGCGGGTTTCGATCCGCGACCTGGGCACGGTTCTCGAGGCGCTGCTCGAGGCCGCGCCGGTGAACAAGAGCCTGGTGGCCCTGGTCGAGGCCGCCCGGCAGGCGCTGGGACGGCGGCTGATCCGGCCGCTGCTGGACGCCGATGGCCAGTTGCCGGTGCTGTTACTCGACCCGGCGCTCGAAGAGGAGATTCTAACCACCCTGTCGCCGGAGACAGGCCAGCGCCTGCTCTCCGCACAGGCCACGCCGGGCACCCCGCTGGTTCGCCGTCTCACCGATTCTGTGAGGCAACTTATCGGCGCCACCTCCGCCGCGGTCCTTCCCGTGCTCCTTTGCCCTAGTCCGGCGCGCTATCACGTCAAGCGCTGGCTGGAACCGGTGATGCCCCGGCTGGCGGTGGTTGCCGCGGGGGAGATTCCGCCCGAGATCCGCTTGCGCCCGGTGGGTACCGTGCGCTGAGGGCCGGGCGGTAAATGAGCGGTATTCGGGTAACGGGAACAGTAGAACGCTTGGAATTCAGTGAAGGGGCAAGCAATGGGAAGCGAATCGGCAGCCGTGGCAGGGAATCGAAGGGGGCTGGGGCAGCGAGGCGCCGCGGCATGCGGTTATCCTCCACCGTCGGCAGCGGGCCCGGCGCTTTCGGGCGAACAGGAGCGAGTGTTGCTGGAGCACCTGCCGATCGTGCGCTTTCTTGCCCGCCGCATTCACGAGCGGCTCCCCCAGCACGTGGATATTGAAGACCTGGTCTCGGCCGGGGTGGTGGGCCTGATGGACGCCTTCGCCAAGTTCGACCCGAACAAGAAGGTGCAGTTCCGCAGCTATGCGCAGTTCCGCATCCGGGGCGCCATTCTGGACAGCCTGAGGACGCTCGACTGGAGTCCCCGCGAACTGCGCCGCAAGGGCCGCGCGGTCGAGGAGGCCATCCGGGTGGTGACCGCCCGGCTGGGGCGCGCCGCCGGCGAGGCCGAGGTGGCCGCGGAGATGGCGCTGAGCCTCGAAAACTATCAGCAGTTGCTGGGCGATCTGAAAGGCTTGGAGATCGGCACCCTGCACATGGAGCGCAACGAGGATTCGGGCGAGGAGGAGCTGGCCTATATACCTGGCCGGCCCGAAGACGACCCGCTTTTCCGTTGCCTGAGGGGTGAGCTCGAAGACCGGCTGGGCGAAGCCATCGCCAACCTGCCCGACCGCGAGCGGCTGGTAATGACCCTCTACTACTTCGAGGAGATGACCATGCGCGAGATCGGCTTGGCGCTGGGGGTGGTTGAGTCTCGGGTCTCGCAGGTGCATGCCTCGGCTGTGGTGCATCTTCGCGCCACGCTCAGGGACCTGGCCACGCGCGGCGCATTTGAGCGGAACGGTCCGCGCAAGCCGATGGAACGGGTGCGCCGCTGAGCGGTTGGGCGGCGGGCTGACCTTGAAGCCCATCGGATGAGCGGATGTACGGCGGACTGGCCCAGAAGCGGATGAGATAACCCGCGCTGGGTGAAAGAGGTAAGAGGTTGATGGAGAAGACGCTTAAACAGGACGAGATCGACGCCCTCTTTCAGGCTGCGCGCAGCTCGGCGCCTGATACTTCGCGGCCCGAGGCGCGGGCCCGGGTGGCGCCTTACAACTTCTCTTCCGCCGGCCAGATATCGAACGACCAATTGCGCGCCATCAGTATGTTGAACGACCTGTTCGCTCGCAACCTGACCCACAACCTGGCCGCTTGGCTTCGCACCCGCTTCCAGGTCAACCTAGTCTCGGCCGAGCAGATTCAGTTCAATGAGTTTCTGTTGCGCATTCCGGAGATCAGCTACGTCGCCTCGGTGCGCCTCGAGCCTCTCGGAGCTCTCTCGGTGCTGCAGTTGGATCTGGCCCTGGCTCCGCCGGTGATCGACCTGCTGCTGGGCGGCGAGGGCCGCGATGGGCCGCTGCGCGAGCTCACCGACATCGAGGAGTCCATCCTGGGCAGCGTGGTTGAAATCATCTGCCGCGAGCTGACGGCCGCATGGCAGCAGGTGGGCCTGAGCTTCAACTTCGAGCGCCGCCAGATGCAGACCCAGGTGGCACGGATCATGGCGGTTACGGAGAAAACCCTGTGCCTGAGCTTTGAGATTCGCATGCCGCACAGCTCCGGTCTGCTCAACCTGGCCTTTCCCGCCGTGGTGGCCAACACCATTCTGCGCCGGCTCACCTCGGACTGGGGCGGGCGGCGCCGCCACGCCCCCGATATTCAGGCGCGGATCGAGGCAGCTGCGCGCCGGATTCGTTTTGGCGGCACCCTTCAACTGCCCACTGTGCGCCTGGCCGCCAGCGCCATTGAAAACCTGGAGCCGGGCTCGATCCTCCGCCTCGATCTGCCCGCCAACACGCTGCCCGAGTGGCGGGTGGGTGGACAGACACTTTGCGCGGCGCAGGCCATTCGCCAGGGAGCGTACCGGGCGGCCCGCATGGAGCGCCGCCTCGGGGAGGCTCAGCAGTGAAATCTTATCTCGAGTATTGGACAGGGGTAGCATCAGCCCTGTTCTCGCAGGCGCTGGCCGGAGAGCCGGAGCTCATGGAGTCACTCCCCAAACCGCTGATCGCGGGGGCCTTCGGATTCGCGGCTACCCTTGGCGGAGACCGGGAAGGCCGCTTTGCCGTCGTCCTTGACGGCGCGATTCTGGAGTCGCCGCTGCTGGGCGAGGGAATGGACCAGAAGGCCGGGTGGGGCGAGCTGCTGCGCGAGGCGGCCGATGCCGCAGCCGGGGAGATGCTGGCCAGGAGCGGACAGAAGTGCCGGGTCGAGAAGTTCGAGGCGACAGAAGGCGAGAGCAAGGTCACCGGCGCCTTTCAGTTGAAGTCCGGAGACCGCTCCTGGACCATTCTGGTTCGCGACGAGGTGCGCTCTTCCCAGCCGGCGCAGCCGACGGAGGCCAGGCCGGCGAAGAATGAGCCCACCGCCACTAAAACTGACCCACCGGTGGCCCTGAGCCCGGGAATTGAACTTCTGCTCGATGTCGAGCTCGACGCCTCGCTGCGCTTTGGCTCCAGGGAGATGCCGCTGGGTGAGATCCTCGACCTGGGGCCGGGAGATGTGGTGCAGCTGGACCGCCATGTGTCCGACCCCGTGGACCTGATCGTTGGCGACAAGATCGTGGCCCGCGGAGAGGTGGTGCTGGTGAACGGCAACTTTGGCTTGCGGGTGACCGAGGTGGCAACTCCCCGCCGGCGGCTGGAGAGCATTCGATGCCTTTTCTGACCAGCAAGCCGGTCGAAGTGGGACAGCCAGGCGGGTACCAGGCAGCCTTCGAGGACCATCTGCCGCCGCGAACAGCGGGAAGAGCGGGCTGGACAGGCAGGCGGGACCGGGGCCTTGAAGGCTCATCGCTGAGCTTCTTTGAAACCTGCTCCAATCCTGGCTGCGGCTCAGGATGGCTGCATCTGTTGCGAAGCCGTTCGGCGCCGGTCTTTGAAGGCGGCTGGAGCTGCTCGGCCACATGCACGGCGGCGCGTGTCGCGGCCGCGGTCCGGCGAGAACAGGAGGGCAGGGGCGTCGCGCGCGAGAGCCATCGTCATCGAATTCCCCTGGGGCTGACAATGCTGGAACAGGGCTGGATCACCTCAGGCCAGTTGCGGCAGGCGCTGGACGCGCAAAAGACGGCAGGGGCCGGACGGTTGGGCCACTGGCTGGTGTGCCAGCAGGGGGTGAGCGAAAGGCTGGTGACCAGGGCGCTGGGTCTGCAGTGGAGTTGTCCGGTGCTGCCTATTGATTTCCACGACGCCGAAGCGGTCACATTTGTTTTGCCGCGCCTGTTTGTGGATGCCTTTGGCGCGCTGCCCCTGCGGGTGGCGGCGGGCCGGTTTCTCTACCTCGGATTTGAGGACCGGATAGACCCGGTGCTGGCGCTGGCCATCGAGCGCATGACCGGGTTGCGCGTGGAGTGCGGACTGGTCGAGGAATCGCTCTTCCGCCCTGCGCATGCGCGCATGCTGAACGCGAAGTTTCCCCCCGTGGAGCTAATCGAGGCGGCCTCAGAGCCGGCTTTGGTCCGCGTGCTGTCCAAGGCGATCGAGAAGGCGCGCCCGGTTGATTCCCGCCTGACCAGGGTTCATGACTGCCTTTGGCTCCGGATGAACCTGCGCCCCCACGGCGGGCCGCTGCCAGAGACCGCATCGATCCAGGACCTGATCTGCTCGATCGGCGCCCATTGAAGGCGGCCAAGGGGGGAACCGCTCTCATGGATTGAAGAGCATGGCCGATATACCCGGAAGAGGAACATGGCATGAGTGAAATTAGAGCCTTGATCGTTGACGATTCCTCGGTGATGCGCAAGATTGTCGAGCGTTCTTTGCGCCAGGCGGGCCTGGACCTGCTGGTGGTGCATGAGGCCGGCAGCGGCACCGAGGGGTTGGAACTGCTCAGGGCGAAACAGGTTGACCTGATTCTCTCCGATATCAACATGCCCTCGATGGATGGGCTGGAGTTCCTGCGCCAGATCCGGGCGCAAAACCTGGCTCCCGGCGTTCCGGTGGTGATGATTACCACCGAGTCGAGCGAGGAGCATGTGAAGCAGGCCATCCTTTCCGGGGCGCAGGGATACATTCGCAAGCCTTTCACCGCCGAGCAGGTCAAGGAGCGGGTTTTGCCGTTGATACATGCGGCATGACCGGAAAGGAACGACATGCTTTTAAATGGAGTGCGGGCTGCCGCTCTGGTGCGGGCGCGCGGGGTCGGGAAGAACGAAATGGAGCATACGATGGCGGTCTCGTTGCGTGAATCGTTGCAATTGGTCTCCGATCCGAGGAACCTGGATGCGAGCGTGGAAGAGGTCTTTCAATTGATGCTGGGGGTCAATTGCCATCGCGATCCCGGGCCGGTGGTGCCGGAGCCGGAGTCGGTGACCGCGGTGGTCGGCTTTGGCGGGTTGCTGAGCGGAGCCTGTGTCTTCAGTTCGGGAAGCATCGCCGCCATGAAGATCGCCGCGCACATGACGGGCATGGAGTTCTCCGAGGTGGATGACACCGTCAAGGACGGAATCGGCGAGATCTGCAACATGCTGGCCGGAAGCTGGAAGGGCAGGGTTCCGGACCTGGCCGCCAACTGCGGGTTGTCGGTCCCAGCCGTCATCACCGGCCGCGATTACAAGCTGCACGTCCAGGCTCCCGAGTTCCAATTGAACCACACCTACCAATTCGAGGATTGCCAGTTCGCAGTAACCATCGTCTGCGACGGAATCCAGTAAAGCTGCGCAGGGCCCGGACATCGCGGAGATCGGCGTCAACGGTTGCATGGTCTTCCCGATTGCCCCGGTTCCTGTCCCGGCTCTCACCCCCATCATGATCTTGTTCTAACCCGCCCACCGCCATTCCGGTCCTTTACCTGCATCCTCACTTGCGCGACAGGAGATGCGCGCAATGGACAGTGGATACTATGCGGCCATGACCGGGCTGGTGGCGCGAACCCAGGCGCTGGATATTGCGGCCACCAATCTGGCCAACGCCCAGACCCCCGGATACCGTGCCGAGCAGGAGTATTTCCGCTCAGTGCTCCTGGGCCCTGACGCGCTGGACTCGCAATTGGGCCGGACTGTGAACAACTTCGGCCTGCTCGGCGGCGACCGGCTGAACTTGTCCCAGGGCGCGCTCGATCAGACCGGCAATCCTTTCGACCTGGCCATTGAAGGCGAGGGCTTTTTTCAGGTGCAGACCCCTAACGGCCCGCGTTACACGCGCGACGGCGGCTTTCACCGCGCCCCGGGCGGGCTGCTTGTGACGGCCGCGGGCGACCCGGTGCTGTCAGCCTCCGGCCAGCAGATTCCCGTTCCTCCCGGCGAGGTAGCCGTTGGTGCGGACGGCGCGCTTTCGGTAGCTGGCGGCGTGGTGGCCACGGTTGGGGTTTTCACCTTCCCGGGCGTCGCGCAGTTGACCCCAGAAGGCGCCAATCGCTACCTGGCCCCCGATGGAGTGACGCCGGCGCTTTCGAAGAAGGCCGCCATCCACCAGGGCGCCATCGAGACCGCCAACCAAGGCATGATTCCGGGGACACTCAACCTGCTGCTGATCCAGCGCGAAGCGGAGATGATGCAGAAGGCGCTCACCGTCTTCCACACCGAGTTCAACAAGATCGCCACCGAGGACCTGCCCAGGGTGTGATAAGGGCACGGGTTGGGGGGTTGGGGATCAGGGGTTAGGGATTAAGACCGAAGGACCAGGCAATCGAGGAGCGGACCATGCAGTCAAAGAAATGTG